>ERZ1066122.156-NODE-156-length-75504-cov-8.389733_pt1 | contig 75504 bp, 68 predicted proteins | sample MGYA00382769_ERZ1066122 | MGnify/ENA primary metagenome ERZ1066122 (study PRJEB33369, sample SAMEA5778352) | biofilm metagenome | biome: Industrial cooling water; feature: Water cooling tower basin; material: Biofilm | place: United Arab Emirates | collected... | reverse complement strand
ACGCTGCGCACCGCGCTCGCCATGGGCGCAGACCGCGCGATCCTGGTGGTCGCCGAGGAAGTCGAGCCGCTGGGCGTTGCCAAGCTGCTTGCCAAGATTGTCGAGGAAGAGGCCCCCGGCCTGGTTATCCTCGGCAAACAGGCCATTGATGACGATTCAAACCAGACCGGGCAAATGCTCGCCGCGCTCACCGGGCGTCCGCAGGGCACCTTTGCCAGCAAGGTTGAGGTCAAGGGCGACAGCGTCGAGGTGACCCGCGAAGTCGATGGCGGGCTTGAAACGGTCAGCCTTAAGACCCCCGCAATCGTCACCACCGACCTGCGCCTCAACGAACCGCGCTATGCCTCGCTGCCGAACATCATGAAGGCGAAGTCGAAGCCGCTCGCGCAGAAAACTCCTGCCGACTATGGCGTCGATGTGAGCCCGCGCCTCAAGACGCTGAACGTTTCCGAGCCGCCGGTGCGCAGCGCAGGCATAAAGGTGCCTGACGTCGATACGCTTGTTGCAAAACTCAAGGAAATGGGAGTCGCCGCATGAAGACGCTCGTTTATGTCGAACATGACAATAGCTCGATGAAGGATGCAACGCTGGCCGTCGTCACCGCAGCGTCGCAGCTTGGCGAAGTCCATGCCCTCGTTGCAGGCCACAATTGCGGCGCGGTTGCTGACGCTGCGGCAAAGATTGCAGGCGTTGGCAAGGTGCATGTCGCCGATGATGCAGCCTATGCGAACCAGCTTGCCGAAAATGTCGCGCCGCTGGTCGCCGAGCTGATGAGCCATCATGATGCGGTGCTGTTCCCCGCAACCGCACATGGCAAGAATATCGCGCCGCGCGTTGCAGCGATGCTCGATGTCATGCAGATTTCGGACATATTGAGCGTCGAAAGCGCCGATACCTTCACCCGCCCGATCTATGCCGGCAACGCCATCGCGACGGTGCAGTCGTCGGATGCCAAAAAGGTGATCACGGTCCGCGGCACCGCCTTTGCCAAGGCGGACGCCAATGGGGGTTCGGCAACGGTCGAGGCTGTTTCGGGCAGCGGCGATGCTGGCACGTCCAGCTTTGTCGGCGCCGAGATCGTCAAGCTTGAGCGTCCTGAATTGACTTCGGCCAAGATCATCGTCTCCGGCGGTCGCGCATTGAAGGATGGGCCGACCTTTGAATCGACCATCTACCCGCTTGCCGACAAATTGGGCGCAGCGGTCGGCGCGAGCCGCGCTGCAGTTGATGCAGGCTATGTCCCCAACGACTATCAGGTCGGCCAGACCGGCAAGATCGTCGCTCCCGAAGTTTATGTCGCGGTCGGCATTTCGGGCGCAATCCAGCATCTTGCGGGCATGAAGGATTCAAAAACCATCATCGCCATCAACAAGGATGAGGATGCGCCGATTTTCCAGGTCGCGGACATCGGCCTTGTCGGCGACCTGTTCAATGTCGTGCCGGAGCTTACCTCCAAGCTGTAAGGCACGGATATGCGAAAATGATAAAGGTTGAGCGCCTCGGTCCCGACAATATCGCGGCGATGCGGGCGCTCAATTCGCTTTTTTCTGACGCCTTCGAAGAACCCGAACATTACGCCGCCAGACCGCCCAATGATGCCTATCTGGCGCGGCAGTTGGGCAATCCGCAAAACATCATCTTCGTCGCCTATGTCGATGGCGAACTTGCCGGTGGGCTGGTCGCCTATGAACTTGCGAAGCTCGAACAAGCGCGCTCGGAAATCTATATTTACGATCTCGCCGTTGCAGACACGCACCGGCGCAAGGGCGTGGCCAGCGCCCTGATCGAGGCATTGAAACCTGTTGCCCGCGCCTGCGGGGCTTGGGTCATTTATGTGCAGGCCGATTATGTCGACGAACCGGCAGTGGCGCTGTACACGAAACTGGGCGTGCGCGAAGACGTGCTCCATTTCGACATCGACATCGCCTGACCCCAGCCTAACCCCCGTGGTGACAGCAGCGGCGCAACGCCGCTAGCGCACCACGCATGATGCGATGGGAACCAACGAGGGCAGGAGGGCTGGCCCGGCTCGATGCCTTTGCTGCCCACGCCGGGCGCACCTATGCCGAGACGCGCAATTTCGACCATGGTCCTCAGGACCGTTCCAACGTCTCGGCGCTCTCCCCCTATATCAGGCGGCGGATGATTACCGAGGAAGAGGTTGTGGCAGCCGTTCTGCGCCATCACAGCTTTGCTTCGTCCGAAAAATTTATTCATGAGGTGGCCTGGCGCACCTATTGGAAGGGCTGGCTGCAAATGCGCCCTGCCATGCTGACCCGGTTCAATGCCGATCGACTTGCGCTCAACGAACGGCTCGAGACAGATGGCGCTTTGGCGCGCCGCCATAGCCAGGCCATCGAGGGCAACACAGGCATTACCTGTTTCGATAGCTGGGCGCAGGAACTGCGCAACTATGGCTGGCTGCACAACCATGCGCGCATGTGGTTTGCCAGTATCTGGATTTTCACGCTTGGCCTGCCGTGGCAATTGGGAGCCGACTTTTTCTACAAACATTTGCTCGATGCCGATCCTGCCTCGAACACGCTGTCATGGCGATGGGTTGCGGGGTTGCATACTGCGGGCAAACATTATCTCGCGCGTGCGGAAAATATCGACCGCTGCACCGGTGGCCGCTTCGCACCCTATGGCGAATTGAACGAGCGCGCCCAGCCGCTGACAGAGGATGAACCGCCGCCGCCCGTCATGCCGATAGCGCCCGCTCCGCAGTTTGATGGCGGTTCCTGCGCGCTGCTGTTGACCGAAGAGGATCTGCACCCGGAAAGCTGGCAATTCAAAGGCGACGTTGCTGCGATTGCGGTTTTGCCCAGCGCAACGGTTCACTTCGCCGGCAGTCCGGCGGCGCAGTTTTCGGCAGCGGCACTGCAAGATGCCGCCGACCGCGCAGGACAGCATTTCGACGCATCTGTCGTCTTTGTCGAATATGAGGACGTGGCGACATGGCTGGCCGATCTGGGTGTCGCGACGCTAGTAACGGCGGAGGCGCCGATCGGGATGATTGCCTGGCAACTCGTTGATCTTTCGGTGGCGCTGCAAAAGCAAGGCGCGCAACTGGTGCAGTTGCGCCGCCCTTGGGACGGTCTGCTCTGGCCCCGGGCAACAGCGGGGTTTTTCAAGCTGAAAACCGCACTGCCCGATGTGATTGCCCGTCTCGATCTGGAGTGTCGCTGACTATTCCCATCGAATGCAAACTGCCCTAGCCAGTGAAGCGAAGGAGCAAGACATGACGATCACGCTTTATGGCATCCCCAATTGCGACACGGTCAAAAAGGCGCGTAGCTGGCTCGATGGACAGGGACTGGCCTATGCTTTCCACGATTATAAAAAGGCCGGGGCCGATGCCGCAAATTTGAAAGGCTGGTGCGAGGCCAAAGGCTGGGAAACCATACTCAACCGCGCGGGAACGACGTTCAAGAAACTGCCTGACGATTCGAAAAACGGGCTGGATCAGGCAAAAGCCATTGCCCTGATGCTCGATCAGCCAAGCATGATCAAACGTCCGGTCGTCGAATATGCGGGCGGGCTGCTGGTGGGGTTCAAGCAACCGGAATGGGAGGCGGCGTTCGGGTGAAGCACCGGCTGTCATCATCCTGCAACGATTATTGGCAACGGAGCGCACTATGGTCCGGACCTTGTTATTTGCGCTGGCTGTCGCCCTGGTTGCAGGCTGCACGCCCGCTGCCGAACGGCCCGCTGGTCTAGGCATGGCTGAAAAGCCGATCATCATCGCGCATCGCGGAGCGAGCGGCGAGCGGCCCGAACATACGCTTGCCGCCTACAGCCTCGCTATCGAGCAAGGCGCGGACTTCATCGAGCCGGATCTGGTGCTGACCAAAGACGGGGTGCTCGTCGCGCGGCACGAGAATGAGATTTCAGAAACCACCGATGTTGCGAACAGGCCCGAGTTTGCATCGCGCAAGACGACAAAGACGATCGACGGGCAAAAATATAGTGGCTGGTTTACCGAGGACTTCACGCTGGCCGAGCTGAAGACGCTGCGCGCCAAGGAACGCCTGCCGCTGCTTCGCAAGGCCAATATGGCATATGACGGCCAGTTGGAAATTCCGACATTCGAAGAGATTATCCAGTTGGCGCAGGCTGAGGAGAAAAAACGCGGGCGGCGGATCGGGCTCTATCCCGAAACCAAGCATCCGAGCTATTTTGCCCAAATCGGCCTGCCGCACGAAGCGCCGTTGCTCGCGCTGTTGAACCGCTACGGATATGTGCAAAAGGCAGACCCGGTTTTCATCCAGTCGTTCGAGGTCGGCAATCTGAAAGCGCTGCGCCCGCAAACGAGATTGCGGCTGATCCAGCTGATCGATGCAGAGGGCGGGCCTGCCGATATTGCCGCGATGCGCTATGCCGATATGATTACCGCAGATGGCCTGAAACAGGTGGCTGCCTATGCCGATGGCATCGGGCCCAACAAGGCGCTCATTATCCCGCGCGACCTGCTCGGCAATCTGGGTAAGCCGACATCGCTGGTTGCCGATGCCCATGCTGCGGGGCTTGCCGTCCATCCCTGGACATTCAGGCGGGAAAATTTCTTCCTGCCGCTTGGCCAAAAATCGGGGCTTAATCCGGCGGGCACAGGCGATCTGGTTGCCGAAATCCGCGCCTTCATTGCCGCCGGAGTCGATGGCCTGTTCAGCGACAATGTATCGGAAGCCGTATCTGCAGCAGGTTCGCCCGGCGACACATAAATGTCACTGCTCCGACGTCATACTGTCAATCCCGCCCGCTAAAGGCCCCGCAACATCAACGGTGCGGGGAAAGCGGAATGACCGGGATGGCACAGGATCAGGGACAGATATTGGCAAAAAGGGATAGCGGAGCGGTTCCGCCCTGGCTCAACCTTCCCGAACCCAAAAGTTTCCGCCCGCCCGCCAAATATCGCACCGTCTGGATTTCGGACATCCATCTCGGCACGCGCGGCTGCAATGCCGAACTGCTTGTCGAATTCCTGCGCTCGATCCATTGCGAAACGCTCTATCTGGTCGGCGACATCATCGATGGCTGGCAGTTGAGCAAGGGCTGGCACTGGCCGCCTGCGCATAACGAAGTGGTCCGCCGCGTTCTGAAAATGGCGCACCGGGGAACGCGCGTCATCTACGTCGTCGGCAACCATGATGAAATGCTGCGCGACTATGCCGGGTTCAGCTTTGGCGGCGTCGAAATTGTCAATGAGACGGTGCATGATTGCAAGGACGGCCGCCGGCTGCTCGTGACGCATGGCGATGCCTTCGATTCGGTCGTGCTCTATGCGCGTTGGCTGGCGGTGCTGGGCGACAAGGCCTATTCGCTGCTGTTGCGGCTCAACATCGTGCTCGCCGCCATCCGCAAGCGGCTGAACCTGCCTTACTGGTCGCTGTCGGCCTATATGAAGCGCCGCGTCAAAAATGCAGTGGAATTTGTCGGCCGGTTCGAAGAGGCGGTTGCCCGCGCGGCGACCGAAAAGGGGCTGGACGGGGTGGTCTGCGGCCACATCCACACCGCCGAAATCCGCAAGATCGGCGACATTACCTATTATAATGACGGCGACTGGGTCGAAAGCTGCACCGCCCTCGTTGAAGATACTGACGGCAATTTGCGCATTATCGACTATGCCAGCCTGAAACAGCAGGAAGCGGCAAGGAAAGTGCGCGCTGCGAAGCAGGAGGCAATGCCATGAGAATAGCGATTGCCACCGATGCCTGGAAGCCGCAGGTTAACGGCGTCGTCCGCACGCTGGGCATGACGGTCAGCCAGCTGATCGCGCGCGGCCATGATGTCGAACTGGTGACGCCCGACCGTTTCATAACGGTGCCGATGCCGGGCTATCGCGAGATCCGCCTTGCTGTTGCGCCCCGTTTTGGCGCGCGCCGCGCGTTGCGCGAGTTTCAGCCCGATATCGTCCATATCGCCACCGAGGGCCCGATCGGCTGGAGTGCGCGCGCCTGGTGCCTTGCGAACGATATGCCCTTTACCACAGCCTTCCATACCCGTTTCCCCGACTATGCCTCGGTGCGCACAGGCCTGTCGCCGGATCGATTCTGGCCGATCATGCGCCATTTCCATAAGCCGTCGCGCGCAGTTCTGGCGGCGACGCCGGGGTTGATGGACGAGCTGGACACACGCGGGATAAAGCGGACGCAGCTTTGGTCCCGCGGCGTTGATCTGTCACTTTTCCGTCCCGACAGCCCGAAAAATCCTGAGATCGCGGCATTGCCCGGACCGATCTTCCTTTCGGTCGGCCGCCTCGCGCGCGAGAAAAATCTGGAAGCTTTCCTGAACACCGACGTGCCGGGATCGAAGGTCGTGGTCGGCGATGGACCGATGCTCGACGAACTGAAAGCGCGCTATCCGCATGTGCTGTTTACAGGGGCCCTGTCGGGCGAGGCGCTTGCCGGTGCCTATAGCGCCGCCGATGTTTTTGTCTTTCACAGCCTGACCGATACGTTCGGCCTTGTCATGATCGAGGCATTGGCCTGCGGCGTGCCGGTTGCGGGCTATTGGGTCGCAGGCCCGCTCGACATCGTCGGACGCGATGGCAGGGGACTAACCGGCTCGCTGGTGCAGCCCGTTGGTGTGCTTTCCGCCGACCTTGCCTGCGCGATGCAGGGCGCGCTCCGGATCGACCGCAAGGCTGCTGCCGACTATGGTCGCAGCTTTTCGTGGGAGCGTTGCACCGACCAGTTCGAAGATGCGCTGATGCGCGCGTGCCGGGTGCGGGAACTGGTGGGATAGGTCGGTTCAGGCCTTACGCTGCCCCAACAACAACTCCGCCACCCCATAGGTCCGCTCATTATCGACATCGATGGCAAAGGCGCCGTCGGGAGTCACGATGGGCACGACGCGGACGCCGAAACGGCGGCTGATAGCCTTGAACGCGCCTTCCAGCGTCCACCAGCCCATGCGGAAACGGATGAGGTTCCAGTAACCGAAAGCCTTGGCGATGCGCGCGCGGTTCTTCGCAAATTGCCCGCCCTCGCGAAACGCTTCGGTTGCGGCCAGTGCCCTGCTGTTCCTCAGCCAGAAGACATTGCAGTTCGAGATTGCGTAATCGCTGAATTCATAAAATTTGCGCTGCCCATCGGGATGCGCCGCGCGGATTGCCTCGCGCGTTGCCAGCACGACGACAGCATCGCCATCGCCAGCCAGCGCCTCTTCATGCACCCCGCGCAGATAGTCGGGTTCGGCAAGCACATTGTCGGCGGTGGTGATCATCAGCGGGAAGGCGGCGTCGCCCCCGGCGGCGGCAATCGCGGCCTCCACGCTTTCGACAATTCCCGCCTGCGCCTCGCACAGCATCAGCCGTCCCGATGCGGTCAGCGCATCGACGCCGGGCAGGTCGGCAATCACGGCAGGGTCGTGGATCGACACCAATATGCGCGCATCGGGAAAGGCAGGGGCGACAGCCTCCAGCACCCATTGCAACAGCGGCTTGCCCGCAATCGGCACGCGGCATTTGTGGCTGACGCCAGCGCGCTCGGCGAGTGGATCGAGCTTGCCATCGCGTTTGCCTGCGAGGATCAGGACGGTGGGCTGGCCAGAATGCTTTATGGTCATCGCCGCGCCTATAAGGTTGCGCGCGGCAACCGGCAAGCTTGGGCTGGCCAAATGCAAATGATTGCCTTAGGCGCTGGCAGCCTATGGGAAAACCGCTTCGTATTGCATTGGCAGGCCTTGGCACCGTCGGCACCGGCGTCATCCGCCTGGTAGAGGAAAATCGCGCATTGATCGCGCGGCGCGCAGGCCGGCCTATCGAAATCCGCGCAGTCACCGCGCGCGACCGGGTCAAGGATCGCGGCGTCGATCTGTCGGCCTATCGCTGGGTCGATGACATGGGCGAACTTGCGACTGCCGATGACGTCGATGTCGTTGTCGAGCTGGTCGGCGGTTCCGATGGCCCAGCACTGACGCTGGCGCGCGAAACATTGGGCAATGGGCGCGCGCTGGTGACGGCGAACAAGGCGATGATCGCGCATCATGGCGCGGAACTGGGCGCCTTGGCGGAAACCCGCCATGCGCCATTGAAGTTCGAAGCAGCTGTCGCGGGCGGCATTCCCGTCATTCAGGGCTTGCGCGATGGTGCCGCCGCAAACCGGATCGACCGCGTCTATGGCATTTTGAACGGCACCTGCAATTTCATCCTGTCGGCCATGGAGCGCGACGGGCGCGACTTTGCCGATGTGCTGGCCGATGCGCAGGATAAAGGCTTTGCCGAGGCAGACCCGAGTTTCGATATCGACGGCGTCGACGCCGCGCATAAATTGTCGATCCTTGCCTCTTTGAGCTTTGGCTCAACCATCGATTTTGCCGGGGTGGAAATTCGCGGGATTCGCAAAATTTTAGCTGCCGACATCGCGCAGGCGCAGGCGCTTGGCTATCGCATCCGCCTCATCGGCTTTGCCGAAATTGACGGCGACAATGGCGATGCGCAAATCTTCCAGCGCGTGCATCCCTGCCTCGTCCCGCTTGAGCATCCGTTGGCGCATGTCATGGGCGCAACCAATGCCGTGGTTGCAGAGGGCAATTTCTCCGGCCGCCTGCTGTTCCAGGGCGCGGGCGCAGGTGACCGGCCCACGGCATCGGCGGTCGTCGCTGACATCGTCGATATCGCGCGCAAGGAAACCGGCCCTGCCTTTGCCATGCCCACCGCAGAGCTTGAAAAATTGCCCCGCGCGGCTTCGGCACACCGGATCGGAAAGACCTATCTACGTATGCTTGTGGCCGACCGCGCCGGCGTGCTCGCCGAAATCGCCGCCGCGATGCGCGATGCGGGCCTCTCTATCGAAAGCCTGATCCAGCGCGAGGTCGCCGATGGCTCGGCGTTGATCAGCATGGTGACACACGAAGGGCGCGAGGCCGCGATCAACGCGACACTGGAGGCGCTGTCAGGATCGGACAGCCTGCTCGGTGAGCCGATGGTGATGCACATTTTGGGTGATTAGGGCGGCGACGGTTCGGGCTCTGTTGCGGGCTGTGGCTCCGCCTCCACAATCGGTGGCGGCAGCGTCGACGGATCGAAATCGGTGTAGACCACGCCCTCCCGCTCCTTCGCATCGGGTTCGGGCAGGCCCTTCAAAAAGTCTTCATAGGGAATGTGCGGCGGGCGGCGTTTGCCAAAGCCGATCGTGACGCCCCCGGTCGGGAACGGCCTGCACCCTGTGCCCGGAATACAGGCCGCAGCATCGGCCTGCTGTTGCGCGCCACTGCTTTCGGGCACGCGCTGGTCGCTGAAGATCATCTGGTCTTCGCCATTATCGACCTCGGCGCAGACGACGATGCCGTCCGCATCGGTCACCTCGGGGCATTTGGGTTTGTCCTCGACCGTCACAATGGCAGCGGCTTTTTCCGCGACCGCCTTGGCCGCGTCGGTCTGGCCTTTGTCGGGGGCTTGGGCAAAAGCAGGTGCGGCGAGGATCAACAAGGCGGCAATCACTGCTCTCGACATCGTCAAAGTCCTTGCCTATCGAAGCCGCGAACCGGGCATGCCTAAATGCCGCAATCTGTCTGCAAGATTAACCTGTGTGAATCGGAGAGCCAATGCTTCCCCCAAGCGATATTCTTGACCGCGTCCTTGTCCTCGAAATGGTCCGCGTGACCGAAGCAGCGGCGATGGCAGCAGCACAGCTGATCGGCCGCGGCGATGAGAAAGCCGCCGATGCTGCTGCGGTCGAGGCAATGCGCGCTGCGCTCAATTCGCTCTATATGGATGGCACCGTCGTGATTGGTGAGGGCGAGCGCGACGAAGCGCCGATGCTGTTCATCGGCGAAAAGGTTGGCATGGCACCGGGCAAAGGGCCGAAAATCGACATTGCGCTCGATCCGCTGGAAGGGACAACGATCACGGCCAAGGCAGGCCCCAATGCGCTTGCTGTGCTTGCGGTTGCCGAGGAAGGCAATCTCCTGAACGCGCCCGATGTCTATATGGACAAGATTGCCGTCGGGCCGGGCTACTCGCCGGGGATCATCGACCTCGACAAGAGCGCCAGCGATAATGTGCTTGCCGTGGCAAAGGAAAAGGGTGTGCCAGCGGGCGAGATCATCGTCTGCGTGCTCGATCGCCCGCGTCATGAAAAACTGATCGCGGAACTGCGCGCGCTGGGCTGCGGCATCATGTTGATCCCCGATGGCGATGTTGCGGGCGTGATCGCGACCACCGACCCTGATACCAATATCGACATTTATATGGGCTCGGGCGGCGCACCCGAAGGCGTGCTGGCTGCAGCCGCGCTGCGCTGTGTCGGCGGGCAGTTTAAGGGGCGGCTCTTGTTCCGCAATGACGACGAACGGCTACGCGCGCGCAAATGGGGCATCGAGGATCTCGACAAGGTTTACGATCTGGAAGAGCTAGCCAAGGGCGACTGCATCTTTGCCGCAACCGGCGTGACGCATGGGTCCTTGCTCGAAGGCGTAAAGCGCCACCGCGACGGCCGGATCACCACCGAAAGCGTCGTGATGCGCGCTTCGTCAGGCACGGTGCGCTGGGTAAAGAGCGAGCATCGCAAGCGGTGACGGGTCAGGGCTGGTAGGGACCGCCTACTTCTCCCCATCCCCATTTTGGCATTGGGGTTCCATCTTCTACTGTCGCGCCGCCTTTTGAGGTTTCGACGGCTATGCGCGTGCCCCATTCCAGATAAGCCATGAATGCCGAACGGAATTCGGGGTCGTTGGCAAGGCCAACTTCTTCGGCAGCATCCTGGATCAGGCCGATCCAGCGACGACGCATGGCTTCTGTCAGGTGCCGGTCCAGATGATGCCGCATCATCCGGGCATGGCTGCCGATTCGATCCGAATAATCCGTGGGTCCACCAAACACTTCGGCGATGAAGCGTGCGACATGATCGGGATGGTCTGGTCCCATATCCTTGAAAACCGGGCCAATCAGGGGATCCAGCGCAACTTTCGCATAGAAACAGTCGGTCAGCTTTTTCAGGGCGTCGATCCCACCCGCCCATTTGTAAAGAGTGGGTGGAGTTTCGTTCATGCCCTGACCCCGGCCTCCTCCACGCCTGCGCTATTGTGGCGCAGCGCTTTCAGTACCGTTTCGACGATGTGCGGGGCGTTGAGGCCGGCCTCATCATATTGTTTCTGTGGGCTATCCTGATCCTGGAACATGTCGGGAAGGCGCATTGTGCGGATTTTGAGGCCGGCATCGACAAGACCAAGGTCGCTTGCCAAAGTCAGCACGTGCGCGCCGAGGCCACCGACGGCTGCTTCCTCGACTGTTACGACCACTTCGTGGCTGGTCATCAAATGGCGGATCAATTCCTCGTCCAACGGCTTGGCAAAGCGCAGGTCGGCAACCGTGGTCGAAAGCCCCTTGGCATCGAGCGTGTCGGCGGCCTTCAACGCTTCGGCGAGGCGCGTGCCGAGCGACAATATGGCAACGGTCTTGCCCTCGCGTACCACGCGGCCCTTGCCGATCTCCAGCTGTAACGGCACTTCGGGCAGCGGCACGCCAATGCCATTGCCGCGCGGATAGCGAAAGGCAATCGGGCCGCTGTCGTGGAGCGTGGCCGTATAGGTCATATGCACCAGCTCCGCCTCATCGGCGGGAGACATCACGACCATATTGGGCAATGTCGAAAGATAGGTGATGTCGAAAGACCCGGCATGGGTGCTGCCATCCGCGCCGACGAGCCCCGCACGATCGATGGCAAAGCGGACGGGCAGGTTTTGGATAGCGACATCGTGCACGACCTGATCATAGGCGCGCTGCAGGAAGGTCGAATAGATCGCGCAAAAGGGGCGCATGCCCTGTGCGGCAAGACCGGCGGCAAAAGTTACCGCATGTTGCTCTGCAATGCCGACGTCAAAGCTGCGGTTTGGATGCGCGGCAGAGAATTTATCGACGCCGGTGCCGCCGGGCATCGCCGCAGTGATCGCCACGATGCGCTCATCGGTTTCGGCAATCTTGGCCAGCGTTTCGCCAAAGACATTCTGGTATGCCGGCGGGCCGCCGCCGGGGCCCTTATCCTGCTTGCCGGTGATGACATCGAATTTGACGACGCCATGATATTTGTCCGCCGCTGCCTCGGCTGGGGCGTAGCCATGTCCCTTTTTGGTCACGACATGGACCAGCACCGGACCCTCGGCATTGTCGCGGACATTTTCGAGCACCGGAATCAGCTGGTCGAGATTATGCCCGTCGATCGGACCGACATAGTAAAAGCCAAGCTCTTCGAACAGGGTCCCGCCCATCGCCATGCCGCGCGCATATTCCTCTACCCGCTGTGCAGCCGTATGGACGCGGCGTGAAAGGCGCGCGGTCAGCTTGCTGGCAATTTTTCTGAGGCCCAGATATTCGCTCGATGAGACCAGCCGCGCCAGATAGGCGGATAGCCCGCCGACCGGGGGCGCAATCGACATGTCATTGTCGTTCAGGATCACGACCAGCCGGTTGCCCGCGGCTTCGGCATTGTTCATTGCCTCATAGGCCATGCCCGCCGACATTGCGCCGTCACCGATAACGGCAATGCCCTTGCCCGGCTTGCCGGCAAGCTTGTTGGCGACGGCAAAGCCCAGCGCCGCCGAAACGGAGGTGGAGCTGTGCGCCGCGCCGAACGGATCATATACGCTCTCGCTGCGCTTGGTGAAGCCCGATAGCCCGCCACCCATACGCAATGTGCGAATGCGGTCGCGGCGGCCGGTGATGATCTTGTGCGGATAGCATTGATGGCCAACGTCCCAGACCAGCCGGTCTTCGGGCGTGTTGAACACATAATGGATGGCGGTGGTCAGTTCGACGACGCCCAGCCCCGCGCCCAGATGTCCGCCTGTCACCGACACGGCAGAGATGGTTTCGGCGCGCAATTCATCGGCAAACTGGCGCAATTGCGATAGGTGGAGTTTGCGCAAATCGGCAGGATAATTCACCGTATCAAGCAACGGCGTCGCAGGTACATTCGTCATGCAACACAGCTTTAGCGATGTTTTGCGCCGCTGTCGAACGGGTTAATTGCTGTAACCGGTGCCGATCCTGTGCAGGCGGTGTGCAGCCATCAATCGCAATCGGCGCAAGTGCCGCGAACCTCGACGACGGGGCGGACCGCATTGAATCCGGCAGCCTCGGCAGCCTTGCGGACATTGCGCGTGACATTGTCATCATCGATATGCGTCGCGCTGCCGCAATTGTCGCAGATCAGGAAGATGCAGTCGTGCAGGCATCCGGGGTGCGAGTTGGCGATAAAGGCATTGGCGCTTTCGACGCGGCGCGCGAGGTTATTGGCGACAAATAGGTCGAGGATGCGATAGACGCTGTTGGGCGCAACCCGCTTCCCCCGCCGCTGCGAAACGAGGTCGGCAATGTCATAGGCGCTTGCAGGCTTGTCGTAAGTCGCCAGTACCGCAAAAATGTCGGCGCGCATTTCGGTCCACTGCTCACCCGCAGCCACCAGCGCTTTCGCGGCGGCAGCGGCCAGATCGTCGCCCGCATGTTCGTGATGATGATGAGCGTTTTGCGCCATGGTTCTAACCTAGGTGATAGTGGCCCATTCGGCAAGGGCGCTACGTCTTGGGGTTATACCAGATCGGCGAACTATAAGCGCGCTCCTGCGATTTAAGCTCGGTCCCCGGCAGCAATTTCACGCCATAGCGCAGCGCATCGAACAGCACCCAGCGCGGCGTCGGGATTTCGAGCACGCGGACATAGTAAAAGGCGCGTTGGCCAGCGTTGAACTCAGGGTCACGCCAGATAGTGCGGAGCTCGGGCGCGCCGATGCTGTTGGTGTAGCTTGCCTTGGCAATATCCACCGTATCGCCGACAGGGGTCAGCTTTCCGCCGGACAGGTTCCGCGTTTCGGGCGACGACCAGACGACATCGAACACGCGTTCGTTGAGCTTGCCTGACGCATCGACCCAGCCCTTTACGACCTGCACCCGGTCAAGATTCGCGCCTTCGGGGTCTTTCAGTGCAGAGATCATCAGGCTGGGCACGCCGCTGCCTGACTTCAGGTCCGCTCCCATCGGCACACCGCGCGCGTAGCCAGCCTTCACCCAGTCGCCTGCCCAGTCGGCATCGGTGAAATCATAGCCGCCAAAGACGCGCAGCTGCATCCTTGGGCCGGTGGTCGCATAGACTTCGCGCCGCATCATCGCATCGAAGATCGCCGCGCGGGTGTTTGCCGTTGCCCAGACTGCCGCATAGCCGCCAGCCAGATAATGCCAGCCGATCCGCCCCTGCCGCGTGCCCAGATTCTGCGCCTGGCTTGCGCGCTGCGCATTGGGCTCGCCGTCCGAATGCTTGCCGAAGAAATTATCCTCGTCGGCTGTGGCCAGAGCTGTATGGCTGTCGGTCGATCCGATCAGGCCGAACCTGTACGGGTTCACCCCCGTCTTTGCCTCGATTGCCAGTCCGCGCTTCAGCGCCTCGCGCACATAATCGCCGCCCAGCATATCGGGCGTCTTGGTGCGCTGCATGGTCAGATTGCCCAAATCCCATCCGGCATCGCCAAAGTTCGCAAATTCGTCATTGGGCGAAAGGAAGGGGTGGCTTTCGCTATCGCCCTTGATCTGCGTTACTTCGACCAGCGGCTCGCGATAGGCACGCCGCCGCGCATAATCTGCTGTCACCGGCCCGCCGCCCGGCGCGACCATGTCGAACATCAAGCCGTTCGACAGGTTGCTGTTGTGCGGAATGGCAAGCGCCTTGCCGCCGGTCTTTTTCTCATAGGCATCCATATAGTCCCACAATTTGTCGACCGTTTCAGTGCCTTCGGTGGTGGGATCATAGGGAATGACCTGATCGGCGCGCAGCTTCCCGTCGCGGAACATGACCACACGGTGCAGATTGTCGCCCTGCGGCATCAGCGTATATTCAAAGCCCATGAAGGCGGTGAATTTACCCGGTTCATTATAGCGCTCGACAATCGCGGTATGGCTTTTCCAGATTTGCTGGGTACCTTTACGCGTTTCCTCGCTTGGCAGGATCTTGCCCAGCGTACCGTCTCCGGCCGCGTTGATCAGTTCCATCGTCGCGCGCTGCCGCCCGCGATGCCCTTCATGCATCATGTCGTGCCAGCGGCGCAGCGTCGGGTCCTTGATCAGGAAGCGCGGCGCGTCATAAAGCCGCTGCGTCGCGCCCAGCCCGCCACTATGATCGGCAATGACGAGGAAATCGAGCGGGCGTTCAAGCTTTGCCTTCAATCCCCAGGTAGAGGTTACTTCCTCGCCGCGGGCAAAGCGAAGCGCCTCCTCAGGCCCCAGCTTCACGCCAAAGCCGAATGCGTCGATCGAGTTACTGGTATGGAGGTGCGTGTCGCCCCAAAGCAATTTGGTCGCGATGCCTGTGGTGACTTCCTTGTCGCCTGCCTCCTGGAACTCGGCGGCCCTTTGCGCGATGCGATAGTCGCCGACCCGGCCCCAGCCCCAGTAAAGCCCCGCACCGACCGCGATAACGGCCACGCTGCCCAATGCGATTTTGCGCCATGATGCCATGACTGTTCCTCCCTCGCGCAGGAAACTGCGCCATTCGGAACGGTGCGTCAATATCGCTACGTCAGCGGCAGTTTGGCGCTCCAGATAAAGCCCCCGGGCCGCGCGTCCTGCGCCTCGGCAAGGCCAATTGCCTGCGCATCGCGGCCTGCCGCTGCCTCGGCTTTATAAGTGCCGAACAGCCGGTCCCAAATCGTCAGGGCAAAGCCGTAATTGCTCTGCTGCTCGGATATTGCAGTGCTGTGGTGGACAAGGTGCATGTCGGGCGTGACAAGGAAGGGCCGGATGGTGCGGTCGAGCCAGCGCGGCAATGCCACATTGCCATGGTTGAACAGCGCATTGGCGGCAAGCCATGCCTCAAACGCCAGCGCAACCAGCAGCGGCACGCCCAGCAGCGCAACGCACAGCGCCTTCCATAGTGTCGAAAGGATAATCTCGAACGGGTGAAAACGGATCGCAGTCGATACGTCCATGTCGGGATCGGCATGATGAACGATATGCGTGCGCCAGAGAATCGGCAGTTTGTGCATGGCGAGATGCTGGAGCCACAGGGTAAAATCCAGCGCGACAAAGGCGATCAGGATTTCGGCCCAGACCGGCCAGTCGAGCCAGTGCAACAGGCCAAAGTCATTGGTCGCGGCCCATGCCGCTGCGGCTGGCACAGCGACCAGCCATGCCAGCACCCAGCCCACCGCGCCATTCGCGCCAAAGAATAGTGCAGCGGTTTGCCAGCGCGGGTATCGACCGAGCGTCAGCGCACGGCGCGGGCGCATATATTCGACGCAGGCGACCAGCACAAAGACGAGCGTAGGGATTATGGCGAATATGAGGGGAGTGTCGTAACTCAAACGCCTTTTCTCCGAGAATTCCCGTGCACGAAAGGTTCACGACTGCGCATCGATAACCGACTCCGTCACCCCGTGCTTGACACGGGGTCCCGCTTTTTTGCAACCCTGCGCCATAAAGCGGGACCCCGCATCAAGTGCGGGGTGACGCTGAAAGCGGAAAATGGATTGCCTTAAGCCGCTTGGGTTTCCAGCACTGGATAATCGGTATAGCCCACAGGTCCTTCCGAATACCAGGTCTTGTAATTGTCAGGCGTCAAGGGCGCGCCCGACGCCAGCCGTGCGGGCAGGTCGGGGTTGGAGATGAAGGGGCGTCCGAAACTGATCGCATCGGCAAGCCCGCTCGCCAGATCCTCCTGCGCGGTTTCCAGCGTATATTCCTGGTTGAGGACCAGCGGACCAGTGAAAACCTTGCGGATGTCGGGAGAAACGCGCGGCACGTCGGTGGTACCGAAATTGCCGAATGCCTTGACCTCGCGCAGTTCCAGAAAGCAGATGCCAATGTTTTGCAATGCCGAAGCAGCGGCGGTGAATAGCGCAACCGGATTGCTGTCATTGCACCCTTGGGTTTCGCCATTGGGCGACAGGCGGACAGAGGTGCGATCCGCGCCGACCGTGTCGGCCACAGCCTGCGTCACCTCGCGCATCAGGCGGATACGGTTTTCGACCGGACCGCCATAATCATCATCGCGGAAATTGGCGTTGTCGCGCAGGAACTGGTCGAGCAGATAGCCATTGGCGCTGTGGATCTGGACGCCGTCAAAACCTGCCGCCAGCGCATTTTTCGCGGCATGGACATAATCGCCGATGATGCGCGGAATTTCATCGAGCCGCAGTGCGCGGGCCTCGACATAATCCTTCTTGCCCTCCGCCGTATGCGCATAGCCGGGTGCTGTCGTCGCCGAGGACGACACTGGCTGCGCACCGCCGAGAAAATCCGAATGGACGAGCCGGCCCATATGCCAGAGCTGCAGTATGATGCGGCCATCGGCCTTGTGCACCGCCTCGGTCACCGGCTTCCATGCCTCAACCTGCGCGTCGGACCAAATGCCGGGCGCTGCAGGCCAGCCAAGCCCTTCCTGCGAAATCCCCGTGGCCTCGGCGATGATCAGCCCGGCGCTCGCCCGCTGCGCATAATATTCGGCCTTCAAAGCGGTGATCGGCACATGTCCCGCCGAGCTGCGCCCGCGGGTCAGCGGAGCCATCAATATGCGGTTGGGCGCATGGATTGCGCCAAGCTGGATCGAATCGAAAAGGCTGGTGGTCATGGGCAATGGCTTTCCTTAAGGGGCTTTGTTCGCGTCCAGACATGCGGATTACAGTTGCAAATTGCAACGGGGGTTTATGCAGCAAAAGCAAAACTATGGCGACACCCCTGCAGCGCTACCTGCTTTGGTGCTGCTTGCCCTGCTTGGCGGCAATCTCGCGCTTGCCTTCGGGCCGATGCTGGTGCGGCAGGCCGATGTCGGGCCCAGCGCCTCGGCTTTCTGGCGGATGGCGCTCGCCATCCCGTTCCTGTTCCTGATTGCGCGGCAAATGGGGCAGCCTGTGGCGATGCCCAGCCGCGCGCTTTATTGGACAATGGCGCTTTCGGGCGGGTTCTTTGCACTTGATCTCGCCGCATGGCATATTGGCATTTTGCAGACCAAGCTCGCCAATGCGACGCTCTTCGCCAATGCCGCCAGCCTGTTTTTCCCAATTTGGGGATTTCTGGTCGCGCGTGCCTTGCCGACGCGGATGCAGGGTGCGGCCTTTGCGCTGGCGCTTGCCGGAACTGCTTTGCTGTTGGGCCGCTCGGCGGAACTGTCGCACAAGACGCTAATCGGCGACCTGCTCTGTCTTGCCGCCGGGATATTCTATACAGGCTATCTGATCGTGATCATGAAGGCGCGCGATGCGATGCCAAGCTGGACGCTGCTGGCCTGGTCCACCCTGGCAACCGCGCCGCCATTGCTGCTGATCGCAGGCTTGCTTGGCGAGCAGATCATGCCCACAAACTGGACGCCGGTCATCGCACTTGCGGTGGTCAGCCAGCTGATGGGGCAGGGGTTGATGGTCTATGTGCTCGGCAAGGTCAGCCCTTTGCTGTTCGGTTTGGCACTGCTGACCCAGCCTGTCATTTCGGCAGCCATCGGCTGGCAGCTTTATGGCGAGACCTTGGGGCCGATCGATGCGATGGGGGCGGCGCTGATTGCGGCTGCGTTGGTGATGGTGCGGGTTGCGGAAAATAGCCGAACACACTCGACATAATCCGTTAGGGCTGACTAATTACCCCAACCCGCTAATCCCGAGCGAAGTCGAGGGATTAGGCCGAGCGTAGCCGAGGCTTCCCACGCTGCATGTTCTCGGCTTCGCTCGAACTAGTCCCTCGACTTCGCTCGGGATAAGCGGTTAAAAGAGGTAAAAGCCGAGGATGAAATGACCGTAGCGCTCCCCGCCGATCCGACACTCGATGAAATCCGCGAAGCGCTGGCACCCCGCCTCGCTGCCAATGCCGCCTTCGACGGCTGGACCGAAAAGGCGGTGGAGGCTGCGGCGTTTGAAGTCGGCGTCGATGCCGACATTGCCAAACTGGCGCTAAAGGGCGGGGCAATGGCGCTGATCGACGCGTGGATCGCCAGTATCGATGCCGAAATGGCGCGCCGCTTGCCGCCGGAAAAATTGCACCTGATGAAGATCCGCGCGCGCATCACCGCGCTGGTCGATACCCGGCTGGAAATCATGGCTCCCGACCGCGAAGGGCTGCGCCGCGCACAGGCGATCATGGCGAGCCCGCAAAATATCCTGCGGGCCTCGCGCATTGGCTGGCGCAGTGCCGACCGGATGTGGCGACTTGCGGGCGACACTGCGACCGATTTCAACCATTATACCAAACGCATGACGCTTTCGGCGGTCTATCTCTCGACGCTGACGGTGTTCGTGAACGACAATAGCGAGGATTTTGCCGATACCCGCGCATTCCTCGACCGGCGGATTGACAATGTGATGCAGTTCGAAAAGGTGAAGGCGCAGGCAAAGGCGCGGCAGGATATGATCCCCAGCCTGTCACGCTTCGTCGGCAGGCTACGCTATCCGCCGCGCTAAAGCTCGCACTCGTCACCCCCGCGAAAGCGGGGGTCCATCACCGGTGGTTGAGACTTGTTCGGCAGGTGATCGATTCCCGCTTTCGCGGGAATGACGAACTCTGGATGTGGGCATGGCCCATTGTTCTGCTTGCTTTATTGCGAAGCGTTTGCAATTAGGGCCGCATGACCCTCGATACGCTTCCGTTGGGAACGGCTGCCCGAATCACTGCTATCGACTGGACGGCGATTGCCGACAGCGAAGGGCATCGCCTGCGTGCGCTTGGCGTGGATATTGGTGCGACCATCGAGCCCCTGCATCGCGGGATGCTGTTCGGGCGCGATCCGCTTGCCGTGCGGGTTGGGCGGATGACGGTTGCATTGCGGCGCAAGGTGGCACTTGCCATTGAGTGTGAAAGCGCGTCATGACCGGTGCCGTCCCGCTGATTGCGCTGGTGGGCAACCCCAATGCAGGCAAATCCGCGCTGTTCAACGCGCTGACCGGCGCGCGGCAGAAAATCGGCAATTATCCGGGTGTTACCGTCGAGCGGAAATCGGGCCGCGCCGCGCTGCCCGATGGCCGTCCGGTGGAGTTGCTCGACCTGCCCGGTGCCTATAGCCTGACGCCCTACAGCCTCGACGAGGCGGTGACGCGCGATGTGGTGCTGGGACGGTTTGAGGGGCAAAGGCGGCCCGATGCGCTGGTTGTCGTTGTCGATGCCGGCAATCTCGATAACCATCTGCGCTTCACTCTCGAACTGCTGGCGCAGGATTTGCCGGCCGTGGTCGCGCTCAATATGGTCGATCTTGCCAAGCGCGACGGGCTGACCCTTGATCCTGCGGTGCTTGCGGCAGAGCTTGGCGTGCCCGTGGTCGAAACCGTGGCGGTCAGGAAGCGCGGTCTCGATGCACTGAGCGAGGCGCTTGCCACAGTCCTGCACAGGCCGCGTGCTGCGTCGGCGCCTGCAAAAGATGCGAAAACAATTGCCCGCGTTGCGGTGATCAGTGAAACGCAGACGCGGCAATGGACGCGCAAGCTCGACGCCATATTCCTGCATCCGGTCGGCGGCCTCCTTGTATTGCTCGGCCTGTTGTTCGTGATGTTCCAGGCGGTCTATGCCTGGTCCGAAGCACCGATTGGCTGGATCGAGGGCGGCTTTGCGATTGCAACCGAGGCGATCAACAGCGCGCTGCCAGAGGGGCTGCTCCGCTCCTTCCTGACCGACGGGGTCATTGCGGGCGTCGGGTCGGTGGTCGTGTTCCTGCCGCAGATTTTGATTCTGTTCCTGTTCATCCTGATGCTCGAGGCAACGGGCTATATGACCCGCGCGGCCTATCTGATGGACCGGATGATGGCCGGGGTCGGGCTTTCGGGGCATAGCTTCATCCCGCTTCTCTCCTCCTTCGCCTGCGCCATTCCCGGCATCATGGCAACGCGCTCGATCATGGACCAAAAGGAGCGGCTGGCGACGATTTTGATCGCCCCGCTGATGACCTGCTCGGCGCGGCTACCCGTTTACACGCTGATCATCGGTGCCTTCATTCCGGCGCAAAGCGTGGGACCTGGCATCGGGCTGCAGGGCTTGGTGCTGTTCCTCCTCTATATCGGCGGGATTGTGGGTGCGATCCTCGCGGCTGCGGTGATCCAGCGCTTTGTAACCAAAAGCCGGGGTGGCAGCTTCCTTTTGGAAATGCCGCGCTACCAGATGCCGCATTTCAAGGACATCGCCATCGGCCTGTGGCAGCGCGCATGGATTTTCCTGCGCCGTGCAGGCACGATCATTTTCGTGGTCAGCATCGTGCTCTGGGCATTGCTCACCTTTCCCAAGGCGCCGGAGGGACAAAGCCAGGTCGAATATTCGATCGCAGGCCGTATCACCTCGGTGATCGAGCCGGTTGTGGCACCCATTGGTTTCAACCATGATATGGCGCTGGCGATCATCCCCGCCATGGCAGCGCGTGAAATGGCAGTCTCCGCACTTGGCACAACCTATGCGATCGAGGCGGAGGATGACGATGCAACTGCGGTAGCGCTGGGTCCCAAACTGGCGGCGGACTGGTCGATCGCGATGGCGCTGGCATTCCTCGTCTGGTTCATTTTTGCGCCGCAATGCATCTCGACCATTGCGGTGGCGCGGCGCGAGACCAATGGTTGGAAATGGCCGATGGTGATGGTCGGCTATCTGTTTGCGCTTGCTTATGTGGCGGCAGGGATAACCTATTGGACAGCCAGCGCCTTCGGCCTATAGGCTTGGGTCAGACTCAAGAAATAGGCGAGGGATACATGGCGGGCAGCGTCAACAAGGTAATTTTGGTCGGCAATCTGGGCGCTGACCCCGAAGTCAAAAGCTTCCAGAACGGTGGCAAGATCTGCAATCTGCGCATCGCCACTTCCGAAGACTGGAAAGACCGCCAGACGGGTGAGAAGAAAGAGCGCACCGAGTGGCACAGCGTCGTGCTCAATTCGGAAGGGCTCGTCGGCGTTGCCGAGCGCTATCTGCGCAAAGGCAGCAAGGTCTATATCGAAGGCTCGCTGCGCACCCGCAAATGGCAGGACCAGTCGGGCAATGACCGCTATACGACCGAGGTTTCGGTGGCCGGTTATGATGGCAAGCTGGTGATGCTTGACCGCGCAGGCGAAGGCGGCGGTGGCGGATCGGGCGGTTGGTCCGGCGGCGGACGCGCGAGCGGCGGTGCTCCCGGCGGCGGCGGCGGACAGGGCGGCAACAACTGGCAGAGCGGATCATCGGGCTTTGGCGGCGGCGATTTCGGTGACGATCTTGACGATGACGTGCCGTTCTGAGGATTAGACGCATCGGATTTAAAACACCGTAGCCCTGAGCCTGTCGAAGGGTGTCTCGCCAAAGTAGCGCCGAGCTGAGAGGCGGGCTTCGACAGGCTCAGCCCTGCGGTATGGGGTGGAGGCAGGCGCTGCATTGATGACCAAAAAGCTCATTCTCCTTGCGCTCATCGCTGCAGCCATCGCCGCCTATTTCGCCTTCGACCTTGGCCAATATCTCAGCCTCGATGCCTTCAAGGCGCAACAGGCGCAGATCGTCGCGGCAAAAGATGCCAATCCGCTGCTCTATATTGGCGGCTTTTTCCTGCTCTATGTCGCGGTAACCGGACTGTCGCTTCCCGGAGCAGCGATCATGTCGCTGGTCGCCGGTGCGCTGTTCGGGCTGGTCACGGGCGTCATCATCGTCTCCTTTGCCTCCAGCATCGGGGCGACGCTGGCCTTCCTCTCCTCGCGCTTCCTGCTGCGCGACTGGGTCGCGTCCAAATTTGGCGAGCGGATGCAGGCCATCGACGACGGGCTGGCGCGCGACGGGGCGTTTTATCTGTTCACGCTCCGGCTGATCCCGCTTTTCCCCTTCTTCGTCGTCAACCTTGTCATGGGGCTGACGCGGATCAAGGTGCCGACCTTTTACGCGGTCAGCCAGATCGGGATGCTGCCTGCGACCATCGTGTTCGTGAACGCTGGAACACAGATCAGCCAGATAAAATCGACCGCAGGGCTGCTGTCGCCCACCCTGATCGGCTCGTTCGTTCTGTTGGGCATTTTCCCCTGGATCGCCCGCGGGCTAGTCGCGTTGGTGAAACGTGCGCGCTGAGTGGAAAAAACCCCTGCGTTTCGACCGCAACCTGATCGTCATCGGGGCGGGTTCGGCAGGGCTGGTCTCCTCTTACATTGCCGCGCTCGCGAAGGCGAAGGTCACCTTGATCGAGGCGCATGAGATGGGCGGCGATTGCCTTAACACCGGCTGCGTCCCGTCAAAGGCTTTGCTGAAGAGCGCGCGTATTGCCAAATCGGCGCGCGATGCCGCCCGCTTTGGCGTCGAGACCGGCGAGGTGCGCGTCAATTTTCCCGTCGTCATGCAAAGGCTACGGCAAGTCATCACCGACATCGAACCGCATGACAGCGTCGAACGCTTTACAGGGATAGGTGTCGATTGCGTGCGCGGCTATGCCCGCTTTGTCGATCCCTGGACGGTCGAGATCGAAGCACCTGATGGCGCAAAGAACCGGCTGACGTCCAAGGCTTTCGTCATTGCTACCGGTGCCGCGCCCGTCGTTCCGCCGCTGCCCGGGATAGAGGAGAGCGGATACCTAACCAGCGAGACTTTGTGGGCGGCGATGGAAACACGCGCCGAGGCGCCAAAGCGGCTGGTCCTTTTGGGGGGCGGCCCGATCGGTTGCGAACTGGCGCAAGCATTTCAGCGGCTCGGCTCACAGGTCACGCTGATCGAAATGGCCGACCGGCTGATGCTGAAGGAGGATGCCGATGCCGCCGCGCTGGTCGCGCAAAGCCTGAAGGCCGATGGCGTCGATCTGCGCCTCGGCCACAAGGCATTGCGGTTTGAGGGCAAGGGCCGGCTGATAGTTTCAGGCCCCGATGGCGAGGCCGATATTGGCTATGATGACATATTGATCGCCATCGGCCGCCGTGCGCGCGTCACGGGCTTTGGCCTTGAGGAACTGGGTTTGGTCAACAACGGCAGGCTGGCCGTCAGCCCGCACCTTGCAACAACGCTGCCGCATATCTTTGTCGCAGGCGACGTTGCAGGCAACCAGCAGCTGACGCACGGCGCCAGTCATGAGGCATGGTATGCGACGGTCAACGCGCTTGCGCGACCGTTCAAACGCTATGTCGCCGACTATCGTGTGCTGCCGCGCGTAACCTACACCGATCCCGAAGTTGCTGCCGTCGGCCTGACCGAGGCAGAGGCGCAGGCGCAGGGTGTCGCCTATGATGTCACCCGCTACGATCTCGACGATCTCGACCGCGCCATTGCCGATGGTGAGGCGCATGGCTTCGTCAAAATCCTCACGCAAAAGGGCAAGGGCCGCATTTTGGGAGCCACGATTGTCGGGCACAATGCAGGCGAAATCATCGCCGAGCTGGTATTGGCAATGAAGCATGACATGCCGCTGCGAAAAATCATGCAGGCTGTACACAGCTATCCCACATGGGCCGAGGCGAACAAATATGCCGCCGGTCAATGGGGCCTCGCGCGCCAACCCGAAAGGCTGCAACGCATTGCAAAATGGTGGTTTACACGGATGCGCGGGTAAATTTTTTCGCGTCAAACAGGGTAAATTTGATGGACGTTACAATTGCGCCCGACTATGGGCCTGCCGGGCACCGGGGCCTTCATCATCATTTGAGCGAGTGACAGTGCGGCCAGCATGACTTTTGCGCAGATGTTTCCCTATGCGATGATCACTGCGTTGCTGGCGATGCTGCTTTGCATCCGCGCGCGCTCGATCGGGCAGGCGCTGGGCCTGATGGATATCCCCTCGGGCCGCAAAAAGCACAGTGTCGAAACGCCTTTGATGGGCGGAATTGTGCTGTTGCTTGCTTTGCTGCCGGTTTCGGCGGCGGCCATCTATCTGACTGCATCCGATCGCTGGCTGCCCAGTTTCTCCATCTGGCTGGGGGCTGTCGCGTCAATGGCGCTGATTGGTATTGCCGATGATCGCCACTCGCTTTCACCCAAGATGCGGCTGCTGCTATCCTTCACCGTCTTCGGATTGGCCGCAGCGGTCGATCCGACCTTCAACGTGCGCATACTCGATTTCGAACTGCCCGCCTTTGCCTTCGGGCTGGGCAGCTGGGTGACCGCAATCATCTTTACTGTGATCTGCCTTGTCGGTCTGGTCAATGCGATCAACATGGCGGATGGCAAGAACGGGCTGGTGATCGGCCTGTGTATCGGCTGGCTGCTGCTGCTGACGCTGCGCGCGCCGGAGCCGATGCTGCCGCTGATCCTGATCCTGTGCGTCGCGCTGGCGGTGCTGCTGGCCTTCAATCTGGCTGGCCGTCTCTTTCTGGGCGATGGTGGTGCCTATGGCGTTGCCTGCGCAATCGGAATGCTGGCGATCATGATCTATAATTCGCCGGGCAGCCATGCCCTGCGCGCCATCGCGGCGGACGAGCTTGTCATCCTGTTCATTGTGCCGGTGTTCGACAGTTTCCGGCTGACCTATGTGCGGATGCGACAGGGCCGCTCGCCGATGGATGCCGACCGCGACCATCTGCATCATCATCTGCAGGACCGTTTCGGCTGGCCAAAGGGGCTGTTCATCTATTGGGCGATCGCGCTTGGCCCGGCTGCAATCCGGATGACCTTTTCCTAAAGCCCCGTTTCTGCGCGCAGGGTGCGGGCGCCCTGGCGGACGAAGCTGTGGTCGGATCCCAAGAGGAACAGGCTTGCCCCCTTTGCCCGCCATGCCGGTACATCGCTCGCGCGCGGGGTGAACAGCCCGACCCTCCGCCCTGCCGTCACACAGGCGGCGATGATATGGTCGCAGGCAGCGACCACCCTGGCGTCATCAGGTGAGGTGCAGCCCAGCGCGATCGTAAGATCAATCATGCCGATGAACAGGGCATCATATCCTTCCACGGCGGCGATATCTGCTATGCTGTCGAGCGCCTCGACATCCTCGATCTGGCCGACCAGAACCGACCGTTGCGCGCTTGCCGCCAGATGGTCGGCAATAGCGACACTGCCATAGCCCGCAGCGCGGCTGCTTCCGGCATAGCCCCTTGCAACATAGCCCTCCCCTCCCGGACCATAGTGGACAGCCTTTGCAACCGCCCGCGCCTCCGCAACCGAACGGATGTGCGGGACGACAACGCCATCGGCCCCGCAATCGAGCGCGTTCAATATCTGCTCTGGTGCAGACGATGGCGTGCGCACAAGGGTCGGCAATCCGCCTGCGCGCGCGGCCATGATGCAAGCATCTATATCGCGCCGGTCAAAGGGGGCATGTTCGGCATCGATGCACAGGCAATCGAGCCCGGCGCTTGCCAGCACCTCGACGATGTGCGGGTGCGGGGTTTTGAGGAAGGTGCCAAACAGCGCCTCCCCTGCTCCCAGCCGCGCTTTCAAATTCATGCCGCCTTTTTCCATAGCCGCTCCGATGCCAAAGCCGCGCCTTCGGCCAGGGTCTTCAGCTTGGCATAAACAATGTCGGGGTCAACCACGCCAAAGCCTGCAAAAGTGGAAAATCCGCAATCGGTGCCTGCGATTACGCGCTCGCGCCCGACAATATGCGCATAGCGCTCGATCCGCTCGGCAACGACGCGGGGATGTTCGATGAAATTGGTGGTGCTGTCGATCACCCCGGGGATCAGGATCTTGTCGTCGGGGATGCGGTCGGCATAATCGGCAAAATCGTTCCAGTCGGCCTGGTGCCGCGGATTGCTGGTTTCGAACAGCAGGGCTGCGGGTTTCGCGCGCATCAACGTCGGCAGGATGACGCCCATTTCAACGTCGCAGCAATGCGGCCCTTCATAATTGCCCCAGCAGACATGCATCCGAACCCGATCGGCAGGCACGTTGCGCAGCGCATGGTTCAATGCCTCGACATGACCGCCGATCAGCCGCAGATATTCGGCATCGCTGCGATCCTTGTACATCATATGGCGGCCGAGCCCGAGATCGGGGCTGTCGAGCTGGAGAGAGAGGCCTGCGGCCACAATCGCCTCATATTCAGGGCGCATAGCTTCGGCCAGCGCCTCCAGATAGGCGTCCTGCGTAGGATAATATTCATTGGGCTGGAACAGCGCGATGACGCCCGGCGAGGCGGCGTTCATGAAGCCGCCGGTGGGGCGATGTTTCGCGAGCGCGGCCGCCATATGCTTGAGGTCCGCCTCCAGCGGGGCAAGCGTCTTGGGGGCGATTTCGCCAATGCATTTGGGACGGCGATAGCTTGGCGTGCCGCCACCCTTTGCCTGCCGCTCCAGAAAGCCTGGAAACATTTCCAGATCCTGCGGCGGGGTGCGCGGGCTGTCGCCGTCAAAGCCGGTGATCCGGTCCTTGATATAGGTCGCATAGCTGATTTTGGACATTTCGCCGTCGGAGACCAGGTCGATGCCCGCTGCGACCTGCTTGGCGACGGCCTCGTCCACCGCTGCGCCGATGACCGCATCGAACTGCGCCTCGTCAACCGCTTCGCCGCGTTCCTGCGCGAAGATCAGGTCGGTCACCGCCGCGGAGCGGGGCAGCGAACCGACATGGGTGGTCATTATATGGTCAGGCACTTTATTCTCCTCGCGACATCAAGTGGCGATGGGCTAGCGCAACTGACTTCGAATGCAAGAGGCTATTGCTGCTATTTCCGGCGCGGACGGTTCTCCTTCAGTGTGATGATATTGCCACGCTTGCAAAGCGTTTGCATTCGCAGTCAAAAAATTCTTGCATTCGCAGTCTTTTTGCGTTCCACCCATATCATAGGTTACAAAATTTCCGTCCAGGGAGGAACCGGGCAATGAAAATCTCGAAATCGCGCCTATTCGCAACCGTTACGCCGTTGGCCATCATGCTGTCCGCGATGCCGGCACAGGCGCAGGATGAAGCCGCCGATAGCGCCGAAGAGGGTGGGATCGAGGAAATCATCGTCACGGCGCAGCGGCGCGAGGAAAATCTGCAGACCGTTCCCATTTCGGTCTCGGCCTTTTCGGGCGATCAGCTGAAGGCGCAGGGCACGACCGACGTGTCGGGTCTTGAGAACCGCGTGCCCGGCTTCACCTTTGGCCGTTCGGGCTCGGACGCGCGCCCCGCCATTCGCGGCGTGCGTACGGAGAATGTCGGCGTCAATGGCGACACCACCATCGGCCTGTTCATTGACGGCGTATACATGTCGCGCGCCTCGCAGGGCACGCTGAGCTTTGTCGATATCGAACGCGTCGAAATCCAGCGCGGGCCGCAGGGCACGCTTTACGGCCGCAACACCTTTGGCGGCAACATCGCCATCTCGACCGCAAAGCCCAGCTTTGACGAATATAAGGGCGGGGTGGATGCCACCATCGGCGATTATGGCCGCTACCGTGTCGAAGGCTTCGTCAACGCGCCGCTGAGCGATACCGTTGCGATCCGCCTTGCCGGGTCGCTGGAGGAATCCGATGGCTGGGTGAAGAATGACAACCCGCTCGGCAACAACCTCTTCGACGACCGCACCCGCTATGCGCGCATGTCGCTCGCGCTGCGGCCAAGCGATGCGTTCAGTGCGGATTTCAAATTCGACTATTCGCGCCAGGGCGGCGCGGGCGGCTCGGCCTTTGGCTACAAGTTGGTCGGCAGCTATTTCTACACGCCCACCAATGCGCAGCTTTACAATGCGACGCCGCTTTTCTTCAACCCGCGTCCGGGCAACCGTGATGGCGTGGTCGATGCGCCGCTGACCATCGATGCCGGTGTGCCGATCTATGCTGCGGGCAATCCCTACCGCATCAATACCGACCAGCCGACGCAGCTCGATCTCGAAAATTACGGTTTCTCGGCGAACCTCGCCTATGATTTTGGCGGCATGACGCTGCGTTCGATCACCGGCTACACCGATTTCGGCGCGATCCGCACCTCGGACTCCGATTTTTCGGGCAACCGCATCGCGGTCGATTACCAGAACACAACCGCCAAAACCTTCAGCCAGGAGCTGCAATTGCTCTCCGATGGCAGCGGGCCGTTTACCTATGTGGTCGGCGCCTATTATTTCAAGGACAAGCTGCGCGGCACCTTCATCAACCAGCAATTCCCGCGCATCATCAGCAATGTGACGCCGAACCTGTTCCTGCCGCAAAACGGTGCCGGTTTCTACGACCAGCAGCGGGCAGAAACAGAATCGCTCGCCGCCTATGCGCAGGCCAGCTACCAGCTGACCGAGCAGCTGAAGATCACCGGCGGCATCCGCTATACCGAGGACAAGAAGGACTTTGCCTTCGCCAATGCCAATAGCGTGCTGCCATTGGTCGGCGGGGTGCCGCAAGGCACGGCGATCACGCTGCGCACCGGCGGCATTCCGGACTCGGCCTTCGGCGTTCAGGGTGCACCGACCAATTGCACCTATACCAGCTTCCCGCCCGCACGGGCCGGTTTCCAGTGCCTTGCCGCCAACACCACGGTGCTGACCGGCGCGACCTATGACACGGCCAAGTTCAAAAAGGCGACCTGGCGCGTTGGCATCGATTACCAGATTGCCGATGAAAACCTGCTTTATGCCTCGGTCTCGACCGGCTTCCGTTCGGGCGGCTTCAACTCAGGCCAAGGTCCTGCCGCGCTGCAGCCGACCTTTGCCCCCGAGAATGTGACCGCCTTTGAAATCGGTTCGAAAAACCGTTTCGCGGACAACACGATCCAGATCAACCTGTCCGCATTCTACAACAAATATAAAGGCCTGCAGGAACAGCGTCAGGTGCCGCAGGGCGGTACCACGCTGTCGATTATCGAGAATAGCGGCAAGGCACGTTCCTATGGCGTTGAGCTGGAGGCCTTGTGGCAGCCGACCGATGCCTTCACATTCGGTGGCACATTCTCCTATCTGAACGCCAAATATACCGAATATGATCAGGTGCCTGCACCCTTTGGCACCTCGATCCTCGTGCCCGATGCAAGCGCAACCACGGCAACGGTGGTCAATGGCGTGACCATTGCCCCAGTAGGCCAGCGCCGCCTGTTCGCACCCGGCTATGATTGCGGCCTGATTGCGGGTACCGGCGGAGCGGGTCAGCCCGCAGCGGCATTCGGCTGCGACATCAGCGGCAACCGCATCCCCTATTCGCCCGAATATACAGGCTCGGTCTATGCCTCTTATGACATAGACTTGGGCAGCGCGGGCCGCCTCATCCCCTATGCGGCGATGACTTTCTCGGGCGCATGGTTCGGGCAGCCGTTCAACTCCATCCTCGAGCGGCAAAAGGCTTACAGCAAGCTCGACCTGTCGCTGACCTGGGTCGCGACCGACGACATCGAATTGAAAGTCTTCGTGAACAATGTCACCGACAAGGCAACCGCAACGCGCTTCGTCTGGGGCGGCGGCGGCGCGCTGCAGGCAAGCTACGCTCCCCCGCGCCTGTGGGGTGCACGGATTGGCGTGAAGTTTTAGGATGTGATAAAATCGGTTTGATCCAACCTACTGTGTTCGCGCTGAGGCTCTTAAGGACGGGTCTTTTACCCGGGACGTTCGAGACCCAGATATTTTCTCATTCTTCGTCACCCCCGCGAAAGCGGGGGCCCATCACCTGAGGTGCAAATTTGAACGGCGGGGGATGGGTTCCCGCCTTCGCGGGAATGACGAAATTAATTTGAAAGTCTGAATCTCGCAGTCACCTATGGTGAGCCGCTCCTCAGGGCAAACGATAGATGGAACGTCATCCTGCGCTAATGATAAAACCGGTATCAACTGACAGGGCGGGGCTGCGGCTCCGCCCTTTTCATATTCGGTAAAATCGTTCCGCCGTGCCGCCGAACAGGCCTGCGCGTTCCTTCGCGCTAAAGCCTTGCGAGAGCTGGTCGAACCGCTGCCAGATCGCGGCATAGTCGCCATAAAGCTTGTCCACCGGGAAGTTCGAACCAAATGCCATGCGCTTTGGCCCGAAATGCGCCGCGATCCAATCGAACTGGCGGCGCGCGCTTGCGGCGGTCCAATGATTGTCGAACATGCCAAGGCCCGAAATCTTGCAAATCATATTGGGCAGAGCGGATAAGGCCCTGATCCCGTCTTCCCACAGCGCGAAACCCTGGTCGTCAAATCGGCTCAAACTGCCCGCGTGGCAGAGTGCCACGGGTAGCTCGGGAACCCGCGCAAACAATTCTGCTGCAGCCGCCATTTGTGTAGGCACCAGCTGCAAATCGAAACTGAGCCCGCGTGCTGCCAATTGCCGCAAACCCTCCTCAAAGGCAGGATTGCTAAGCAGCAGGCCGGAGCCATTGGCGGCATTTTCCTCCGCGCTGCGACCAATAATCTGCCGGACTCCCCGAAAACGGCTGGCTTGCGCGTGGGCATCCAGTTGCGCGTCGAGATCGGGTGCGGTCAGGTCGGCAAAGCCAATAATGGCTGACGGCAGACCATGCGCCTCGGCATGGCTTTCAAGCCAAAGCGTCTCGCGCACCGAATCCTCCGGCGCAACGCCGACCTGGATATGGACCGATTTGCTGATGGGCAGGCTGCCGATGTCGGCGCGGAAATCCGCTGCCAGATAATCTTTCTGGATCGGCGCAGGATCGCCGAAAAAGCGCCGCACGCCCTTTTCCATCAGCCATGGGTAATGGCAGGCGTTCAAATCCCACAAATGATGGTGGGCATCGACGATTGCCAGATCGTTCAACATGCGATCACATTGACCGCGAGCCCGCCCTCGCTGGTTTCCTTGTAGCGTGATGACATGTCGAGCCCTGTCTGCCGCATCGTTTCGATGACCTGGTCGAGTGTCACCTTGGGCCGCTCCTCGCTGTGCAGCGCAAGCCGCGCGGCATTGACAGCCTTGACTGCGCCCAGTGCATTGCGCTCGATACAGGGGATCTGCACCAATCCGCCAACGGGATCGCAGGTGAGGCCCAGATTATGCTCCATGCCAATCTCGGCGGCGCTAGCGATCTGCATCGGACTGCCGCCCCAGATGGCAGCAAGCCCCGCCGCCGCAATCGAGCAGGCAACCCCGACCTCACCCTGACAGCCCATCTCCGCGCCGGAGATCGATGCGCGCATCTTGTAGAGCAGCGCGATGCCGCCTGCGGTCAGCAGGAAACGGCGGGCAATATCGGGGCCGCGCCTACCGCCGGAGGCAGCATAACCGTCACCGCAGGCGTAATATTTCAGCACCGACGGCAATATGCCCGCAGCGCCATTGGTCGGCGCTGTGACCACGCGGCCACCGGCGGCATTTTCCTCATTCACCGCAAGCGCATAGACATTGAGCCAATCGAGCAACCGTTCAGGCTCGTTCGCGCCGACGCCCGAATTAAGCCTTGCGAAAACTTCGGGTGCGCGGCGGCGGACATTCAGACCGCCGGGCAGCGTACCTTCGGTTGCCAGCCCGCGTTCGATGCAGCCCAACATCGCAGCGACAATGGCATCGAGCCCTGCCAGTGTGGCTTCGCGCGGGCGATGGACATCCTCATTTTCCAGCACCAGCTGGTCGATGGACAGGCCGGTTTCCGTGCAGAGAGCGATCAGTTCGGCCCCCGATCCATAGGCATGTTTGGCCGTCGAGCGACTGGCGATATTGTCATTGGGCGCAGGGGCAAGCAATTGCCGCTCCGATGCAAAAAAGCCGCCGCCTGTTGAATAATAGCTTTCCTCGTCCAGCAGTGCGCCATCGTCTGCAAAGGCGCGCAGCACCATGCCATTGGGATGGAGTTCGGGGATGATATGCGTGTCGAGGCGGATGTCGCGCCTTTTGTCGAATGCGATCAACGGGCCGCCGGGGATTTGCAGCGAGCCGCTCTCCGCCACTTTGGCAAGCAGGGCGGGGACCGCCTCAGGATCGATTTGCGACGGACGCTCCCCCAGCAGCCCGAGAATTACTGCATCCACCGAGCCATGGCCGATGCCGGTCAGGGCAAGCGAGCCTTGCAAGGCGACCTCGATGCGCGCCACGCGGTTTAGCAAATCCTTGCGCTGCAAATTGCCGACAAAGCGCCGCGCGATCCGCATCGGCCCCACGGTATGCGAGCTCGACGGCCCGATGCCGATACGGAAAAGATCGAGGATGGAAATCAAGCAGCTTTGTTCCGTTTGACCGTTTCAGGCAGGCTGAACCAGATGATCGCCGCCGCCAGGAAACTGACCGAGGCAAGGCTCATCACCGGCGCGCGGCCGAAATTTTCGGCAAGGGGGGCAGTGATGAGCGGTGCTGCCATGCTGATAATCCGGCCCCAGTTGAAAATCGACGCTGCCGTCGAACGCAGGTGCGGGGGATAGAGCTCCGATAACCACGGCCCCCAGATTGCGCTGCACGACAGGACGACGCCATAGGCAAATCCGGTCAGTTCCAAAAGGCCAATCGGCATATCGACGAACAGATAGACGGGAATCAGCGCCGCTGCGCCGACAAAGCCCCATGCAGCCGCGCGCCGCCCATAACGGTCGCTGATCCAGCCCCAAACGAGCCCGCCCAGCGCGGCTCCGATAAACTGCCAGCCCAGCACATCGCCGACCACCGTGTCGGGAATGCCGCGATCTTCCTTCAAATAGGTCGATGCCCAGCCGGTGAATGCTTGATAGGCGAAGAAGTTGAGGCCGGTCATCACCGCGAGCAGGATCGTCTGTTTAGCGACGCCGGGGCGGAACAATTCGGTGATGGGAATGGCGCTCTTTGCCACCGCCTCATCGTCGCTCGCGCCGTCCATCGGGATGAACTTGCGGTCATCGGGAACGACGAGAAACGCAAACAGCGCAATCGCGACCGGCACGCCGCCTGCCCAGAGCAGCAACTTCCAGTCATAGCCTGCCTTGAATGCGGCGGCAGACAGAAAGCCCAAAGCTGCGACCGCAACATTATAGGTGCCAAGCACAAATCCCGCGATCACCCCGCGCACGCTGCGCTCGAACAGCCCCGAATAAATCCCCACCGCAATCGGGAACATCGAGCCCATGAAAAAGCCGAGATAGGCGCGCTGCAGCACCAATCCCGTATAATCCTTGACGAGCAGCGCGAACAAAAGCCCGCTGCCATAGCCGATCATCGAGATGACCAGCGCATTGCGCCGCCCGATCTTGTCGGCAACCTGCCCCATGATGACCGCGCCGACAATCGCGCCTGCCGATTGCAGCGTATAGGCCGAACCTGCTTGCAGGTCGGTCAGCCCAAGGCTTTCCTTGATATAGGGGCGCAAGATATCGACGGTGTTCCACGACCAGGCGTAGAAGAAATAGCCGACGAGCAGAAAGGCAAGCGCGCCATAGCGGCGGCTTGCGGAAAAATCCTGAGCGCGGATCATGATAGTGCCTCCCCCCTGTTGGGCAGCAGATCGACGCCCATTTGTCCCAATAGATCGACCATGTCGATGAACACCCAGTTTTCCGCAAGCAGATCGCCATCGCGCCGCCAGAAATCCATGATTCGCTGGGTAATGCGCTTGTTGGTTGCCGGAACGCCGATCCAGCCATCGCCCAGATGCGTTGCGTTGATGCTGGGCCAGCCGGTGGAGGCGACATAGGCACCATCGCCGATGCGGCATACATGGTTGCCACCGACGCGGTCGGGGAATGCGGTCAGGAAAGGCTGCTGGTGCGCGCGTTCATAATCCTTGTGCCCGCGCGCGCTGCCGATGCCGCCGGGGCCGTACCAGTGGAATTGCGGCGTCCAGAAATCGACCATGCGCATGCTGGCCAGCGACTTGCCGTCATAACGCATCAGCCCGGCAATCATCGCCTCGACCAGATCGAGACTTTGCTGCGATTGCGCGGGGTCGGCGGGTTCAAGCGTGACGCCATCCTGCGTCTGCGGCGCGGGCGACCAATTTTCGCCCAGTTGCGGGCGCAGTGGCCATTGGCCGACCTCGATCAAGAGGCGCGCGATGTCGAGGATGACATAGCTTTCGACGACGCGGCCCCCTTCAACGCGATCGAACCAGCCGTAGCGAAGCCAATGCGGGCGGTTGCTGGGGGTGATGCCGAACAGCGGCTGCTCGAAATGCCCGACGAAATAGCCGGTCGAGGCGAACCAGTTGCCGCCCTTGAATTCGCCTGTCAGCATTATGTCGGTGCGGCGCTCCAGATCGGGGAAGGCGCGGAGCAGTGGCTGCCAGAAATGCTCGGCGAGTTGCGCGATGCCGCCAAGATACTCGACAGGGGCGCTGATATGATATTGGCAGTCGGGCGCATAGAACGCGTCTGCCAGCGCGCGGTGCCCGGCGGCCAGATGGCGGTGACGGTCCAGCACCGCGAAATAATGCGCCTTGGTAATGAAGCTCACCATATTCATTCCCCCCATGGGCCGCTGCGCCAAATGCGAAAGCAATATTGACTTCGAATGCAATCGCCCTAAACGTGCCTCAATACAAGGCAAAAATGGCAATATAAAATGGACGATGCGCGACACCTTCGGCAACTTTCCCGCGCTGCCCTCGAGGCGCGGCTGGTGCGCTATGCCGATCTCGTGCCTTGCTACAATGCCTTCGTCGATTGCCGCACGCCGGGATCGGAGGCGAAGGAAAATTTCACGATCATCGGCCCCGGCGTCTCCGAAAACCCGGCACAACATGTCCACATCGCCGAACCGCACGGCTATAATATCGGCGGCGCGCGCCAGCCTCCCGGTTGCGTCAATTCGCAGCACAGCCACGATACTGCAGAGGTATTCGTCGTCCATTCGGGGCATTGGCGCTTCGACCTTGGCGAACATGGCGATGATGCGCAGGTTGCGCTGGCTCCCGGCGATGTGATCTCCATCCCGACACAGGTTTTCCGCGGCTTTACCGCGACCGCTCCGGCGGACGATGGCAGTCCGGGCTTTCTCTGGGCCGTGTTGGGGCAGGATGATCCGGGACGGGTCATGTGGGCGCCGCATGTCTTCGACCTTGCCGACAAATATGGCCTTGTCCTGCTGGAAAACGGCTCGCTGGTCGATACCGTCGCAGGCGAGACGATGCCGGCGGATATCAATCCATTGCCGCCCACGACCCGCGAGCAGGCCGCCAGCTTGCAACGGTTGACAGACAGCGATGCCGCCTCAATCATTGTGCGCGCAGCGGATGTTGAGGCCGACAATAAGCTGCTGATCGGCAAAGGCGCGCCACTCGACTGGCCGCATGGCTTCACCCTGGAAAGGATAGCCTGTAATCAAGGCGAACCCATGACGCTCGGTCCTGATGCGGACAAGCCGATGGTCCTGTTCGTGCATCGCGGCAGTCTTGAAATTGATGCGACCGATGGCTCGCTGACCCTGAATGAAGGCGATACGATCAGCCTGCTTCCCGGACCACGCCCCGCCATAATCGCTGGCAGCGATGCAACCGTCTTCGCGGTCGAGGCACAATGACGACAGAGGTCGGCGGCATCCCCAATGTCGGCGGACGCGACATTGCCGAGATTTTGGCACCGCAAGGTCCGCCCCGCCAGCATATTCCGGGCTTCGATCCCGAATATAGCGATATCGTCGATTACATCCTGCGCTGCACCCATCGTATCTGGGAGCAGAAGGATGTCGGCCTGATTGCAACCCATTATGGCGCGGACATCATCGTCCATATGATGACCGGGCCGACCTACGGGATGCAGGGGGTGATTGCGGGCACCGCGCGCACGCTGACAGCCTTTCCCGATCGTACGCTGACCGGCGAGGCAGTGATCTGGTCCGAGGAAGGCGATGGCATTTACCTGTCGTCGCACCGCATCACATCCTGCGCGACCAACCTCGGCACGTCCGAGCTGGGCCCTGCGACGGGGCGGAAAATCACCTTCACCACCATCGCTGACTGCCTGTGCAAAGCGAACCTGATCATCGAGGAATGGCTGGTGCGCGACTATAGCCATATGGCGCTTCAGCTCGGCTATCATCCGCGCGCGGTCGCGCGCATCCATGCAGCGACCGACAAGGCGAAGGGGGAGGGCCGCGCTTCATGGCGGCAGGAAGCGATGGCCAGCGTGCGCGATGTGCCCCCTACGCCCTGGTCCGATACCCGCTTTCCCGATCCGCACACCGAACCGCACTCCTTTGCCCATGCGCTGTTTGATCAGATCATCAACCACGCCCGCTTCGGCCGGGTACGAGAGGCCTATTCGCCTGCTGCGCACTGGCAGGGACCGGGCGGACGGCGCCTGTTCGGCTGGGGCGAAATCACTGGCTGGTTTACGGCACTGATTGGCAGCTTCGGCGACGCGAAAATTGTCGTCGATCATGTTGCGTCGGTTCCTGCGAGCGAAGGACGACATGATATCGCTGTTCGTTGGAAACTCGCAGGCACACATGACGGCGGCGGGATGTACGGACCGGCCAGCGGCGAAGACATCTATATCCTCGCCGTCACCCACTGGCGTATTGCGCATGGCGTGATCGTCGATGAGGTATCCGTTTTCGATGAAGTGGCGCTGATGCGGCAGATGGAGGGCGGTTTATGAGCGACCTTTCACTCGCCGCCCTTGAAACCGCGCTGCGGCAGGATTGCGCCTATGGTCTTTTGGGCGAAAGCCATGCCCATCGTGCCGTGCGCGAAGATAGTTTAACCCTCATCAAAGGGCGCGACGCAATCGTTGCTGCTTGGGTTGGGGAGGGTCGGCAACAGGTTGCGATTGACGCCGACCTTGGTGCCATGATCGCCTATCAGGTGGACGGGGCATGGCATGGCCATCGCTGGGTCTGGCGCGAGGATGGGCGCATCCTGCGCGAAGTGGTTGTAGAGAATCGCGGCGTCGCCCAATCTCCGCCAGCAGTGCATCCGCCGCTTGGCGAGCTCAATGCAGGGCGTGGACAATATGCCACTGCCGAAGCGGCTTTGCTTCCCGCTGATTTTCCTGAAAGTGTAAGGCCGTTGGCCGATCGCCTGCACCGCGCCTGGAATGGTCGTGCCTTCGATCTTTACGGCTCCGACTGGCTCCCCTGCTTGATCCGCTTGATCCCTGACGCGCATTTCCAGTTCGAGCGCGCCATTGTTTTGGGCGATAATATAGCTCTGCTCTGGCGTGTGATGGGCCATGATGCAGGCGGCCAGCGCATTCGCCTGATCGGCAGCAGCCTGTTTCAGGGCGATATGGACCAGACGCTGCTCGATTGGGCCGCGCTGGCGGTGCAGCAGCAACAGCCATTGATCGATTATTCGGGCGGCTAAGGGCCTTTAGGTGCATGGTGCAACAAGCGCGCATCTGCATCGTTGTTGCTTGTGCAAAGTTGATTGACAGCACATATAGCGAACATGCCCGAACTCATCATCCGCCGCGGTCTCGCCGAACCCGAAACTGACGGCAGCTTCGTCCCGCACAAGCCCGAACGCCCGCCCAAGGCCGAAGGTGGTCGCAAGTTCAAGCTGGTGTCGGACTATCAGCCAGCTGGTGATCAGCCCACCGCGATCAAGGAGTTGGTCGATACTGCGCTGGCGGGCGAAAAGAACCAAGTGCTGCTTGGTGTCACCGGCTCCGGCAAAACCTTTACGATGGCGAAGGTGGTCGAGACGCTGCAACGCCCCGCGCTAGTGCTCGCGCCCAATAAGATCCTCGCCGCTCAGCTTTATGGCGAGTTCAAGAGCTTTTTTCCAGAGAACGCAGTCGAATATTTCGTATCCTATTACGACTATTATCAGCCCGAAGCCTATGTGCCGCGCAGCGACACCTATATCGAGAAAGAGTCTAGCGTGAACGAGGCGATCGACCGGATGCGGCATTCGGCAACCCGCTCGCTGCTCGAACGCGACGATGTGCTGATCGTGGCTTCGGTTTCCTGCCTTTACGGTATAGGTTCTGTTGAGACCTATTCGGCGATGATATTCGACCTCAAAAAAGGCCAAAATGTCGAGCAGCGCGAGATTATCCGCAAGCTGGTCGCGCTGCAGTATAAGCGCAATGACGCGGGCTTTGCGCGCGGTAATTTCCGCGTGCGCGGCGACAATCTGGAACTCTTCCCCAGCCATTTGGAGGATATGGCCTGGCGCATATCTTTTTTCGGCGACGAGATTGAGGAAATTGCCGAGTTCGATCCGCTGACCGGCAAGACTGGCGTAAAACTGAACAATGTGCGCGTTTACGCCAACTCGCACTATGTGACGCCCGGGCCGACGATGAAGCAGGCAACCGAAGCCATCCGCTTTGAGCTGACCGAGCGGCTCAAAGAACTGGAGGCTGAAGGTCGTTTGTTGGAGGCGCAAAGGCTTGAACAACGCACCAATTTCGATCTGGAGATGATTGCCGCGACGGGAAGCTGTGCAGGTATCGAAAATTATTCACGTTTCCTGACCGGGCGCCTTCCGGGCGAACCGCCGCCGACGCTGTTCGAATATCTGCCCGACAATGCGCTGCTTTTCGTCGATGAAAGCCACCAGACCGTGCCGCAGATTGGTGCAATGGCAAAGGGCGACCACCGTCGCAAAATCACGCTTGCCGAATATGGCTTCCGCCTGCCCAGTTGCATCGACAACCGGCCCCTGCGCTTCAACGAATGGGATGCGATGCGTCCACAGACCATCTCAGTGTCTGCAACGCCGGGCCCATGGGAGATGGAGCAGGCAGGCGGCGTCTTTGCCGAACAGGTCATCCGCCCTACCGGCCTCATCGACCCGCCGGTCGAGATCAAGCCGGTCGAGGATCAGGTGCAGGATTGTATCAACGAATGCCGCAAGACCGCAGAGCTTGGCTATCGCACGTTGGTGACGACGCTTACCAAGCGCATGGCAGAGGATTTGACCGAGTTCATGCATGAGGCTGGGCTGAAGGTCCGCTATATGCACAGCGATGTCGAAACGCTCGAGCGCATCGAGTTGATCCGTGATTTACGGCTGGGCGTTTATGACGTGCTGGTTGGCATCAACCTGTTGCGCGAAGGCCTCGATATTCCCGAATGCGGACTCGTGTGCATTTTGGATGCCGACAAGGAAGGTTTTTTGCGCAGCGAAACCTCGCTGATCCAGACCATCGGGCGCGCGGCGCGTAACGTGGAAGGGCGCGTCATCCTCTATGCTGATCGCATCACCGGCAGCATGGAACGCGCGATTCGTGAAACCGACCGTAGGCGCGAGCGGCAGCATGCCTATAATCTCGAGCATGGCATCACGCCCGCAACGATCAAGCGCAACATCCACGATATCGTCGCCGATACGGCAAGTCGCGACGGTGTGCTGGTCGAGATCGAGGCGGAGGGCGCCAACAATCTGGTCGGCCACAATCTGCGCGCCTACATTGAGGAACTGGAGAAAAAGATGCGCGCTGCCGCAGCGGACCTGGAGTTCGAGGAGGCAGGCCGGCTACGCGACGAGATCAGGGCACTGGAAGCCGACGAGCTTGGGCTACCCCACGAGCAGCGAGCCGCCGCACCGGTTGGAAGGGCGCAGGAAGGAAAGCCGGGGACGCGTAAATTGCGCTACGGAAAGACGCAGCGTAAGTTTGGGCGGTGATTAGCGCACCAGTTATCTCCAAGTTTTATCTCGTGGTCAGACTTGTGGACAAACAGGTAATCTATTGGACAGTGCTCAAATTGCTTTTATTTGGTTGGCCGAATTAAAAAGGATGATTCGGCATGGTCAAACCCGCTAAACTCTATGCCCAGCTTCTGCAAAGCACTAACCGCTCGATAGCCTATCGGGATTTCGAAAAACTGGTCGCGGCATTTGGATTCTCATTTGACCGGATGAATGGCAGCCATGCCATCTACAAACACCCGCTGATTACTCGCCCGTTCCCCATCCAGCCCGAGGGCAAGGACGCTAAACGCTATCAAGTTCGCGATTTGCTTGAACTGGTGGAGCAATATGGGCTAACACTTGATGCGTGAACGAGCCGCATTACCATATCAACCTGTTCTGGTCTACCGAGGACAGTTGCTGGATTGCAGACGTGCCCGACCTGCGTCCTTGTTCGGCGCATGGGGATAGCCGCAAGGAAGCACTGGCCAATATTCACGACGCCATTGAAGGTTGGCTTGCCGTAGCTCGTGACAATAACATGCCCATTCCTGAACCACGTTATCGTCCGGCGATTTACGCGGCTGCTTAATTCTAGTTTCAGAGCGGGTCAAAAGGTAAGCCGTTTATCCTCCGCGAATGGTTAGCGCCGCCCGTTCCGCTCCTTTGCCGCGCCTTTCTCAATCTCGGCGAGCAGGGCCGAGGATAATGTGAAAGATGTTTTGGGCTTGGTCTGCGCCGGTTCAGATTGCACAACCGGCTTCATCGCTGCGGCAACCTTCACCGGCGCGTCGCGCTTCGCCTTCCACGGCTCATAGCCCAGCAGCGCCACCACCGCCTTGCGGCTTTCGCCCCAGCTGCGCTGTTTGTCGGGATAGATGAAGCCGTGCAGCGGCCATTCGCTTGTGCCGAGCGCAGCATTGGGGGTGTACCAGACGCGGACACGGCTCCAGTCATTGGCCTCGGACACATCGACGACGCGTACGTCATCCTCGATATGGCCGCGCACACCGTCTATTGTGGACCAGTTGGCATGGCTGATTAGCAGCGTCCGTTTGTCGATGATTTTCCGCACTGCTGCGACATGGCCAAGGCGCATATTACCGTGCGGGCGAAAGGCCATCACCGCGCCGACCTTCGGCTTTGATCCGCGGTCATATCGCCCTTCCGCCTGTTCCCACCAGGTATGCGCATCGCCCCTGATTTCGACGCCGGTCAGCGCGCGGGCATAGGGCACGCACTGCAGCCCCTCATTCAGCGCCTGAACAGGCGTTGCCACCAGTAAAAATGCAAAGACCCACATCCGCATGGACGGCGGCATAGGCCAAAGGTAGCGACCATGGGCCTAAACAGGACGGTTAACGACATTTAGCATTTATCTTTGATGTAATGTTGTAACGTTGGCCGATACATGCCATATGGAGGTGCAAGGAATCGAAGATGCTCTCGTTGGCGAATGCACATTGGCGCGAATGGCGCTGGGACGGTCTGGGGCTCGGCATCGCCGGGCTATGCCTGGTGCATTGCCTCGCCACTTCGATCTTGCTTGCGCTTTTTGCGGCGGCCGGTGGCGCCCTGCTGCACCCGGCCATTCACGAGGTTGGGCTCGTTCTTGCCATCGGTTTTGGCATAGTGGCGCTGGGTCAGGGCGTGCTGCAGCATGGCTTTGTCCTGCCTGCGGCTATTGGCGCGCTAGGCATCGGCATGATGGGTGGGGCGCTCACCCTGCCGCATGGCGATATTGAGGTGTTTTATACCGTGTTGGGCGTCGGGGTATTGGGCCTTGGCCATTTGTTGAACCAGCGCGCGCGAGGCTAGGACACCACCCAGGGCAGGCTGTCAGAATATACAAAGCCACACATTTATCGCGAAATTGCTGTCACGATATCTCACTTTTTCAGATGGTCGATCGCTGCTTTCGGGCGGACTGCATTACAGGCAATTCGCAAATATGGGCCATGGCGGCCCACAAGGCACCGTCCATTTTGATCTGCATTTCATAGGGGTCCCGGGTGCGCGCTGTGCTGGTTCAGCATCGCGGCGACCCGGGATCGCGCCTTTATTTTCCGTCGATCTTCTCGACTGCCTTTTCTACAGAGTTGCCAACTTTGGTAGCGGCATTGCCGACATCTTCCGCAGCCTGCGCTACTGCATCGTCTTTCCGGCTTTCGCCTTGCGATGCTCCATAGAGAAAATAGGCGCCCATCGCTACAGCAACCAACAGCAGTAAGGCAAGAAGGCCAAAACCTCCGCCGCCACGTGGTCCGGTGTGCACTGTCACGGGCGCGGTGCCTACATTCCGCTCGATCGTCGTTTCGACCACATTGCCATCGGCGTCGGTGCGCTTGGTGATTCGTTCTTCTACCATTTCATTACCCTCCTTTATGCAGGGTAAATCCGGCAATGGCCCCTATGTTCCACCGCTATCATGGTTGGCGTGCATGAGATGCCAGGCTAAATCACTGAACTTTGAAGATAAAAGTGAATTTAAGAGATCACGCTTTGAGCTGGTCTGGAAGCCACCGAAAAATAACGGAATTTTCCCTCAACTTAACAGCGGTTAATGAAACTGGAATTTTACAATGATATTTTTGTAAAAATTTCGGGGAAGCTAAGATGTTTCGTGGTCTTGCTCGTATAACCTATGATAGTAGATACCAAAACACGGTATTGGTGGTAAATGAAAAAAATGAACTATCAGTTATCAGTGCTCTGTTATATATTGTTAGTTCAGGAAATCCTCCATATTATTTGCTAACCAACCTGTTCGAAATCGTGAGCGACGAAAAATATCACGATTTTTCACGATTATAATGAAGATATCGTGGGTCGAAATCACCGATCTACCGCAGTCCGCCCCAATCCAATATACGCAATGCCCGTTTTGATTTGCTGATATAGCCGTCATCGGCCAGCGATTTGATAATCCGGCTGACATGGACCGACGTTAGAGCCAGCACATCGGACAACTCATCCTGTGTCATCGGTAGCTCATATTGCGATTGTTCGCCAAGTCCCGCTACCTTCAGTCGCTATCCGAATTCGCACAAGACATGTGCGAGGCGCGTGCGCGCATCGCGGCGACCGATGTTAAGCGCCCATTCGCGAAAGACCGAGCCGTCGACGAGCGTCTCATACCATAAAGGACGCCCAATTTGCGGTCGCTCCATCACCAATCCCCGGATGGCGCTAACTGGTATCAGCGCTATCTCAATGTCCGTCAACGCCTGCACATTATGATCGGACCAGTTCAGCAATGCATTGTGCAGATCGACCATGTCCCCACGCATGTGGATGGAAAAAATCTGCCGCGCGCCGTCACCCGAATATTTATGCCGGATGGCAAAGCCCGAACATAGCAGCGCGCATACTTCGGGGGTGTCTCCCTCGCGGGTAATAAAGCTGCCCTTTCTCAATCGCCGGATAGAACTCGGCACTGCATTGATAGCATTGATGTCTTCGGCATCCAGCGGACCCCAAAGTTTCAATTTCTCGACGAGTGGCTCCAAAAGAGAAGCGTCTTTGCCTGCCATCGATACGCTCTCCATGATGACAGGCGCTTGGGGTCGCGCTGCCAATATTTGTCGGATAATTGTTCGATGGTCCGCTAGCTGTTAAATTGCCCTAGGGCGCAGATGCAGATCAATAACTTGCACAATAAACCTATGTTAAGACCATGACAAGACTGCCGCCATTCCGATCATTCAAGGTCGGATTGCGTGCGCGAACCGGTGTGGTTCACAACCAAAACGGCGCCATGTGCTTGAAAAGTTGATATCGCGCGCAGCTGGACCTTTGTTTCTGCCGCTTTCTTGGCTAGCAATATCGCTACCTTACGTGCAGCTTTCCGCTCCAGCAAACTCGTCGGAATGGTCGATGAGTTTTCCGTCGATCCGCAAATCCAGTTTGCTATCCCCATAGAACAGCTGTCCACCCACCAGACGCAATCCTTCGAGCTGCAAATCCTTGCGACCGCTGAGTCGTAACTTGCTATTTGGCTCGGCATAGGGACTTACGTCGGGAATGCCATCATCCCATTCATAGACCCACGCCTCTGTCGCGGTAAAATTGCTGCGGTCGATGGCAATGACGCCGCGCCCCGCCGACAGCCCGAGCCAGACATAGCGGCGTCCGGCGATAACAATAGGAATTTCGCGATGATGGTCACCATCCTGCTGATACAGCACCGATGCCCTTCGCGTCTTGGCATCGACGATCATTAAAGGGCCCTTGAAAATATTTACCAGCGTCCATTTACCGAGTGGCGCACACTGCGGGCCATAGGCCTCTAGTGCGGGGCCAGTCTCGAGCACCAAGGCGATTTTCCCCTTTGTGAAGCCCAGTCCGTTGGCCTCGGTCCATTTTTCGATCAGCCGGTCCTGCATTTCGAAAAACCGATCCTCTTCGCTTCCCGATTTCGCGTCACCGGCCTGAGCAGCGCGCAGTGTGCAGGATAGCGCCCCATTTGGGCTACGCTTGCAATCGGTGCTTGTGTCCGAATACAAACCTCTGAGCGCAACCATGAACTCGCGGTGCCGCTGACCCAACCATTTTTTGAGTTCGGGCGGCGCGGATTGGGAAAAGAGGAATTTGTCGGATGTTTCGCTTTGCGCGACGTCAAGTATGGCGAGCTTCCTCGTTGCTACGTCGAACAGGCCAGTCACGAAATGATGCGTAGGCTGGGTGCCGGTCGTCTGCGAAACCGACAGTATCTCTTTTTTGCCGTCGCCGTTCCAGTCGGTGATGCCGAAATAGGGCAATCGGTCGCGGCGGAATTCGGCGCGGTTCATGTCGGCCGGCTTGACGGTCTCGTGCTGCAGATAATGCTCCAGCGCCTTCAGTGGCGTCTGCTGCGTCTCGTAAACTCCGTCCCTTCCTTCCATCAGATAGATACGCGCCCAGCCGCTTTCGGAATAGCATCGCTCAATTTCGGCTTCCGAAAGCGTCTCGCTGCAGCGCGCTTCATTGCCGCGCGTCCATGCGGCAATATATTGCGTGTCATCGCCCCGATTGCGGAAAGGCACGACCCAGAGGACGGTGCTGTTGATCGATTTGCGAGCGATGCGAAAGGCTTCGTCCGCCGAGATATTCGCAGTCACACTTTCGCGATCGCGCCAAAGATCGGCAAATTTGCCGCCAAATAGCGTGATCCAACCAAATAATGCTGCAAGAATTGCGGCGGAAATCCAGCCGACCACACCCATGCGGACGCTGTTGCCGATATCGCCTGCGAGCTTTCGCAAAAAACCGGCCTTGGCAGGATCGTCTTGCGGGGAACTATTTTCGGCCATTGCCGCTCCCTCTCATTCCCATATGCGAAGGAGCCTATCGTATCACAAATCTGCAAAAAGGGCCAAGAAAGGGTTGTGCTTGCGCGCCACGCGTCGATCCTCACTCGTTCAAATTCGGCCGCAAATATTGCCGTGCCTTGTCGAGATCGAGCCCCCGCCGCGCGGCATAGTCAGCAACCTGATCCTCGCCGATCCGCGCCACGCCGAAATATTCGGCTTGGGGATGGCCAAAGTAAAATCCGCTGACCGCTGCGGTCGGTAGCATCGCGAAACTTTCGGTCAGGGTGATGCCGGTTTTGTGGGTGGCGTCGAGCAACCCGAACAGCGTCGGTTTCAGGCTGTGATCGGGGCAGGCGGGATAGCCGGGGGCAGGGCGAATACCGCGATATTGTTCCTTGATCAGCGCCTCGTTGGTTAGCTGCTCGTCCGGCGCATAGCCCCATAGCTCTTTGCGGACATGCTCGTGCATTCGTTCGGCAAAGGCCTCGGCAAGCCGGTCGGCCAGCGCCTTCAGCATGATGTCCGAATAATCGTCGATATGCGCCTTGAACTCGGCCAGTTTCACGCCAATGCCGTGGCCGGTGGTCACGGCAAAGCCGCCGATCCAGTCGCCATCGGGCGAGATGAAATCGGCAAGACACATATTGGCCTTGCCCTCGCGCTTGGCAATTTGCTGGCGCAAGAAGGGCAAGCGCACATGTTCTTCGGTCTCTTCGATATAGACGACGACATCGTCGCCCTCGCGCCAGCAAGGCCACAGCCCGGCGACGCCTTTGGCACGCAGCCAATTTTCGTTGATGATTCGGTCGAGCATTGCATTGGCATCAGCAAAGAGATTGGTAGAGCTTTCGCCGACGACCTCGTCGGTCAATATGCCGGGATAGACCCCGTGCAATTCCCACGCGCGGAAAAAGGGTGTCCAGTCGATATAGTCGCGCAGGTCGGCAAGGTCCCAGTCATCATAGACATGGAGGCCGGGCTGGAGCGGCTTTGCAGGTTTCAGCTTCTCGTCAATCTCGAAGCCATTGGCGCGTGCTTCTTCCAATGTCGCCAGCGGCTTGGCGGTCTTGCCCGATCGCGCATCGCGGATATGCGCATATTCGCTTCGGGTATCGTCGACAAATTTGGTCGCTAGAGTGTCGCTGACCAGCGTCGAGGCAACCCCCACTGCGCGGCTGGCATCGAGCACATGCACTGTAGGGCCGGAATAGGCAGGCTCGATACGCAATGCGGTGTGCGTTTTCGACGTAGTCGCGCCACCGATCAGCAGCGGCATCGTCATATTGGCGCGCTGCATTTCCTCGGCAACGGTCACCATCTCGTCCAGGCTTGGCGTGATCAGGCCGGACAGCCCGATCATGTCAGCATCATTCTCATTCGCGGCCTTTAATATCTCCTGCCACGGCACCATCACGCCCAGATCGATGACCTCAAAGCCATTACATTGCAGGACGACGCCGACTATATTCTTGCCGATGTCATGCACGTCGCCCTTCACCGTGGCCATGATGACCCGGCCTTTGCCTTTGGCGTTCTCGTCCTTCTCCGCCTCGATATAGGGGAAGAGGTGGGCGACCGCCTTTTTCATCACACGTGCGGATTTGACGACTTGCGGAAGGAACATCTTGCCGCTGCCGAATAAGTCGCCGACGACATTCATGCCGTCCATCAAAGGCCCTTCGATCACTTCGATTGGGCGACCGCCGCGCTCCTTAATGGCGAGGCGTGCTTCCTCTGTATCCTCGACTACATGGGCGTCGATGCCCTTGACCAGTGCATGTTCGATGCGGCGCTCCACGCTCCATCCGCGCCATTCGGCAGCGGCCTTTTCCTGCGCGGCGTCGGTGCCCTTATAGCGTTCGGCAAGCGCGATTAGCCGCTCGGTCGCATCTTCGCGGCGGTTGAGGACGACATCTTCACATGCCTCGCGCAACTCGGGTTCGATGGTGTCATAAACATCCAGTTGCCCTGCATTAACGATGGCCATGTCGAGGCCCGCCGGAATCGCGTGATAGAGGAAGACACTGTGCATCGCGCGACGCACCGGCTCGTTACCGCGGAAAGAGAAGCTGAGGTTCGATAACCCGCCCGAATAATGCGCGTGCGGGCAGAGGGTGCGCAATTCCTTCACCGCCTCGATGAAATCGACACCGTAATTGTTATGTTCTTCGATGCCGGTGGCGACGGCGAAGATATTGGGGTCGAAGATGATGTCTTCGGGCGGAAAGCCTATGCCGACCAGCAGGTCATAGGCGCGCTTGCAGATTTGGACCTTGCGCTGCTTTGTGTCGGCCTGCCCGGTTTCGTCGAACGCCATCACGACGACGGCCGCGCCATAGGCCATGCAGAAGCGGGCGTGTTCAAGGAACTGCTCTTCGCCTTCCTTCATCGAGATAGAGTTGACGACAGGTTTGCCCGAAACGCATTTCAGACCCGCCTCAATCACACTCCATTTGGATGAATCGACCATGATTGGAACGCGCGCGATATCGGGTTCGGCGCTGATCCGCTTGATGAATTTCGTCATCGCCTCTTCAGCGTCGAGCAGGCCTTCGTCCATGTTGATGTCGATGATCTGCGCGCCATTTTCGACCTGATCGCGCGCGACCTCAACCGCGGCTTCATAATCGCCGGCGAGGATCAGTTTCTTGAACTTGGCGCTTCCAGTGACGTTGGTGCGTTCACCGATATTGACGAAGCGGGAGGTGGTGGGTGTCATTTTTTACTCCCTCTCCCCTTCAGGGGAGAGGGCCGGGGAGAGGGGGAGTCCGCTGCCCAGGCCAAATTTGGTTTATGCTGAGAGACTGCCCCTCTCCCTAACCCTCTCCCCTGAAGGGGAGAGGGGATTAAGCCGCCATCGAAAACGGCTCCAGCCCCGCCAGCCTAGTATGCACAGGCGCATCGGGAAAAACGCGCGGCGCACGGTCGGCAACGGCTTTGGCAATCGCTGCGATATGCGCTGGCGTTGTGCCGCAGCAGCCGCCGACGACATTGACCAGCCTATCGTCCAGCCACTGCTCGATCAGCGCGGCTGTCTGCTCGGGCAGTTCGTCATATTGGCCAAGCTCGTTGGGCAGGCCTGCATTGGGATAGGCCATCAGCAGCGTGTCAGCCGCCTTTGACAGCGGCGCGAGATAGGGGCGCAGCAGGTCGGCCCCGAACGAGCAGTTCAAACCGATGGTCAGCGGCTTTACATGGCGGATGCTGTGCCAGAACCCTTCGACCGTGTGGCCGGAAAGATTGCGCCCCGCCATGTCGGTGATCGTCATCGAAATCATCAGCGGCACGTCGCGGCCTGACGCCTTTGCAGCCTCCTGCGCCGCCATTGCCGCGCATTTTGCATTGAGCGTATCAAAGATCGTCTCGATCAGCAGGAAATCTACACCGCCCTCGACCAATGCATCGCATTGCTCACGATAATCGGCCTTCAGCGTGTCGAAATCCACTTCGCGAAAGCCGGGGTCATTGACATCGGGCGACAACGACAGCGTCTTGTTCGTCGGCCCGACCGATCCTGCGACAAAACGCCGGAGGCCATCGGCTGCTTCAGCCTTATCCGCGCAAGCGCGCGCGAGCCTAGCGCTTTCGACGTTGATCTGGCGCACCAGATGCTCGCAACCATAGTCGGCCATTGCGACCCGGGTAGACGAAAAAGTATTCGTCTCGATCATGTCAGCGCCTGCGGCGAGATAGGCGTCGTGGATCCCGCCAATCACATCGGGGCGGGTAATCGACAACAGGTCGTTATTGCCCTTCTGGTCTTTCGCCAGATCCAGATCGCCGCGATAGTCCCCTTCGCTCAATTTGTGTGCCTGAATTGCGGTGCCATAGCCGCCGTCAAAGACGAGGATGCGTTGCGCAGCACGCGCGGTAAATTCTTCACGGGGGGTCATGCCGCCTTCTCCTGCGCGGGCGCAACCGGGCGTTTGCCGAGCAGATGGCAGATCGCGTAGCTCAGTTCCGACCGGTTCAACGTATAGAAATGAAAATGCCGCACCCCGCCTGCATAGAGCCTGCGGCACATTTCGGCAGCGATGGTTGCGGCAACCAGCTGGCGGGCCGAGGGATGATCGTCCAGCCCGTCGAACAGATGCGCCATCCAATCGGGAACGGCAGTCCCGGTCATTTTCGACATGCGCTGGATCGCGGCGAAATTGGACACGGGCATGATACCGGGGACGATTTCGGGGTCGATCCCTGCGGCCGCCACGGCATCGCGGAAACGGAAGAAGGTTTCAGGCTCGAAGAAGAATTGCGTGATCGCGCGCGTGGCGCCAGCATCGAGCTTGCGCTTCAGGAAATCAATGTCCTTGGCCGCCGACTGCGCCTCCGGGTGGGTTTCGGGATAGGCGCTGACCGATATTTCGAAAGGATGTAGCTTGCGCAGGCCCTCGACCAGTTCGGCGGCGCTGGCATAGCCTTGCGGGTGCGGTTCGAACTTCCCGTCCGAATTGGGCGGATCGCCGCGCAGTGCAACGATATGGCGCACGCCTGCCTCCCAATAGGCATTGGCCACCTCGGCAATGTCATCCTTGCTTGCCTCTACGCAGGTCAGGTGAGCGGCTGCGGGGATATTGGTTTCCTTGGCGATACGCGCGACGGTGTTGTGTGTGCGCTCACGCGTCGTGCCGCCTGCGCCATAGGTGACCGAAACAAAGCGGGGTCCAAGCGGTTGCAGCGTGACCACCGCATCCCACAATTGCTCCTCCATCTTCTCGGTCTTTGGCGGGAAGAATTCGAAGCTGATTTCGGCATCGCCGGACAGCCCTGCGAAAAGCGGGGTCGCAAGCGCGCGCCGCGATTCGGCCATTTGGTCGAGGGAGAGTATCATGATGCAATGATCCTGAGTTTCGGGGGCGTGTTTAATTGTGCTGGTGTCTCCGCCTTGCGGGTGCCGAGCCAGATTTTGACGGCCAGTTTTCCGCCCTCCAGCGTTTGCGTCGTCATAAGGTCGAGGTCGCTCGCCGTGAAATAGGCAGCCATCATCTCATCGGCAAAGCCGAGACGGGCATGGGCGTGGACGCTTCGCAATTCCTCCACATCATGATTGGCGAAATCGACCACGAGCAACCGGCCGCCGGGGCGCAGCACACGCGCGGCCTCGGCAATCGCCCGGTCGGGCGTCTGCGCATAGTGTAGCACCTGGTGGAACAGCACCGTGTCAAAGCGCGCATCGTCAAAGGGCAGCAGGTTGAAATCGCCGAGCACGATTTCGGTATGCGCTTGTACTCCGACGGCATCGGGAAGGCCGGCGAGTTTGGCGCGGGCAAGGCGAAGCATTTCAACACTGTTGTCGAGCGCCACGAATCGCTCAGCGGAGGCAGCGAACAGCTCGATCATCCGCCCGGTGCCAGTGCCGATATCGAGGACCTGGCCCAGCCCATATTTGTCAAGCAAGGCAGCCATGGCCGATTCGACTTCGGCCTCTGCGACATGCAGCGAGCGCAGACTGTCCCATTCGGCAGCATGGCTGGCGAAATAGGCATCGGCCATTTCCGCCCGCGCCGCTCGTACTGCCTCCAGCCGCTCCAGGTCGCGCAGCACCGGCTTTGCATCCTCTGTGCCCGGGATGGCAAAAAGCGGTTCAAGTGTGCCGTCTGCCAGTAGTGCACCGGGGCGCAGGAAAACCCAGGCACCTTCGCGGCGGCGTTCTACGATGCCTGCTTCTGAAAGTATGCGAATGTGCCGCGAAACGCGTGGTTGGCTTTGACCCAATATTTGCACCAGTTCGCTGACCGACAATTCCAGCTGGCGGATCAACAGCACGATTCGCAGCCGCGTGGGATCGGCCAAAGCGCTCATTATGTTGAGAAGCGGGGTCATGCGCCCATCATATAAAGAAATCTTTATATGATGTCAATTGGCTCAAATATGACATTTTTGTGTGACGCCCTTATCATAATTAGGCGAAAAGGACACCGATCGACCGGTTTGCGCGAAAACCGCATTGCTAGGACCTAACCAAAAAGGTAGAAAAACGCTCCGCAAGTTAATCGGGCGCTTCTGCCCGCGCGGCTTGTGCGGTTTCGATAAAGTTTATTAGGGGGTTACCCAAATGAAGAAAATTGCTGTATCTCTGGTTCTCGCATCGGCGATGACCCTGGCTGCTTGCGGCCAGAAGGCTGAAGAAGCTCCTGCTGCTGACGAAGCTGCAACCGAAGCTCCTGCTGCTGAAGCCACCGCAACCGAAGCACCTGCTGCTGAAGGCGCGATGAAGGAAGAAGCAAAGGCTGAAGGTGAAGCTGCTGCTGCTCCTGCCGCTGGCGATGCCATGAAGGAAGAAGCCAAGAAGTAATTCTTGCGCGCTCTTTCGAGCCAATCAAAAAGGCCACCTTGCCCATGGGGCAGGGTGGCTTTTTTCTTTTGCGTTCGAATTCGGAAAACGCTAGGGCGCGCACTCCCAGACCTCGCCTGACCATGTCAGGAGGGTTTGGTCTGTCGACAATTCAAGTTAGGGATATCCCAAATGAAAAAAATTGCTGTTTCTCTGGTTCTCGCTTCCGCGATGGCTCTGGCTGCATGCTCGGGCGCACAGGAAGCTGGTGAAGAAGCTGCCGCTGAAGGCGCAGAAGCTGCTGAAGCTGGTGCCGAAGCTGCTGCTGAAGGCGCAGAAGCTGCTGCTGCCGGTGCTACCGAAGCTGCTGAAGGTGCCGCTGCTGCTGGTGCCGAAGCCGTCAAGGAAGGCGCTGCTGCAACCGGTGCCGCTGCTGCTGAAGCTGGCGACGCTGCCAAGGCTGCTGGCGACAAGGCCGCTGACGTTGTCAAGGCTGGCGCTGACGCCATGAAGGAAGAAGCCAAGAAGTAATTCTTGCGCGCTCTTTCGAGCGAATTGAAAAGGCTGTCCTGCCGCGCGCAGGGCAGCCTTTTTCTTTGCCTGCTCCAGCTTTCGGTTTAGGATGATCCGATGCTGCGCGCTTCATGCCTTTTGCTGATGCTGGCCCTGTCCGCCTGCGGCCCCGCGCCCAGCGACCCCGGCCCCGGCGGCGTCACCGCTGCCGATGCAGAAGCGCTGGATCAGGCCGCGAAGAAACTGGACGAGCGTGATGCGGAGGAAAAAACGGTGCCCTAGAGGCTCCTTATCGATTTTCGAACAGCACCGCCATTTTTCGTTACCCCGCACTTGATGCGGGGTCCCGCTTTACCAAGCTCGGAAAATAGCGGGACCCCCCTTCGACTGCCTGCCAAGGCAGGCGCTCAGGACAGGCGTGTCAAGCACGGGGTAACGGCATTGGGATTGTGATAACTTACCGGATCATCACCGGTGCGCCGCCGCTACCGACCGCGATACGCTCTGCATCATTTCCATCCGCGCCGGAATTCCGGCTGTGGTGTCGGCGATGAACACCGCAACGGCATAGCGTTTGCCATCGGGTGCGGTCATGATGCCGATATCGTTATAGCCTGTTGAAACACCGGCAAGCTGCTGGCCTGTCCCGGTCTTGTGGCCGAAACGCCAGCCCACCGGAACCCCGGCCTTCAGACGGTTGGGCCCGCTTGTCACGCGCTCCATCATGGACAGCACCAGACGTGTCATGGTCGGCGACAGCAGATTGCCCTTGGCAAGCTCGCCAAGCGCCATGACAACGGCCAGCGGACTTGCCCCATCGACCGGATCGGCGAGATAGCGGTCCAGCGCGGTCTTGCGGTGGTCATAGCTTAATTTGGCGCGCGCTTCGGTAAAGCGGTTTCCGATGGCATAATCCTGTTGCCAGTCCATTCCGGCGATGCCTGATTGCAGCAATCGCTCGCCGGGGCCGAAACGGATTTTGCCGAGGCCCTTTCTCGCAATAAATTCGCGCACTGCTTCGGGCCCGCCGATGGTGCGCAGCAGGCTGTCATTGGCGGTATTGTCGCTTTTGGTGATCGACAATTCCATCAGCGTCATGACGCTTTCCTGGATTTCACCATTGGTGATCACACGGTCGCGGATCGGCTGGTGAAATACGGCAAGGTCGTCGCGGGTGATGCGCACCATCTGGTCGAGTTTCAATTTGCCGCGATCGACCTGATCGAGTGCCGCCAGCGTCACCCATAATTTGGAGACGCTTTGCTGCGGGAACAGTTCTTCGCCGCGTTTGTCCAGCATCCAGCCATCGTCGATTGCGAGCACGGCAATGCCAGTGCGTCCTGGAAAGGCGCGCCAATATTCATGGATCTGTGCATCAAGACCCACAGGTGCAGTGGATGGCTGGGCAATCACTGCCGGTTGTGGCTGCGGCTTGGGTTCGGGCTTGGTGCCAGGCAGCGGCATGATCACCGGCTGGCTGTAGGTCGGGATCGGCTTTTGCACGATCTTCGGCGGCGCTGCTACGCATCCGGCAAGCGCCAGCGCAGAGGCAAGGACAATGGCGAATCGGGACCCGGTAAAGTCAGAAAGCATGACGTTCATCTAGGCCGCCTTGTATGAATTGTAACATAATGAAGTCATCCCGTCTGAAGTTCCTTTGCGACGAATGATTCTAGAGGCGCGGCGAAACGAATATGCCCTTATTTGACTTGACGTTGCACGGCTGACGTTGTTGTCATCGCCTCCGGGTATGAAGGCGGGCATTTTTAAGCATGGAAAATGAAAACGGCATATTTATCGGCGCAACGGCTGCAGATAGCGGACGTGAGGCGCAATATCTCAACCTGAAACGGGCAAACCGCCACGGCCTGATCGCGGGCGCGACGGGTACCGGCAAGACCGTGACCCTGCAGGGGCTAGTCGACAGTTTCTCCGCGCTGGGCGTGCCGGTGTTTGTCTCCGATGTGAAGGGCGACCTTGCCGGGCTCGCCATGGCGGGCTCCCCCACGGGCAAGATGCACGACATTTTCACCGCGCGTGCGGCGGACATTGGCTATGAAGGCTATGCCTATGCCGATAACCCGGTCGTATTCTGGGATCTGTACGGCGAACAGGGCCATCCGATCCGCACGACGATTTCGGAAATGGGGCCGCTGCTGCTTGCCCGCATCCTCGATCTTAATGAAACACAGGAAGGCGTGCTCAACATTGCCTTCCGCGTTGCCGATGATGAAGGGCTGCTGCTGCTCAATCTGGAAGATTTGCAAGCCATGCTGGTCTGGTGCGCGGAAAATGCTGCCCAGATTGGCACCAAATATGGCAATGTTACCAAGGCATCGGTGGGTTCGATCCAGCGGCAATTGCTGACGCTAGAGGGGCAGGGCGGCGCTCGCTTCTTTGGCGAACCGGCGCTCGAAATAGGTGATTTCATCAAGGTCGATGACAAGGGCCGGGGCCATGTCAACATCCTCGCCGCTGACAAGCTAATGGCCAGCCCGAAACTCTATGCGACTTTCCTGCTCTGGCTTTTGTCTGAACTGTTCGAGGCACTGCCCGAGGTTGGTGATCCCGAAAAGCCCAAGCTGGTCTTTTTCTTTGATGAGGCGCATCTGCTGTTTGACGAGGCACCCGATGCATTGCTCGACAAGGTCGAACAGGTTGTGCGGCTTATCCGGTCGAAAGGCGTTGGCGTCTATTTCATCACGCAGAACCCTATCGATATCCCTGAAAAAGTAGCAGGCCAGCTGGGCAACCGGGTGCAACATGCGCTGCGCGCCTTCACGCCGCGTGATCAGAAAGCCATCCGTGCCGCCGCCGAAACGTTCCGCATCAACCCCGACCTTGATGTCGAAACCGCGATTACGGAGTTGAAGGTCGGCGAGGCGCTCGTCTCGACGCTGCTGCCCGATGGCGCGCCTTCGGTGGTCAAGCGCACGCTGATCAAGCTGCCGCGTTCGCGCGTGGGGCCGCTTGAGCCCAAGGAACGAGCGATCATCCAGTCCATCTCGCCATTCGAAAATAAATATGAGACCGAGGTCAACCGCGAGTCCGCCTTTGAAGTGTTGCAGCAAAAGGCCGCCGATGCAGCCGCTGTCGCGCAACAGGTGGAGGAGCAGGGCGAAGAATCGGTGCGCAAGCAGGAGCGCCAGTCGCCCTCGCTTTGGGAAAAGGCAGGCAAGGCCGCAATCGGTGCCGCTGCGGCATCGGCTGGCACGATGATCGCCCGAAAAATGACCGGAAAGCGGTCGAGCGGCAATATCGGCGCATCGGCGGCTAGCGCTGTTGCCGGGACGCTTGGCACCGCGCTTGGCGGCGCGGCACTGGGACGCTTCGCGCGCGGGCTGTTGGGGAGCTTGCTGCGATAGATGCAAAGAGGGGGCAAGATGCGAAGCTTTGTTGTGGCCGCGATGCTGGCTGCGTTGTCGCCGGCTATGGCGTCAGCTGCCGATGAAAAAGAGGGCGTTGTCACCGCCATGATGGCAGTTGCCGACCGGATCGATCTGCTGCCCGGTCAAAGCATCGTGTTCAAACCCGATCGCGGAAAGATGACCACGATCCTGTTCGTCGAGGGCAATTGGGAACCGAAAGAGGGCGAGATCATGCTGGAGTTCGGCACGCTCGCCGGGCAGACGAGCCTGGTCGCCACCAACAAGAGCGACATGCCCTTTCGATACAAGGCCGAAATTTTGAAACAGGCAGGCGCGAAAAAGGGGACGAGGACGTCAACCTGCACGCTCATCCCGGGGGTGGCCGCCTTTGAGACATGGCCGCAAGCCATAGCGGCGCTTCGGGTCAGTGAATTTGCGCCCGCGCCCGAGGGCGAAATGGTCTGCCGCTAGAAAGGTTTTGCGATATGCGTTTGCGTGCCCTGTTACTTGCCTCCATTCTTTTGACTGCGACGCCGCTGACGGCGGCTCCGTTTCCAGAATTTACCGACCTGCGCGAAAAGGCATGGGCGGCAGAGGATGCGAAGGATTATGATCAATCGCTGAAGCTCTACAAGGAACTGGTCGCAAAGGGCGATCCGGCTGGCCATGTCGGTCTGGCTTTGGCTTATCTGCAAGGCATGGGGGTCAAGGAGAATGACAAGACCGGTGCCGACTGGATGCGCAAGGCAGTCGCGCTCGACTATCCGCCTGCACTGACCTCGATGGCGCTGCTGATCGAGAGCGGCGAGGGCGTGCCGCAGGATCAGGTCAAGGCTAATGAGATGTTCCGCTATGCCGCCGAAAAGGGCGATCCGCGCGGTGCCTATTTCATGGGCCTCAACCATCTGGAGGGCCGCGAGCTGGAAAAAAGTGCGGCGCTTGCAGCGCCCTGGTTCGAGAAGGCGGCAGATGCAGGCCATTCGGATTCGATGTTCGAGCTTGCCGGACTGTTAAGTCGGGGTGAAGGCGTTGCGCGCGACGATGTCCGCTCGCTTGGCCTTTACACGAAAGCGGCGAGCATGGGGCATGGCGGGGCGATGTTCGCGCTGGGTGCAGCGCATGAATTTGCCACCGGCGTGCAGCAGAACCGCAAAATGGCCGTCATGTGGTACAGCCAAGCCGTCGCGATCAATTATCGCGATGCCTATAACAATCTCGCGCAGGCCTATCTTTATGGCGAGGGCGTCGAACAGGATAAGGTGAAGGCCGTTGCGCTGTTCGAGAAAGGCGTTGCTGGCGGTGATCCCTATGCGCAGGCCAATCTTGGCAAGATATTGCTCGACGGCGTCGATGCGCGGGCCAATACAAAGCGCGGGATCGAACTGCTTGAGGCGGCAGCAGCGCAGGATCTGGCCTGGGCGAAAACCGAACTGGGCGAGGCGCTGTTCCGGGGTCGCGGGATCAGGCAAGATCGCGAACGTGCTGCCGAACTTTACCAGCAGGCAGCCGAAGCGGGCGACGCGCGTGCGATGCGCCTGCTCGCCGCCTGCTATGCGAAGGGCGAGGGGCTAGCAAAGGACAGTGCGCAGGCGAAGAAATTTTATCTGAAGGCGGTCGCGGCAGGTGACCCCGATGCCAAGGCCGAACTGCAGGCGTTCATTGCCGCTGGCGGCTAGGGCTTTGCCGCGCCGAAAGTGACACGGCCCGGAATCGCTTCCGAGCCGTGCCGGCGTCCGCCGGTTGCAGATGGGTCGCTTGTGCAAAAATCGGCGAACGCCTGTTCTGTGGTTAACGGCCAACATATACAAAAATGTAAAATGGCCCAACAAAAATGCGTCGCTACCTCTTGGGCGAAGACGAGAATCATTGCAATCGATAATTTAATCGCGCAATTAAATCGGCGGAGAGGTTTTGGCGATGCAGCATCCCGACAAGGTGGAGTTGGCGGAATTTGCCGCGCAATGCGAAGCGTGGATGGCTGCGCATGTCGTCGCCGATCCGGGCTTCATGCTGCCGCTGACCTTCATGGAGGTTTCGACCGACCGCCAGTTCGACTTTCTGCGCGACTGGCAGCGCAAACTCTATGAGGCGGGCTATATCGGCATGAGTTGGCCAGCCGAATATGGCGGCGGCGGGCTGCCCCCCGATTATCAGCGCACGGCAACGCGGATCATGCGCGCGCACAATGCGCCGATCCTGATCAATGCGATCGGTACCGGCTGGGCGGGGCCGCTGATCCTCGATGTTGGCACCGAGGCGCAGAAGCGACGCTATATTAAGGATATCCTGTCGGCGGAGGAAATCTGGTGCCAGGGCTTTTCCGAGCCCGAACACGGCAGCGACCTTGGCAGCGCGCAGTTGAAGGCGGTGCGTGAGGGTGACTGTTATCGCGCGACAGGCTCCAAAATCTGGACCTCGCTCGGCGATCGCGCTGACCAGATGATCCTGCTGGCGCGCACCGGCAGCGATGGCCCCAGCAAATATACAGGGCTCAGCTTCTTCCTGGCGCCGATGAAGGTCCCCGGCGTCGAAACGCGCCGCATCCGCAAGCTGACGGGCGAATATGGCTTCGTCCAGTGCTTCTTCGACAATGCCCGCATCCCCGCCGACTGCCTGATGGGCGAGGAGGGGCAGGGCTGGTCGATGGCGATGAAGACGCTGGAATATGAACGCGGGGCAAAGGTGATGCCTGCGGGCGGCTATGTCACCAAGGAACTCGACGTACTGGCGATCGTCGATCTTGCGCGCCGATCAGTACGCGGCGGCAAACCGCTGCTCGACGATCCCGTCATGCGCGACCGGCTGGTCGATTATCTGATCGATATCCAGGCGGTGAACCTCAACAGCCAGCGGCGCGCCATTCCGGCACTGAACCAGGACCGCCCGATGGGCCTTGCGCTGATGAACAAACTGACCCGGACCGAGATGGTGCGCGAATTGATGCAGTTCTCATTGGGCTTTCAGGGGACACGCGCAGGCTATTATGTCGGCGACGAACAGGCCGTCGACGAGGGGTTCTGGCACCGCAGCTATCTCAACAGTTTTTCGGCAACAATCGGCGGCGGGACCAGCGAGATACAGAAGAACATCATCGCCGAGCATGTGCTCGGCCTTCCGAAAACACGATAGGAGCGACCATGAGCGAAGTTTTGACCGAAGTACGGGACGGCATATTGATCATCACGATCAACCGTCCCGAAGCCAAAAATGCGATGAACAAGGCGGCGTCAGAGGCGATCGCCGCCGCGCTCGACCGGCTCGATGCCGAAGATGAACTGCGCGTCGGCATCGTGACCGGGGCTGGCGGCACATTCTGTTCGGGTATGGACCTCAAAGGCTTTTTGCGCGGTGAGACGCCTTTTGTGCCGGGACGCGGCTTTGGCGGGATTACGCAGAAATCGCCTGCCAAGCCGTTGATTGCAGCGGTCGATGGCTATGCGCTTGCTGGCGGGCTGGAGGTCGCAATCGCCTGCGACATGATCGTTGCAAACGAGAACGCACGGTTCGGCATCCCCGAAGTGAAACGCGGGCTTGCCGCAGCAGCAGGCGGCCTGATGCGGCTGCCCAAGAAGATCCCGCCGCATGTCGCGATGGAACTGGCGCTGACCGGCGATTTCATCGACGCGCGACGCGCCTATCAACTGGGGCTGGTCAACCGCGTCACTGAAGGTGCAGCACTGGATGCCGCGCTTGAGCTTGCAGCGGTTATTGCGGGCAACGGCCCATTGGCTGTCAAAAAGTCAAAACAGGTCATCCTCGAATCGGGCGCATGGGGCGACGATGAAATGTGGCAGAAACAGACCGAAACGCTGGGCAATCTGTTCATGACCAATGATGCACGCGAGGGGGCTGCGGCTTTTGCGGAGAAACGCAAACCCAATTGGACGGGAAGCTGAACTGGAATGAAATAGCTTGCCTTAAGTCATCGTCACCCCGCACTTGATGCGGGGTCCCGCTTTTCGACCGCTGAAGGAGCGGGACCCCGTGTCAAGCACGGGGGTGACGAAAAGGGGCGGTAAACCACAGAATATTCATAGATTGACGGAGAAACCCATGCACCCCAAAATCCATGCTGCTGCCAATCCGGATAAGCCCGCCATCATCATGGCCGGATCGGGACAGACGGTCAGCTATGCGCAACTCGAAGCGAACAGCAACCGCGCCGCCCATTTGTTTCGCTCGCTGGGCCTCGGTCATGGCGACACCATTGCTATCTGCATGGAAAACCGCGCGGAGTTTTTCGACCTTGTCTGGGGTGCGCAGCGCAGCGGTCTGGTCTTCGTGGCGATCAGCAACCGGCTGACAGCATCCGAAATCGACTATATCCTGACAGACAGCGGGTCGCAGGCGCTGTTTGCCTCCCCCTATCTCGGCGAAATTTTGGACCAGCTGGAAACGCCGGTGAAACGCTACATCGTCGGTAGTGAACGGGCAGGATGGGAGCCACTGGAGCCTGCGCTTGCATCAATGCCCGATACTCCGGTCGCCGATGAGCGCGCCGGAACCGACATGCTCTACAGCAGTGGCACAACCGGCCGTCCGAAAGGCGTGCGCCTGCCATTACCTGCCGATCCCGATATTGCCGCGATCAGTCCGCTGGCGATGATTGCGGCAGGGGCCTTCACCTTCAGCGCCGACAGCATCTATCTGTCGCCCGCGCCGCTTTACCATGCGGCACCCTTGCGCTGGTGCATGTCGGTGCACCGGCTGGGCGGCACGGTGGTGGTGATGGAGAAATTCGATCCCGAGGCCGCGCTGGCCGCGATCGAGCAATATCGCATTACCGACAGCCAATGGGTGCCGACGCATTTTGTGCGCATGCTGAAACTGCCAGAAGAGGTGCGTGGCAAATATGATCACAGCACGCTGAAATGCGCGGTGCATGCCGCAGCGCCTTGCCCGGTGCCGATCAAGCGTGCGATGATCGCCTGGTGGGGCCCGGTGGTGCGCGAATATTATGCAGGGACCGAAGGCAATGGCTTCACCTTCATTTCCAGCGAGGACTGGCTCGCCCATCCGGGGTCGGTCGGGCGTCCGATCAACGCCATCATCCACATCTGCAACGAAACTGGCGATGAAGTGCCGGTGGGTGAGGAAGGCATCGTCTATTTCGAAAGCGAATCGCAGTTCAGCTATCACAACGACCCGCAAAAGACCGCAGAGAGCCGCCACCCTGCGCATCCCAACTGGTCGATGCTGGGCGATGTGGGGAAAGTGGATGAGGAAGGCTTTCTCTATCTGACCGACCGCAAAAGCTTCATGATCATTTCGGGCGGGGTGAATATCTATCCGCAGGAGATCGAAAATCTGCTGGTCGCCCACCCCAAGGTCGCCGATGCCGCCGTGATCGGCGCGCCGGACGATGATCTGGGCGAGCGTGTCGTTGCCGTGGTCCAGCCGCTCGATGCGGCCGATGCGGGCGAGGCGCTGGCCGACGAATTGAAGGCCTATTTGCGGCCCAACCTCTCGGGGGTGAAAATGCCGAAGCAGATCGATTTCCGCGAAGAGCTGCCGCGTCATGCGACGGGGAAATTGTACAAGCGCCTGCTGCGCGACGAATATTGGGCAGAGCGGGGGAGCCGGATTGGGTGAGTGGAAACAGTGGGATTTTCTATTTTGCATCGTCATTCCCGCGCAAGCGGGAATCCATCACCCGTTTTTGAAATTAAAATCGCCGGTGATGGACTCCCGCTTTCGCGGGGGTGACGAATTATTATAATTTGCCGTCATGCTTTGCAGGAGAGTCAAATGTCGCGCTCGATGACAACCCCAACCCTCACCGGCGACGCCGCGCATAAAATCATCGACCCCACCACCTATGGCAACTGGACCAGCGCGCTCGACATGTTCGAAACGCTCCGCCGCGATACGCCGGTGGTCCGGGTCGAAAATGACGAGTTGCATGACCCCTTCTGGCTGATCACCCGTTATGACGATGTGATGCGCATATCGAAGGATAATGCGACCTTCCTCAACAACCCGCGACCGGTGGTCTTCAGCATCCGCAGCGCGATCGAATTTTCGCGCGCCGTCACGGGCAGCAACATGCTGGTCGATTCGCTGGTCGTTTTCGATGCGCCGATCCACCCCAAATATCGCAAGTTGACGCAGGAATGGTTCATGCCCAAGAACCTGAAGCTACTGGAGGGTGAGATAAAGGCGCTTGCCAAGGCAACGGTGGACCGGCTGCTCGACAATGGTCCGGAAGGCGACTTTGTGCCGCTGGTCGCGGCGCCCTATCCGTTGCACGTCGTGATGCAGATATTGGGCGTGCCAGAGGCGGACGAGCCGCGCATGCTGTTCCTGACGCAGCAGATGTTCGGCGGACAGGATGAGGATCTGAACAAGAGCGGCACGGCCAATATGACCGCCGAGCAGATCACCCAGCTGGTCGCAGGCGCGGTGAAAAGCTTCGAGGAATATTTCGCTGCGCTCGCCGCCGAAAAGCGCGCGCGCCCGACTGACGATGTCGCCAGCATCATTGCCAATGCAACGGTCGATGGCGCGCCGCTCGATGACCGGGCGATGGCGGGCTATTATATCATCCTTGCGGCGGCGGGGCACGATACGACCTCTGCCTCGACCGCAGGCGCGATGCTGGCGCTGGCGCAGGACCCCGACCAGTTCCGCCGGTTGAAGGCAGACCGCAGCCTGCTGCCCGGCATTGTCGAAGAGGCGATCCGCTGGACGACGCCCGTCCAGCATTTCATGCGCACGGCAGCGGAGGATGTCGAAATTGGCGGGCAGCGCATCGCCAAGGATGACTGGCTGATGCTCAGCTATGTTTCCGCCAATCATGACGAGAGCGTTTTCCCCGACCCGCGCCGCTTTGACGCCGCGCGCTCGCCCAACCGGCATCTGGCCTTTGGCGCTGGCGCGCATCAGTGTTTGGGCTTGCATATGGCGCGGCTGGAGATGCGGATATTGTTTGAGGAATTACTAGACCGGCTCGACGGCATCGAGCTTTCAGGCGAGCCCAAGCGTTCGAATTCGAGCTTTGTAGGCGGGTTGAAAACGCTGCCGCTGCGGTATCGGGCGGGGTAGGGTCAGTTGAAAGTTCAGCCTTCCCCTAACTAAGAAATATCGTCACCCCGCACTTGATGCGGGGTTAGGCTTTAACCCGCCGTGCGCTAAAAAGCCCAGGCCCGCATCAAGTGCGGGCCGACGAGTGGTTACCAAAGGTATCAGACCACCCCAACCACCACCCGGAACTCGGTCCGCTCACCCTCCGCCAGCTCAAGCCGTCCACCATGCGCCTCCACCAGCGCACGTGCGATGGCGAGGCCAAGGCCCGTGCCGCCCTCTGCGCGGCGGGTCGTGAAGAAGGGTTCGAACAGCCGCGCGCGGTCGGCTTCGGCAATACCGGGGCCATTGTCCGATACCGACAGGCAGATGTCGCGCCCCTGCCTTTCCACCGCAAATGTCAGCCGGGTTGCGCCAGCCTGTTTGGCATTCTCCGCAAGCGTAACCAGCACACTTTCCAGCGCTGGCTCGGCGATTGCGACCTGAACTGGTCCGTTGGCCTGCACGTCGATGTAGAAATCTGGGCTGCGCATGGCATCGGCGACCCTTGCCAGCAATATGTCCAGACTTGCGCTTGCGCCTGCTTCTGGTTGCGCCATGTCGGCGCGCGCCAAATCCATCAGCCGCCCGACCAGCGCTGACAGTCGCCCTGCATCCTGCGAGATATTGGCAAGGAAGCGGTTGCGTTCGGCTTCGCTCATCGTTGCATGATGATCCTCGAGCAGTTCAATGGCACCACCGATCCCGGCGAGCGGAGTCTTGAATTCATGGCTCAGTGCGGCGGCGAAGTCGCGCAAATAGCGCGAGCGCTGCGCTATCGCCGCCGCCATGACGGCGAAGTCGGCATAAAGCGCCTGGATTTCGATAGCTGCGGTCGTCGGCACGTCCGGGACCGCGCCATTTCCGGCGGCGACATTGCGGGTGGCGAGGCTTAGCGCCTCTATCGGCTTGGCAATGGCGCGGTGGAGCAGCAGGCTCAGAAACACCAATGTCGCAAAGATCAGGATGACGCCGATCGCGATCTTTCCCCAATCCTGATACAGCCCCTTGAACAGCGCGCGGCTGGAGCGGGAGAGGAGGATTGCGCCTTCGACCCTGCTGTCGATGATGATCGGGCGGGCGTGGTGGATGCGCAGGTCGGCAGCCTTGGACAGGAAGGATAGCGCGCTTGCGGGGCTGTAATCGGCGTTGCGCCGCAACTGTGTGGCGGCAGTGCGGCGGGTAAGGGCGTGCTGGACCTCAGGCAGATGCGCATAGCTTTGCCCGCGGGCCCTGCCGGTCAGGATCGTGCCATTGGCATCGACGAGGATGATCGAGGCGAGAGTGGTGCGCTGAGTCTGAACCAATACCGGCTTGACCCGATCCGCCAGGGCGAGCCCGGAGGCGAGCGGAACGTGGGTCGATGGTTCAGGCCTTGGCCGCTCCGGCCCGATGGCATCGCGGCTGAGGTCGATTGTCGGTGGTTCCGGGCGATACCAGCCATTGCCCATTGCCTCGCGGTAGCTGGACGCCCCACGTGGCTCGGCAAAGGGCGCTTTCGGCGCATCGGCAAAGCGCCCGCCTGCTGCCGCTGCCAGTGCCGCGCCCTGCGCAATCAATTCGGTCTCGGTCTGGCGGACAAGCGTATTTTCATAAACGCGCAGGAATATCGCCCCCACCCCCGGCAGCCCCGCAACGAACAGCAGCACAGCGAGAAGGATCGTGCGCAGCCGGAGTTTTGGCCAATGCGCCTTCAGCACCGATTTGATCGTGGCGATCATCCGGCCCCATCATTATCCGGGGTGCAGCGCCCTATACTGTAGCCAAGGCCCGCGCGGGTCTCGATCAGGTCGCTGCACCCTGCGGCGACAAATTTGCCGCGCAGATTGCGGATATGGCTGTCGATTGTCCGGTCGGTGATCGCAAAGCCAGGGCCGTGCAGCTGGTCGATCAGATTGTCGCGGGTCAATACCTTGCCGGGGCTGCCGGCGAGCGCGCGCAGCATCGCAAATTCGGTGACCGTCAGTGCGACATCCGCGCCTTGCCAGCTTGCGCGCCAGCCATCGAGATCGAGGCTCAGGCCGCCATGCTCCAGCCGCTTTGCCGTTGCAGCGGGAGCCGCTGCGCCTGCACTGCGCCGCAGGATCGCCATCACTCGCGCCACCACCTCGCGCGGGCTGAAAGGCTTCACGACATAATCATCCGCGCCCAGTTCGATGCCCAAAACCCGGTCGATCTCGTCATCGCGGGAGGACAGGAACAGGATCGGGATATTGCCCTCTGCGCGCAGGCGGCGGCATACTTCCAGCCCGTCCATCTTCGGCATGTTGATGTCGAGGATGATGAGGTCGGGCGGCCGGTGACGCGCGGCGGCAAGCGCAGCCTCGCCATCCTCCACACCCTGCGAGGTCAGCCCTGCCTTGTCGAGCGCGAAGGCCAGCACTTCGCGGATATGCGGGTCATCGTCGGCAATCAATATATGCTTGGCCATGCGGCGGTTTTTCCTGCGCCACGCCGTTGCGTCAATAGCGTTCATAGGGAATGCTCTCGTCGTAACGCGCGCCGTGGGGTAGTAGTTCGCCATTGCAGGCAATGAAATAGCCCTTGGGAATGCTCAGGTCCTTGAGCCCTAATGCCCGAATCTCGGCCAGCCGCTGCGCATCGCGCCAGCGCCAGCTGCCGCGCTGGACTTGAGCATTCTCCAGCCGCTGCTGCACCTGTTGGCGCACCAATGTGACCCGCTGCTGGAACATCGGCGGCAGGTCTTTGCGCTGTTCAAGACTGGCGAGCGCGAGCAACGCCGAGCCGTCGAGCTGGTTCAGATAGCAGAGGTCGAGATTGACGCCCCTGCCGCCTACCTCTTCGGCATGGGCCACATTCCATCGGGCAGCGACAGCGCCCACATCGACCACCGTGCAAGCCGCCAGCATGGCAAAGCCTGCGAGCACATTGCCGTTGACCAGCCAGGCGAGGCTGCGCCCTGCCAGCATTCGCCAGGTCACAAGGATCAGCCCCACACCAACCAGCCCCATCCACAGCAAAGCGGCAATGCGCAGGCGGGTCAGCGAATAGGCATCTACATAGAGCAAGGTCCGCTCGACCGTCGAGGCAAGCAGCAACAGGTTCTGCGCAATCCACAGGATGACGAGCCAGCGTATCGCCTTGTTGCCCGCAAGCTCCGATTTCGGATGCGTTGTAATGATGATGAACAGCCCGGCGAGCAATGCGGTCGCCACCAGCGGATAGGCACCGCGATGCGCATATTCGGCAAAGGTGAACTGCGCAGGCAATGCGCCATCGCCCCACAGATAGTAAAGGTCGAGCCCGTTCTGCAGCGCGAATAGCAGGTTGAACATCAGCAGCGACAATATCACCGAGGCAACCGACACGCCTGCAATCCGCCCCGGTGTGCCGTCGGCCAACCGGCGGAACGCGACCTTGCTGCGCCATGGCCGCAGCGTCGACCAGATGACAATTGCCATGAAACCCCAGAAAATGGCGCGGACGACGTCATTTTCCTCCAACCCGCCAATCTGGATGTTGTTTAGGAAATCCGAAATCACCGGGTTCGCCATCGCAAACAATATCAGGAAAAGCAGCGATCCCAGCACCGGCAGCACCAGCACCGGAACCATTGCCGTCAGCGAGACCCGCTCGCCCTGGCGTGCCCTTGCCTTTGTAAAGCGATTGAAGTCGAGCAGCGGATTGAACGGCGCAACCACGCCATGAAAAGCGAGCCGCTTGAACCAGTACCAGCCATCGCCTGCGCCTTGGATCGTAGGCAGCAGCACCGCCAGCATCAGCATCGCGTCAAACAGCACCGCGCCCAAAAAGCTGGGATCCCATGCCATGGCTGCGGCCAGCGCAAGCGACAGTCCGAAGGCACCTAGCGCCCGTCCATTGCGCCAGCCCGCCCGATGCGCGGCAAGGCTGCCCAGCGCCCACAACCCCATATAGGCCCCCAGTACCGATCCGCCGCCGCTGTCGAACAGCAGCACATCGGACAGTATTACCAGCACCAGCCCGATAATCACCTTGCGCCAGAAACTCCCGCGCAGCGCCGCCTTTTCCATCATATCCGCAAACTCCCATTGCCTTGATGGCAGCGGGTTAGGGGTCTGCTGTGGAGCGGATATGGTTGGAGCGGTGCAGGGGTGTGGCTGTTGCTGTGCAGATTAGGTGCAGGGAGGCTGCGCTATGCCTCGTCACCGCGCACCCTTCGACATGCTCAGGACATGATTGATGCGTGGTTAGCCTTTCGCTCGCCGTTTTGAAAAAGCCAAGCCCCGTGTCAAGCACGGGGCGACGGAGTTTTTGCTTTCGGCTTCAGCGCTCAGGATCAGCCGCTGGTTCGGCTGCCAAAGCCTTCACCACCGCGTCCCTCACCGGGTATAATTCGCGGCAGGCGCTGTCCAATGCGGTCCATTCCTCTGCCATTTCGCGCACATCGCCCGTGTCCAGCTTAGCGCGATAATCGGTCAGCCGCTTTTCAAGATCGGCATTGGCGGTTTCCGTACGGCCATCGGGAGCGAGACGTGCGGCAACCCCGGCGAAATCATAGGCCACCGCCTTTTGCGCCGCCGCGGCATCGCCGGAACTGCTTGTGCTTTCGATGGTGTGGAACGCCGCGCAGCCCAGCATCGCATCATAGGCATCGCTGCGTGCACTATCCTCATCCTCTGCGTCGAGGCCAGAGAGCGGGGCGCCCAGAAGGGCGAGCGGTACGGTGATGGCCAGGACAGATTTCAGCATGGCGAGCTCCATAACAGCCCGCCTTGTCTGTTGCATGAACAAAGCGCCCGGTGATAATCAATGACCGGGGGAGCGGAGGCATTGCTATGGTGCGATATATTTTCCCGCTATTGGGCGCGGTGCTCAGTCTGGCGACGCCACTGGCTTCGGCGGACGATGCGCCACCACAAGTGGAAATCATTCTCGCCAATTTCAGCCTGACCCCTGCCAAAATCGAACTCGCCGCCAATGTGCCGGTCACGCTCGTTTTCACCAATAAGGGGTGGGAGAAACATGTTTTCAGCGCGCCTGAATTTTTCAAGTCAGCTGACATGGACAAGGTCATGCGGGGCCGTGTGGGAAAGAAGGGCCGCCTCGATTTCTTTGTCGGCCAGACGCGCTACCTGACCCTCACCCCCAAGGCAGGTGTCTACAAAGTGGGTTGCACGCAATTGCTGCATGCCGATTTCGGGATGACGGGAACGATTATTGTGAAATGATCGCTGCGCGCTGCCAGTCAGGGAGGTCGAGCCCCGCCATATCCTCGACGCGCATATGGACGACAGCAAGGCCAAGGTTGGGATAGGCAATGCGCAGGCGTTTTGGATCGGCCTGGTCCAATGGCACCACGACAAGCCGCCGGTTGACCTTTTGCCGCCAGTTCATCCGCGCGGTATTCTCCTGCCCGACATAACAGCCTTTGGTGAAAGACACGCCGTTCAGCTCGGCGGCGTTCGCTTCAAGCCATAAGGTTGCGTCGCTGCCAAGTTCGGCTACGCCCTCAGGCACGCCCAGCGGTAGCCGGTGTGCATGATAGCGTGGCCCGACATCGGCATCGTCTGCGCCAACAGCGTCAATCCATCGTACACCAAGGTCGGCAAGGCGTGGGTCGGGTGTCCCTTGTGATGCAGTCATGCTCCAGTAGACACCAAGTGCAGGATCGACAGCTATGTTGATCTTGCGCCGCAGCCGGTAAAGCGACAGCCGCCGGACCATCGCCTCCGCCTGTGCGGCCTCGCAATCGATCAGCACATCGCCGCCGTGCGCCCACAGGAAAAAATCGAACAGCGCCTTCCCTTGCGGCGTGAGCAATCCGGCCCAGAGCGGAAGTTCGGCATTGGTATCCTGCGTCACCAAACCTTGCAGGAAGCTCCGCACATCCTCACCCTCTTCCGTCGCGGAAAGACGGATGACAGCGCGGTCGAACAGGCGGGGGTTAGTCATAGGTGACAGATAGGGTTTGGCATGGCTAAAGGAAAGTCATGACCGATACGATCACAATCCGCCGCCCCGATGACTGGCATGTCCACTTGCGCGATGGTACCATGTTGCACGGCGTGGCGGTGCACACCGCGCGGCAGTTTGCCCGCGCCATCGTCATGCCCAACCTGTCGCCGCCGGTGACGACGGTAGAGGCTGGCGCAGCCTATCGGGATCGCATACTGGCCGCGCTACCAGAAGGGATGAGGTTTGAGCCGCTGATCACCTGCTATCTGACCGATCATCTCGACCCGGAGGAGGTCGCGCGCGGCCATCAAGAGGGCGTGTTTACCGCCGCCAAACTTTATCCGGCGCATGCCACCACCGGTAGCGCGCATGGCGTGACCGATGTCGCGCATATCCGGGCGGTGCTTGAGCGGATGCAGGCGATCGACATGCCGCTCCTGATCCATGGCGAAGTCACTGACCATGATGTCGATATTTTCGACCGTGAGGCAGTGTTTATCGAACGGACGCTTGAGCCGCTTGTGCGTGACTTTCCGAACCTGCGCATCGTGTTCGAACATATCACGACGAAGGAAGCGGCGGATTTTGTCGAAGGCAGCGGACCCAACATCGCCGCCACGATCACGCCGCAGCATCTCCACATCAACCGCAATGCGATGTTCGCAGGCGGCATTCGCCCCCATGCCTATTGCCTTCCCGTTGCCAAGCGCGAGCTGCACCGGCTCGCGCTGCGCAAGGCGGCTACGTCGGGCAACCCGAAATTCTTCCTCGGCACTGACAGCGCGCCGCATGCCATTGGTGCAAAGGAATCCTCCTGTGGCTGCGCCGGTATCTTCAACGCACCCTATGCGCTGGAAAGCTACATCACGGTGTTTGAAGAGGAAGGTGTGCTCGAAAGGTTCGAAGGTTTCGCCTCGCTACATGGCCCCGCCTTCTACAAGCTGCCGGTGAATGAAGAGCGGGTGACCTTGCGCAAGGAAGCGACGGAGGTTCCCGATCACCTCGACTGTGCAGGCACGCCGGTCGTGCCTTTTCACGCGGGCGAGGAACTTGGCTGGCAGTTCGTGCCATAGCGTTCACGCAAAGAATCAAAGGTTAAAAAGGATAGAAGAGGTGGAGCGTGCGTAAGGGTATGTGGATACCAGAATGGCCCTTCTTTCCTTTTTTATCTTTAATTCTTTGCGTGAAACAAACGGGCACTGCCTGTTTAATCTGACACAGTTTCATCGGTGCGCGCCGTCGCCCGGCGCAGCGCATCCCAGCTGAAGATCGCCAGCGCGACCCAGATCAGACCGAAGCTGACCAGCCGTGCGGTCGTCAGCGGCTCGTCATAGAGCAGCCAGCCGCACAGGAACTGGATCGTCGGCGCAAGATATTGGATGAAGCCAAGCGTTGCATAGCCCATTCGCCGCGCTGCAACGGCAAAAAGCAACAGCGGGATGGCAGTCACTGCTCCGCCTGCAACCAAAAGCCAGCTTATATTGGGATCGCTGCCCCAGCCGGGATGCGGTCCGCTATAGGCGTACCAAAATGCCACTGCCATCGCGACCGGCAGGATCAGGCTGGTTTCGATAGCCAGCCCCGGCACTGCACCAACGGGCGCAAATTTGCGCACCAGTCCGTAAGCGCAGAAGCTGGCGGCGAGCGCGATGCTGATCCACAGCGTGTCGATGCTGCCTGCGCCCATCACGAGCACGCCCACCGCAGCGATGCCGACGGCAATCACCTGCGTCCGGTTCAACTTTTCTTTGAGGAATATCGTCGCCATCATGATGTTGAACAGCGGGTTGAGATAATAGCCGAAACTTGCAGCCAATATCTGGCCATTGTTGACCGCCCAGACGTAGATCAGCCAGTTGACCGAAATCAGCGCAGCGCTTGCCAGCATCCAGCGCAGCATCGACCAGCGGGCAAGCGCGCCCCAATATTCGCCGAGCTGGCGGCGAAAGGCCATGATCGCGATCAGCAAGGGTACGGCCCAGATCACGCGGTGGGCGATGATCTCCAGCGCGGGCACCGCCGCAAGCTGCTTGAAGAAAACGGGCATGAAGCCCCAGGCGGTATAGGCACCAACAGCCGCGCCAAGCCCGATACGGTCCAGCGGCTGCGATGTATCCGGTTTATCGGCGCTCAGAGAAGGCCGCCGCCGATCCAGAGCCGGATCGCGCAGATGGCCATCACCACAAGGCAGAAATTGCGCCCGCTATTGCTTGATGAAACAAAACCGAAAATCGCGCCGATGCCCGCTATGCCGATGATGAACCAGTTCAGCCAGCCAAGGAATGGAATGAAACCGATAATCGCGAACAGCAGCGCGACAATGCCGAAGAGGAATGCGATGATATTTGCCATGTCCTGACAATGGAACGCGCAGCCCAATGTTGCAAGGGCATGTCTCCGCCAACGGCCGAATTTGTTCGACAGTCGGCATGGCGCTATATTTGGCTTTGCTTAAATCTACTTTGTCCTTGCCTGTGCCGCTGATAAGAGCGCCGCTTTGGGTAACAGGGTCGGTCGCGATTTATGACAGCGTCGCAGGATGAAGCAGGCCAGTCGGCATCTGCGCCGGAAAGTGCCAGTGCAGGGCCCGATGTTGGCGCGGCTCCTGCGCAGCGTTATCTGCATCCCTCGCTTGCCTGCTTTGTCCTGCTGGCAAAATTCCTCGGGGTTCCAGCTGATCCTGAACAGATTGCGCATGATCGCGGACGCGGCGATGATCCCTACAGCCTTGAGGATCTGTCGCGGATTGCCAAGAAATTGGGGCTGATTTCACGGCTGAAATCGGTCAAGGTTGCCGAGCTGCGCAAATTGCCCTTGCCCGCAATGCTGGAGCGCAAGGATGGCGACGCGGTTATCCTGCTCAAGATTGAGGAAGACAGCGTCAACCCCCGCTACCTCATCCAGCGCGGCGATGCCGAACGGCCCGAAGTATGGGCCGCTGCGCAGCTTGACGAGCAATTCTCTGGCCGCGTGCTGCTGTTGACCAGCCGCGAGGCGATGGCGGGGGAAAAGCGGCCTTTTGACATCAGCTGGTTCATCCCGGCGCTGGTGAAATATCGAAAGCCGCTGCGCGATGTGCTCATCGCGTCCTTTTTCCTGCAATTGATGGGGCTGGTTTCGCCGATCTTTTTTCAGCTGGTGATCGACAAGGTGCTGGTTCACCAATCGCTGACAACGCTCGATGTCTTGGCGTTCGGGCTGGCTGTGGTGCTGATTTTCGAAACCGCGATGTCGGGCCTCAGGAACTGGCTGTTTGCGCATACCACCAACCGGGTCGACAGCGAGCTATCCTCGCGCATGTTCCGCCACTTGCTGAACCTGCCGCTCAGCTATTTCGAGGCGCGGCGCGTCGGCGACAGTGTGGCGCGTGTGCGCGAGCTTGAACGGATACGCGAATTCCTGACCTCCAATGCCGTCACTGTCGTGATCGACCTGTTCTTTACCATTGTCTTCTTCGTGGTGATGTATCTTTATTCGCCGCTGCTGACCCTGGTCGTACTGCTGTCGATCCCGCTCTACGTCGCGATTTCGGTGTTCATCTCGCCGCCCTTGCGCGACATGCTGGAGGAGAAATTCCGGCGCGGTGCAGAGAACCAGTCATACCTCGTCGAAAGCGTAACCGGCATCGGCACGCTGAAAGCGATGGCGGTCGAACCGCAAATGCGCGAGCGGTGGGAGAAACTGTTTTCGGGCTATACCAATGTCGGTTTTGACGTCGCAAAACTCGCCAATACCGGCAGCCACCTGATTCAGCTGGTGTCAAAACTGACAACAGTCGCCATCCTCTATTTTGGCGCAAAGTCGGTGATTGCGGGTGATCTGTCGGTGGGTAGCCTTGTCGCGTTCAACATGTTGGCGGGGCGGGTTTCGGCACCAATCCTGCGGCTGTCGCAATTGTGGCAGGATTTTCAGCAGGTGCGCATTTCGGTCGACCGGCTGGGCGATGTGCTGAACGCGCCGGCAGAGCCCGAATATAATCCGGGCCGCGCCAGCCTGCCGCCGATTGCCGGAGCGGTCGAGTTCGACAAGGTGCGTTTCCGCTATCGCCCGGATGCGCCGGAGGCGTTGCGCGGGGTCAGCCTGACCATCGCGGCGGGCGAGATGCTGGGCATTGTCGGGCCGTCGGGATCGGGTAAATCGACGCTGACCAAATTGGTGCAGCGGCTTTATGTGCCCGAGCAGGGCCGCGTATTGGTCGATGGTGTTGATCTGTCGCTCGTTGATCCGCCCTGGTTGCGGCGGCAGGTGGGCGTGGTGCTGCAGGAGAATATCCTGTTCAACCGCACCGTGCGCGAAAATATCGCGCTGGGCGATCCGACGCGGCCGATGGAGGTGGTGATCGCCGCCGCACAGCTTGCGGGCGCGCATGAGTTCATCCTGCAGCTGACGCATGGCTATGACACGGTAATCGAGGAGCGCGGCGGCAATCTGTCGGGCGGGCAGCGCCAGCGGCTTGCCATTGCCCGCGCGCTGATCAACGATCCCCGCATCCTGATCCTCGATGAGGCGACAAGCGCGCTCGATGCCGAAAGCGAGGAGATTATTCAGAACAACCTTGCCAGCATCGCGGCCGGGCGCACGGTGATCATCATCGCCCACCGGCTGTCTGCGGTGCGCCAGTGCAACCGGATCATCACGGTCGAGGCTGGCGAGATCACCGAAATCGGCAGCCATGCAGAATTGCTGAAAGCCGGCGGACGCTATGCGCAGCTCCATGCGAAGCAGATGGGGACCGGATCATGAGCCTCGCTGACTGGTTCGCCGAACGCTTCCCTACGCTGGCGCGGCACGGGGCGGTGCTTAAGGAAAGCTGGCGGCAGCAGGATGCGCGCGAGGCTAATGCGCGTCCGCAATCGGACCATGAATTCCTGCCCGCCGCGCTGGAGATTATGGAGAAGCCGCCGAGCCCCGGCTATCGCTATCTGATGCTTGGGCTGTGCGCGCTGTTCGCGCTGGCGCTTGCCTGGTCGTTTATCGGCAGGATCGATGTTGTCGCAACGGCAAGCGGCAAGGTCATCCCTGCGGGCAATGTAAAGGTCATCCAGCCGATCGAGATCGGCTATGTCCGCGCTATCCATGTCAAGAACGGGCAAAGGGTAAAGGCAGGCGAACTGCTGGTCGAGCTCGATCCCACGCTGACCGGCGCGGAGGCATCGCAGGCAAGCCAGGGGTTGTTGAGCGCAGAGGTGATCGCCGCACGCAACGCGGCGCTGCTGTCGCATCTACAGGGCCGTGCTGCCCGCTTCGTGCCCCCTCCGGGCACGCCTGCTGACATTGCCGAAACGCAGGCCAATTTTGTCCGCACCGCGATTGCCGAATATGAAGGCGAGCGGGCGAGCCTGGTCCAGCAGCGCGCCGAACGCAGCGCCGAGCTTTCAGCGGCGGAGGCGGAGATCGCGAAGCTGACCCAGACTTTGCCGCTTATCGAAAAGCAGCTCGCTGCGCGGCAGGAGCTCGCCGAAAAAGGTTATTTCTCCAAAATCCGCCTGCTCGAATATGAACAGCTGAAGGTCGAGCATATCCAGAATATCGAGGTGCAACGGGCCAACGCCGCACAGGCACGCGCCGCAATGGGCAATATTGACGCGCAGCTGGCGCGCCTGCGCGGCTCGTTCGGCAAGGGCGCGGTCACCGAACTGGCCGAGGCGCAGCAACAATCGGGGCTGGCGCGCGACGAAGTGACCAAGTCAGCGCGGCGCACCGAATTCCAGCAATTGCGCGCGCCTGTATCCGGCACGGTCCAGCAGCTTTCCATTTCAACCATCGGCGGCGTCGTGCAACCGGCGCAGGCGATCATGGTGATTGTCCCCGATGAAGCACAGGCGGTGGTCGAGGCGCAGATATTGAACAAGGATATCGGCTTTATCCGCGAAGGTCAGCCAGTGCGGGTGAAGCTCGAGGCGTTCAACTTCACCGATTATGGCATCATCCCCGGTGTCGTCGAAAGCATCAGCCGCGATGCCATCGATATGAGCCAGCCCGGGCAGGGCGTTGCCAAGGACGCCAATGGTCGGCCCGTGCAACAGGGCCTCGTCTATGCCGCGCGCATCCGCCTGCTTCAGTCCACCATCCGCGTGCGCGGTCGTGACCAGATCATCGGCCCCGGCCTTGCCGTTCAGGCGGAAATCAAGACTGGCGAGCGGCGCATTATCGATTATCTCCTGAGTCCCATTGCGCAGACGATGGATGAGGCCGGGCGCGAGCGGTAGATTGCGGTTCCGATTTGGCTGCAGCGAATCTGTTACTTCGGCCACTTGATTCGATGATTCACGCCTCCCGACGGGCGAATCTACCCTAACTTGCTGATTCTTGGCGCGACATTGCTGGGTTCGAGGGCTGGAACCATCGGACCTCCCGTTCGTTTACCGCTGCGCAACCACCGGAAAACAGCGCTTTCCGGCGGCTTCGCGCTTTTTTGTAATAAAATTGCAAAACAGGTGTTGACCGAATCAAACACCACCCATATATGCCGCCTCACCGGACGGGACGCACACGCTTCTGCGGTCTGGTCGCCAACATGACAGGACACTGACTCCTCCGGTAGGAATATCGGGGAACCTTCGGTGTCCGGTTTTTTGTCGGCGGTAACCGGCGAAAGCCGGTTCGGCTCTTTGACATTGTGATTTTAGATGAAGGGACATGTGGGCGGCGGCCCCGGATCCTGCGGCTTTGAGGCGCAGGTTGTTCGGGTAACCAATTACGCCGACTTGCACATATGTCCTTTACGCATATCCATATATAGTAATTGACTTTTGTGCAGGAACGGAACCTCAAAATTTCGGTCGGTTGCATCGGTTTTCCCCGGTGCGATTGATTGCAAATCAAACTTGAGAGTTTGATCCTGGCTCAGAACGAACGCTGGCGGCATGCTTAACACATGCAAGTCGAACGAGACCTTCGGGTCTAGTGGCGCACGGGTGCGTAA
>ERZ1066122.152-NODE-152-length-76125-cov-12.775983_pt1 | contig 76125 bp, 71 predicted proteins | sample MGYA00382769_ERZ1066122 | MGnify/ENA primary metagenome ERZ1066122 (study PRJEB33369, sample SAMEA5778352) | biofilm metagenome | biome: Industrial cooling water; feature: Water cooling tower basin; material: Biofilm | place: United Arab Emirates | collected... | reverse complement strand
CGGCGGCATCACGCGCACCGATGACGTGGCCAACGGCATCGTCACGGCCACGAAGGCGAATCCGCTCAAGGTGCCCATCGTCATCCGCCTCACCGGCACGAACGAGGAAATCGCGTTGCAGATCCTGAAGGACAACGGCTTCTCCGCGTCGAGCGACATGGATTCGGCTGTGCAGCGCGCGGTGGAACTCGCGACCAAGGGAGGTGCCGCGTGAGCATCTTCATCGACAAGAGCACCAAGCTGGTGGTGCAGGGCATCACGGGCCGCGACGGCTCGTTCCATGCCAAGCAGATGATCGAGTACGGCACGCAGGTCGTGGCCGGTGTCACGCCCGGCAAGGGTGGCCAGACTTTCGAAGGCACGGCGCCGATTTTTGACACGGTGCATGACGCGGTGCAGGCCACCGGCGCCAACACCTCGGTGATCTACGTGCCGCCCATGTACGCAGCCGACGCCATCATGGAAGCGGCGGCAGCCGGTGTGAAGTTCATCGTCTGCATCACCGAAGGCGTGCCGGTCCTCGACATGACCAAGGTGTACCCGTTCGTGAAGGAGCACGGCGCGCGACTGCTCGGTCCCAACTGCCCGGGCCTCATCACGCCGGGCGAAAGCAAGGTCGGCATCATTCCGGGTCGCATCTGCACGCCGGGTCCGGTGGGTGTCGTCAGCCGCTCGGGCACGCTCACCTACGAGGTGGTGAACGCGCTGACCAAGGCCGGCATCGGCCAGAGCACCTGCGTCGGCATCGGTGGTGACCCCATCAACGGCACCAACTTCATCGATTGCCTCGCGGCCTTCGAGAAGGATCCGAACACCAAGGCCGTGGCCATGATGGGGGAAATCGGTGGCACGGACGAGCAGGAAGCGGCCGACTTCGTGAAGAACCACATGACCAAGCCGGTCGTGGGCTTCATTGCCGGTCAGACGGCCCCGCCGGGACGCCGCATGGGTCACGCGGGTGCCATCATCTCGGGTTCGGCTGGTACGGCGGCCGAGAAGATCGACTCGTTCAAGGCGGCGGGCATGGGCGTGGCCCAGCGTCCGATCGACTTCGTCGAGCTCATCAAGGCCCGCCTGTAACAGGCGGGACCGGCCTGCCGCGTCAGGCCGGAGCGGTTATCTTGCGCGCGGCGGGATCCTCCGGGGTCCCGCCGCGCCTGCGTTCCGGCGCCGTGCATTCACCCTTCGACACCACACGACCATGGCTGGCCGTCGCACCCTTACGATCGTGAAGCCCGACGCCTTTGGCGCCGGCAACGCGGGAAACATCATCGCACTCCTCGAGCGCCAGGGCTTCGCCGTGAAGGCGGCCCGCGTCATGCACCTCACCAAGGCGCAGGCCGGTGCCTTCTACGAGGTCCACAAGGAGCGCCCGTTCTACGGTGAGCTGGTGGACTTCATGACCAGCGGCCCGTGCATGCCCATGATCCTCGAGAAGGACGACGCCGTGGCGGCCCTGCGTGTGGCCATTGGCGCCACCGACCCGGCCGAGGCGGCCGAGGGCACGGTGCGCAAGCTGTACGCCGAGTCGAAGGGCAAGAACGCCATCCACGCCTCGGACTCCGACGAGAACGCGGCCCGCGAGGCGCGCTTTTTCTTCGCCGAAGCCGACGTCATCGCCTGATTTGGCGCCAGCGGCCTAACTTGTGGCCCGATGGCCACTTGGACGGTTGAGATCGGGCCAGAATGCAGAGCGGCAGCCCTTGTGAAACGGGGGCTGCCGTTCTACGTTACACGGCTATGCTGGACTTTGACATCCGCAGTTTGGAGGCGCGGGCCGCCCAGGTAGAAGGACTGCTGGCGACCGCGGATCCGACGTGGCTGGACGGCGATGCGCGGCCGGTGGAACCGGGCGTGCAGGTGGTGGGCCGTCTTTCCAGTGCGGGCGCGGGCCGCTTTTACTTCAGCGGCAGCATCGAAGGCAAGGCCGTAACCGAGTGCCGTCGCTGTCTGGGCGAAGCCACGGTTCAGGTTGCGGAAGAAGTGCATCTGATTTTTGCCGAGTCGGGCACCGACGAGGCGGAAGAGGATGATGTCGTGCTGATCCCCGCGGGAGCCCGCGTCCTGGATCTGCGTCCGGCGGTGCGTGAGGAGTGGCTGCTGGCCGTTCCGGCGTTTGCGCTGTGCCGGACGGAGTGCCAGGGCCTGTGTCCTTCCTGCGGCGTCGATCGCAACACGGGGAGCTGTCAGTGCTCTCCAACTCTCGATCCCCGTTGGGCGGCGTTGCGCGATCTGCGCAGCACCGACTGACGGTCATTTTCGTCTCGAACGCTCAGGGCTGTATCCATGGCCGTACCGAAGCGCCGCACCTCGAAGCGGCGGAAGCGCGCCCGCAACACGCACAAGACCGCGCCCGCCATCGTCATTCAGTCGTGCCCGCAGTGTGGCTCCGCCAAGCGTCCGCACCGCGTGTGCGGCGAGTGCGGCTACTACGCGGGTGAGCAGCGGGTAGCGGCGCAGGAAGCGTAAGCTTGGCGCGCATCGCCGTGGATGCCATGGGGGGCGACTACGCCCCCCGGGCCCCCATCGCGGGCGCCCTCCATGCGCTCGGAGCGCTGCCCCCGGAACACCACATCGAGCTGGTGGGCCAGACGGCCGTCATCGAACGCGAACTCGACGCGCTGTTGCGCGATGAGCTCGCGGCGTTGGCGCACGTCCGCTCCCGGCTGTCCATCGTCGAGGCGCCCGACGTCATCGAGATGACGGACAGCCCGCGTGTGGCCATGCGGGCCAAGCCCAACAGCTCCATGGTGGTGGGCATCCGGCGTGTGGCCGAAGGGCTCGCGCATGGCTTCGTGTCCGCCGGCAATACCGGCGCGCAGATGGCCGCCTCGCTCATGCTGCTCAAGCTGCACGAGGGCCTCAAGCGCCCCGCCATCGGCACGCTCTTTCCCACGGCTGCCCAGCCCATCCTCGTGCTCGATGTGGGCGCCAACGTCGACTGCGCCGCCGATGAGCTGGTGCAATTCGCGCGCATCGGCACCGTGTACGCCCGAGCCCTGCTGGGCCGCGACAATCCGGCCGTCGGGCTCCTCTCCATTGGCGAGGAAGCCGAAAAGGGCAACCTCGTGGTCAAGGAAGCCCACCAGCGCCTCCTGGGCGCCGGCCTCAACTTCCTCGGCAACGTCGAGGGACGCGACCTGCCGCGCGGCCACTGTGACCGCGGCGCCATCGACGTGGTGGTCTGCGATGGCTTCACGGGCAACGTGCTGCTCAAGTTCTACGAGAGCATCGGGCCCATGCTCATCGGCAAGGTGTCGAAGGTGGCCAACCTCGACCCGCGCAAGGTGGCCGCGTCGCTCACCGAACTCGACGTCGACGAATACGGCGGCGCGCCGCTGCTCGGTGTGCGCGGCGTCTCCATCATCTCGCATGGCAAGAGCTCGCCCAAGGCCATCATGAACGCCATCCATCAGGCGCTGCGCGCGGTGGAGTCGGGCATGACGGACGAAATCGGGCGACAGCTCGCTGCCAGTGTGCCGAGTCCCACGCCGGACAGCGAACGCACCGTATGAAGCGACCGTATTCGTACATCGCCGGCACCGGCCACGCCGTGCCGGCCAAGGTCGTCACCAACGACGACATCGCCGCCATGGGCGTCGAGACCAACGACGCCTGGATCCAGGAGCGCACCGGCATCCGGCAACGGCACATAGCCGAGCCGGGCGAGTCGCTCTCGTCGCTCTGCGCCAAGGCCTCGCTGCAGGCCATGGCGAGGGCCGGCGTGCAGCCCGGTGAGATCGACACCATCATCGTCGGCACGGCCTCGCCCGATCATCTGCTGCCCTCGCAGGCCGTGGAGGTGCAAACGGCGCTGGGCTGCTCACGCGCCGCCGCCTTCGACGTGGCCTCGGCCTGCTCCGGCTGGCTCTACGGCGCCATCGTGGGCGACTCCATGATCGCCAGTGGCGCCGCCGACACGGTGCTGGTCATCGGCGCCGAGAAGCTCAGCGCGATCGTGGACTGGACCGATCGCAACACCTGCATTCTGTTTGCCGACGGCGCGGGGGCCACGGTGCTGCGCCGCGCGCGCGGTGGGCAGAAGGGCATCATGTCCACGTTCATGCGCTCCGATGGCGCGCTGGCCGAACTGCTGTGGCGTCCTGCCGGCGGCGCGGCCGAGCCGTTCACGCCCGAGACACACGGTACCAAGCGCCAGTTCATTCACATGGCGGGCCGTGAAGTGTTCAAGCACGCCGTGCGCTCGATGGCCGAGGCCACTGATCGTGCGCTCGACATGGCGCGCATCACCGCAGCCGATGTGGATCTGCTCATTCCGCACCAGGCCAACGTGCGCATCATCGAAGCCACGGCCAAGCATGCCGGCATCAGCATGGACAAGGTGTTCGTGAATGTCGACCGCTTTGGCAACACCTCGGCGGCGTCCATCCCCATCGCGCTCAACGACGCGGTGGAGCAGGGGGTGCTCAAGGAAGGCATGACGGTGCTGTTCGCGGCCTTCGGCGCGGGCTTCACCTGGGGCTCGCTCGTCGTGCGCTACTGAGCGCACGTCTCTCCCTACTCAGGCAACGCAATTCCGATGGCGATGGATTTCGTGGTGCTGCTGCCCGGTCAGGGCTCGCAGAAGGTGGGCATGGGCAAGGACCTCTATGAGGCCTTCCCCGCGGCGCGCGAGGCGTTTCACACGGTGGATGACGCCGTGGGTGCCTCCCTCTCCACGCTGGCCTTCGAAGGCCCGGCCGACGAACTCACGCGCACACTGAACGCGCAGCCCGCGCTGCTGGCGCACAGCGCCGCCGTGTGGGCCGTGCTGCAGGGCGCGCTGGCACCGCATGTACGCGCGACGGCCGGCCATTCGCTCGGCGAGTTCTCGGCCTACCACGTGGCGGGCGCGCTCGAGTTGGCCGCCGCCGCGCGCATCGTGCGCCGCCGTGGTACGCTCATGTTCGAACAGGGCGTTGCGCGTCCCGGGGCCATGGCGGCCATTCTCGGTGTGCTGACCACGTCCATCGATGCCATCTGCGCGCAGGCCAGCAGCGAGCGTGGGCTCGTCGTGCCGGCCAACTACAACAGTGAAGAACAGGTGGTCATCTCCGGCGAGGTGGCCGGCGTCGAACGCGCCATGGAACTGGCCAAGGAAGCCGGGGCCAAGCGCTGTCTGCCGCTGCCGGTGAGCGGGGCGTTTCACTCGCCACTCATGGCGCCCGCTGTGGAGGGTCTCGCCGAAGCCATGCGTGCGGAGACCTGGCACACGCCACGCGTACCGGTGGTGGCCAACGTCAACGCCGCAGCCGTGCAGGACGCCGACACTGCGCGCGCGCTGCTGGAGCAGCAGCTCACCGCGCCCGTGCAGTGGACGCAGGTGGTTCGCACGCTGGCCGAGCGCCATCCGGAGGCCACCTTCCTCGAGATCGGGACGGGAGCCGTGCTCACGGGTCTCGTGCGGCGCATTGCGCCCTCGGTGGCCACCGCCAATTGCGGCACCGTGGCCGAAGTCGAGAAGCTGTTGACGAGCCTCGCGTCCCCCACCTGAACCGGGTCCTGCATCCACTCATGTCAGACACTACGGCAGCACGCGGGTTGACGATCGATCTGGGCGGGCGAGTCGCGCTCGTGACGGGCTCCACGCGTGGCATTGGCCGCGCCATTGCCGCCGCGCTGGCCCGCGCCGGCGCGCGCGTGGCCGTCACCGGCCGTGAGCAGAGCAAGGCCGATGCGGTGGCGGCGGAGCTGGCCGCAGAGACGGGCGCGGACGTGCGCGGCTTTGCCGCGGACCTCTCGGAGCCCAGTCAGGCCGCGGCCCTGGTGGATGCCGTGGAGCAGGCCTTCGGGCAGCTCGACATTCTGGTCAACAACGCCGGCCTCACGCGCGACAATCTGCTCATGCGTCTCAAGGACGATGACTGGGACGCGGTCATCAACGCCAACCTGCGTGGTGCCTTCGCGACCTGTCGTGCGGCGAGCCGCGGCATGATGAAGCGACGCTACGGTCGCATTGTGAACGTGGCGAGCGTGGTGGGGCTCACGGGCAACAAGGGCCAGGCCAACTACGCCGCCAGCAAGGCCGGTCTCATCGGCATGACCAAGTCGATCGCCAAGGAACTGGCCTCGCGCAACATCCTGGCCAACGTGGTGGCGCCGGGCTTCATCGACACGGACATGACGGCCGCCATGACGCCCGAGGCACGGGCCTCGCTGTCGGCCGGCATTCCCCTCGAGCGTCTGGGCACGCCCGAGGACGTGGCGGGCATGGTCGTCGTGCTCGCTTCCGACCTGACGGCCTATGTGACGGGTCAGGTCTTTGTCGTGGACGGCGGCCTCGTGATGTGAGCGTCCCGGGGACGGTCAGCGCAAACCCGCGCCAGACCCTCCCTGTGACGCCCTCAGCTGGCTACCTTTCCGTCTCTCAACTCCAACAACCCCAGAGGAACCGTTCCCATGTCGGATAACGCGTCGAAGATCAAGGACATCATCGAGAAGGAGCTCGGCGTGGAGCGCGAGAAGCTGACCCCGGAGGCGAGCTTCATCGAGGATCTCGGCGCCGACTCGCTGGACATCGTCGAGCTGGTGATGGAGTTCGAGAAGGAGTTCAACATCGACATCCCCGACGAGGACGCCGAGAAGCTGCGCACCGTGGGTGACGCCATCGCGTACCTCGAGGCGAAGGTCGCGGGCTGATGCGCCGGCGGGTCGTCGTCACGGGACTTGGAGCGATCACGCCGGTCGGCAACGACCTGGCGACGACCTGGCAGGGCCTGCTGGATGGCAAGTCGGGCGGTGCGCTCATCACCAAGTTCGATGCCTCGGACTTCAAGGTGAAGTTCGCGTGTGAGGTGAAGGGCTTCGACGTCGGTCTGTACATGGACCGCAAGGAAGCCAAGCGCGCCGACCTGTACACGCAATACGCCATGGGGGCAGCGGTGCAGGCCATGACGGATGCCGGTCTCGCCTCGGGCGGATTCGTGCCCGAGGAGTGCGGTGTCATCATCGGCAGCGGCATCGGTGGCCTGGCCACCATGGAAGAGCAGCACTCGGTGTACATGACGTCGGGCAACCGGCGCATCTCGCCGTTCTTCGTGCCCATGTACATCGCCGACATCGCGGCGGGGGTGGTGTCCATGCGCTTCGGCGCCAAGGGCCCCAACTTCGCCACCATTTCGGCCTGCTCCACGAGCGCGCATGCCATCGGTGAGGCCTTCCGCACCATCATGTACGGCGATGCCGATGTGATGATTGCGGGCGGGTCCGAAGCCGCGGTGCTGCCCATGGCCATCGGTGGTTTTGGCAACATGACGGCGCTGTCCGAGCGCAACGATTCGCCGGCCACCGCCTCGCGTCCGTTCGACGCCACCCGTGATGGCTTCGTGCTGGGTGAAGGCGCCGGTGTGGTCGTGCTCGAAGAGCTGGGGCACGCGGTGCGCCGCGGCGCCCGCATCTACGGCGAAGTGGTGGGCTACGGCGCCACGGGCGACGCGTACCACCTCACGGGCCAGCCCGAGGCCCATGAGGGTCTGCAGCGCGCCATGCGCCGCGCCCTGCGCGATGCGGAACTCGCTCCCACGGCGGTGGACTATATCAATGCGCACGGCACGTCCACGCCGCTCAATGATCCGAACGAGATCAAGGCCATCAAGACCGTCTTTGGTGACCACGCGCGGACGTTGTCGGTGAGTTCCACCAAGTCGGCCACCGGGCACATGCTCGGCGCAGCCGGTGGTGTGGAGTTCATTGCCTGCGCGCTGGCCATGCGCGACGGACTGATTCCGCCCACGATCAACTATTCCACGCCGGACCCGGAGTGCGATCTCGACATCACCCCCAACGTGCCCAAGGCACGGCAGGTGGAGGTGGCGCTGTCGAACAGTTCGGGCTTCGGTGGTCACAACGTTTCGATCGCGCTCCGACGCTGGCACGAATAGGCCCGGCGGGGCGTACATCGAATGACAGCGCGACGGCTCCGCTTCCCGGGCCGTCGCGCCGCTTCTGGGGTGCGTCCTGATGCCGCGAGCTGTACCGTTCGATCTTGATCGTCTGCGTGATCCGGCTCTTCGCCCGATTGGCGAGAAGCTGAACGCTGGTGAGCGCCTGTCGCTGAGTGACGGCGTCACGTTGTTTACCACCCCGGATCTCAACGGGGTTGGCGCCATGGCCGATGCCGCGAATCGCGCACGGCATGGGGACCGCGTCACCTTCGCGTCCAACCAGCACATCAACCCCACCAACATCTGCGTGTTGCGGAAGACCTGCGTCTTCTGCGGCTATGCGCGGCTGCCCAAGGAAGAGGGCGCCTACCGCTACTCGCTCGATCAGGTGCTGGCCGAGTCCGATCGCGCCGACGGGACGATCACCCGCGAGTTCCACATTGTCGGTGGGCTCGATATGCAGGCTGGCCTCGCGTACTACACCGGGATGTTCCGCGCCCTCAAGGCGCGACATCCGCAGGTGCACATCAAGGCGCTCACCGCCGTCGAGATTGCGCACATCGCGCGCATCGAGAAGATGTCGCGCGCCGATGTGCTGACCGCGCTGCGCGAGGCCGGACTCGACACGCTGCCGGGCGGTGGCGCAGAGACGTTCAGCGCCGCCGTGCGTGAACAGATCGCCGACAAGAAGCTGGGCGGCACCGACTACATCGACGTGCATCGCACGGCGCATCAGTTGGGCATCCGCTCCAACTGCACCATGCTGTACGGCCACGTCGAAACCATCGACGATCGCATGCAGCATCTGGCCATGCTGCGCGACCTGCAGGACGAAACGGGCGGATTCCTGGCCTACATCCCCCTGGCGTACCATCCCGACGACAACGAGCTCGGCGCCACGCTGGGGCGCACCGGCACCAGCACCACCGGGTTCGACGACCTGCGCAATCTGGCCGTCGGGCGACTGTTCCTCGACAACTTCGAGCACATCAAGTCGCACTGGATCATGGTCACGCCCTCGCTCACGCAGGTGGCGCTGCACTTCGGCGTGAACGACATCGAGGGTACCGTGGTGCGCGAGAAGATCTATCACGCCGTTGGCGCCCACACGCCGCAGGGCATGACGCTGCCGCAGTTGCTGCAGCTCATCCGCGGCGCCGGCAAGCAGCCGGCCGAGCGGGACTCGTTCTACCGCGTGCTGCGCGAGTTCGGCCCGGAGGAGACGGGCGAGAACCAGCCGGCTGGCGACGCCATGGCGGTGGCCTGAGCATGCTGCGCGTGGGTCGCATCCGCTACATCAACTGCTACCCGGTGTACGGGGCCATCGAGCGCGGCCTGGTGCCGCTGGCCGGGGAGTTGGTGGATGGCGTGCCCACGCAACTCAATCAGCTCATGGCCGATGGGCAGCTGGATGTGAGTGTGGTGTCGGCGGTGGAGTACGCACGCGACGCGCACCGCCTGCTGCTGCTGCCGGAGCTCGGCATCACCAGTGATGGCCCCGTGCGCAGCGTGGTGCTCTTCAGCGCCCGCGCGCCGCAGGATCTGGGTGGTCGCCGGGTGCTGGTGAGCCGCAGCAGCATGACCTCGGTGGCGCTGCTGGAACTGCTGTTCGAGCACGTGTGGAAGTGCCGGCCGGAGTTCGTGCCCGGTGATGCCGAACTGGCCGACATCGCGCATTTCGCCAACGATGATCACGATGCCCGTCTTGTGATCGGAGATGCCGCTCTCAAGCTCTTTCACGAATCGCAGGCTGGCGGCGCCTGGGCCACGCGCTATCCCTGGCAGGAAGACCTCGGTGCGGCGTGGAAGGCGTGGACCGGCCTGCCGTTCGTGTTTGCCGTCTGGGTGGCGCAGCGACGCACGCCGGTGCACGAGGCCCTGGCCGCGCACGCCTCACTGATTGCCTCGCGCGACTGGGGACTGGCCCATCTCGACCTGCTGTCAACGCAGGCAGCCGAGGCCAGTGGGGTGCCGGTCCGCACCTGCCGCGAATACTTCGCGGGTCTCGACTACCGCCTGTCCTACCCGCACCTTGCGGGACTGACCGAATTCTTCCGGCGTCTGGTGCTGGCCGGTCGCGTGCCCGATGGCACGCTGGCCTTCCTGCCTGCCGCCTGAGCGCCCTGAACGGAACGCCGCCCATGCGCGACCTGCTCGATTTCTACACCAACGCCCCGCTGCTCGAACTCGGTCTCGAAGCCGACCGTGTCCGCGAGCAGAAGCATCCCCACGGCGTCGTCACTTACATCGTCGACCGCAACATCAACTACACCAACGTGTGTGTGGCGGACTGCGGATTCTGCGCCTTCTACCGGCGTCCCAAGCACGGGGAAGGGTACACGCTGTCCTACGAGCAGATCGGCGAGAAGATCGAGGAGACCAAGGCGCTGGGTGGCGTGCAGATTCTCATCCAGGGCGGGCACAATCCGTACATCCCGTTCGAGTGGTATCTCGACCTGCTGCGCTACATCAAGCGTTACCACCCCATCCACATCCACGGCTTTTCGCCCAGTGAGGTGGACTTCTTTGCCACGCGCTTCCGGCTCGATGCGCGTGACGTGGTGCGCGAGCTCAAGGCGGCCGGCCTCGATTCCATCCCCGGCGGCGGCGGCGAAATCCTCGTGCAGCGCGTCCGTGATCTGGTGGCGCCCAAGAAGGCGGGCGCCGATCGCTGGCTCGAGATCATGGAGCTCGCGCACAACGAGGGCATGAAGACCTCGGTGACCATGATGTACGGCATCGGCGAGACATTGGCCGAGCGCATCGAGCACCTGCAGCGCGTGCGGGACCTGCAGGCGCGCACCAACGGCTTCACCGCGTTCATCACCTGGCCGTTGCAGCCCGAGAACACGCCCACGCTCTCGCACATGCCCAAGACCGACGCCACCACCTATCTGCGCACGGTGGCCATCTCGCGCATTGTGCTCGACAACGTGCCCAACCTGCAGTCGAGCTGGGTGACCATGGGCATGAAGGTGGGGCAGCTGGCACTGCGCTATGGCTGCAACGACTTCGGCTCGCTCATGATCGAGGAGAACGTGGTCTCGGCGGCCAACACCACGTATCGCACCACCACGGACGAGCTGGATCGTCTCATTCGCGATGCGGGCTTCACGCCCGCCCGTCGCCGACAGGACTACTCCATCATCAGTGGCGACGCCGCACCGGCCGCAGCCGCGACGGTGGCGGCATGAGCAGTGCAGGCGGCACGGTGGCGGGCACGGTGGCCGCCATGCGTGTGGGCATCGGGTATGACTCGCACCGCTTTGCACCGGGCGGCCCCATGCGGCTTGGCGGCGTGGATGTCCCGTCCACGGTGCATTGCGCGGGGCACTCCGATGGCGACGCCGTCTGTCACGCCGTCACCGATGCCATTCTCGGTGCCGCGGCGCTCGGGGATATCGGCCAGATGTTTCCCGATACCGATGCCGCCAACAAGGGCAGGGATTCGGTGATGATGCTGGAGGCGGCCGTGGCGCGCGTGCACGAGGCGGGATGGCGCGTGCACAACGTGGACGTGACCGTCGTGGCGCAGGCCCCCAAGATCGGCCCCAATCGCGAGGCCATGCGCACGGCGCTGGCGGCCGCGCTGCAGGTGGGCACCGACATGGTGTTCATCAAGGGCAAGACCAACGAAGGCATGGGTTGGATTGGCCGGGAAGAGGGGCTGGCGGTACTCTGCACGGCATCGCTGCTGCCGCGCTGAGCGGCAGTCGACGCCTCGCGCTGCGCGGCACTCACTCGCTTCACCTGACACCACGCCCCCATGATGTCTGAGCTCCTGGCCTGGCTGATCGGGCTGCCCGATCCCGTGCTCTATGGCATCATTGTCGTGGCGGCCTTTGCCGAGAACGTGTTTCCTCCGCTGCCTGCCGATACCGTCATTGCGCTCGGGGCCTTCGTGGCGGCGCGCGGCAACGGAACCGAGCTTGGCGTGTGGACGGCCACCATGGTGGGCAACATCGGCGGGGCGATGCTCATGTACTGGGTGGGCCACCGGTTTGGCCTGCCTCGACTGCAACAGCGTTTTCCGCGTGCCTTTCCGGCCGACGCGGCGGAACGGTTTTCGGAGCGTTTCGCCACGCAGGGTGTGCTGGCGGTGCTGGTGAGTCGCTTTCTCCCGGCGGTGCGTGCGGTGGTGCCGCCGGTCGCCGGAGCCCTGGGAATCGGGGCGGGGCGTGCGTTGCTCGCCATGTCGGCTGCGTCCGCGCTGTGGTATGGCATCGTGTGTGTGCTGGCCTTTCGTGCGGGCAGCAATGCGGATGCCCTGCTGGCGCAGATTGCAGCGCAGCAGCGCAGCATCGGCCTCGTGGCGCTCGGCATCGTGGCCGTGGCCGGTGGCATCTGGTGGTGGCGTCGGCGGCGCGCAACCGGCGCTGATACGGATCGCGGGGAGGGCTGAGGCATGGGCCGTCCCCGCAAGCTGCCCGACCCCGAGCGCGACCCGGCGCAGTATCCCCGGCTGCACGTGCAGACCTTCCTCGACGTGTACGCCACCGAGCGCGGCGCATCACCGCGCACCATCGATGCCTACCGCCGGGACGTCATCGACTGTGCGCGCTTTCTGCGGGCGCAGGGGGTCGAGCGCATCGAAGACGTGCGTCCCGCGCACCTGCGCGAGTATCTCTATTCGCTCAAGGATGCCGATCCCGAACGTGGCATCGCGCCGCGCGAGAACAGCACGGTGCGCCGCCGGCTCTCCGCCCTGCGTTCCTGGTTTCGCACCCTCGTCGCCGAAGGGCTCGTCACCGTGGACCCCACCGAGCGCCTGGACGCACCGCAGCGCTGGCGCAGCCTGCCCGACGTGCTCACGGTGGACGAGGTCACGCGTCTGCTGTCCGCCCCCAGCCTCGATGAGCGGCTCGCCTTCCGCGATCGCGCCATGCTGGAGCTGGCCTATGGCGCCGGCCTCCGCGTCTCGGAGTGGATTGGTCTGCAGCAGAAGGACGTGCTGCTCGAAGACGGCCTCGTGCGGGTGTTCGGCAAGGGCAGCAAGGAACGTCTGGTGCCCATCGGCCGCTCGGCCATCGGCGCCGTGGCCGTGTACCTGCGCGAGCTCCGTCCGGTGCTCGAGCGCGGGCAGGGCAAGGGCCTGCTCTTTCTGAACGGACAGGGCAGGCCGCTCACCCGCATGGGAGCCTGGAAGATTCTGCAGAAGTACGTGGCGCTGGCGGGCATTGAGAAACACGTCTCGCCGCACACCCTGCGGCACTCCTTTGCCACCCACCTGCTCGAAGGCGGCGCCGATCTCCGGGCCGTCCAGGAGATGCTGGGTCACGCGGACATCGCCACCACCCAGATCTACACACACGTCGATCGTGAGTATCTTCGGAGTGTGCACAAGCAGTACCACCCGCGCGGCTGACATCGTCGGTCCGTCGCGCCGCACACGTCCCGCTTCCGCCGTCCCATGCTGCTCGTCATCGACAACTACGACTCGTTCACCTACAACCTGGTGCAGTACTTCGGCGAGCTGGGTGAGACGCTCGAGGTACATCGCAACGATGCGCTGCGTGTGGACGAGGTGGGGGCCATGCAGCCCGAGGCCATCGTGGTGTCGCCGGGTCCCTGTGCGCCGAAGGACGCCGGCATTTCGGTGGACGTCATCCGTCGCTACGGCGCCGAGATCCCGCTGCTGGGTGTCTGTCTCGGCCACCAGGCCATTGGTGAGGCCTACGGGGGCGTGGTCACCCGCGCGGCGCGGGTGATGCACGGCAAGTTGTCGCACATTGTGCACGACGGCACGGGCCTGTTTGCCGGCGTGCCGTCACCATTTGGCGTGATGCGCTACCACTCGCTGGTCGTGGAACGCGACACGCTGCCCGCGGAGCTCGAAATCACCGCCACGGCCGTGGATGATCCCACGGAGATTCACGCGCTGCAGCATCGCCTGCACCCGGTGTGGGGGGTGCAGTTCCATCCCGAGTCCATCCTCACGGAACACGGCCGGGCGCTGCTGCAGAACTTCCTCGCCATGGCCCGCCTCAGGCGGGCGTCGACTCTTCCTTCGGCGGGATAACGAGGGACAGCAGCACGCTGCCAATCAGCACCGCGGCCACGACACCAAGCGAGATCCCGATGGGAATGGGACGGATCTCGCTGAGCAGCATCTTGACACCCACGAAGGCCAGCACGACGGACAGACCGTACTTGAGCAGGTGGAACTTGCCGATGATGTTGGCCAGCACGAAGTAGAGTGAGCGCAGGCCCAGAATGGCGAAAACGTTTGAGGTGTAGACGAGGAAGGGATTGCGCGTCACACCGAAAATGGCGGGGATGGAATCGACCGCAAACACCACGTCAGTGGTCTCCACCAGAACGAGCACCACGAACAGCGGCGTGGCCACAAGCCGCGCCACCCCACCGGGCGAGAGTGGCTCCCGGATGAAGAAATGCTCGCCGTGGAAGCGGGTGGTGAGCGGGACGAAGCGGCGCACCAGCCGAATGACGGGATTCTGCTCGGGCTCCACGTGTGAACCGCCGCTGAAGGCCATCTTGAACCCCGTGTAGACGAGGAAGACACCGAACACGTAGATGATCCAGTGGAAACGGGCGATGAGCACGGCCCCGGCCCCGATCATGGCGCCACGCATGAGCAGCGCGCCCAGAATGCCCCAGAACAGCACCCGATGCTGCAACTCGGGCGGAATGCGGAAGTAGCCGAAGATCAGGATGAAGACGAACAGGTTGTCCACGGACAGGGCCTGTTCCACCAAATAGCCGGCGTAAAACTCGAGCATGGCCTGACGGCCCAGCGCCTGACCCACCCAGACGCCGAAACCGATGGCGAGCGAGACCCAGAGGGCGCTCCACCCGAGAGCCTCGCGCACCGAGACCGTGTGCGCCTTGCGATTGAAAATCCCGAGGTCAAGCGCCAGCAGAAACAGCACCAGCGCGTTGAAACCGATCCACCACGAAAGAGGCATCCCGGACCACAAAGAGAGGAAAGTCGGCCCGTTTGCCTTGGCGCGCCGAAACGGGTATCTTAACTGGCGTGAATTTTGCTGCAACTCCGACCCGACGGACAGGACAATGCCAGTCCTCGCGGTGATTCCGGCGCGCCTTGGCGCGACCCGGCTTCCCCGCAAACCACTTCGCCTCCTCGGGGGCGAACCCCTTGTCGTCCGGGTCCACGAGCGCGTCACCGCGCTCGCCGTGGCTGACCACTGTGTCGTCGCCACCGACCATCCCGAAGTTGCCGACGCCTGTCAGGCGCGTGGCATCCCCGTCGTTCTCACCCGCAGCGAACACCCGAGCGGCACCGACCGCGTGGCCGAGGTGGCCGGGCGTCCTGAATTTGCGGCGTTCGATGTCCTGCTCAATGTACAAGGGGACGAACCCTTCGTGTCCAAGGCGGCCCTTCAGGGGGCCGTGGACATCGTTCGGCAGGGCAGGGCGCCCATCGGCACTGCGGCGGTCCCGGTACCGATGGAGGCCCTCGACCGACGGGACGTGGTCAAAGTCGTCTGCACCGACGATGGCCGGGCCCTCTATTTTTCACGGGCTGCCATCCCCTGTCTGCGGGAACCACAGGACGCCGCCTTGCTGGCACCACTCGTGCACCAGCATGTCGGCGTCTATGCCTATACCCGGTCCGCCCTGCAGCAATGGGTGGGCTGGGCTCCACATCCGCTGGAGTTGGTCGAGCGCCTCGAACAACTCCGGCCGCTGGCTCATGGTCTCGCCATTGGCGTGGCGCATGTGCCCTCGGCCGAAGGCGGTATCGACACTGAAGACGACCTGGCGCGCGCCAACGCGCGCTGGGCTGACCATATATCGTGACCTCCACCACCCCATCGTCCGCCCCGAGCCCAGCACCCATGTCCTCCATGTTGACCAACCAGGGGGCCACCACGCCGAAGTACATCTTCGTGACCGGTGGCGTCGTCTCCTCACTCGGGAAGGGCATTGCGGCGGCGTCGCTCGGCCGCCTGCTCGTTGAGCGTGGCCTGCGCGTGACCATGATGAAGCTCGATCCCTACCTCAACGTGGATCCGGGCACCATGTCGCCGTTCCAGCACGGCGAAGTGTTCGTCACTGACGACGGCGCGGAAACCGACCTCGATCTCGGCCACTACGAGCGCTTCCTCGACCGGCCGCTGTCGCAGGCCAACAACATCACCACCGGCCGCATCTACTCGAACGTCATCACCAAGGAACGCCGCGGCGAGTATCTGGGTTCGACGGTGCAGGTCATCCCGCACATCACCGACGAGATCAAGAACGCCGTCAAGCGCATCGCTCCGGGCAATGACGTGGTGCTGGTGGAAATCGGCGGCACGGTGGGTGACATCGAGTCGCTGCCCTTCCTTGAGGCCATCCGGCAGTTCCGCCGCGAAGTGGGCAAGGAAAACGCGATCTTCGTGCACCTCACGCTGGTGCCATACATCGCCGCCGCCGGCGAGGTAAAGACCAAGCCCACGCAGCACTCGGTGCGCGAGCTCATGGAAATCGGTATCCAGCCCGACTTCCTGATCTGCCGCAGTGAGAAGCCGCTGCAGGACGATGTGAAGCGCAAGATTGCGCTGTTCTGCAACGTGGACTTCGGCGCGGTCATCGAAAGCCCCGATGTGCCCACCATCTACCAGATCCCGCTGGTCTTCGAGCAGCAGGGCTTTGCCGAGCGCGTGATGGAGCGTCTGCGCCTGCAGGCGCCCACGCCCGACCTCACGGCCTGGCGGGCCATGGTGCAGCGCATCACGCAGCCGCGCGAAAAGGTGCGCATCTGCGTGGTGGGCAAGTACACCGACTACGTGGACAGCTACAAGAGCGTGCAGGAAGCGCTCATTCATGGTGGCATCGCCAATGACGTGGGCGTGGAGCTCGCGTGGACCTCGAGCGACCACTTCACCTCGCCGGAAAAGGCGCGCGAGATCCTCTCGCAGCACCATGGCCTGCTGGTGCCCGGCGGCTTTGGCGTACGCGGCGTGGAAGGCATGGTGGAGGCCATTCGGGCCGCACGCGAAATGCAGCTGCCGTTCTTCGGGATCTGCCTCGGCATGCAGGTGGCCATCATCGAGTTCTCGCGTCATGTGCTCGGTCTTGGCGACAGTCACTCCAGCGAGTTTGCGCCCGAGTGCAGCGACGCCGTGGTCTCGCTCATGGATTCGCAGCGTGAGGTCACCGACAAGGGCGGCACCATGCGTCTCGGTGCCTATCCCTGCCGCCTCCAGCGCGGCTCGAAGGCGGCCGAAATCTACGGCCAGCCCGAGGTCAGTGAGCGGCATCGCCATCGCTACGAAGTGTCCAACCGCTATCGCGAGAAGTTCATCGAACACGGCCTGCGTCTCAGCGGCCTCTCGCCGGATGACACACTCGTGGAGATGATCGAGCTGCCGTCGCATCCCTGGTTCATTGGCTGCCAGTTCCATCCGGAACTGCAGTCACGGCCCCTGCGTCCGCACCCGCTGTTCGCCGGGTTCGTGGCCGCGGCAACGCGCCGCAAGCGTGACGAAGCGGGTGGTGCCCCGGCGCCGGCGCTCGAGCACGTCAATCAGTGATGTCGGTGTCCGCCGCCCACTTTCCGTCCGATCGGCTCTTTCTCCTGGCCGGTCCCTGTCAGCTCGAAGACGACGCGCTCAACCTGCGTGTCGGTGAGGCGCTGGCGCGTCTCGCCGAACAGGTGCCTGGCGGCATCGTGTTCAAGGCCAGCTTCGACAAGGCCAATCGCTCCAACGTCGATGGCGTGCGCGGTCCCGGCCTCGAGGCCGGTCTCGCGGCGCTTGATCGTGTGCGTGCGGCCACGGGTCTGCCCATCCTTACCGACGTGCATGAGCCCGCGCAGTGTGCCGCAGCCGGCCAGGTGGTGGACGTGCTGCAGATCCCGGCTTTCCTCTGCCGCCAAACCGACCTGCTGTTGGCCGCAGGTGCCACGGGCAAGTCGGTGAACGTGAAGAAGGGCCAGTGGATGCACCCGGAGGGCATGAAGGGGGCCGTGCGCAAGGTGGAAGCCGGCGCCACACTCGCGGGACGCACGGTGGGCCCGATGGCAGTCACCGAGCGCGGCACGTTCTTTGGCTATGGTGATCTCGTGGTGGACATGCGCGCCTTCGCCCGCATGCGTGAGGCCTGTCAGGTGCCCGCCATTTTCGACGGTACCCACTCGGTGCAGAAGCCCGGCCTTGGCGCCGGCGGCACGAGTGGCGGGGCGCGCGAGTTCATCGCGCCACTCACCTATGCGGCCGTGGCCGCGGGCGCGCAGGGACTCTTCCTCGAGACACATCCCGATCCGGACAACGCGCCGAGCGACGGTCCCAACATGATTCCGCTGCATGAATTGCCGGACCTCGTCATGCGCGCCGTCGACATCTGGGATCGCGCGCGTCGATGACCTCCTCGCCGTCTGCTGATCTTGTCTCGGGCGACGCGGGCAACAGTGGCGCGTTGCCGCCGCTTTCGCGCATCGCCCACTTGAGTGACGCGCTTCGTCAGGCGGCCGAGCGCGTGCGCCTGGTATGCTTTGATGTGGACGGCGTCCTCACCGACGGCGGCGTCTACCTCGGCGCAACGCGTTCGCCGGATGGCGAAGCGCCGCGGCCATTCGAGTTCAAGCGCTACGACATTCAGGATGGCCTGGGCATGGCCATGCTGCGCGAGAGTGGTCTGACGCTCGCCATCATCACGGGCCGGGTGTCGGAGAGCGTGGCCATGCGTGCGCGTGAACTGCGCATCCCGCATTGCATTCAGGACCCGGAAGCACGCAAGCTGCCCGCGCTCCAGCGTCTCTGTGCCGATCTTGGTCTCACACTCGCCGACGTGGCGTTTGTGGGAGACGACCTGCCGGATCTCGGTGTCATGCGGGAAGTGGGATTGCCCGTGGCCGTGGGCAACGCGGTTCCGGAAATCCGCCGCGTGGCCGCGCTGCAACTGAACGCGGGCGGCGGACACGGTGCCGTGCGCGAGTTTGCCGAATGGCTTCTCAAGGCCCGCGGTACCTGGGACGACGCCGTGGAGCGCTACGTGCAAAGCCGAAGCGTCATGAAGGAACCGTCGGGCCAACCGCAGATGGAGCATGCCCAGTGAGTGATCACACGGCCCACCCGACCACCGACCTCGCATCGCGCCGAGACGACATCATCACACGCGGTCGCCGCGTCCTCGAGCAGGAAGCCCAGGCGCTGCTGCAGCAGGAGCGCCAGCTGGGCGAACCGTTTGCACGCGCCGTGGCGCTGCTCACCGACTGCCGCGGCCGCGTCATCATTGCCGGCGTGGGCAAGTCCGGCAACGTGGCGCGCAAGATGGCCGCGACCTTCACGAGCACGGGTACTCCTGCACTCTTCCTGCATCCGGTGGAGAGTGTGCACGGGGACCTCGGCATCGTGGGCCCTGATGACGTCGCCATCCTCATCTCGAAGAGCGGCGAAAGCGACGAACTGCTGGGCCTCATTGAGGCGCTGGCGCGAATGGGCGTGCGCATGATCGCGATGACGGCCGTCCCCAGCTCGCGTCTGGCGCGGCACGCCGACGTAACGCTCGACCTCCTGGTGCGTGAAGAGGCCTGTCCGCACGATCTCGCGCCCACCACCAGCACCACCGTCACCATGGCGCTGGGCGATGCGCTGGCGGTGGCGGTGCTGCTCGAGAAGGGCTTCCGCCCCGAGGACTTCGCGCGCCTGCATCCCGGGGGCGCGCTCGGCCGTCGGCTGCTCACACGCGTGCAGGACGTCATGGAACGCAACGAACTGCCGGTGCTGCCCCGCAGCGCGACCATGCGCGACGCGGTGGTGCTGCTGGCAAAACGCCGCGGCCTGGCCATTGTCACGGAACAGGGGCGCGTGTTGGGGGTGGTCACGGCAGGGGACCTCACGCGGCTCATGCAGCGCGAGGCCGACGTGCTGTCGGAACCGGTCGCCAACGTGATGAGCGCGTCACCGCGCGTGGCCTACGAACATGAATTGGGGAGTGCAGTCGTGCATCGGATGGAAACCCACGGCATCATGGCGATGCCGGTGCTGGATGACCGTGAGGCGCTGGTGGGCGTTGTGCACCTGCACGACCTGATGCGCGCCGGAGCCGCATGAGATCCGCGACCATGTGGCAACACGGCATACGACTTGTCGTCGCTTCCCTCGTGACCGTGGTCACGCTGGGCGCCGCCGCCTGTCCGGCCAAGAACGCCAAGAAGGCACCGCCCCGCGCGGCCAAGGCCCTGCTGCCCGACTCGGCCGAGCAGCTGGGCTTTGGGGTGAGCACCATTCTCACCGACAAGGGCGTCAACAAGGGCGAGTTGCTGGCCGACACCACCTTCACGTATGACGACGGCACACGCCTCGAACTGCGCCGGGTCAACCTCACCTTCTTCACCTCCCTTGGCATGAAGGACGGTGTGATGACCTCGCGTGAGGCCACCTATAATGCGCGCCTGTCGCGCATTGAGGCGCGCGGCGACGTGGTGGTGGTCCGTGAGGACGGCAAGCGTCTCACCACACAGCAGTTGGTGTACGATCAGGTTCGCAATCAGTTCTTCACCGATTCGGCGTTCGTGCTCACCGAGCCCAAGCGGGAAATCTCGGGTATCGGCTTCGAGTCGGACCCCGCGCTCACCAATTTCCGCTGTCTGCGGGCCTGCAAGGGTGTCGCACCGGTGAAGGTCCCCGCGCAGTGAGCCCTCGCGGTATTGCCCGGCGTCACGCCTGGTGGCGTCTCACGGTGGTCGCCGTGCTGGTGGACAATGCGGGCTGTCGTGGTGCGGGCCGCACGCGGCCTTCGGCTCCGGGCGCGGCTGTGCCCGGAGCCGACAGTCAGCGGCCCACCGTCGTGCCTGGCGCGCGCCCCGACAGTGCTGCGCGCGATTCCATCCGCCGCGACAGTCTCGCGCGCGACTCCGCCGTGCGCGCAGCGGCCGAACTGGCCTTGCTGACGCGGGACTCCCTGCGCAAGGACTCGGTGGCGCGCGTCACCGCGCTGCGCGACTCGCTCGCCCGCGACTCCGTGCGCCGCGATTCGGTCTCGCGCGACTCAGTGGAAAAGGCGCGACGCAAGAAGCGCACGGCCACCCGCGAGTGCGTGCTCGATTTTGCGGAATCGCCGCCCGAAACCCGTCTGCTGTACAGTCGCATCTCCGATTCGGTGTCCAACACCTTCATCGGCGGTGGGTTCGTGGGGCGCTGTCAGGGCGAGCAGAACCGCCTGCGCGCCGACAGCGCCGAACAGTTCCAGCAGGCCGGCGTGGTGAATCTGTATGGCAACGTGGTCTACGAAGAGATCGGCAAGATGCAGCTGACGGCGGCCCGCGCCACGTACTTCACGCGCGAAGGCCGCCTCTACGCCGACGGCAACGTGGTGGTCACACAGTTGGCCACGGGCAGCACCTTCTCGGGACCCGCCATCGAGTACTATCGGGCCAACGAGGAGCGGCCGTTCGCCCGCATGATCGCGCCCCAGCGGTCCACCGCCCGCATGATTGAAAAGGACAGCACCGGACGCCTGCAGCCGCCCGTCGTCATCAGCGCCAACCGCTTCGAGGACGCGGGGGACTCGCTGCTCATGGCCTGGGGCGACGTGACCATCGAGCGCGAGCGCATCAATGGGCGGAGCGACAGCGCCTCGTTCGACAAGATCAGCCAGATGGCCCGGCTCATCCGCGGCGCGCGCATCACCAACACCGATACGGCGCAACGTTTCGTGCTCACGGGGGACACCATCAACCTGTACAGCACCGATCGTCAGTTGGACCGCGTGTTTGCGTTGCACAAGGCCACGGCCACCAACGAACAGCTGGTGCTGAACTCCGAGCGCATCGACATGCGCCTCAAGAACCAGGAACTCGACGAGGCGTTTGCATTCGGGGAGGGCAGGGCGCGAGCCACGACCCCGCAGCAGGACGTCGAAGCGGATTCACTGCGCATCAAGCTCGCGGAGCGCCAGGTGCAGGAGGTCCGGGCCATTGGTCGCGCCATCGCCATCGGCACACCCGATACCCTGCGCATGAAGACCACGGGCAAGGATGTACTGCGCGGCGACAGCGTGCTGGCGTTCTTCGACACCACGGCGGCTCCGGCAGATACTGCCAAGCCCCGGACAGGCGGACCCACCAAGGCCGGCACGCGGACACGCCTCCGCGAAATACGAGCCCTCGGCAACGCCAGCTCGCTCTTCCACATGGCCAACTCCAAGGGACCTGCGGCACCCCCAGGCATCAACTACGTGCGGGGCGTCCGGATCTACGTGAACTTCGACACCGGGGCCGTGCGGGACGTGCGGGTGGACTCCGCGGCCAGCGGCCTGTATCTCGAACCTGCCTCCGACAGTCTGTCTGACAGCCTCACCACCCGGGACAGCCTGGGACGTCGGGATACCACCACCCGCCGCCCCAGACCCGATACCTTGCAGCAGTATCGGGTGTCGCAGGCGGGGCCCGGCAACCGGGCAGGCCTCCGGCATGACGGACTGGAAGGGGCGAGTATGCTGGCACGACGGCGGGACCCCACCCCGCTGCCATGGCACGCCCCGATTTCGCCGGACCGCGCGCCCGCGTGGCTTGATGCATACTATTCGACATTCGCCCTCCGACGCCGGACATGACGAACCTTCCCGATCCTTCCACGCCACCGATGGACGCGCCTGAGTCGGACACGCAGCCGGTGTCCGCCGAAGAGCCGCGCCACGGTACCGAGGGTCAGGCCGGCCGTCCGACGGCCATCGTGCCGGACGGCTCCATCCTCAGTGCTGACGGCCTCGTCAAGGTGTATCGTGGCCGCCGCGTCGTGAATGACGTCGCCGTCCGCGTTCAGCAGGGCGAGATCGTGGGCCTGCTCGGACCCAACGGCGCCGGCAAGACCACCACCTTCTACATGCTGGTGGGCCTCATTGCGCCGCAGTCCGGCACCATCCGGCTCGATGGCAAGGACATCACCGGCATGCCCATGTACCAACGGGCACGGCAGGGCATCGGCTACCTCTCGCAGGAGCCGTCGATCTTTCGCAAGCTCACGGTCGAGCAGAACATCCTCGCCATTCTCGAGACGTTGCCGCTCGACGAGGCCGCGCGCCGCGCGCGACTCGAGTCCCTGCTCGATGAGCTGAAGATCAAGCATCTGCGCAACAGCAAGGCCTTTCAGTTGTCGGGCGGTGAGCGCCGCCGGCTCGAGATCACGCGCGCACTCGTCACCGAGCCCAAGTTCATGATGCTCGACGAGCCGTTCGCCGGCGTCGATCCGATCGCGGTGCACGACATCCAGTCCATCGTCGCGGACCTGCGGCATCGTGGCATCGGTGTGCTCATCTCCGACCACAACGTCGAACAGACACTCGACATCGTGGACCGCGCGTACATCATGTTCGACGGACAGGTCAAGGTGTCGGGCACGGTGCGTGAACTCGTGTTTGATGACGAAGTCGCGCGCATCTACCTGGGCCCCACGCTCACCGCCCGCCTTCGCGAGCGCTTCGCCGACGACGATGCCGAGGTCGCGGTCTGATGAAGACCGGCCTGCAGCAGACGACCGGGCTCCGACAGGAGCTCAAGGTCAATCCGCGCCTCTATCAGGCGATGGATCTGCTGTACATGCCCCTGCTCGACCTGCAGCAGCACCTCAAGCAGGAGCTGCTCACCAATCCCTTCCTCGAACTCGTCGAGCCCGAGGACGAGGACGAGGATTCGCCGGACAGCGAAGACACGCCGGAACCCCAGGACCTCGCCGAGCCGGAGACCGCCGCCGAGGCGGAGCCTGAAAAGACCGGCGATGACGATGTGGATTGGGAGGCCGTGCTGCTCGACGGCTTCGAAACCGGTGGCGCACGCGAGGAAACGGAGCAGCGCGACTACGTCGAGCCCGTAACGGTGGCCACCACCGATCTCGCCGACTATCTGGGTGAGCAGCTCGCGCTGCTCGACCTCACGCCACGCCAGCAGTTCCTGGCGGAGGAGTTTGTCGGCAACATCAGCGACGACGGCTATCTCGCCTGTCCGCTGGATGAGATCCGCGCGGCCGTGAACGAGCGCCTCATGCGCGAAGCCGAGTCGCGCGACATCCAAGGCGACATCCCGCTCTTCGGCGAAGACGAAGTGCTGGCCATGCTGCGGGTGCTGCAGGATCTCGATCCCCCCGGCGTTGGCGCGCGCGACCTGCGCGAGTGCCTGCTGCTGCAGCTGCGCGCGGCGGGCCAGCAGGCCTCCCTCGCGCACCGGCTGGTCGAAGAGGCCTTCGAGGAACTCATCGGCCATCGCTGGAGCGAGCTGGCCAAGCGCTATGGCATTAGCGCGCAGGATGTTCAGGGGGCGGCCGACGAGATCGCCAAGCTCGATCCCAAGCCCGGCCTGCGCTACAGCGCCGGCAGCGACAACTACATCATTCCCGACCTCGTCGTCGAAAAGATCGATGGGCACTACCACATCTTTCTCAACGACGGCAACCTGCCGCGCCTCAAGCTCTCGCGCACCTACCAGGAACTCGCGCGTGACAAGAAGCGCTTCGACGCCGAGAGCAAGGACTTCATTGCCAGCAAGCTCAACTCGGCCAACTGGATGATCCAGGCCATCGAGCAGCGGCGGCAGACCATGCTCAAGGTCATGCACTACATCGTGGATCGGCAGCGCGACTTCTTCGAGAAGGGCGTGCAGGCCCTGCGGCCACTCACGTTGCGCGAAGTGGCCGAGGCCGTGGGCATGCACGAGTCCACGGTCAGCCGCGTGACCAACGAGAAGTTCGTGCAGACGCCGCGCGGCGTGCTGCCACTCAAGTTCTTCTTTTCGTCTGGCCTTGCCACCGCGGACGGTGACGACGTATCGGCCCGTGGCATCAAGGACCAGATCGAGAAACTCGTGTCCGGTGAAGATCCCCGGAACCCGCTCACCGATCAGGCCATCGTGGAGATTCTCCAGGAAACCGGTGTGCAAATCGCCAGACGCACCGTGGCCAAGTATCGCGACCAGCTCGGCGTGTTGCCCGCGCGCATGCGCAAGCGCGTGTAGCGCCGGCGTCGCAACGCTCGTCGCCGTCTCCCCGCATCAACTCATTCATGGCTGTCAGTACCCGACCCGCCCGTCCCACACCGCGTCGCGCGCTCACCGCGCCCGTCGACGTGAGTGTGCTCGTTCCCGCCAAGGACGAAGCCGGCAACCTCGCGCTCTTTGTGGAGCTCTGCGATGCGATGATTCGCGCGCAGGCGGCGCGCTACGAGGTCCTGGTGGTGGACGATGGCTCGGCGGACGGGAGCTGGGCGTTGCTGCAGGAACTCGCCACGCGCTATCCGTTCCTGCGCTCCGTGCGCCATCGCGCGCAGCGTGGCATCGCCGAGGCCCTGCGCACCGGCTACCTGCACGCGCATGGACAGATCCTGGTGTTCTACCCGGCCGATCTGCAGTTCAAGCCGGAAGACATCCCCTCGCTGGTGGGCCCCATCCTCGCCGGTGAGTCCGACATGGTCACCGGGTTCAAGCAGGGCAAGTACGAAAAGGCCTTTGTCTCCCGCATCTACAACGGACTGAGTCGCACGCTCTTTCACATCCCGGTGCGTGACCTCAACAACGTGAAGGCCTACCGGCGCGAGATCATGGCCTCGCTGCCCATGCGACCGGACTTTCACCGCTACATGATCGTGATGGCGGCGGCGCAGGGCTTCACCGTCACCGAAGTCCCCATTCCGCTGTACCCGCGCCACTCGGGCCGCTCCAAGTTCGGTCTCTCGCGCATTCCGGTGGGTGTGCTCGACATGCTTGCAGTGTGGTTCGAGCTGCGCTTCGGACAGAAGCCATTGCTCGCCTTCGGCATGCTCGGCGCCGCCCTCTTTGCCGTGGGCGTGCTGGCTGGTGTGGGTGCGTTGATCTGGCTGCTGATCAGCGGCCAGGGGCAGCGTTGGGTGTGGACCGTCATCCAGACCACGCTCATACTGGGCTCGGTGTTCTTTGCCACCGGGCTGCTCGGCGAGCAAATCGCGCAGCAGCGCGCCGAAGTGCGCGAACTCCGGCGGGAACTCGATGACGTCGCGACCATTCAACAGGAAGCAATCGACGCCGGTCAGTCGGCGGATGCTCCCGGCGCCACCGGGATGACCGGCGACCACAACAGCGACGCGGCCGGCAGGTGAGCGGTTCGCCGCGCCTGCTTTTTGTCACGCACAACGTACCCCGTTTCGCCGGGGACGCCGCCGGATCCTTCGTGCTCCGCCTGGCCGTGGCGTTGCAACAGACCGGCGCGCGTGTCGACATTCTGGCGCCAGGGGCCTGTGGACTGCCCGCAAGCCACCACATCGACGGCGTACACATCACGCGGGTACGCTACGCCAGTGACGAGCGCATGACGCTGGCGTACACCGGCACCATGGCTGAAGCCGTGGCCGGCTCGTGGAGTGGACGCTTCGCGCTCCTGCAGTTGCTTTGGGCCATGCGTCGCGCCGTAAGCGACGCCGTGCAGCGCGCCCGCCGTGAGGGCGCGCCCTACGACGCCCTGCATGTGCACTGGTGGTTTCCCTCGGGACTCGCCCTGCTGGGCGCCCTGCGCTCGTGGTGGCCGCCGCTCCTGGTCACCATGCACGGCAGCGATGTGCGGCTGGCCGCAAAGAAGCCGGCGGCGCACCCGCTCATGCGCGCTGTGCTGCAGCGCGCGGCGGTGCGAACGGCCGTGTCCACCTGGCTCGCCGAGACAGCCAGTCGCATCGTCGGATTACCGGTGGAGGTGGCGCCGATGCCTGTTGATGTCAGTCCACTCCGTGGCCTCACGTCGGAGCATGAGTCTTCGAGCGGTGGGGCGGCACCGAAGGGCAATGGTGTGCTCTTTGTCGGTCGCCTGAACGCGCAGAAGGGACTCGCCGATCTGCTCGACGCGTTGGCGCTGCCAGACGCCCAGTCACTCATGCTGGATGTCGTCGGCGATGGCCCCGACGCCGCTGCGCTGCGCGAGCGTGCCGACAATTTGGGAGTGGCAGCACGCGTGACCTGGCACGGGCAGCTCTCCCAGCAAGACTTGCTGCCGCGCTACGCGCAGGCGCGCGTGGTGGCCATGCCGTCCCGCGGTGAAGGACTCGGATTGGTGGCGGTGGAAGCACAGCTGGCCGGCACACCGGTGGTGGCCTACGCGGACGCAGGGTTGCTGGATGTGGTGGACCCGGCGCATGGCGGGACGCTGGTGCCGGTGGGGGACATCCCGGCGTTGGCGGCGGCACTGTCGCAGGTTGCCGGCAACGACGCCGAACACGCCGCCCAGGCGCGGGCCCACGGCGCACAGGCCCGGCAGCTCATGCTGCAGCGCTTCGCCCCCGCAGCAGTCGCCGCACGTTACCTCGCGCTCTATCAGCAGGCGCGGATCGCCCATCCGCCACAGGGCGTCGGCTGATGTCCTCACTTCTGCAGGCTCTTGCCCGCATCCTGCGCCAACCGGTGGTTCGCGCGGTGCTGCTGCTCCTCACCATCGGTTTCATCGCGGTGGCGCTGTCCAGGCAATGGGAGAATGTCGCGGCCTCCTGGCAGTCGCTGGACATCGCGTGGAGTTGGGTGGCGATGGCCACAACCCTGGTGCTTGGCACCTACGCCATCCTCATTCACAGCTGGCGCATCCTGCTGAGCGGCTGGGGCGGCCACCTGTCCTATGGCTCAGCCACCCGCATCTGGACCATCGCCAACCTCGGTCGTTGGCTGCCGGGCAAGGTGTGGTCCATCGGCGCGCTGGGATACATGGCCTCCAGGGAGGGCGTGTCGGGCGTCGCCGCCGCGGGATCCTCCGTATTGGGGACGCTCCTCAACCTTGGCGCCGGGCTGGCCATCGCCGTGGTTCTCGGCGCCGATGGTCTCGAATTCATCGCGCCAGGCTTCCGGGTTGTGTCGATTGTCGCGGCCGTCGGGTTTGTCGTGGGGGTTGCGGCCCTTCCGCGACTCCTGCCGCCTTTGTTGGGGGCCTTTGCCCAGCGCCGCGGGCTGCCGCTCACCAGCCAGCACCTCAGTGCCAGCCAGTTGTGGCTGGCCACGGGCCTCAACCTGCTGTCCTGGGTGGCCTATGGCGTGGCGTTCTGGATGTTCTCGCGCGCCGTAACCCCGCGTATCAGTGGCGATCCGTTGGTGTTCATCGCAGTTTACTCGGCTTCCTATCTGGCGGGCTTTCTGGCGCTCTTTGCGCCCGGAGGGCTCGGCGTGCGCGAGCTGGCGCTGGGCGGCCTGCTGGTTGGGCTGGGCATGGCGGGGCAGGGTGATGCGGCCGTACTGAGTGCGACCTCACGCATCTGGCTCACCGTGCTGGAGGTGTTGCCGGGTCTGCTGGCCCTGTTCACACTGAGCCCGGGGCAGCGCGCTGCACTGCGTCGCTCGGAGGACCCGCCCGCCACGCCCAGTCGCTGACCCGCCTTTCGCACGTCAATCGCGGGCCGCCGTGCCATCCGGCGCAACGGCCCGCGCCTGCCGCATTTTTCTTCCGACACTGCGCTTCATGGCTCGATCCAACCCGTCGCCTGCCTCATCGCCCGATTCACGCCTGTCCCTGTGGTGGGCGGCCGGGGTGTGCGTGCTTGCCACGCTACTGCTGGCCTGGCCTGCACTCGGCGGCGCGTTTCTCGTCAATCCCAATAGCGACCAGTACATCGCGGGCTACTCCTTCCGCGAGTTCGCCGCACAGTCGCTGCGTGCCGGCAACGGCTTCCCGCTGTGGAATCCCTACCAGTTCGGTGGCATGCCCTACGTCGCCGCCATGCACGGCGACATTTTCTACCCCACGTTTCTGCTGCGCATGATGCTGCCCACCGACGTCGCCATGACGTGGGGCTTCATCATTCACACGGTGCTGGCCGGCTTCTTCACGGCGGGCTTTCTGCGCGCAGCCGGGGTCAGGACGCAGGCGGCCATCATCGGCGGCGTGGCGTATCTGCTCAGTGGCGCCGTGGCCTCATATCCCTCGCCGGGACATGACGGCAAGCTGTTTGTCAGTGCGCTGCTGCCGGCAGCGCTCTGGGCGCTGATCCGCGGCATGCGCGACGGACGTCAGGCCGCCTGGGGCGCGCTCGCCGTGATTGTGGGCTTGGCCGTGTTGTCGCCGCACCCACAGCTGCTGCAGTACATGCTGCTCACGGCCGGCGCCTTTGCGCTGTGGCTGGCCCTGTCGCCCACCGCTCTGAGCGACGACAACGGCATCAAGACCCCGACGGCGTCGGCTGCACCAACCACTGCGCCCCTCCAGTGGCCACGCCTTGGACTCGCCCTCGGCGCCGTGCTGCTTGGCGGCGCCATGGGTGCCATTCAGTATCTGCCGGTGCGCGAGTACGTGCCCTGGTCACCGCGTGCCGGCGGCAAGGGCTACGACTACGCCACGTCGTTCTCCTTCCCGCTCGAGGAGACCATCAATCTCTACCTGCCCCAGTTCTCCGGCATTCTCGACAACTACTGGGGCCGCAATGGCATTCACTTCCACAGCGAGTATGTGGGGGCCAGCGTGCTGGTGCTGGCGGCTCTTGCATTGGGCGGCGGCCTGCTCAATCGTCACCGTCGTCACGCCTGGTTCTGGCTTGGCGCGCTGATCGTCTCGCTGTTCTGGGCCTGGGGCGGCAACACGCCGTTCTATCAGCTGGTCTACGCCATCGTACCAGGCTCCAAGTTCTTCCGGGCGCCGAGCACCATTCTGTACGTCGTTTCATTCTCCATTGCCGTGCTGGCCTCCTTTGGCGCCGAGCGCGTGCTGGCAGGGAAGGGGACCCTGCGCTACGCCATCGGCTGGTCGGTGTTTGCCGTGCTGGTAGCCGGTCTGGCGTCGGCCGGCGCCTTCACCAACCTGGCCTTCTCCATGCTGGGTGACGTGCGCGGCGACGCCATTCAGGCCAACGCGTCCAACGTGGTTGTGGGCGCGTGGCGATCGGCGCTGGCGGTGCTGGCCGCCCTGGTGGTGCTGGTACTGGCCGCGCGCGGCAAGCTCACTGCGACCCTCGCAGGCTGGGCGCTCACCGCCGTGGTGGCGCTCGACCTCTGGAGCATCGAGCGGCACTACTGGAGTTTTTCGGAACCGGCCTCGGTGCTCTACGCCGAAGACGACATCGTGCGCTTTCTCAAGAATGCGCCCGAACCGTCGCGCGTGATCGCCATCCCGCTCGGCGAGAACCTTGCCTCGCACGACCCGTTCATCCTCGGTGACGCGCTCATGGCGCACGGCGTGCGTGGCGTGTTGGGTTACCACGGAAACGAGCTTGGGCGCTTCCAGGAGCTCTACGGCAAGAACGAAGGCTTCGCCTCGCTGGCCAATCCCAACTTCTGGTCGCTCACCAATGCCCGCTACTTCCTGACCAACGCCCCTGGCTTGCCCTTCCAGGGCGCCAAGCTGGTGGCAGGCCCGGTGCGCAATGCCGCCGGCACCATGACGTTTTTGTACGAACTGCCGGGCGATCATCCCGCCGCCTGGGTCGCGCCCATGCGGGTCAAGCTCGACGACCCCACCGCCAAGGCCACGGTGCTCAACCCGCTCTTTGACGTGAAGCGCGTGGCCATCTTCGATACCAGCGCGACCATCGAGGCCCAGCCCGTCAATTCGCCGCTGCCCGAACCCGTGCCGTTCCGCGCCAACGTCACCCGCTTCGAACCGGGGGCCATCGACGTGACCCTGGACGGACCGGCGCCGACCGGCAGCGCCCTCGTGGTTTCGGAGAACTACTATCCGGGATGGTCGGCGACCGTGGACGGGCAGCCGGCCAACACCGCGCGAGCCGACTTCACGCTCATTGGCGTCGAGTTGCCCACAGGGGCCAAGCAGGTGCAGCTGCGCTTCGACAGCGCTCCATATCACACGGGCAAACTCGTTACCTTGATGGCACTTGGCGCTGCGCTGCTCTGGTGGGTTCTGGGAGCGGTGATGGACCGGCGGCGAACAGCCGGCCTGGCGCCCGCGACCTCAGAGACTACGGCGTGACACGAATGCAGACTCCAGCGCGCGGTGCGCTGGCGTTGGGTGAGCGGGGCATCGTCATTGTGCCCACGTACAACGAAAGCGAGAACATCACGCGCATCGTGCCGCAAATCCTCGACCAGGATTCGCGGCTCGAAGTGCTGGTTGTGGACGACAACTCGCCCGATGGCACCGGCCAGCTCGCCGACGAAATGGCGGCCGAAAATCCGCGCGTGCATGTGCTGCATCGCCCGGGCAAGGAAGGGCTGGGCCGCGCCTATCTGGCCGGCTTCCGCTGGGCGCTCGAGCGCGACTACGCGTTCATCTTTGAAATGGACGCCGACTTTTCGCATGACCCGCGGCACCTGCCGGAATTCCTGGCCGCCGTTCGTGATGCGGATCTGGTGCTCGGCTCACGCTACCGCGACGGCAAGGTCACGGTGGTCAACTGGCCCATGACCCGGCTCATGCTGTCCTACGGCGCCAACATCTACGCGCGTGCCGTGACCGGCATGCGGCTGGGTGACGGCACCGGTGGCTTCAAGTGCTTCCGCAGGGAAGTGCTGGCCGCCATCCCGCTCGATCAGGTGCGTTCCAACGGTTACGCCTTCCAGATCGAGATGAGCTTCCGGGCGTGGAAGAAGGGGTTCCGCATCGCGGAAATCCCCATCGTCTTCCATGACCGCACCGAGGGCGAGTCCAAAATGTCCAAGCGCATCGTGCGCGAAGCCGTGTGGATGGTGTGGCGGCTCCGCTGGTGGGCACTCACCGGTCAGGTCTGACTCCTTCGCTCATGTCCAGCGCCGATCCGCTCGCGGGCTTGCCCTTCGTCAAGATGACGGGGTCGGGCAACGACTTCGTTTTCTTCGATGCCAGAACGGTGCCGCTGGCGCTTGTCACGACACCTGAGGCGATACGCCGTATCTGCCATCGCCAGAATGGGATAGGCGCAGATGGCGTGGTCGTTCTCGAGCCGCTGGGCGGCGGCAGTGATGTGCGGGTGCATTACTTCAACAGCGACGGATCCGCCGCCGATCTCTGCGGGAATGCCACGCTCTGTTCCACCGCGCTGTCCACCGCTCTGGGCATGACGAACCCCTCGGGCATGGTGCTCGAGACCGGCGCCGGCGCCATCGTCAGCCGGATTGCGTCCACCGATATGGGGGGCGGCATGCCAGCCATCGACCTGCAGGCGGTCACGGACATCCGGGCCAGCATGCCCATTGAGCTGGCCCCAAACGAGCAGCGGGTGGGCTTTGCCGTGGCAGGCATCCCGCACCTCGTCCTGCTGACGCCGGATGTCGATCAGGTCGATGTGGCGGCACGGGGCCCAGGGCTGCGCTGGCACCCCAGCACCGGCGCCGCCGGCGCGAACGTCAATTGGGTTTCGCCGCTTCCAGGCGGTCGCTGGCGCTACCGCACCTTCGAGCGCGGGGTGGAAGGGGAAACGCTGGCCTGCGGAACGGGCGCCGTGGCCACGGCGGTGCTCCTGGCGCGCTGGGGGCTGGCAGCGCTCCCGGACGTGGTGCTGGAGACCCGAAGCGGGCTCGATTTGCGGGTCACGCTTGCGGACGCGGGCGGCGAGGGGGCCGGGTACCGACCCACCTTGAGCGGTGAGGGCCGCGAGGTCTTTCGCGGCACCATCGGGTCGCTGGGCCCGGTTTCGGGCTGATCAGGGGCGCCAAATCGCGGCCAAATCGCGGCCTGATCGGCGATATCGCCATGCATGTCAGAGGCCACGGAATTGTGCTACGCGGAATGTGGACAGGTGGACAGTCCGAACGCCGGGCACCGTGAGGGTGCCGACGCACTTTGACCGGAAGCCGTCAAGTCATTTACGGACAATGACCTACGGCACCTGAGGGGATATCCGGGAGATTTCCACGTGGACTTTTCCCACAGTTATCCACGGCACTTGGTTTACATAACATGTATTATACGCACTAGATGCTTTGAAAAACAACGATCGACGCCGCGTTAATGACGCCTTACTGACCTGGTACTGCCCACTCCCCTGCAGAGCGGCATACCGGTATAAGAAACGGCCCGATCGACGTGCGATCGGGCCGCGCTTTCCTGCTCAAGACTCAGCCGTTTGTCAGGGCTGCTTGCCGGCAATTTCACCCAGCCGGACCTGCGCTTCCTGCTGCACCTGCGTGCCGTCGAGCTGCGCCAGCGACTCCCAGATGGGCTTGGCCTCGGCCGCCTTTCCGGCCGCCATCAGGCTGCGAGCCTGCGCCGCCTGGAAGGTCTGCTTCTCGGTCTCGAACCGGGACGCCGCGGCCGCCTTGCCATAGGCCTCGGCGGCCTTGGTCATGTCACCCTTGAGCTCGTAACCCGAAGCCGCCATGGCGTGCAGGCTGGGCTTGAACTCGGCACTGGCCGACCCCACCGCCTGTTCGGCCGCCTTGATGCCCTCGTCGTACTTCTTCTGCTCGAAGTACACCTGCGCCAGCATGAGCGTGGCCTGCTGGCCCGAGGCGGTGCTGCCAAACCCGTCGGCCACCTTCTTCAGGGCCGTTTCGGCCTCCGCAAACTTGCCCTCGACAAAAGGCTGCTGCGCCGTGTACAGCGCGGCCGACGCCTTTTCGCGGGTGGAAGCCGTCGTGCTCCGGTACAGGAACACGGCCGCAGCCGCCACGGCCGCTCCGCCAAGCACCATGGCGATCGGCTTGCTGTTCACCTGCAACCAGGTGGTGAGCGACTCGATCGGATCGTCGCTCAGGGAGGCCGAAGAGCCTGCGGTACGGGGCGCCTGCGCCATGCGGGTAGCCAACGGATAAAGGATGAGGACCATGGTCCGGTGCGCGCAGGAGTGGCTCGCGACGCCCACCGGTACCGCCTAGTCCTGAAAGATAGCAAACCGGGCGCCTGGAAGGCACCCGGTCCGATTGCATTGCAGTGCCCCCGAGAGGATTCGAACCTCCGACCAACAGTTTAGGAAACTGCTGCTCTATCCAACTGAGCTACGGGGGCTGGGTTGTCGCACCGACAAATTAGTCAGCTGGCCACAAGGGCGTCCACCGGATGCGAAACACGTGAACGGCCACCCAGTGCCGGAATCTCCAGCAGCACGGTCACCCCAACCACGGTCGCGCCGAGTCGTTCGCACAGGCGGCAGGTCGCAACGGCGGTACCGCCAGTGGCCAGCACATCATCCACAACGAGGGCCCGCGGTGACGGGTGCCCGGCAAACGCGTCGCGATGCATCTCGAGGACATCCTGCCGGTACTCGAGCGTGTAGGCCTCCTGCTCCGCATGCCAGGGCAGCTTGCCCGGCTTGCGGGCCGGCACGAAGGACACGCCAAGGGCGAGGGCCAGCGGCGCCCCGAAAAGGAAACCGCGACTCTCCACACCGACCACGTGGGTCACATCCGACACCGCAGCTGCTGGCGCGTTGGGCGCGGTGACTGCATCGAATCGCCGGTGCGGGTCGGCCATGGCCTGCACCACGTCGGCAAACAGCGCGGCGTCCGCCAGCAGCGGTGTGATGTCCTTGAACAGCACGCCCGGGGACGGAAAATCCGGGACATCGCGGAGCGTGGCAAGAATGCGGGTGGCGAGGACACGACGGTCCACCACGGCGCGACCTTTGACTGTCTGGGGCATGAGCTGGAATGGATGAAGGCCGCGCGGCGACCGCCAAACTACCGCAGCACGCTAAACGGTTGCGGCAGGTCGTCAATGAGGACGGGCCCCGCGGGCTCCACAATCACGGCGTCCACGCGCGAGCCGGCCGGCCCTTCGCGCAGCCTCGCCTCGAAAGCATCGAGTGACGGGCCCGGCCCCGCCGCCACCGCGCGAACCCGTCCATCCGGCTCGTTGCGCACCCACCCGCGCAGGCCGTGGCGACGCGCCTGTTCGCGCGTGAACCAGCGAAAGCCGACGCCCTGCACCAGACCCTCCACCACGAACGCGCGCACCAGCATCTAGTCGTGACCTGCCGCGCGCGCGTGGACCATCAGCGCAGACGCACGCCGAGCACGGCCGCCAGGGCCGCAACCAGTGCCGCCGATTCACCCATGCGCCCGTCGAACTCCGGGACCGTCAGCTCGCCGCTGCGCACGCGGCGCGCCAACATCTCGAGCGCCTCGGCAGCCTCGCTGGCCCGGCCCACTCCCGCATCCTGGGCGGCATCGCGCGCCACCTGGGCTGCCCGCGCCCGCTCGGCCCACTGCGACGACGAGTCCACCGCCTGCGACGACATCGGCGTGCGCATCACGCGGCGCACCGGCATTATGTCCATGAACTCCTCATCCGACCACGGCGCCATGGCCCGATGCTCGCTGGCCGGCGACGCGGGCACCGGTGCTGCTCCCCGGGCAGGCGTCACTGGGACCTCGGGGCCGTGCGATGCATCAATCTGCTGGGACAGTCGCTCGAAATCCGGCGTGGCCTCGTCCAGTGGCCAGCTGTCTTCCACGACGTCGGCCACCGGCTCCGGTGACAGCTCGGCCACCGGCTCGGGTGCCAGCTCGGCTACCGGCTCGGGTGCCAGCTCGGCCACCGGCTCGGGTGCCAGCTCGGGCTCGACCGCCACGATCTCGGTCACACTGGCCGTCACGTCGACGAAGGAGTCCTCTGCTGACGGTGCTGAGTCCTCGATCGCCAGCATGGGCAGCGGCGGCGTGCTGGCCAGGAACGAATCGATCCACGGCAGATCGTCCGATTCCGCCGTACCCGTCTCGGCCTCGACCGCCTGCACCGGTTCGGATTCGCCCGCGACCGGCAGCGCCATCATCGGAGCCGTTGGCGTCAGCCCGGCCACCCGCTGCGGTTCGGCGTCGGCTCGGCGCCAGGCTGCCGGCACATAAGGTCCGGCCTTCGTCGCGTCCATCTGCCCGCGCGCAAACTCCAGCGCGGCCGCGGTTGCGGCGTTCGGTCCGACGTACGGACGCGGCGTGGCGGACGGCTCACTCATGGGTGAATGCGGATCGGTGGAAACGCGGGCGGGAACGGCCATGGGAGATCCGGTCGAGGAATCGCGAAGTTGGCGCAGGAATGCCGCGGGCGCAATTCAGGACCGCACCGATCAGCCCGGCCAGCCCCCTGCCCCAATCAAGGGGACGAAGCGGACCGGTGTGATGTCACGGCGTTCGAGTCGACCGCCACGCTTGGTGAAGAGGGTCAGCATCTGTTCCTCCCGGTCCCCGATGGGAATGAGCAACCTGCCCCCTTCCGCCAGTTGCTCCTCGAGGGCCGGCGGCACATGCGGCGCTCCGGCCGACACCACGATGCCGTCGTAGGGCGCATACTCACGCCAACCCAGCGTGCCATCCCCGAGCGAGAGGGACACGTTGCGCACATTGGCCTGCTGCAGAATGGGCCGCGCGCGGTCCAGCAGTTCACGGTAGCGCTCCACCGAAAACACCTGCGCCGCCAACTCGGCCAGCAAGGCCGTCTGGTAGCCGGAGCCGGTGCCGATCTCCAACACCTTTTCCTTGCCGGTCAGCTGCAGATGCTCGACCGATCGGGCATGCACCGACGGCTGCGAGATGGTCTGCCCGTTCCCGATGGGAAGCGCCGAGTCCTCGTAGGCCCGATGCCGCACCGTCTCCGGCACGAAGATGTGGCGCGGGACCATGTCCACCGCGCGCAGCACCGCGAGATCACGAATTCCCTTGTCCTGCAGTGTTTCCACAAGACGCCGTCTGGCGCCGCGGAACTCCGGCTCTACGGGGCTTGCCACCAGTCGGTCGCGGTGTTGAGCACGTCGCGGTGCGTGAGATCGAGATGCAGCGGGGTCACGGAGATGTAGCCGTCCTTCACGGCGCGGAAGTCGGAGTCGTCGCTGCCACTCCACTCCACCGTGCCGCCGCCAATCCACAGGATGTCGCGGCCCCAGGGGTCCTGCATCTTCTTGATGGAGTCGCTGAACACGCGGCGTCCGAGTCGCGTGAGGCGCACCCCCTTGATGTCCGGCCCGGGCACGGCCGGCAGGTTCACGTTGAGCAGCGTGTCCGCGGGAAACTGGGGCAGCGATGTGAGGTGATGCAGCAGCGAGCGCACCTGCCCCACCTGGGTATCCAGCACGGCATCCGCGCGCAGTACGCTGCCGGCGAAGGACAGCGCGATGGACGGAATGCCAAGCGCGAGTCCTTCCATGGCGGCGGCCACGGTGCCGCTGTACAGCACGTCCTCGCCCATGTTGGGGCCGTGATTGATGCCACTGATCACGAAGTCCGGCCGCTGCTCCAGCAGCATCTCGCAGGCCAGCATCACACAATCGGTGGGTGTGCCGTCCACCTGCCAGCGGCGCTCGCCCAGACGAACGGGACGCAGCGGGTGATGCAGGGTGAGCGAGTGACTGGTTGCGCTCTGTTCGCGATCGGGCGCCACGACATGCAGTTCGCCCAAAGGATCACAGGCCTGCTCGAGCACCGCGAGGCCCTTGGCGAGAATTCCGTCGTCGTTACTGAGAAGAATGCGCATGAGGGAGTTGAGAAATCAGCGCCGGTCGTCCGGCGTATCGTCCAGCAGGGCTTGCAGTTCCGCCAGTTCACGCTCGATGCTCTCGAGCACTTCCACTTCGAGTGCTGCGCGAGCGGCCGTGCGCAGCGCAGCACCCTTGCGGTGCTCATCCAACTTCTGACGCGCTCCGTCGATGGTGTACTTCTCGGTGTACAGGAGGTGCTTCACCAGGAGGATGAGCTCGACCTCCCGGCGCGAGTACACCCGGTTGCCGCTGCGATTCTTGGCCGGGCTCAGCACCTTGAACTGGCTCTCCCAGTATCGCAGGACGTGTGGTTTGAGCTCGGTCAGCGCGCACACGTCGCCGATGGAGTAGAACTCCTGGAGCAGTTCCCCGCGCGGCGAGGCCACGATCAGTCGCGCTCCGGTCGCAGTTCGCGCGCCATGAGCTCCGCCACTGCGTCGCGCGGCGACTGCCCCTGGAACAGAATGCGATAGGTGGCGTCGATGATGGGCATCTCCACCGCGGCCTTGTCGGCCAGCGCCTTGGCGCTCTCGGTGTTGAGCACACCCTCGGCCACGCTGTCCTTGCCGGCGAGGGCCTGTTCGAGCGTCTGACCCTGCCCGATGGCAACGCCCACCGCACGATTGCGCGACAGCGCCCCGGTGCAGGTCAGCACGAGATCACCAAGACCGGCCAGCCCCGCGAAGGTATCCGGCTTGGCCCCGAGGGCCACGCCAAGTCGCGTCATCTCCGCAAGCCCGCGTGTCATGAGCGCCGCGCGCGGATTGAAGCCAAGCCCCAGACCATCGAGGATGCCCGTGGCCACAGCCATCACGTTCTTGAGCGCACCACCCAATTCCACACCGATCACATCATCGGTGGTGTAGACCCGAAAGGCCGTCGCACTGAGGGCACGCTGCACCAGCTTGGCGGCGTCGTGGGACGCGCCTGCAGCCACGATGGCCGTGGGCTGACCCCTGGCGACTTCGGCGGCGAAACTGGGCCCGCTGATGGCCACCACCTCATGCTTCGGAGCGGCCTGTTCCACCACCTCGGTCATGAGTGCCAGCGTTTCCCGCTCGATACCCTTGGTGGCCACTGACAGCACGGCGCCCGGTGCCAGCGCGGGCTGCGAGGCCTGCACGACCAGACGCAGCACATGCGAAGGCGCAGCATAAACCACAAGGCTGGCGTCACTTAGCACATGCGACATGTCGTTGCTTGCCAACAGCGCGGGCGTCAACGGCAGGTCGGGCAGAAAGCGCCGGTTCTCGTGCTGCGTATTGACCGACTCCACCACATCGAGCTCGCGTGCCCACAGCATGGTGGGCCAGCCGTTGCGCGCAAGCAGATTGGCGATGGCCGTTCCCCACGCGCCGCCGCCCACGACGGCACAACGCATCACGCCGTTCATGACACGCTCCCCGCACCGCCCGCGCGACCGAGGCGACGTTCTTCTCCGCGGCGCAGACGTCCAATGTTTTCGCGGTGCGCCCAGATCACAAATGCAGCGATTGCACACGACACCGCAAAGAGCGGTGAGCGGGGCCCGGCGGTGAACAGGAGCACGGACGCCAGTGCCACGGCCGCCACCATCGAGCCCAGGCTCACGTAGCGCGTGGCTGCCACCACGAGGGCAAAGACTGCAATGGCAATGGCCGTGGGCAGTGCGGCGAGCGCCATGAACACGCCGCTCGCGGTGGCCACGCCCTTCCCTCCCCCACGGCCCAGCAGAAAGATGGGTTTGACGTGGCCCGCGATGGTTGCCACCCCAAAACACACGCCCCACGGCCAGCCCGCCGACACGCCCAGTGCGCCGGGCAGCAGCAGCGTGGGCAGCCAGCCCTTCAGGAAATCCACGAGATACACCAGACCACCCCAACCCCAGCCCAGGGTGCGCTGCACATTGGTGGCGCCGAGGTTGCCCGACCCCACCGTGCGCAGGTCAATGCCGTTGGCACGGCCCACGAGGTACGCCGTCGGAAAGGCCCCGGCCACATAGGCCAGCGCCACTCCACCCGCCAACATCGACGGCGTTGCCATCAGCTGTTCTTTCTCCGGAGGATGACCCGCAGCGGCGACCCGTGGAATCCCCACTTCTCGCGGAAGCCGTTGTGCAGGAAGCGGATGTAGTGCTCGGGAATCGTTTCGGGATGATTGCCGAAGACCGCGATGGTGGGCGGCTCGACTTCCACCTGCGTGGCGTAGTTGAGCTTCACCTCGCGGCCGGCGGCCTGCGGCGGCTGACGGCGGGCCAGCAGTTCCTCGAGTGCGTCGTTCACCTGCGAGGTACTGATGCGACGCGTGCGCTGTTCCTGCACCTGCAGCACGAGGTCCAGCACCTTGGTGATGCGCTGTCCGGTCTTGGCCGATGTGAAGAGGAAGGGCACAAAGTTGAGATAGGGCACCTTTTCCACAGCGTCCTTGCGGAACTTGTCGGCGCTCTTGTCAGTCTTGTCCTCGTACATGTCCCACTTGTTCACCACCAGAATCAGGCCGCGACCCGCCTCCCAGGCCATGGTCGCAATCTTGAGATCCTGATTCTGCAGGCCCTCGGTGGCGTCGATGACCAGCACGCACACATCTGCCGAATCGATGGCGCGGCGCGTGCGCAGCGACGAATAGAACTCGATGCCATCGTCGATGCGCGACTGGCGGCGCAGGCCGGCCGTGTCGACGAACACCAGTTCCTGCCCATGATAGGACATGGGTGCATCGATGGCGTCGCGCGTGGTGCCCGACTCATCGCTCACCACCAGCCGGTCTTCACCCAGCAGCCGGTTCACGATGCTGGACTTGCCCACATTGGGTCGGCCGATGACAGCCACGCGTGTGGCGTTGGACGGCTCGTCGGCCTTCTCGGGAATGGCCTGCACGACGGCGTCGAGCAGATCGCCCGAGCCCTTGCCGTTGGACGCGGACACCGGATACACATCGGTCACGCCCAGCCGGTAGAACTCGTAGAAATCCGTGCTGTCCGGATTGTCGACCTTGTTGGCCACCAGCAGCCAGGGCTTGCGCGAGTTGCGCAGCAGGTCGCCGATGCGCGCGTCGCTGGGATGCACACCAACCTTGGCATCGACCACGAACAGCAGCAGATCGGCTTCCTCGATGGCCTGCATGACCTGCTGGCGAATGGCACTGTCCATGGGCAGGTCGGAGTCCTCCACCAACCCACCGGTGTCCACCAGCCAGAAGTGATGCCCCGCCCACTCGGCCTCACCGAAGTGGCGATCACGTGTGGTGCCGGCTTCCTCACTGACGATGGCCGTGGCCTCGCCGATCACACGGTTGAACAGATGCGACTTGCCCACATTGGGGCGTCCGACAAGGGCAACGACAGGTAAACTCATATATGGGCTCAGGCGGCGGATCGAACCGCCGCGTCCCCTTCGGGGACGAGCGCATCGATGAAATCGTAGGAAGGATAGACCGGCATGGGAAGCGATTCCCGCACGGCAACGAAGGACTCCTCGTCGAGGAACAGTCCGTTGTCGTTGATGCACTCTGCCGGAATGAGTGCCAGATCGAGGTCATGACGGCCGGCGAGCACGCGCCGGATGTCGGCGCCCACCAGCAGTCCGGCCGTGGTGGTGGTGGGACCGAACAGCGAGTTCTCCGCCGTGATCAGGTCGAACCGGGCGCCGGTGACGGCGCTGATCTGTTCGAGAAGCTCAGGCATGAGCGGTGTCATGGATACCCCGGTCACCACGCCAATGCGCTTGCCATCGAGACGCGGAAGCTGATCGAGCCCATCGCGCACCCGGGCGCGCAGGGAGGTCACAGCGCCCACGCCGTTCTCGATCTGCGCGAACTCGCCGTAATGTTCCTCGTCCGGCAGCGGCACATCGGCCAGCAGATACAGCTCATCGGAACCGAACACCCAGCGGTCGTCGCGCTCGGCCAGCGCCCGCGCTTCCCAGGCGTGCACGCGGTCGAGCAACGCCCGCGCGTTGGTGGCGTCCATGGGCTTGCCGGTGTAAAGGTGTGAGAACTGCGTCACGCCCACCGGCACGATGGCCACCGACAACACCGCCTGCCCCAGATTCCACAGGTCGGTCAGCGACTGCTCGAGCACGTCGCCGTCGTTGAGGCCCGGCACAATGACCATCTGACAGTGGAACTGAATGCCACCGTCGGCCAGACGCTGCAACTGCTCAATGATGTTGGGCACACGCGGGTTGTTGAGCAGCACCTTGCGGGCTTCCCAGGGCGTGGCGTGCACGGACACGTAGAGGGGCGACAGGCGGTACTCGAGAATCCTCGCGATGTCACGTTCCTTCACATTCGACAAGGTCGCGAAGTTGCCGTAGGCAAACGACAGGCGATAGTCGTCGTCGCGGATGTACAGGCCCTTGCGCAGGCCCTTGGGCAGGCCCTCGATGAAGCAGAACTCGCAGCGGTTCGCGCAGCGGCGCACGGTGGGCGGCGCCAGCTCGAGGCCCATGGGACGGCCATCGCCGCGATCGACCAGCTTCGTGAACTCGCTGCCATCGGGCAGGCGCGCGGAAACCACGAACGATTCCTCGGCCGTGAGAAACTCCCAGTCGAGAAAATCCTCCAGCTGACGGTCGTTGACCGTGAGGAGTTCGGTGCCGGGCACCAGGCCGAGAGACTCAGCGAGGCTGCCCGGCTCGACGTGCGTGACGCGAACCATGATACCCGGGACAAAAAAGGGGGACCGGCGCGCTGGCCTTCCCCCGGTGACGCAAGCGGGCGGCAACCTTGCGCTGCCGCCCACTTGAGAAAATCTAGGAACTGGACGCACCGAAGTCAATCAAATTCATGCACTTCGGTGCGCGCCAGCGAGTGCTTTGCTGCCCCCGACTACTTGAGCGGCGCGTAGCGGAAGGCCACCGCCTTGGGAGCGTCCACCTTCACGCTGAACGTGGTGCCCGAGCCCGCGTCGACCGGACCGATCGCCACGTCCTTGGTGGCCACCACCGCGCCCGCCTCATCCAGCAGCTCCAGCTTCATCGTCCAGCTGCCGGTCGCCTGCCCATCGTTGGTGACCGAGCCGCTCACCTGATAGGCGCTGCCCGCCTTCGAGGCCAAGGTGATCTCGATCTTCGGCGTGGTCTTCTGCTGCTTGTCGAGGTAGAAGAGCACGGAGTCGTTGAACACCTTCTTCTTGGCCGCGTCCGACTCGGCCTGTGCCATGCGCTGCCAGTAGCCGGCCATGAGACGCCAGCCGCGCTCGAAGTTGGGGTCGAGCGTCATGAGCCGCGTGATGGCGGGTCCCATGCGCTGCGTGTCCTTCAGATCGAAGAGCGTGGTGGCGTAGTTGTAGAGCGCGAAGCGGTGATTGGGGTTCTTGGTGAACCCGGCCTCGAACAGATTGATCGCGTCTTGGGAGCGACCAGCCGCCGCCGCGTTGGATCCCGCCTCAAACAACTGGTCGGCCGTGAACTTGGCGGGATCCTGGACCATGTCGCCGAACATGTTGGCCACCGCCGCCGTGTCGCCGGACAGGCGCAGAGCCCGGCCGAGCGCCTGCGACGCGTTGGCGTCACCCGGCGTATCCTTCAGAAAGGCCTCGAGCAATCCCCGGGCCTTGGTGATCTTGGCTTCCTTGGCCGCCCCTTCCCCGGCCTCGGCCTGCTGCAGATTGAGCACCGCAAGGTTGTAGCGGCTCTGCTGCTTGACGCGGGCATACAGCGTGTCGCTGCCCGAATACTCGATGACGCGCTCCATGGCGATGGTCGCGCTGTCCATCTGCCCGCGCTTCTGATACACCGAGGAAAGCACATTCCAGGGCCGCGGGTCCTTGCCGGCCACCAGCATGGACATGTGCGCGTAGTACGAGGCCGAGTCATCCTGATCGGCGCTCATCGCGTTGATGGCCTTGTTGAGAATGTCACTGAAGAAGCGCGTGCGGAACGGGCGCACCTCGGCGGCACATTCGGGCATGAGCCGCTCCACCGCCGATGCGGCCGAGTCCACGGCCAGCAACAGGTTGTGGGTGCCTTCCTTGTTCGTGGTGAAGCCCATGTCTGCGCGCTTCATCTCGTACACGCCCTCGTTCTTCTCGAGGAACTGACGGTACGTGCGCAGCAGAAGAAACTGGCGTCCCGGCTCGTTCTTGATCTTGTCCGGCGCGTCGGTCAGCACACGGATGGAGTTCGCCAGATGCCGCGGCACTTCGTCGTCCTTGCGCGAGTTGGCCGCCATCGACACGTACTGCCGGGCGCTTGCCAGCTGGAACGGACTCTTGTCGTTGATGTTGCACTCCTGCGCCGCAAGCGGGGCGGCCAACGGCGTTGCGCCGAGTGTCACCACCACCGCCATCGTCACGGCGTGCATCCACGTATTGCCCTTCATCTCGTCTCCTCGGTGAGTCGGTCCTGCCGTTCGTCCCAATATAGGTTCAGGCGCGGTAGGACGCGCCACTGCCCGTGTTGTACACCACCACCTCGGAATCGGCAGCGATCCGTCCCGCCTGGACAGCATCCCGAAGCACCACGAGGGCACATCCACCCTCCGGCGCGGCATCAATTCCGGTGGCTTCGGCCAGGCGGCGGGTCCACCGCCGCATCTCGTCTTCGCCAGCCGTCCCGGCCACGCCCTGTGTTTCGCGGAGAATGCGCAGCAACACCCGGTCCCCCAATGGCGAGGGCACACGCAGCCCGGCCGCATAGGTGACCGGGTCCACCCAGGGCTCCGCGCGATCGTTCCCGGCGGCGTACGCGCGCGCGATCGGGGCACAGCCCGCGGCCTGCGCCACCACGTAGCGGGGCTGCACGCGGTCACCGGCGAGCCAGCCGCCAGCCGCCAGTTCGGCGAGTGCCTTCCAGATGCCCACCGTCCCCTCACCACCGCCAGTGGGATAGACGACCACATCGGGCACGCGCCAGCCGAGCTGCTCGGCCATTTCAAAGCCCATGGTCTTCATGCCTTCCACGCGGTAGGGCTCACGCAGCGTGGAGATGGCGAAGAAGCCCGTCTCGGCGGCATGCGCCAGCGCGAGCTTGCCGGCGTCGCCGATATGGCCATCAATGCGGACGAGGTCCGCCCCGAAGGCCTCGATGGTGTCGAGAATGGGCCTTGGGGTGGTACGCGGCGCGAACACCTTGACCGGCATGCCGGCCGCTGCACCATAGGCGGCGAGCGCCGCGCCGGCGTTGCCGGCGGTGGGCACAACCAGCCCCGGATAGCCTTCGGCGCGCGCGCGGGTCACGGCAGCACTCATGCCACGCGCCTTGAACGAAGCCGTGGGATTCTGCGCCTCGTCCTTGATCCACAACCGGGCCACCCCGACGTCAGCGGCCAACGTGGGCGATTCGATGAGCGGCGTGAGGCCCTCACCCAGCGTGACCGGTGCTTCACCCGCCGCCAGGGGAAGCAGCGGGCGGTAGCGCCACATGTCCCAGCGCGCGTCGAGGGCCGCGCCCTTGGGCACGGTGGGATAGCGGGCAAACAGCGGCTGGCTGCACGCGGGGCACAGGCCGGCGCGTGCCAGCGGCGCCGCGCTGCCGCAAGCGGAGCACTGCAGAGTCCAGTGAGGGGCAGTCATGCGGAAGGTTCGGAGGAAGGCGGAGAGTCGGAAGCAGTGTCGGGAACGCCGAGGGCACGCAGCACCTTGCGCGCCGAGGCTTCGCCAAAGCCGGGCACCGCGGCAATCTGCTCCACCGTGGCGTCTTTGACCCCCTGCACGCTGCCGAACACGTGCAACAGGGCGCGACGCTTGGACGGGCCGACGCCGGGTATGCTCAGCAGCTCCGACGTGATGGTACGTGCCGCGCGCTTCTGGCGCTGGAAGGTGATGGCAAAGCGGTGCGCTTCATCGCGGGCCTGCTGCAGCATGCGCAAGGCGGGCGATCGGCGCGGCAGGCGCACCGGATCGGGCCGACCGGGGAGGAAGATTTCCTCGTCCCGCTTGGCGAGGCTGATGAGACCCACCTGCGTGAGACCCAGTTCGTCGAATGCCGTACGCGCCGCATTCAGCTGCCCCTTGCCGCCGTCGATGACGGCGAGATCAGGCAGCGGCCGCTCCTCATCCAGGCGACGGCGGAAATACCGGGTGACTACCTCGTGCATCGACCGGAAGTCGTCGTTGCCCTCAAACGTCTTGATCTTGAACTTCCGGTACTCGCTGCGCTTGGGCCGCGCGTTCTCGAACCACACGGCACTCGCGACCACGTCGGTGCCCTGCGCGTGCGAGATGTCGAAGGTCACGAAGGCACGCGGCAGCCGCGGCAGGCCAAGCTCCCGCTGCAACTCGTACACCGGGTCGGCCGCGCGCTCCTCCGCCTCGAGTGCCGCGAGCTTGAACTCCTCGAGCAGGTGCTGCGCGTTCTTGTCGGCGAGGTCCACCAGCGCGCGCCGCGGCCCGCGCTGCGGTACACGAATGACCGTGCGCTCGAGCGCCGCCTGCAACATTTCGCGATCCTCGAACTCGAAGGGCACGAGCACCTCGCCGGCGCGGCCCTCGATGGTGCGATACCACTGCGCCAGACAGGCGCCCAGTACCGACTGATCCTCCTCATCATCGGCGTGCTCGAGCAGCCGATGATCACGCGCCAGCAGCTTGCCGCCTCGAATGCGCATGATCACCACGCAGGCATCGGCGCCATCGCGTGCGTAACCCACCACATCACGGTCACCGCCCTCCACCTCGAGCACCACCGTCGGCTCTTCCATGCGCTCGAGATGACCGAGCGCGTCCCGCAACTCGGCCGCGCGCTCGAAGTCGAGGCGCTCGGCGGCTTCGAGCATGCGTTCGCGGACGCGCATGATCACGTCGCTCGTCCGGCCGTCGAGGAACCAGACCACCTCGTCGATCATCGCGCGGTATTCCGCCTGTCCCTGGTAGCCCACACAGGGGGCCTTGCAGCGCTTGATGAAATAGTCGAGGCAGGGCCGCTCCGGCGCCTCACGCGGCAGGTCGTAGTGGCAGGAGCGCACCGTGAACAGCCGCTTCACCACATTGAGCGCGCGACGCATGGCCCCGACATCGGTATACGGCCCGAAGTAGCGGGCACCGTCGTCGAGGATGCGACGGGTGACGAGCACGCGCGGAAAGGGCTCCTGCACGGTGACCTTGATGCAGGGATACGACTTGTCGTCGCGCAGGGCCACGTTGAAGCGCGGGTGATACTCCTTGATGAGCGTTGCTTCGAGAATGAGCGCGTGGGCCTCCGACGGCACCACGATCGTCTCGAGATCGCGCACCTTGCGCAGCAGGCCGCGGGTCTTGGGACTGCTTTCGTGGTCCTGCGCCCAGTAGCTGCGCACGCGCGCGCGCAAGCGCTTGGCCTTGCCCACATACAGCACGCCACCCTCGGCGTCCTTCCACAGATACACGCCCGGTGAGTCCGGCAGGTGGGGAAGCTTCTGCGCCACCGCCGGGGGCATGCCGCGCGCCAGTGCTGCACGGGTCCACTCGTCATCCGGCAGGTCCACGCGTTCGGACAGCGTGCTCATGCCGCCGGATCTCCGGGCGTGCGGGGCGTCAGACGCAACCACCGTGAGGCCTCGCGGCTGCCCAGTACCCAGGCTGTGAACAGATACGTCAGCGCAAATCCGCCGAGCACCGGCCAGGCGGTGAGTCGCGGATGCCAGGTCGGGAGCCAGGCTTGCTGCGCGAGGCGCAGTCCCCACCCCACCAGTGCCGCGGCCGCTGCGGCCACGACGATGCGGCCCGTGCCCGTCCACATGGCGCGTGTATACAGCGGACCGAGTCGGGCGCGCAGCCCGCGCACCTGCACCGCGAGATTCGCGTAGGAGCCGAGCGCGGAGCCAAGCGCAATGCCGGCCACCGCCAGTGGCGAACTGCGAAACGCATACGCCAGCGAGGCCGCCGCCGCTGCCGACACCACAATGCTCAGCAGCGAGGCGCGCAGCGGTGTGCGATAGTCCTGCAGCGCGTAGTGCACACTGCCCAGCAGTTTGACCGAACCGAAGCTGACGAGGCCCACGGCATAGGCGGCCAGCGTCACGTGCACGGCCTGCTGTTCTGCGGCACCGAACTGGCCGCTGCGATAGAGCAGCCCCACGCAGTAGTCGCCCACCACCACGAAGGCCACGGCACTTGGCACTACGTAAAAGAGAATGCGCTGCCACCCGGCCCGCAGCCGTTCGCGCAGCACGTCAAACGCCATCGTGGAGGAATCACGCGACAGATCAGGCAACGCCGCCGCGGCCACCGACACGCCAAACAGGGAAACGGGCAGCAGCGCCAGCGTATTGGCGTAGGTCATGGTGGTGGTGGCGCCCACCGGCAGATACGACGCAATCTGCAGATCCACGAACGACGAAAGCTGCACGACGCCAAGCGCGGTGAGCACGGGCACGAGATGCCCCAGGATTCTGCGCACACCGGCATCATTCCGGTCGAGCGAGGGGCGCACAGCGCCGAACACCCGACGCACCTCGGGCCACTGTCCCGCAACCTGCAGCACGGCACCCACCAGCGTGGCCCACGCGAGCACGACGGCCAGCGCGGCCGCCGATTCGGCGCGCGGCCCCCAGACCAGCAGCAACACGATCTGCGCGATGGACCAGAAGGCCGCGCTCGCGTAGGACCAGAAGAAGCGTTTGTGCGAATTCTGGATGCCCAGACACCAGCCGCTCAACACCATCACGGCCGTCATCGGAAAAAGAATGCGCACGAGACGGGTGGTGAGGTCGCGCGCGTCCATATCGAACCCGGGCGCCAGCACGGTGGTCAGCCACGGTGCGGCCAGAATGCCTGCGAGCGTGAGCACACTGACCACGGCCATGAGCAGGCCCAGCACGGCATTCGCGAGCGCGCGCGCACCACGCTCGTCTCCGCGCGCCAGCGCCGCGCTGTACACGGGCACGAAGGCCGCCGACAGCGTGCCCTCGCCGAGCAGGTTGCGCATGGCGTTCGGGATCTTGAACGCCGCATTGTACGCATCCGAAGCCACACCGGCTCCGAAGTAGTGCGCAAAGACCGTGTTGCGCAGCAGGCCCACCAGGCGGCTGACCAAGATGCCGGCGGCCACCACCATGGCGTGTCGGCCGCCGTCCTCCCGCCCCGACCGCGCGTCGGTCATGGGTGCGCGGCAGTCTCCGCGCGCGTCGTTGCCGACGCCAATGACGACGCGCCCTCGGCTGCCCCGGACACGGAGCCATGCAGCAGGGTCTCGGCGTGCCCGGTGGCCGCCTCGCGCATGGCCGACAGCACGCGCGGACCATAGCGCACGATGAGCGGCATGAGATTGAGCACACGCTCCGGAGGCTGACCGTTCGGTCTCAACGCCGCGCGCACCGCCGCGACCTGCGCCAGCAGCTCGGTTTCGCGGCGCTTGACGCCCGCCACCACCCGACGCTCAAAGCGATCGATCCGATGCGTGAGGTCGCGGGCGAGACCGTCCACCACCTCGGCGGCCAACGGAGTCGACGGTGCATTGGCGGCATCGTGCAACGCGCGCAGCTGTGCGTCCACGGTGACCCGCAGACGTTCAAGCGTGTCGGCCAGTTCGGCATCGACATGCGCGTGGGCCACGCGCTGTTCGGCGCGATGCGGGTCGAGCAGATCCTCTTCGCTGAGCCCAAGCTGTTCGAGCTGCGTCAGGCTGCGTGTCTCCACGAGTGCACAGGCCCAGCGCGGCGCGGCCACGGGAACGGCGGCCCCCAGAGCCGTGGCCACCGGCGACACCTGCGCGAAATACGCGTACTCCCCGGGTCCCGCCAGATAACACACGGTGGGCAGAATGGCGCGCTCCAGCACGGGACGCAGCAGCACGTTGGCGCCGAGTGATCCGGCGCCGGCCTCGCGCGCGACCTGCATGGCCTCGGCCACCGGCACCCGCTCGCGCACGCGCTGCACCTGCCCACCCTGACTGGCCGTCTCCGTGCGAAATACCAGTGACAGTCCATCCACCACATCGACCTGCGGCGCAAAGCCAGCGCTCTCGATGGCCTGCGATCTGGCCTTCACGGACTCGAGGATGTGTGCGCTCTGCTTGAGCGCGCGGCGAAGCACGGGATCAGCCGCTTCGCGCAGGGCCGGATGTGCCGCGTCGAGCACCGCCATGCCCAGAGGCTCGAGCAAGGCCCGCAACAACTGCAGGTAGGCGCCGCCCACCGTGGCCTGTGGCACATAGCTGCGGTCGATCAGATCGATCACACTGCCGTGGGCCGCCGAACCGAAGGCGCTGCCCAACACGGCACGCGCAGCAGCGAGATCGCCGAGCGGCACATCTGCCATGGCCACGCCGTCCGTTGCCGGTCCGACCATTTGCGCCATCGACAGCCCTCGCGCGCCGGCCACCCAGGTCACAGCGGCTTCCATCCAGTCGGCGTCATCGGTGGCGGCCCAGAACACCGGCGCCACCGGGATTCCCAGTGCGGCTTCAAGGGCATCGGCGAGCGCAATGGCGCCCATGGCCTTGCTGAACGTGTAGGAGGGGCCGCCAAAGAGCCCGGGCTGCTGGCCGGTGGTGACCACCACGCCCGACTGGGAGGCACGCTGGAGGCGCTCAGCCGCCGCCCCCGTGGCGGCGAACGCCGGCGCCAGGCGTCTACACCACGCGTCATCGGGGAAGTCGGCCCGCACGGCGTCCGCGTGCGCGCGCCAGGCGCTCAACGACTGGGGGCGCGGTGCCATCCACTCCGTGCCCACCTGCCCCGCCTGCAGGGCGCGCGACAGGGCACTGCCGCCCAGCGCCGCGGTACGGATCTGCAGGCCATCCTGCCTCAACGCTTCAAGGTCGCTCACGCGTTCGGATTCTCGTTCGGGTCGGTGGATCAACTCGCAGGCTGGCTCAGTACCGGACGCGAGCCGCTTATTTGTGATAAGGCTCCCCGCGCACGATGGTTCCGGCGCGGTACAACTGCTCGGCGAGCACCAGACGTGCAAGCTCGTGAGGAAGCGTCCACGGCGCCAGTGAAAGCCGCCGTGTGGCCCGCGTGCGCACCGGCTCCGACAGCCCATGGGCGCCTCCGATCAGGAAGGCCACGTGGCGCGCGCTTTCGCGCTGCTGCTGCAGCCAGGCGGCAAACTGGGCGGAGTCCTGCGACGTACCACCCGGATCACAGGCCACCACGAGGGCATCACCCGGCACGCGCTCCAGCAGTCGGGCCCCCTCGCGATCCTTGACCTGCTCGGGGCTCAGGGCCCGGCCCGACTCCTCGCGCAGCTCATGCACCTCGAGTGGCCAGTAGCGCTGGGCCCGCGACTCATAGTCCTGAATGGCATCGGCCAGCCCCGCGTGGCGAGGCCGGCCGATGACACACACAAGCACACGCATGATGCGGAGCCGTCAGCGCCGGACCCGGCCGAAGCCGGGAGCCGACGCCAGAGTACAGCCAGGCATTACGCGTAGATCCCGCGCAAGCGATGCACGGTGGCCACACGGCTGATGGACAGCATGTACGCCGCCGTGCGCATGTTGACCCGGTGCTGCTTGGACAGCTGCAGCACATCCTGGAAGCTGCGCGTCATGATGCCACCGAGGCGGGAGTTCACATCGTCCTCCGACCAGAAGTAGCCCATGCGATCCTGCACCCATTCGAAGTAGGACACCGTCACGCCGCCCGCATTGGCGAGAATGTCAGGAATGACGAAGATGCCCTTCTCGTCGAGAATGGGGTCGGCTGCCGCCGTGGTCGGGCCGTTGGCGCCCTCGCAGATGACCTTGGCGCGGATCTTCGGCGCGTTCTTGGTCGTGATGACGTTTTCGAGCGCTGCCGGCACGAGCACGTCCACGTCGAGGGTGAGCAGCGTGTCCGCGTCAATGGCGTCGCCACCGCTGAAGCCCTCGAGCGACCGGTGCTTCTGCACGTGCTTGATGGCGGCCTCCACATCGATACCGCCGGCGTTGTGGAAGGCACCGAAGCGGTCGCTGATGCCGACGATCTTTGCGCCCTGCTCGGCCAGCAGCTTGGCGGCGATGGATCCCACGTTGCCGAAGCCCTGCACGGCCACGGTCGCGCCCTTGATGTCCATGCCGAGATGGGCCAGCGCTTCCTTCGTGACGAGCATGCACCCGCGTCCGGTGGCTTCCTTGCGGCCCAGCGAGCCACCCATCTCCACCGGCTTGCCGGTGGTGACGGCGTTCTCCGTCCGACCGACATGCATGGAGTAGGTGTCCATGAGCCAGGCCATGACGCGCTCGTTGGTGTTCACGTCGGGCGCCGGCACGTCGGTGTCGGGGCCGAGCAGGGAGATGATGCCCTTGGTGTAGCGACGCGTGACGCGCTCGAGCTCACCCACGCTCATCTGCAGCGGATCGCAGATCACGCCACCCTTCGCACCGCCGAACGGCAGATTGACCACGGCGCACTTCCAGGTCATCCACGCCGCGAGCGCCTTCACTTCTTCGAGCGTGACATTCATGTCGAAGCGGATGCCGCCCTTGGCGGGTCCGCGCGACGTGTTGTAGAGCACGCGATAGCCGGTGAACACTTCCACGTCCCCGTTGTCCATCATGACGGGCACGGACACGATGAGCTGCTTCTCCGGGTTGCGGAGGATCTTGTAGATGCCGGGCTCGAGATCGAGCAGCTCGGCGGCGCGGTCGAAGCGCGACATCATCGCTTCGAAGGGATTTTCTTCGTTGAGGAACCGATCCTTGTCCGGGCGGACGATGCTGTCCGTCGGCAGGCGGAGGAGGTCGATGGCCATGTGGCAGTAGGTGGTGGGCCGGCTCAGCCGGGGGGAGGAACCGCGGTGTCGCGCGCGGTGATGACCCGCTCGACCTGCTGGTCGAGGAGTGCCGCGCCGCGTTCAACCGCGACATGCTGGGAAACATACCAAAGCGGCGGTCCGACGCGAGGCCAGAGGGGTGCCAGCTTCACGGCGTCCTTGAGGGTGCACACGACGCGCGTTGCCGGCCTGATACCCGCGGGCCCGCCAGTCGGTGCCGTTCGCGCGAGCACGGTCGCAATATCAGTCGCTGTGAACGTGTGATGATCCCCAAAGGTCAGGTGCGCGCGCACGTCATAACCGCATGCGCGCATCTGGGATTCGAAAGCCTGCGGGTCGGCAACGGCAGTCACCAGCACCACCGGGCCGTCGTCCGGCTTGGTCTCTGGTAGAGCCGCCGCGCCGGGGAGCGCCGCCGGCTCCCCATCCGGTTGCGATGACGCGAGCTGGCGCAGGGGGCCGGGCTCCAGACGCAGCACGGCCACCCCCACCTCGGGGGCGGCCCGTTGCACCGCCTGCAGTACCCGATCCACCTGCTCCTGTCTCGCGGCCTTCACGGTTACGACGATGGCCGTCGCGCGCTGCAACGCCGTCAGGGGCTCACGGTAGGGACCGGCCGGCAGGAGGCGGACCGCGCCAGCAAAGCGATCGGCGCTGAGCAGAACCACATCCGCCACACGCCGGGCCCGGCGGTGCTGGAAGGCATCATCGAGCACCACACAGTCCGCCCCCCCGGCGGCCGCCTGTGCCGTTCCCAGCACGCGGTCCGGATTGCGAATCACCGGCACCGTCGGGTTGAGCACCGAGTGCACCCGCCACTCGTCGTCGCCGTAGCCGCGCATGACCAGCGCCGGGTGTGCGCCCCGCTCCTGCAGCCGCGCCGCGAACCAGGCCGCCACCGGGGTCTTTCCGGTCCCGCCAACAGTCAGGTTGCCAACCGACAGGGCGGGCAACGCCATGCCGGGCAGTGTTCCCCGCTGCAGCGCGCGATCATAGCGCTGGCGACGCTGGGCCACCGCCCCTCGCATCAGCACTTCGGCAGGCCACAGCACGGCCCGCGCCAGCTCACCCGGCAGTCCATCGGCGTACCACAGCCATTCGGCCGCGCGACGTCCGAGCTCCGGTGCCATCAGCTGGCTCCGACCGATCCGTTGCGTGGTGGGCTCGCCAGCGCCGCGGCCTGCGCCTGGTCAGCCGCCATGTGCGCCGCAAACTCTTCAGTGCGGGCGGCGGCTTCGCGCACATCGGCGTCCGTCAGATAGCGGGGCGCGCCGTACACCACGGTGATGCGCGCGAAGGGCTTGGGAATCTCGAAGGCATCCCAGCTGCGCAACTGCCACTTGCGATCGACATGTGCCGTAATGGTCACGACCGGCACCTGTGCGCGATGTGCCAGAATGAGCGCGCCCGGCGCGAAGCTGTGCCGCGGCCCGCGGGGCCCATCGGGAGTGAAGGCCATGTCGGTGCCCTGCTTCACCACCTGCACCGCTTCGAGCAAGGCCCGCGTGCCACCGCGCGATGACGACCCACGCACGCCGAACATGCCGAACTTCTCGAGGATGCGCGTGATGATTTCGCCGTCGCGATGCTCGCTCACAAGTACCCCGGTGCGCACATGATGCGACCAGAGCACCGGCAGCATCTGCCCGTGCCACAGCGTGTACACACAGGCAGTATGCCCGTCCCGGCGAGGCCAGATGGCCTCACGACCATGCACCGTGCTGCGCCAGGTGAGGCCCAGCACCCGGAACACCATCCAGCCCAGTGCAATGCTGAGACGGGTCTTCCAGTCGAGCGTGTGCGCCGCGCGTGACTCGGGCGTCGTCATGTGTAGTGCTCCAGCATGCTGCGCAACATGCCCGCCACGCGCGCCGAGGCACCGGGCGCCCCCAGCGCCCCGCGCACCACCGACAATCCCTCGAGCGCCGTGCGACGCGCGGCGCTCTGCACATCGAGCAACGGGAACAGTGCCGAGGCCACACGCGCCGGCACGAAGTCCTGCTGCACGAATTCCTTCGACACCTCCCGTCCGGCCACCACGTTCACAAGACCGATGTGCGGGATCTTCACCACGCGCCGCGCAATGCGGTACGTGAGCGGATTGGTCATGTAGCCGATGACATGTGGCAGACCGGCCACCGCCGCTTCCAGCGTGTTGGTGCCGCTCTTGAGCAGACCCGCCGTGGCGGCGCGCTGCACCACAAACCCCTGCCCCGACACCAGCGGAAACGGACACTGCGCCTGATCGATGCTCACCGTGGGCGCGACGCCCACCACCACCTGCACCTCGGGACGCTGCGCTTGCACCTGCTGCGCGGCCTCGACAAAGGGCGTGAGATGACGCGCGATCTCCGCGCGGCGGCTGCCCGGGAATACCGCGAGCACCGGACGTGCCGGGTCGAGGCCCAGCTGCGCACAGGCCTCGTCGCGTGACGGCAGGTGCTGCGCACGATCAAGCAGCGGATGGCCGACGAACGTGGCATCCACGCCATGCTGACGCAGGAGGGTTTCCTCGAACGGCAGAATGCACGCCGCCTTGCTGACCACCTGCGCAATGCGCGGCAGACGATCGGCACCCCAGGCCCACACCTGCGGGGTGATGAAATACAGCACCGGAATGCCCGCCGCCTTCGCGGCTGCCGCGACCTTGAGGTTGAAGCCGGGATAGTCCAGCAGCACCACCAGCCCCACCTGGCCGGTCGCCATCTCACGCTTGAGGCGACGCAGCAGCGCCCAGTGCTTGGGCACGTGCTGCAGCACCTCCACGAACCCCATCACCGCGAGATGTTCGACGGGCTCGATGATTTCCACACCCGCCCGCGCCATGTGCTGTCCGCCCACCCCTCGCAGCCGGGCGCGCTGCGTCACGGGCACCGCGTCGGCGTCCCAGGACGCGTGCAGCGCCTCCACCACCTTCCCTGCATGCAGGTCGCCGGACGCTTCGCCGACGACGAACAGCACGTCACGCACGCGGCGTTCCGTCAGGGTAGGCCTGCTCGGACATGGTGGCATGCGCCTGGTCGATGGCCGACACGATGCGCAGCGCTGCTTCGAGGGCTTCACGGCCCTCTTCACCCGTCACGGCCACGGGGTTCTGCCCCATGATGGCGCCGATGAACTGCGCCAGCTCGAGCCCCAGCGGTTCGCCATCGGGAGCCGTGAGCTCCACACGCTCCACGAACTCTTCGAGCGCGCGCGGGGCGCGGGCCAGAAGACGCGGATCGAAGTCGCCCCGAAGACGGAAGAACTCGCCCGTGCCGGCGGCCAGATCGAGCGAGAGATAGCCGCTCCGCTGGAAAATGCGCAGCTTGCGCAGTCGCTCGCGCGAAACGCGGCTGGCCGTGATGTTGGCCACCGCGCCGTTGGCAAAGGTGAGCCGCGCGTTGGCGATATCCACCTGTGGCGTAAGCACCGGGATGCCCATGGCCTGCACATCGACCACACGCGTGCCCACCAGCGTGTGCACGAGGTCGAGATCATGGATCATGAGATCGAGCACCACCGCCACATCCGACCCGCGCGGATTGAACGGTGCCAGGCGGTCGCTTTCGATGAAGCGCGGACCGTCCACATACGGCATGGCCGCGCGCACCGCCCGGTTGAAGCGCTCCACGTGCCCCACCTGCAACACCACACCGGCCGCGTGTGCCAGCGCCAAAAGCTCGTCCGCCTCGGCCAGCGTGACCGTGAACGGCTTTTCGACGAACACGTGGCGTCCCTTGCGCAGGGCCGCCGAGGTCACGGCATGATGCGCCGTGGTGGGGACCACGATGGACACCGCATCGGCCTGGTCGAGCAGCGCCTCGAGTGACGGCAGCGCCGCCACACCATGCTGCTCGGCCACCTGCGCCGCACGCGCCGGATTCTCGTCGACAAAGCCAACGAAGCGATCTCCACAGAGATCACGCAGAATGCGGACATGGTGAATGCCGAGGCCACCGGCGCCCACCACGCCCACGCGCGGGGCGCGGGGACCGCTGAATCGCTGCAGGTCCACTGCTGACGTGCTGTTCATGATGCGTTCATGATCGGGTCAGAACCCCACGCCGCGCTGACTCGCCTCGATGAAGCCGAGGAAGTGCTCGACTTCGGGAATCATGGTCATCTCCGCGCGTGCGCGCTCCACACCCTGCGACAGGTTGAGGTCGGAGCGGAAGCAGAAGCGATAGGCGCGCTTGAGTTCGCGCACCACCGCGTCATCAAATCCGCTGCGCTGCAGCCCCACCGAGTTGAGCCCGAAGAGCTTGATGGGATTGCCCACCGCGCGCACATAGGGCGGCACATCCTGCGACACGCGCGAGCAGCCGCCGATGAAGGCGTGCTTGCCCACACGCGCGAACTGATGCACCGCGCACAGCCCGGAGATCGTGGCCCGATCCTCCACCATCACATGCCCCGCGAGCTGGGTGCCGTTCGAGATGATGACATGGTCGCCCACGTGACAATCGTGCGCGAGATGCACGTAGCTCATGAGGAAGCAGTGCTTGCCCACGCGCGTCGTGACCGAGTGCGCCGTGCCGCGGTTGACCGTGGCGTACTCGCGGATGGCGGTGTCGTCGCCGATCTCCACCCAGGTCTCCTCGCCGCGATACTTGAGGTCCTGCGGATCGCCGCCGAGGATGGCGCCCATTCCCACCTGCACGCGCTGGCCCAGCCGCACATTGCGTTCGAGCGTGGCGCGGGCCGCGATGCGCGAACCATCACCCACGCTGCACTTGGGACCGATGATCACCCACGGGCCGATCTCCACATCCTGGCCGATCTCGGCCGACGGATCGATGAGCGCCGAGGGGTGAATGCGCACGGACGATGTCGTCGTGGAGGACGCGAGAGTCTGCGCGTTCATCGATCGCGGACCATGGCCGCCATCTCTGCTTCGGTGACGACCTGACCATCGACGTATGCCGTGCCCTTCATCTTGCACATCGTGCCGCGCATCTGCAGCACATCGAGTTCGAGGCGCAGCTGATCGCCCGGCTTGACGGGCCGGCGGAACTTCACGTTGTCGAGCGACATGAAGTACACCACCTTCGACGAGGGATCGTCGATGGTGCGCATGAGCAGCATGCCGCCCACCTGCGCCATGGCCTCGATGATCAGCACCCCCGGCATGATGGGATGTCCCGGGAAGTGGCCCTGGAAGAACGGTTCGTTGATGGTGACGTTCTTGAGCCCGACGATGCGCTTGCCCTCCTCGATGTCGAGGATGCGATCGACCAGCAGGAAGGGATAGCGGTGCGGCAGCACCTGCAGGATGTCTTCGACGGTGTACACGGCAGGCTCCGGGACAGCGTGTTGCACGAGGGCGCGAACCAGGGCAACCGTGCCCCGATGACTGGGTTTGTGGGCCACGACGCGAGCCCGCAACCGGGCTCCCGCCAGCACGAGATCTCCGACGCAGTCGAGCGCCTTGTGGCGCGCGAACTCGTCGGTCCAACGCAAACTGGTGTCCACCAGCCCCTGGCCATCGAGCACGATGGCATTGGCCGTGGACGCCCCCTGAATCAATCCCTTCGCCCGCAGCGCGTCCACTTCGTGCATGAAGCCGAAGGTGCGGGCGGCCGCGAGCTCGCCGGCAAAGGTCGAGGGGGTCACACGCCCCGCCCACTGCTGCGGGCCAATGAGCGGATGCGGGAAATCGATGGTGACCGTGAGGTCGAAGCCCATGCTCGGATGGGCCTCGTACACCGACTCGCCGTCCACCACCCGTATCGACTTGCGCAGCACCAGCCAGTCGGGCCGGCCGCTGTGGGCCACGGGCTCCGCCGACTGCAACGCCGCGAGAAACGGCTGCGCGCTGCCATCCATGATGGGCGGCTCGGGGCCATCCATGGCAATCTCGAGGTCGTCGAGGCCAAGGCCACCGACAGCCGCCAGTACGTGTTCCACCGTGTGCAGCGCGGCGCTGCCTGTGCCCAACTGGGTGCGGCGCTCCGCCTCCACCGCGATCTGCACCCGCGCCGGAATGAGTGGACGGTCCGGCAGATCCTCCCGACGAAACACAATGCCCGTGCCCGGCGCGGCCGGACGGAAGGTCAGGCGGCAGGGATGGCCAAGATGCAGCCCGATGCCCTCGACCTGCGCCTCACGCGCAATGGTGTAGCGCGGTGCCTGCAGAGACGTGGAGCGGCCACGCGCTGCGGCGCCTTCTCCTGCCAGCGCGATCATGCCGATTCTCCACGCAACAGGCGCTCGAGCGGGCGAATGAGCTTTACCAGTCGCGCCAGCGCAGCCTGCGCACGCAGCTGCTCCTTGTGCGGGCGCGCCGGATAGCCGGACCAGGTTTCCCCGGCGGGTACGTCGCCAATCACGCCAGCCTGTCCGCCCAGCTGCGCACGAGCACCAACGGTGAGGTGACCACCCACGCCCACCTGGCCACCCAACTGCACACCGTCGCCGATGCGCGCCGACCCTGCCACGCCAACCTGCGAGGCGAAGAAGCAGAACCGTCCGACACGCACATTGTGCGCGATGTGCACGAGACTGTCGATCTTGGTGCCGGCGCCGATGATGGTGTCGTCCACACTGCCGCGATCCACGCAGCTGTTGGCACCCAACTCCACATCGTGCTCGAGCACGCAGCGGCCGATGTGCGGAATGCGCGCGACGCCATCTGGTCGCGGCACAAAGCCGAAACCCTCACGCCCCGCCTGGGCTCCGGCATGCAGCACCACACGGTCGCCCAACTCGGTGAACGGGTACACGACCGCATTCGGATACAGGCGAACGTCGCGCCCGAGCACAGCACCGGCGCCCACCACGGCCCCCGCGCCAATCCAGCAGCCGTCGCCCAGCACGGCGTCCTCACCGATCACCGCGTGCGGATCGAGGGTCACCCCCGCACCGAGGCGAGCCGACGGCGCCACGACCGCCGTGGCATGCACGCCTTCGGCGCGCGGCTCGCGGCGGTGGAAGCGCGCGAGGAGGCCAACCAATGCGTCGATGGGCTTCTCCACCACAATGCGCGTGCTCGGACGTCCCGGCTGCTCGGCGTAGGCCGGGGTGACGAGCACCACACCGGCCGCCGAATCCGCAAACGACGCCGCATAGCGGGGGTGCGCCAGAAAGCTCAGGTGCTGAGTCCCCGCACGATCGAGCGGCGCGATGCCCTCCACCAGCGCCGACCCATCGCCAATGAGCACGCCGCCGACCTGTGCTGCAATGGCAGCGGCGGTGATGGGCTCCTGCCCATCACCGCCGTTCTGCTGCCTGGTGGTGGTTGACCCACCGGGCGCCGGACTCACGTCGTGGGCGGCTTCTTGGTGGTGACACCCGCCGGGGCCGACGCCGGACCTGCCGGCTTGGCGGCAGGCGCCGCGGTGGCCTTGGGCGCGCTCAGGCGCAGCTTGCTCAACACCCGGTCGGTGATGTCGAGGTTCTTGTCGGCCGACACGATGAACGCACCAGCCGTGACGTCGAAGATGAACGAATAGCCACCTTCCTGACGCACATCGTCAAGCACCTTGCGCAGCCCTTCCATGATGGGCGCCATGAGCTCTTCCTGACGATCCTGCGCGCGCTCCTGCAGCTTCTGCGCCTGTTGCTGCCACGCGGCTTCCTTCTCACGCAGCGTCTTCAGGCGCGCTTCCTTGGCCGTGGGGGAAAGCGAGAGCTCCTCCTTGGCAAAGGCCTCCTGCATGGTGTTCAGCGAGTCCTGCAGCTTGGACAACTGCTGCCGGATGCCGACCATGTCCTTCTCGAACGCCGCTTCCGCCTCGGCACGACCCGGGGCGTTCTGCAGCAGCGCCTGCGAATTCACGTAGGCGAACTTCTGGGCGGCCTGGGCCGACGAAAGCGACGGTACCGCCGCCAGCAGGGCGCACGCACCAAGTACGGGGATGAGACGCATGGGAAAAGTCCTGGTTTAGAAGAGCTGGCCGAGTCGGAAATGGAACTGCCAACGGGGGTCCTTGCGGATCCGCCCCGTCAGCACGTCCACCGACGTGCGGTCGAAGCCGTACGCCATGTCCAGTCCCAGAGGACCGAGGGGCGTAACGGTAGATACCCCGAATCCGGCAGAACGGAAGAGGCGTGTGGGGTTCATCTGGCGGGCCGAGGCCCAGTTGTTGCCGGCGTCGGCGAAGATGTTCGCATAGAACATCTGGTTGAAGCGGAGGCCGATCTCCCCCGTCATGGTCATGAAGGCGTTGCCGAAGGAGGCCGGGTCCGAGCGGAACTGGTCCGTATTCGGGTTGAATCCCCCCGGCGTGATCGAGAACTCCGGGTAGCCACGCAGCTGCTGGCCGAACATCACGCCACCCACGGCAAACTGCTGCTGGAAGAAGAACGGTCCCGAGTTGCCGAAGAGGGCGCCGGCCCGGGCGGTGAGGCCCATGGTGAACTTGATCGGCTGCGACCCGGGATTGCCACCGCCGATCTGACCCAGCAGCGAGTAGGCCCGCATCTCGGTGGTCACCCGCTGGAAGTTCACCGTTCCGCCCAGCGGACCGCCGCTGAAGTCGGTGGAGATCATCTTCATGGAACCCTCCGTGGCGAACGGCAGGTCCACGCGCGTATCCGAGGTGTACTCGAGGCCGAGATTCGAGCGGAAGCAGTTGCGTGAACAGCTCCCCTGAATGGTACCCGAGGTGAAGGTGGCGGATTCACCGTTGTACGAAATGCCCACGCTCGAGAACAGCGACCAGGGCACCGGCAGGCCCAGGCGGAACTGGCCGCCCGTGCGGATGTTCTGCCCCAGATTGCCGACGATGAAGCGCGACTGGGTGCGATACGCGCTCAGCGCACCCGACAGACGCGTGCCACGCAGCGCGGGATCCGTGTAGGTGGCCGTGAAGTCGTTGAAGAAGCGGCCGTACTGCCAGTTGAGGCGACCCGACTTGCAGAGTCCGAAGAGGTTGGGCTGCTCGAGGCCGATGAAGCCACCGAAGCCCACACCACCCTGCCCCATGCTGGCGCCGAAATTGATGCTGCCCGTCCGCTTCTCCTTCACGCGGAAGACGATGTCCACGTCGCCCTGATCATTGATGGGGCGATAGTCGGGGAACGGCATCGGCTGCTCGAAGAAATTCATGTTGCCGATGCTCTGGTAGCTGCGGATGAGCGCCGCCTGATTGAAAGGGCCGCCCGGCACCAGGAAGATCTGCCGACGGATGCAGTCGTCCGCCGTGTAGTCATTGCCGATGATCTCGATGCGGTTCACGATGGCGGGATTCCGCTCGTCGATTTCCCAGCGGAGGTTCACCGTGGGCACCGAATCGGCGCCCTCATAGCGACGCTCCACCACCGGCCGCACCTGCGCGTACAAGTAGCCGTTGTTGCGATACTCGTTGTTCAACTTCTCGATGGACTCATCCCACTTGGCCTGATCGAAGATGCCTTCAGGCGCCGCCGGCTGACGACGGATGAGGCCCTTGAGCCGCTGACTCAGCGACGGATCCTGCCCGTCAAACGGGTAGAAGCGCCGGAGGGCATCGGTGGGGAATCGACGGTTGCCCGCGATCTCGAAACTGCCCACCCGGAACTTGGGCCCTTCGTCGATGCCGATGCGCACCAGGCCCTTGCCCAGCTCACGATCGACAATGAGCGTGTCCTGCGTGATGCGCATGTCCACGTGTCCCAGCCGCGCGTACAGCTGCGGAATGCGCTCGCCCAGATCGCCCACGTACTTGTCGTCATCGTATTCGCCCTTGCGGAAGAACCAGAAGCCCTCGGGCTTGGTCTTCATGGCGCCGACCACGACCTTCTCCTTCACCGCTTCATTGCCGACGATATCGATGCCGGAAATGGCCAGACGCCGTCCCTCATCCACGGTGTAGGTGAGCGCAATGCGCCCGTCGTCCATCACGGTGGAATCGATCTTCACCTCGGCGAGGTAGTACCCCGCCGCCTCGTACGTGGAGTCGATGCGCGCCCGCGCCCGCGCCACCTGCAGCGGGTCAATGGGCCGACCGATCAGCAGATCGATCTTGTCCGACACCGAGCGTTCGGACAGGGCCGAGGGACCGGTCACCTTGAGGTCGCCAAGGATGGCGCGCTCGCGCACCTGGATGACGGTCAGCACCCGCTCGGGCACCGACTCCAGGTCGCAGAGAATCTGCACATCGTCAAACTCACCCAACTGATAGAGCGCCTTGATGGCGCGCTGCAGCGGCGGGAAGCTGAGCTGCATGCCCTGGGTGATGCCGGCCTCCGTACGAATGCGGGAGGCCTCGACGCGTACGTTGCCACGCACCACCACCGAATCCGCCGTGGCACATCGTCCACTCGCGTCCTGCGCCGGCAGCCGCCCCGGGCTTCCGAGGAAAGCACCAAGGACCACCGCGGCCGGCAGCACCCACCGCACCAGTTGTTGGGACACGCGTTTCAGCATAGCCTCGAAATATAGCGGGCAACGCCCCCGGAAGGGGGTGGTGAATCGGGCTCTTCTTCACACCGCAGACTGACGCCCCGTGGGCCCGACGCACAAACGGCCGGCCCACGCAGGGGCCAGCCGTTTGACACCAAGTCCCGCTCGAGCGTTTCCCCTGAATCCTGCCCAGGGGCCCCGGAAATTCAGGACGCCTGCGGGGTCGGACTGAGCACACGGAACTCCAGCTTGTCCTTCTCCGACGAGGACACCGCCACCTCGATCTCGTCGCCGCGAGAGAACTCGCCCGTGAGAATCTTCTCCGAGAGCGGATCCTCGACGTAGCGCTGGATGGCCCGCTTGAGCGGACGCGCACCGAAGTGCTCGTCGTGGCCGTGGTTGACCAGGAACTCCGTGGCCTCCGACGTAAGCTTGATCGTGATTTCTTCCTCGGCCAGGCGCTTCTGCACGTCGGCGAAGAGAATCGACACGATCTGCGAAATGTGCTCCTTGCCGAGCGGGTGGAACACGATCACGTCGTCCAGGCGGTTCAGGAACTCGGGGTTGAAGACCCGGCCCATCTCCTCCTTGACCTTGTCCGCGATGCGCTCGAAATCCCCGCGCGCATCGTTGGTGGCGAAGCCCAGCGACTTGCCCTTGGTGATGTCCTTGGCGCCCACGTTGGACGTCATGATCACCACGGTGTTCTTGAAGTCGATGACGCGACCGTAGTTGTCGGTGAGATGACCCTCATCGAGCACCTGCAGCAGGATGTTGAACACATCAGGGTGCGCCTTCTCGATTTCGTCGAGCAGGATGACGCTGTACGGCTTGCGACGCACGGCCTTGGTGAGCGTGCCCGAATCCTCGTAGCCCACGTAGCCCGGCGGCGCACCGATGAGCCGCGACACGGAGAACTTCTCCATGTACTCGCTCATGTCCACGCGAATGAGCGCGGAGGCATCGGCGAACATGAACTTGGCCAGCGCGCGCGCCAGCTCGGTCTTGCCGACACCCGTGGGGCCGGAGAAGATGAACGAGCCGATGGGGCGACGCGGATCCTTGAGACCGGCGCGGCTGCGGCGAATGGAGCGGGCGAGGGCCTTGATGGCCTCGTCCTGACCCACCACGGTGCCGTGCAGCTCGTCTTCCATGCGCAGAAGACGCGAGGTCTCCGCCTCCTGGAGGCGCGTGACCGGGATGCCCGTCCAGCGGGAGACGATGAAGGAGATCTCCTCCTCACCCAGCGTGGGCCGGAACGACTGCCGCCGCTGCTCCCACTCGTCCTGCTTGCGCCGGATCTCCGCCTGCAGCTCACGCTCCGTGTCACGCAGCGAGGCCGCGCGCTCGAAGTTCTGATCGCGGACCGCCGCTTCCTTGTCGGCGTTGATCTTCTCGAGCTGCTCCTTGAGCTCCGCCACCTCTGCGGGCGGCACCTGCGCGGCCAGGCGCGCGCGCGCACCCGCCTCGTCGATGACGTCGATGGCCTTGTCCGGCAGGAAGCGATCGGTGATGTAGCGCTCCGACAGCTTGGCCGCGGCCAGCAGCGTTTCGTCGGGGATGTTCACCCGGTGGTGATCCTCGTACTTCTTGCGCAGACCCTGCAGAATCTGCACGGTCTCGTCGATTGACGGCGGATCGACCACCACGGTCTGGAAGCGGCGCTCGAGCGCGCCGTCCTTCTCGATGTACTTGCGGTACTCGTTGAGCGTGGACGCGCCGACGCACTGCAGCTCGCCGCGCGCCAGCGCCGGCTTGAGCATGTTGCTGGCGTCAATGGCGCCCTCGGCCGCTCCGGCCCCGACAAGCGTGTGCAGCTCGTCGATGAACAGAATGACCTGCTTGTTCTGCGCGATCTCGTTCATGACCGCCTTGAGGCGCTCCTCGAACTGACCGCGATACTTGGTGCCCGCAATGACTGCCGCCATGTCGAGCGACAGCACGCGGTTGTCGCGCAGCGAGTCCGGGCAGTCACCGTTGGCGATGAGCTGCGCCAGCCCCTCGACGATGGCCGTCTTGCCCACACCGGGTTCGCCGATGAGCACCGGATTGTTCTTCTTGCGACGCGTGAGCACTTCCATGACGCGCTCGATTTCCTTGGCGCGCCCGATGGTCGGGTCGAGCTGCCCTTCGGCCGCCAGCTGCGTGAGATCGCGGCAGAAGTGATCGAGGGCGGGCGTCTTGGACTTCTTCTCACCCTTGGCCGACGAGGGCGCGGCCGACGGCGGTGCCCCGCTGCCTGCCTTCTCGGCGGTCGGCGGCGTCCCACCCTGCGGCATTTCGGTGCCGAGCAGGCGCAGCGTTTCCGCGCGCGCGGCCTCGAGATTGACGCCGGCGTCGGTCAGCACCTGGGCCGCAATGCCCTTCTCCTCACGGAGCAGGCCAAGCAGCAGATGCTCCGTGCCGACATAGCTGTGGTTGAGATCGCGCGCTTCGGCCATGGCGAGTTCCAAAACCTTCTTGGCGCGCGACGTGTACGGCAGGTCCGGGCCGGTGGCCTGCGCCGCCTTCCCCTTCTTGACCGTGTCCTCGATTTTCTGCGTGACGTCGTCGAGATCGACGTTGAGGTTCTGCAGCACTGCTGCCGCAACCCCTTCGCCCTCGCGGATCAGCCCGAGCAGGATGTGCTCCGTGCCCACGTATTCGTGGTGCAGTCGCGCGGCTTCTTCGCGCGCCATGGCCAGGACCTTCCGCACCCGCTCGGTGAAGTTGTAGCCGTTCATCGTCCCCTCAGGGTCGTTGGGAAGCGGTTCATTCGACACCGCCGCCTTCGCTCACCAGCACCTGCCGCACATAGCGGGCACGTGCCAGATTCGCCTCGCCGTCCGTCAGCACCCGCCCCTCGCCGTGGGAGAGGTGTGCCGTCTGCGCAAAAATCAGGAGCTTGTTGAGAGTGTATACACTGAGCCCGGTGATCAGTTTCAGTCCGACCGCCAGTCGCACGCCACTCAGGTAGTTCATGGCCTCGTCGAACGTCAGGCTGCGGGCGTACCGCAGCGTGCCATACGCGCGCCACAACTTGTCCTCGATAATATAGCCCGCATCCCGCACCAGCACACGACGGGCTTCCTCCTCGCGCTCGATCACATGACGCACGACGCGCACGAGCAGGTCCTGCAACTCCTCTTCCGACCGTCCCAGCGTGGTCTGGTTGGACAACTGGAAAAAGTTGCCCACCACCTCACTGCCCTCGCCATACAGCCCGCGATACGTGAGGCCCATCTGCTGCAAGCCGGCTAGCACCTTGCCGATTTCCTTGGTCAGCACCAATCCCGGCAGATGGATCAACACCGACGCCCGCAATCCGGTGCCCGTATTGGTTGGACAGGCCGTGAGGAATCCGAACTCGCGGTGATAGGCATAGGGCAACTGCGCGCCCAGTTCACGATCGAGCCGCGTCACGGCTCCGAAGGCCTCAGCCACCGCAAACCCGGACCGCAGGGCCTGCAGGCGCAGGTGATCTTCCTCGTTGACCAGCAGGCCGGCCTGCTCACCCAGGAAGGCGGCGGCGCCGGAGCGCACCGGATGCTGGGGATCGAGGCCGGCCAGTTCCTTGCTCACCAGATGCCGCTCATGCAGCAACTGGCGATCCACCGCCTCCAGTTCATCGAGACGCACCAGCACCGAACTGCGCAGTGTGGGCACACCGCCCAGCGCATCGCGCACCTGGGCGAGCAAACGCAGTCGCTCGCCGTCGCGGGCCCGCCCGGTGAACGCATAGCCGCTCACGTTGCGCGCCAAACGCATGCGGGTGGAGATGACCACGTCGCTGTTGGGGCCCGACGCGTCCAGCCACTGCACGCCGCCATCGGGCAGCAGCGACAAGTCGAGCTCGGGACGCGGACTCGTCATACGGTCTCCGTCTCCAACTGACGAATACGGTCGCGAAGCGACGCGGCCAGTTCGAACTGCTCGGCCTCGACGGCGCGGCGCAGACGGTCCCGCAGATCGTGCAGTGAGTCCGGCTTCTCCAGCACATGAGTCACCGGCGCATCGTAGCGCTGCCCCACATGACGCGAGCTGCCATGCAGCCGCCGCAGCAGTTCGCGCAGGCTGTGCTCCATGGCATCGTAGCAGTGCGCGCAACCCAGCCGGCCACTGGCGCGGAAATCACGCGCCGTGGCCCCGCAGAACGCGCAGGCGGCCGCGTCCTCGCTCGTGCTGGGCGCCTGCTGCTGCACCGCCTGCAGAATGTCACCCAACGGGTGCTGCGGCACCGAGAGCGTGGTCTCCACGCCCTTCGCCGCCGCGCACTTTTCGCACAGGTGCAACTGCGTGACCGCGTTATCCACGATCCGCGTCAGATGCACCACGGCATCCCGTTCCTTGCAGCTGTCGCACAGCATCAGCCGTCCCCCCGGACATCCGACTCCACCAACCGTCCTCCCACCAACGAAAGCACCCGATCGGCCCGTGCCGCCAGACTCTGGTTGTGGGTGACCACCACCAACCCCAGAGACTGCTCACGGGCCAGTTCCGCAAACAGGTCGTGCAACCGCTCAGCGTTGTAACGGTCGAGATTGCCACTTGGTTCATCCGCCAGCAGCACCGCCGGGCGCGCCGCCAACGCCCGCGCCACCGCGGTGCGCTGCTGCTCACCGCCCGACATGGCGGACGGCCGGTGGTGCAGCCGCTCCCCCAGCCCGACCCGGGCCAGGAGACTCGCTGCCCGTTCCCGGGCCTCGGCCTCCTCTACTCCACCTATCCTCAGCGGCATCATGACGTTCTCGATGGCCGAGAATTCCCGCAGCAGGTGGTGAAACTGGAACACGAAGCCCACGGTGCGGTTCCGCAGCGCGTCCACCGCCTCGTCACTGAGGGTTTCCACGGCCTGACCGTCCAGACGTACCCGCCCCGCCGTGGGGCGGTCGAGGGCCCCCAGCACATGCAGGAGCGTGCTCTTGCCCGCGCCGCTCTCGCCCACGATGGCCACCATCTCCCCACGCTGTACCTCGATGGCGACCTCATCGAGCACACGCAGGATCATGCCGTCGCCGCCACGGTACTCCATGACCACACCTTCGGCCGCCACCACCGGGCCGACACCGCGCAAGCTGTTGCCGGCCGCCTCATTCATGGCGGATGGCCTCCACCGGGTAGAGGCGTGCGGCCTGTCCGGCCGGGTAGAGCGTGGCCAGGGTGGACACCAGCAGGCTCACCCCGACGATGAGCGCGATGTCCAGCAGTTCGAGTCGCACCGGCAGGTGATCGATGAGATACACCGACGGATCGAGGGCGATGAGGCGCTTGGCCTCAAGCAGCCAGGCCAGCCCTATGCCAAGCACCAGACCGCCCGCAGTGCCCACCGCGCCAATGACCACGCCCTGCCAGAGAAACACACGGCGCACGGCCCGCGCCGACAGGCCCATGGCGCGCAGAATGCCGATTTCACGGGTCTTGTCCGACACCACCATCGTCAGCGTGCTGACAATGTTGAATGCGGCCACCACGAAGATGAGCAACAGAATGAAGCCCATGCCCAGTTTTTCGAGGCTGAGCGCCTGGAAGAACGAGCGATTGTGCTCCTGCCACGAAATCGCCCGCACCGGCGCCGCCAACGTGGCCCGCAGCGTATCAGCCACCGCAGGCGCCGCGTTGCGATCGGCGGTCTTGACCTCGATGCCCGTGACATCACCACTGAACCCGGCAAAACGCTGCGCAGCTTCGAGCGACACATACGCCCAGCCGTCGTCGTAGTCGTACATGCCGGTTTCGAAGAGCCCCGTCACCACCAACGAGTCGTAGCCTGGAATGAGCATGCCGGTGGACGCATTGATGTCCTGCGTGCCGACACCGTAGAGCACCACGGTGTCACCCGGAAACGCATTCAGCTTGGAGGCGAGGAGTCGGCCAAGCACCACGCCCGGCAAGTCCACACCATCGCGGCGAAACGCGAACTCGCCCAGAATGGCGTGCTGCCGGATGGTGGTGACTTCGCCGTCGCTGGCCGGTGGCAGTCCCACCACCTGCGCGCCCGTGGGGTATCCGCGCAGGTTGCGCACCAGGCCCTGCGTCTGCACGAAGGGCGCGGCGCGCACCACACCCGGCGCGCGGCGGATCTGCTCCAGCACCGGCTGCCAGTCGCGCAGCCGCATGTCATCCCCGTACGGCAGCACGCGCACATCGGGGCTGCCCACAAGGATCTTTTCACGCAGGTCGTGCTGCAGGCCGTTCATGACCCCCATGATGATGATCAGCGCCGAAACGCCCACCACCACCCCGGCAATCGAGATGACGCTGATGAAGGACAACAGCCGCGACCCGCGACGACTGCGCAGGTAACGCCAGGCAATCGCCATCTCGAGCGCACGCATGCGACTACTCCGGCCGCATGGTGGGGAACAGGATCACATCGCGAATGTTGTGCGTGTCCGTGAGGTACATGAACAACCGGTCGATGCCGATGCCCACGCCGCCAGTTGGCGGCATGCCGTACTCCATCGCGCGCAGATAATCCTCGTCCACACCGCTCGCCTCGTCGTCACCCGCGGCACGCAGCGCCGCCTGCGCCTCGAAGCGCTCGCGCTGATCGATGGGGTCGTTGAGCTCGGAGAAGGCGTTGGCCAGTTCCTTGCCCTTGGCAAACAACTCGAAGCGCTCCGTAATGCCTTCGGGGCCACCGCGCTTGGGCTTGGCCAGCGGCGAGAGTTCCTTGGGATAATCCACCACGAACGTCGGTGTATCGATGCGCGACTCGACGAGCTCCTGGAACATCTCGTCGAGCAGCTTGGGGCGGCTCAAGGTGGACACCTTGGATACGCCAATGCGCTCGGCCATGGTCCGCAGTTCGGCATCGCTGGCCGCCATCACGTCGGCGCCCGCCGCCTTGGAAAGACTGGGCACCCACTCGATGCGCGGGAACGGCGTCACCAGCTGGGGCACCTTCTCGCCCACGATGGGAATGGCGCGCACGGCGTCGGCCGCAGCCACCAGCAGCGACTCCACCCGCTCCATCATGGTGGTGTAGTCGGCAAAGGCCTCGTAGAACTCGAGCATCGTGAACTCCGGATTGTGCGTCCGGTCGATGCCCTCGTTGCGGAAGTCATGCCCGATTTCGTACACGCGCTCGAAGCCGCCCACGATGAGGCGCTTGAGGTACAACTCGTCGGCAATGCGCAGATACAGCGGCATGTCGAGCGTGTTGTGGTGCGTGATGAAGGGACGCGCCGCGGCGCCGCCGTACAGCGGCTGCAGCACCGGCGTCTCCACCTCCAGATAACCCAGTCCGTCGAGATGCGAACGAATGGCGCGTGTCAGCACCGAGCGCGCACGGAACAGTGCCCGCACTTCGGGATGCACCGCGAGGTCCGCATAGCGCTGCCGCGCGCGCTGCTCCGTGTCGCTGAAGGCCGAATAGCGCACGAGTTGACCGTCCACCACCTGCTCCTTGCCCAGCGGCAACGGACGCAGCGACTTGGACAGCAGCTCCACCTGCGCCACCTTGATCGTGGCCTCTCCCGTACGCGTGCGCATCATGCTGCCACGCACACCCACCCAGTCGCCCAGGTCGTAGTCGTTCAGCTGCGCAAACGCCGCTTCGCCGATTTCGTCCTTGCGGAAGTACAGCTGCACGCGGCCGTCCATGTCGGCCAGATGCGCGAAAGCCGTCTTGCCCTGGCTGCGCCACGACACGAGTCGGCCGGCAACCGACACCTCCGGCCCCTCCTCACTGGTGCCCAGCGCCGCCACGGCGTCGCTCGCCGTGTGTGTGCGATCGAACGAGTAGCCGAACGGCTCCACGCCGGCCGCGCGCAAGCGCTCGAGCTTCTCGCGCCGCGCCTGCATCAGGAAATTCAGTTCCTCGCTCACGCCACGCCCCCCTCGGCTCCGGCGGCGCTCTCCTGCTTGAGGTAGGCCTGGATGAACGGATCGATGTCGCCGTCCATCACCTTCTGCACATCGGCGATCTTGAGCTCGGTGCGGTGGTCGTTGACCATCGTGTAGGGCTGGAAGACGTAACTGCGGATCTGGCTGCCAAACGTGACATCCTGCTTGTTGGCGTCGAACGCGGCCTTCACGGCCGCCTGCTTCTCCGCCTCGAGCTGATACAGGCGATTCTTGAGCTGCTTCATCGCCGTCGCCTTGTTCTTGAACTGCGAGCGTTCCTGCTGCGACGCGCACACGATGCCCGTGGGCAGGTGCGTGATGCGCACGGCCGACGAGGTCTTGTTGACGTGCTGGCCGCCGGCGCCCGAAGCGCGATACACGTCGATCTTGAGGTCTTCCTCGCGGATCTCGATGTTGATCTCTTCGTTCACCACCGGATACACGAACACCGACGCGAAGCTCGTGTGCCGACGCGCCTGCGAGTCGAAGGGCGAGATGCGCACCAGTCGATGCACCCCGGACTCGGGGCGCAGGAAGCCATAGGCGAACTGGCCCTTGATTTCCATGACGGCGCCCTTGATGCCGGCCTCTTCGCCCTCCGACAGATCGAGCATCTCGATCTCGAAGCCCTTGCGTTCGGCCCAGCGCGTGTAGAGTCGCAGCAGCATGCTGGCCCAGTCCTGCGCCTCCGTGCCACCGGCACCCGCGGAGATTTCGACCTGGGCGTCGCGGAAGTCGTCCTTGCCGCGCAGCAGCGACTTGAGCTCGAAGGCGTCGAGCTCGGCCACGATGCGCTCCACTTCCGCATCGAGGTCGGCGCTCATGCCCGCGTCGGGCTCCATCGCCAGCAGTTCGTCGAGCTCGCGCGCACTCGCGATGCGCGATGTCAGCGATTCGGTGGGCTCCACCCACCCCTTCAATACCTTGACCTGCTGAACGATGTCGCGCGCATGCTCCTGGTCGTTCCAGAAAGCCGCGTCGGCCATCTCTTCTTCGTATGCGTTCAGCGTCGAGCGCTTGCTCTCGACGTCAAAGATACCTCCGCATGTCCGCGAGCCGTTCTTCAGCCCGCGCGAGCACCTTCAGGCGTTCGCCGTCCTGCATTGTCGCCTCCACGTACGACGCGAGCCGCTTTCCGCAGGGGAAAGCGGCCCGGGATGTGCCTGCTGCATGACCTGCCTCGAACCACTGCAAGCTATCGGGTCCACGCGCGTCCCGACAGTCAGGGGCGCGTGTTCCCGCCGGGTTCAGAAGAGGCGGCGTCCGCCAGCAAGAATGTCGTTGAGGGCGTCCTGGAAATGCGGTGACTGCTCTGCCACGTCCCGACCCACCTGCTCCACGTACTCTTCGTAGCTCTTCTTGATTTCCTCGCGGAACAACTGCCGCAGCGTACCATCGCGCAGCCCTTCCTCACGCTTCTTCGGCTGATAAGCCACGAGGTCGCTGACCAGTGCCCGGGCAAGCCGCCGCGCCCGCTCGGCGGGATCCGCCTTGAGAAAGGGGTTGATGGGCCGCCGGCCGGCCGACGGCGTACCGGAGGAAGGCACTCCGGCGGAAGGCGTTCCAGCGGCAGGCGTGCCGACTGAGGGCTGGCGGACGCTGGACAGCGGCGTCACGGTGGCACTGGCCCTTGGCGTCGCACCTGCGGGCCTGGCGGTCAGCGCCGGAGCCGCGGGCACCCCGGCGGCCGGGGTACCAACACGCGCCGAGGCAATGGGCGTCGCTGATCGCGGCGTCCCGAAGCGACGCGGGCCCGCCGTCTGGTCCGGTGCCGGCGCAAAGGCCGGCGATGAGGACGGGGTCGCACTGCGAAGCGGCGGTGCGTACACCGGCGTGCTGCGCGCAGGAGTGCCCTGCCCGGCAGTGGCCTGGGACGCAGCGGCCGGCGTGGGGCTGCTGGACACGCCGCGCGCCGGCGTGGCACGCGAAGTCCCGCCGCCGAAGGCCGGCACTGCCGCCGCGGCGTTGGCCGGTGTGATGGAAACCGGCAGTGTGCCACCGCTGATGGCAATCACACCGCCGCAGACAGAGCAGCGGGCACGCACGCCGGTGGCCGGCACCTTGGCCGGATCCACCCGGAACACCGAGCGGCACTCGGGGCAGTTGACGTTCACGCCGCACCTCCGGCCGAGCGGCTGTCGCCGCGTCCACGGGTATCGGGGATGGCGGCCGTGAAGGCCGGCGTCTGCTCATCGCGACGACGGTCCACTGCCCAGACCGAACCCGGTAACGTCTTAGCGTAACTCTTCATCTCCGTCGCCAACTCGCTGACCTCGATCGCCCGCGTGAAATGACGCCGCTGATTGGTGACCACGCCCACCGACAACGTCATCAGGGGCACGCGGTGCAACTGTCCTCGGCGATCCTTGCCAAAGAAATATCCCACGCGGCGGTCCTGCTCGGAATACTGCCAGACCACCAATTCGTCGAAGACCTGCACGATATCATCGCACACACGCGAGACCGCCGCGAGGGGGATCGTGAACAGGAAGTCGTCGCCGCCGATGTGTCCGACAAATCCCTCGGCCCCGCACCAGCCCTTCACCACATCGTGAAGAATCCGGGCCACCAGTTGGATGACCTTGTCACCCTGATGATACCCGTAGCGGTCGTTGAACTCCTTGAAATGATCCAGATCGGCGTAACACGCCGCGAATTTCTCGCCACTTGCCACCCGCCTCGCCAGCTCGGCCGCGATCTCCCGGGCCCCCGGCAGCCGCGTGGACGGATGCACATCCACGTCCCGGTCACTGCGGCGCAGCATGACCCGCACGCGCGTGGCCGCTTCCTCGGGGTGCACATCGTCGCGAAGGACTTCATCGGCGCCGGCCTCGAACGCCGCCGCAAAGCTGCCGTCCGGTACCAGCATGAGCACGGGGATGATGCCCGTGAACGCGTCGCGCTTGAGGCGACGACAGGCCGTCAGTGCGTCCTCAAGCCACGCAGCATCGGACTTCGGGTCGGCAGTCTGGTCCGCAGCCGCATTGCCGGCCGAAGCGTCGAGCACAATGACCCGCGGCCGCGACTTGAGCGACCCCGCAATGATCAGATCGGCGCGATCCGTGCGCAGACAGCCCCGCGTGGCCGAGGCCAGAAACTCCGCCAGCCACGAAGGATCGACCACGCGTCGCGTGAGAATCATCGCGCTCTGATCGTCTGGCGTGGCGGTCATGCGGAGTCGGAGAAACGGGCACGAAACCGGCCCCGCCGGACGGCGCCCGGCGGAACGGAAGATCGGTCCAATAAGGGCCGTAACCTATGGACGATCAACTTCGGGCATTTGGCACGGCGTGCGGAGCGTCACACTTTGCCTCCGCGGACTGGCCGCACTAGTGCGTGCGCCGCAGCGAGACCCCGGCCTGCCAGGCCCCCTGGCCATTGGCCGGATCGCCCAGCAGCACATAGCGCGTCTTGACGTCCCCGACCGCCACCCCGCCCACGCCACCGAAGCGGCGCACGCGCACACTCACGTAAGCGTCCACCAGGCTGGCCAGATGGTTCACCGCCACCAGGCCCAGGTAGTTCACCGCTCGCTGATAGCTGCGGTTGGCGGAGTTGATGGTCTGGCGATACACGTCCTGCTGCAGCTGGGCGTCGCGCCAGCTCCAGCGATACTCATCCGTCACCGCGTACTGCAGGTAGAACGCGAGTGCACGCTGGTACTCGGGGCTGCCAACCGGGGGGGCATTGTCGGGGTCCCGCCAGAAGGTCTCACGCGCCAGAAGCCAGCGGGCCCCATTGTAGGTGCTGGGATCCGTTTCGGGATCCACGCCACCGCCCGGTATGCGGTCATAGGCACCGCTCTCCAGGAACTGCTGCATGGTCTCGTAGTAGTCCCAGGTGCCAAGCGGCTTCGGGCCCGCAAACGGCTGGCGGGCCACCTCGGCGGCAATCGAGCGGTAGGTGTCGCGCTCCCGATTCCCGTCGCGCAGCGCCGAGAAGTACTGCACGATCAGAAAGCCCTCGGCCACCAGGTAGGCCACACTGCGCTGCTGCCCCAGCGCATACTGCCCGCTGCCGGGAACGGCCAGGGAGGCCAGCGGGGCCCACCAGGGGGCCTTCACCGAGTCCGCGCGCCAGGCCGTCGTCTGGGCGCCTGCGGTGGCAGCAGGCGTGGCAAGCGGGGCGGCCGTGCGGCGCAGCGCCACCGGCGACTGCGCGTTCGGCGACTGCGCCTTGAGCCCGCCAGCGCAGCAGGCGAGAGTGAGGCCAAGCCTTCGCGCCGCTCGCCATGACAGGAGGCGGCCAGGCATCAGAAGCGCGTCCGGAGCGTGACGTAGGTGGGCGGCTGCCCCACCAGCGAAGACGAGAACGCGTCGAAGCGGCGGGCAATGTCGAGCCCGAACGCCCCGCGCTGAATGCCGAAGCCGATGGACGGTCCGCGGCCCTGGCCTTCCTGCATCTTGTAGCCGCCACGCAGGAACACCACGTCCTTGTAGCCCAGCACGGCGCCAAGGCCCGCAGCCGCACCACCCAGAGCGGAGGCGCTCATCAAGTCACCGCTCACTTCGAGCGACGCCTCACGATCGGCCAGGGCCTTGATGGGCAAACGGGTGCGCACGCCTCCCTGAACGACACGGGGCAACGGATCGGCCTGCTCGGCATCGCGGATCTGCAGCGCCGGTCCCAGGTTCCGCACCGACAGCCCCACCGTGATCGGCAGGCGCGTCGGCAGCACGTATTGCGCCCCCAGGTCCAGTGCACTCGTTGAACCGGAGAGGACAGGCACGGAACCACAGATGCCCGTGCAGGCAAAGCGCAGCATGACGAACTTGTAGGTCAGGCCTGCGCTGAAGGCCTTGCCCACCGGCGTGGCGTACGACACCGCGAGCTGGTAATTGCGATTGGTGATGGTGCCGAGAATGTTGCCCTGCGGGTCGGTATTCTCCTGGTCGCCGTAGTCGACGAGATACGCCGACGCAGCCAAGGTCCCCAGCACCTTCGAGGGCACCGAAAAGGCCAGCATGTTGCTGTTGGCCACGATGGTGGCCGAGTTGTGCACGGCCAGTTCCCGCTTGTTCAGACGCGCCAGCGCGGCGGGATTCCACCACATGGCCTCCGTGCCCAGCGCCGTGTCAGCGGCGACCGCCTCCCCACTGCCCACGGCGCGCGATCCAAACGGCGCCAGCAGGAACAGGCCTCCGCTCTGCGCGGAGAGCGAGGCGGGCGCAGCAGCCAGAAGGCAGGCCGCACCAAGAGTCCGCAGGACATCCCGGCACGCACGTTTGCCAGATGACCGCATCAGGCGCGGGAGTTGGGATCGCCGTAGCCGAGTCGCATGACCGCATTGCGGTTGCGTCGCCAATTCGGCAACACCTTGACCCAAAGATCGAGGTAGACCGGCTGGCCAACGAAGCGCTCGATCTTGGCTCGCGCGCTCTTGCCCAATCTCTTGATCTGCTGTCCGTTGGCTCCGATCACGATGCGCTTCTGACTCTCACGTTCAACATGCAGGACCGCCCGAATGTACAGCGGGGACGAGCCTTCCCGATACTCTTCGATTTCACAAGCCAGGGCATGTGGCAGTTCATCTCCCAGCTGCTCCATGGCCGTCTCGCGCACGAACTCGGCGCAAAAGAAGCGCACCGGCTGCGTGGAGATCTCATCGTCCGGATAGTAATACGGACTGACCGGCAGCTTGTCGGTGATGGTGGTCACCAACTTGTCCATGCCTTCGCCCTTGGTGGCTGAGACCTGGACCGCATCAGGATAGCGCTGCGTCAGGGCCTCGCGCTTTGGCGCGTCGAGCAGATCCACCTTGTTGAGGACCAGCACCACCACGGCACGTGGCGCCTGCTCGAGGTGCGCGGCCTCGGCGAACGACGCCGGAATGGCGCCGGTTGCGTCGACCACATGCACCAGCACATCGGCGTCGCGCACGGCGGCCAGGGCGGCGTTCCGCATGGCGCTGTGCAGCGTGTCGCGCGGCTCGAGCAGGCCCGGTGTGTCGAGGATGATCATCTGCGCCTCACCCTCGGTGCGAATGCCCACCACCCGGTGCCGTGTGCTCTGCGGCTTGTTCGAGGTGATGGCCAACTTTTCCCCGACCAGGCGATTGAGCAGCGTGGACTTCCCGGCGTTCGGGAAACCCGCCACGGTGACGATGCCAGCTCGGGTCATGCGCAGGGGACGAAGGTTGGATTCAAGCGAGTCGAAGGGTACACGGTGACGCGTGGTGACGCTACCATCATTTGATGGAAAGCCATATCCGCAGATCAGTTTGCAGGACTCAGTGTGTACAAACGCAAACACCCCCGCCACACGCTGTGTGACGGGGGTGCCTGCCAAGGGTG
>ERZ1066122.151-NODE-151-length-76599-cov-37.586277_pt1 | contig 76599 bp, 72 predicted proteins | sample MGYA00382769_ERZ1066122 | MGnify/ENA primary metagenome ERZ1066122 (study PRJEB33369, sample SAMEA5778352) | biofilm metagenome | biome: Industrial cooling water; feature: Water cooling tower basin; material: Biofilm | place: United Arab Emirates | collected... | reverse complement strand
ACACCTGCAACGTACTGCCCCGCCGGAGCTTGCGCTATGGGCCTTTCCTTTGCCCCCTATCCGGCAACTATGCCCCTGGTGAATAAGCCAGGTTGAGATCGTGACCAGGGAGGTCGATGCAGTATGCGCCGCGTACGAAGCGGCAAGTGGCGCACAGTTCCCCTTCCACTGCACCTATTGTGCAATAGGTCTATTGAAGAAAGCTCCTGCCCGAGGACAGGAGCCTTATACGAACTTCGGGTGAGCAGTGAGTGATTGGGGGCTTCGCAGGAAGCCGCTTTGTCTGAGCGCAGCGAGTTTAGCGGCTTCCGGAGAAGCCCCCCATCGCGAACGGAGCACCCGAAGTTCGTATTATCTGCTGATAAGCCCTATGTTCTAGCTACTTCAGCAGGTTCTTCGCGATCGTCTGCAACTGCATGTTGCTGGTGCCTTCGTAGATCGTGCCGATCTTGCTGTCGCGGTAGAACTTCTCCACCGGGTATTCCTTGACGAAGCCGTAGCCGCCGAAGAGGTCGATGGCCATGGAGCTGATCTGCTGCGCGACCTGGCTGCTGAAGAGCTTGGCCATGGCGGCCTCGTGCACGAACGGCTGGCCGGCGTCCTTGAGGCGCGCGGCGTTGTAGACCATCAGCCGCGCGGCCTCCAGCGCGGTGGCCATCTCGGCGACCTGGAACTGCACGCCCTGGAAATGGCCGAGCCTGTGGCCGAACTGCTCGCGCTCCTGCACGTACTTGAGCGTGGCCTCCAGCGCGCCGCGCCCGATGCCGATCATTTGCGCGCCGATGCCGATGCGGCCCTCGTTCAGCGTCTCGATCGCCGTCTTGTAGCCCTTGCCGACCTGGCCGAGCACGTTCGCGTCGGGCACGAAAACGTCTTCCAGGATCAGCTCGGTGGTGGAGGAGGCGCGGATGCCGAGCTTGTCTTCCTTCTTGCCGACGCTGAAGCCGTCGAAGCCCTTCTCGACGACGAAGGCGGTGATGCCCCTGTAGCCGTGGCCGGGGTTGATGCTGGCGAAGACGATGAAGAACTCGGCCTCGGCGCCGTTGGTGATCCAGAGCTTGCGGCCAGTCAGCCGGTAGCCGCCGTCGACCTGCGTGGCGCGGGTGGCGAGCGCGAAGGCGTCGCTGCCGCTGCCGGCCTCGCTGAGCGCGTAGGCGCCGACCTTCTGCTGGGTGAGCTGCGGCAGGTACTTCTCCTTGAGCGCCTCGCTGCCCCAACGCAGGAAGGCGTTGTTGACCAGCGTATTCTGCACGTCGACGAAGACGCCGACGCTGGCGTCGACGCGCGAGAGCTCCTCGACGACGAGCACGGCGGTGAAGAAGCTGGCCCCGGCGCCGCCCCACCTCTCCGGCACCTCCACGCCCATCAGCCCCAGCTCGAAGCACTGGGAGATCAGCGCGGGGTCCATCTGCTGCGCCTCGTCCATCGAGTGGACGCGCGGGCGGACCTCGTCCTCGGCGAACTGGCGCACCGCGTCGCGGAACATCTGCTCGTCCTCGGAGAGCAGCGTCAGCGGCGCGCCGCCGACAGGCGTCTCGACCGTAGCCATGGCACTCGTCCTGGTAGGGGGAGCGGGTCGCCGGCCGGAGCCGCCCGGCCGCGTCTGCGCCCAATATGAGCGCTCGCATGCCCGCCTCGCCACCCCGGCTGTCGGCGGTCGGTCGTCGGCTGTCGGTGCACCTCAACAGGAACCCGGCCCGGCGGCAGACGCCGAGGCCGGCGTCGGCGCCGTCCGCCACGATCTCTCGCGGAGATGGCGGAGGGGTGAAACGGCACTGGACAGGATGAACAGGATGGACAGGCTAACGGCCAGAACGAGATGAAGGTCCGACATGAGTGTGAACGGATGGACCTGCATCCCATCATTCCCTTTCACCCTCCTGTGCATCCATCCTGTTCATCCTGCAATCCTGTCCAGTGCCGTTTCCCCCGCCACCCACGCCCGCACCTCCGCGAACGGATGGCGCTCCAGCGCGCCGGAGAGCGGGTGGCGCCCGAGCCGGGCGCGGCTGGTCGCGGGGCTGCTGAGGCCGCAGAGGAAGCGCGCTTGCTGGCGCGGCTCGGCGAGCGCGGCAGGGTGCTGTGCGGCGAGCGCCTCCAGCTCGGCCCGCGAGACGAGCTGCTCCGGCGGCGGGCGCTCGGGCGCGAGCGGCATGGCGGCGACGCGGCCCTCGCAGACGCCGCAGTGGCCGCAGGGCTCCGTGCGCAGCTCGCCGAAGTACTTCAGCAACGCGTTCGTCTGGCAGCGTGCCAGCGTCAGGAAGCGCGGCACCAGCGCGATGCGCTCGATCTCGCGCGCCTCGGCGTCGGCGAAGCGCCGGGTCAGCTCCGCGACCAGCAGGTCGGGGTGGAGGTCGCGCGGCAGGCGCTCGAAGCGCTGGCGCACCTCGCTCGCCTGCACCTCGGCGTGGCCGCGCTCGGCGAGGTAGTCCAGCAGCGCGACGACGCGCTCGCGCGGCTCGCCCAGCGCCTCGCTCGCCGCGACGGTGTCGAGCGTCAGCCAGACGCGGCCCGGCTTGCCGGCCTGCAGCACGGCGCGCACGAACGCCGCCTTCGCCGCGGGCATGCCCTGCGTGATGGCGGCCGTGTCGTCGCGCAGCTTGAGGCGGAAGGTTGCGTAGAACGGGGTGAGCTGGCGCAGCACGCCGTCCAGCTCCAGGTAGGTGAGCGCCGTCTTCAGCACCAGTGGCCGCAGGTCGTGCGCCTGCGACAGCTCGTAGAGCGAGACGTCGAAGCGCTCGCCGCGGCCGAGCAGCTCGCGCACCAGCGACTCCAGCGCCGTGGCGGTCGGCGTGTCGCCGTAGGCGAAGTTCTCCAGCGTCACCACGTCTTCCGCGCTGCCCAGCACCTCGCAGACGCTCTCCTTCCCGTCGCGCCCCGCGCGGCCGATCTCCTGGCTGTAGCTCTCCAGTCCCTTGGGCAGGTTGTAGTGGTAGACGTAGCGCACGTCGGGCTTGTCGATGCCCATGCCGAAGGCGATCGTCGCCACCACCACGGCGCGGTCGCTCGCCTTCCACCACTCCTGCACCGCCACGCGCGCCTCGTCGTCCATGCCGGCGTGGTAGGCCTGCGCCGGCAGCCCCGCCTGCTGCAGCCGCGCCGCCACCTGCTCGGCCGTCTTCTGCAGCGTCACGTAGACGATGGCGCTGCCCGCCGGCCGCTCCGTGAGCCGCGCGACCAGCGCGCGCGTGCGCTCCGCCGCGCTCGTCGGGCTGGCGAGCAGGCGCAGGTTGGGGCGGTGGAAGCTGGTGACGATGCGCGCCGCCGGCGGGATGCCGAACGCCTGGGCGATGTCGGCGGCCACGCGCGGCGTGGCGGTGGCGGTCAGCGCGAGCACGCGCTCGGCGCCGGCGGCGCGCGCCGCCTCGGCGAGCTTCAGGTAGTCCGGGCGGAAGTTGTGGCCCCACGCCGAGATGCAGTGCGCTTCGTCGACGGCGAAGAGCGCGATGCGGGTGCGTCCGAGCCGCGCCAGGAAGCGCTCGTTGGTGAAGCGCTCCGGCGCCACGTAGAGCAGGCGCAGCGAGCCCTCGGCCATGCGGCGCTCCAGCTCGCGCACCGCGTCGGCGCCGCGCGTGCTGTCCAGCCGCTCGGCGGCGACGCCCAGCGCCTGCAGCGCGTCGATCTGGTCCTTCATCAGCGCGATGAGCGGGCTGACCACCACCGTCAGCCCCTCGAAGAGCAGGCTGCCGAGCTGGTAGATCAGGCTCTTGCCGCCGCCGGTCGGCATGACGGCGAGCGCGCGGCCGTGCGTCAGCAGCGCGTGCAGCGCCTCGGCCTGGCCGGGCTGGAAGCGCTCCAGGGCGAAACGCGTGCGCAGCAGCTCGTGGGCGCGCTCGGGCAGGCGGGGTGGGGAAGCGGGCATCTGCGGCTGCAATGGGTCGTGGAACCGGTGGCGAGACGCCGCTGCCGGCGCGTGCCGCCGCCCCGGCCGGTCGGCTCCGGGATCGGGCGGCGGTAATCTGCGGGGCGGAGTGGGTGGCGACAACCTCGGCCGCCGCGGTAGGGTGCCTCGCGCCGGCGCGCCAGGCGCCCCCTCGACAGCCTTCGTCCCATGAGCGATACTCGGATGGTGTCACTCCACGCCGACTCCCTCTCACCCCGTGTCACGGATGAGCACGCCTCCGCCCCCCGCCGCGCCCCCGCTCCGTGCGCGCTGGAAGAAGATCGCGGGCACCCTCGGCCTGTTCCTCGCCGGCGGCGTCGTCGGCGTCGCGGGAGCGAGCCTGCTCGACGGCTCCGCGCTCACGGCGCTGTTCCGCGAGCTGCGCGGCCAGTACGGCCGCGGCGGCGCGGTGGCGCTGATGCTGGGCATGCTCGCGCTCACGTTCTGGCTGGCGGTCGCGCTGCACGAGCTGGGGCACGTCGCGGGCGGGGTGCTGGCGCGCTTCCACTTCCTGCTGTACACCGCCGGGCCGCTGCGCATCGAGCGCGACGGCTTCGAGGCGCCGCTGCGGCTGGGGCTGAACCGCGAGATCAACGTGCTGGGCGGGATGGCGGTGCTGGTGCCGACCGAGTACCACGCGCTGCGGCAGCGCCTGGCCGTGCTGATCGCCGGCGGGCCGCTCGCGAACCTGCTGGTGGCGGGGCTCGCGTGGCTCGGCTTCGGGCTGGCGGGCCCGGCGCTCCTGAAGCTGGCGCTCGGCACGCTGGCCGTGCTCTCCGGCTTTCTGTTCCTGGTCGCGAGCGTGCCGTCGCGCGCCGGCGGGCTGGTCTCGGACGGCGCGCGGCTGCTGCGGCTGCTGCGCCACGACGCGGAATCGCGGCGCGAGGCCGCCATGTTCCCGCTGCTGGGAATGATGATGGCCGGCGCGCCGCCGCGGAGCTGGCCCGCCGAGCTGGTGGGCGCGGCGCTGCAGCCGACCAACGGGAGCTTCGAGGAGTGCCAGGCCGCGCTGCTCGCGTTCTACCACGCGCTCGACGCCGGCGACGTTGCGGCCGCCGGGCGGCACGTCGACTGCGCGCTCGCGCTGATCGGCACCTGCCCGCCGGGCGTGAGGCCGGCGTTCTACGTGGAGGCCGCGTTCTACGAGGCGCTCTACCGGCGCGACGCCGAGCGCGCGAAGGAGCACCTGGCGCGTGTGCCGGCGAAGACGTTCGTGGTGAAGCCGTACGAGCGTCACCGCGCGGAAGCCGCGCTCGCGCTGGCGGAGGGCGAGCGGGCCGCCGCGCGCCTGCACCTGGAGCGCGCTTCGCACGACCTCCCGCGGCACGGGGCCTTCACCCGTTCGCAGCTCGCGGTGATGGAGCGGATGCTGGACGCCGACGCCGCGCCGCTCGACCGCGCCATGCAGGCGTAGCCGTGGCCCGCTCGCACCGCACCGCGATGCGTTCCCGCCCGCTCCCGCCGCGGCCCGGCCTGCCCGCGCTCGCCGTTGCGCTGCTCGCTGCCGCTGGCCCGCGCCTGGGTGCCCAGCCGCCGCCCGCGCCGGCGCGCGTCGCCGATCTCGGCGCCTGCGCGCTGGAGCGCGGCGACAGCATCCGCGCCTGCCGCATCGGCTACCGTACCTTCGGGCGGCTGAACCGCGAGCGCAGCAACGCCGTGCTGGTGCCCACCTGGTTCGGCGGGCGCAGCGCCGGGCTGCTGGCCTACCTCGGGCCGGAGCGGATGGTCGACACGACGCGCTTCTTCGTGGTCGCCGTCGACGCCTTCGGCAACGGCGTCTCCTCGTCACCCTCCACCAGCGCGGCGCAGCCCGGCGCGGCGTTCCCACGCTACAGCGTGCGCGACCTGGTGCGCACCCAGCACCGCCTGCTCACCGAGCGGCTGGGCGTGCGGCGGCTGCACGCCGTGATCGGCGTCTCGATGGGCGGGATGCAGGCGTTCGAGTGGGCGGTCAGCTACCCCGAGTTCGCCGCGCGCGTGGTGGCGGTCGTCGGCAGCCCGCGGCTCGCCAGCTTCGACCGCGCGCACTGGGAGACGCAGCTCCGACTGCTGGAGGCCGGCCAGCGCGCCGGCGTCGCGGACAGCGTGCTGCTGCGCGCCATCGTCGCCGAGCAGACGCTGACGCTCTGGACGCCGGAGTACGTGAACCGCACCCCGCCTGACAGCCTCGCCGCGCTGCTCGCCGCGCAGGAGGCGGGGCTGCGCGCGGGCTTCCACTCGCTCGACTGGACCTCGCAGATCCGCGCGATGCTCGCGCACGACGTCGCCGCGCCGTTCGGCGGCTCGCCGGAGCGGGCGGCGCGGGCGGTGAGGGCGCGGCTGCTGGTGGTCGTCGCCGCGCGCGACCTGACGGTGACGCCCGGCCCCGCGCTCGCGTTCGCGCGCCTCGCCCGCGCCGACACGCTGGTGCTGCACGGCGAGTGCGGCCATCTCACCACCTCCTGCGAGCGCGCCACGCTCTACCCCGTGGTGCGCGCGTTCCTGGAGCGCTGAGCGGAGCAGCCGCCCGGGCTCTCGCCGTCAGGTGCTCCGCGCGGCGCGGCGCGCCGCGATCACCGCCGCGACGGTCGCCCGCAGCTCGTCCATCCGGAAAGGCTTCTGCAGGATGCGCCGGATGCCCGTCTGAAGAGCCGCGCTCCGCTGCTCCTCGTCGAGGAAGCCGCTCATCAGAATCGCCTCGAGGCCGGGCTGCAGCTCTCTCGCCCGGCGTACGAGCGCGAGCCCGCCGCCGTCGGGCATGTTCAGGTCCGTGAGCAGTGCCTCGGCACGCCCCGGATTCGCGCGCAGCCAGGCGAGACCGGCGTCGACGCCCTCGGCCTCCTGCACGCGGTAGCCCAGGCGGCGCAGGAACGCGGCGGCCACCGCGCGCACGCTGGGCTCATCGTCGACCACCAGGACGAGCGCGCCGTCGCCCGTGGGCGCGGGCGGGGGGTGCCCACGGTCCGGCTCGTCCGCCGGCGCCGCCGTGGCCCGGGCGACCCGCGGAAGCAACACCCGGACGGTGGTCCCCTCCCCGGGCCGGCTCTCCAGCCGCAGCGTGCCTCCGGCGGCGGTGACGATCCCGTGCACCGTCGCCAGCCCCAGGCCGGTGCCCTGGCCCGGCGGCTTCGTGGTGAAGAAGGGCTCGACCGCCCGCGCGAGGGTGGCCGGGTCCATCCCCTGGCCGGTGTCGCGCACGGCGAGCTGCAGGTACTCGCGGCCCGGGTCGAGCCCCTCGCGCGCAGCGTGTGCCCGTTCCAGGCGGATGACGATCCGGCCATCGGCGGGGATCGCGTGCAGCGCGTTCGTCCCCAGGTTCAGCACGAGCTGGTGCGCGTCGGCAGGCGCGAGGGCGACCGCGCCGAGCTCCGGCTCGAAGCGCGTCTCCAGCGCGACGCGGCTGGGCAGCGAGGCGCGCAGCAGGCGCACGGCCTCGGTGAAGACCGCCTCCGCGGGCAGCGGCGCGGGCAGCTCCGCCCGCGCCCGCCCGAAGGTGAGCACCTGCCGGACGATCTCCCGCGCGCCGACGGCAGCGTCGTGCATCTGCCCCAGGAGTTCCGCGTCGTGCCGGCGCTCGGCGCGCAGCATCTCCACCCCCATCAGCACGGGGGTGAGCAGGTTGTTCAGGTTGTGGGCGATCCCGCCGGAGAGCGTGCCCAGCGCGGCGAGCTTCTCCGCCTGGCGGAGCCGGGCGTTGACCTCGGCGCGTTCCGCCATCTCCCGCTCCAGGCTGGCGTTCGCCTCCTCCAGCCGCCGGCGCTCCTCGCGCAGCCCAGAGGCGAGCTCCTCCGAACGCACGGCCGCGCTGCGCAGCCCAGACATCAGCGCGCTCACCGCCGCCGCCATCCCGGTGGCGAGCAGGAGCAGGTTGCCCGCGATCACCGCCAGCAGCCCGAGGTCCGAACCGGCCTCGCCCCAGACGCCGGGGTGCAGGCGGATCCGGAGCGCCGCGGCCACGAGCGCCGCCGCCATCCCTCCGAGCACCGCGAAGAGCGCACGGCGCTCGAAGAGCACCGCGGCGAGCACCGGCGCCGCGCACAGCCACAGCGGTCCCGCACTCACGGGCCCGAAGATCAGCGTGAGGATGAGCCCGAGCGCGAAGGTGACCGCCACCAGCGTACCGGCCTGGACCCGGTAGGAGACGCGGGGGAGGAAGTAGACCAGGAGCAGCGCGGCATACGCCAGCGTGTCCACGCCGGCGATGAGCCAGGCGCCCACGCGCACGGAGAGCCACAGGCTGGGCACGTAGGCCAGCAGCCCCAGCGCCGCGATGCTGCCGAGCAGCGCGCGCGCGATCCGGGTGCGGCGCCGGAGCAGCTCCTCGTCGGCCGTCCGCAGCGACTCGCGACCGGACTGGCTCACCACGCCCGAGCGGGGAGGGAGGGGGGCGCGGAGGAGGGGGGCCTGACGCGTGCAGGCTCGGTCATGCCTTCACCAGAGCTCGAGGTGCCTGCTCCGCGGCAGGCCGGCCCCGCGGTCGGTACGCGGGAGTCCCCTGAAAGTGTCGGCGGTGCGCTCGCCGAACTGCAGCGCGAGCGAAGCCGGCGCGGCTCCGGCAGGGTGCGCGTCCGGCCGCGCGGCGTCAGGGCAGCCCCACCGTCACCGGGCAGGAGCCCAGGCGATCGGTCGCCGCGGGCACGGGGCCGTGCATGGAGCCGCCGGCGGTGGTAGGTTGAGCAGCGGTGCCTTCGCTGCGGGCTCGCCGTCGCTGTTGCCGCCGAGCCCCGGCCACTCACGTTGGCAGCTCGCCGGACCGGCCGAACACCCGCTTTCACCATCGAACCGACGATGCTTCGTCTCCGCCTGCTCCGTACCCTGCTCGCCGCCGCGCTCGCGAGTGCGACCACGGGCATACCGCTCGCCGCCCAGCCGCAGCTCATCCCGCAGCCGCGCGAGCTGCGCGCCACCGGCAGCGCCCCGCTGCGCGCCGGCTTCACCCTGCTCACCCCCGCCGCGGCCGCGGACCGCTTCGCGCTGCGCGACCTGGCCGACGCGCTCAAGGAGCGCGGCGTGCGCACCGGCGCGGGCGGCGTGGCGGTCAGCCTGCTGCGCAGCGACTCGCCCGCGGGGCGCACGGCGCTGCAGCGCCACGGCCTGACGCTGGACTCGGCGATGCGCGCCGAGGGCTACGTGCTCGTCGCCACGCCCACGCGCGTACAGGTAATCGCCGCCACGCCCGCCGGCGTCTTCTACGGCGTGCAGACGCTGAAGCAGCTCGTGCAGGGCGAGGGCGCCACGGCCCGGCTGCAGACCGCCGTCGTGCGCGACTGGCCGGCGCTGCGCTACCGCGGCTGGCAGGACGACCTCTCGCGCGGGCCGGTGCCCACGCTGGAGTTCCAGAAGCGGCAGATCCGCACGCTCGCCGCCTACAAGCTCAACGTCTTCTCGCCGTACTTCGAGCACACGCTCGCCTACTCGAAGCACCCGCTCCTCGCCCCGCCCGGCGGCGCGCTGACGCCGGAGCAGGTGCGGGAGTTGGTCGACTACGCGCGGCAGTATCACGTGGACGTGATCCCGGAGCAGGAGGCGTTCGGCCACCTGCACCACGTGCTGAAGTGGGAGACGTACGCGCCGCTCGCCGAGACGCCGCACGGCCACGTGCTGGCGCCCGGCCAGCCCGGCTCGCTGGAGCTGATCCGCGACTGGTTCGGCGAGCTCGCCACGCGCTTCCCCAGCCGCTTCGTGCACCTGGGCGCCGACGAGACCTTCGAGCTGGGCCGCGGCCAGACCGCCGAACGCGTGCGCACGGAGGGCATCGGCCCCGTCTATCTCGGCTTCCTCAGCCGGATCGTGGAGATGCTGCGCCCCAGCGGCAAGCGCTTCCTCTTCTGGGGCGACGTGGCGATGAACCACCCGGAGCTGGTGAAGACGCTGCCGAAGGACCTGGTCGCCGTCGCCTGGAGCTACGGCGCGCGCGACTCCTTCCCGCAGTACCTGCGGCCCTACGCCGAGGCCGGCCTGGAGACGTGGGTCGCGCCGGGCGTCAGTAGCTGGAACCGCGTCTACCCGAACAGCAACGTCGCGCTGGTCAACATCCGCAACTTCGTGCGCGACGGGCAGCGCTTCGGCTCCACGGGCATGCTCAACACCTCGTGGGACGACGACGGCGAGGCCGCGCTCTTCCACCAGCTCTGGTACGGCCTGCTCTTCGGCGCGGCGGCCGCCTGGCAGCCGGGCGAGAGCAGCATCGAGCGCTTCCAGCAGAGCTACGGCCGCGTCTTCCACGGCGACACCACCGGCCGCGTCGACGCCGCGCAGCGCAAGTTGATGCAGGCGCACGCACTGCTGCGCGACGCCGGCCTCGGCGACGCCAGCACCGCGCTCTTCTGGCTGGACCCCTGGAGCCCGGAGGGCCAGCTCGCGGCGCAGAAGATCCGCCCCGTCGCCCGGCCGCTGCGGCTCGCCGCCGAGGAGGCGATCGTGCTGCTGCAGCAGGCGCGGCCCGCGGTGCGCCGCGAGCGCGAGGCGCTGGACGCGATGGAGCTGGGCGCGCGGCAGATCGGCTTCATCGGCATGAAGTTCCAGTTCGCCGACGACGTGGCGCGGCTCTACGACGAGCTCTACCGGCAGACGCGCGACACCGCGCAGGCGCGCAGCACGCGCAACCTCGCGGACATCGCCGGCGTCAACGGCCGCCTGCAGGATCTGCGCGACGGCTACAGCGCGCTGCGCCAGCTCTACGAGCAGGCCTGGCTGCGGGAGAACCGCCCCTACTGGCTGCCCAACGTGCTGGCGCGCTACGACCTGGCCACCCAGCTCTGGGTGGAGCGCATCGACCGCGTCGCCCGGGCGCGCGCGCAGTTCGGCCGCACCCGCACGCTGCCGCCCGCGAGCGAGGTGGGGATCCCCGCGCCGCCGGGGGCATGAAGCCCCCGGCAAGGTACAGCCCGCCCTGCCGGGCGGAACACCAGCGCCATGCCGGCCCAGTCGTTCGCCCGCGCGGGCGAGGGGTTGCCTGCCGGGGGCTTCCTGCCCCCGGCGGCGGGCGCGCCCGCACCCTGTCCGACCGAACCCCGATGCGCAGCTACGCCGTCCTCGCCCTCGCTGCCCTCGCCTTTGCGCTGGCCGCGCCGCTGCCTGCCCAGCCGCCGGCGGACGCGCTGCGCGCGGCGCTGGCGCGGCAGTACCGGGCGGAGCTGGAGACGATCGCGCGCGAGGCGGGCGGCGTGCTCGGCGTGCAGGCGCTCGACCTCGCCAGCGGCGAGCGCTTCGGCGTGAACGCCGAGCTCGTCTTCCCGCAGGGCAGTGCCATCAAGGTGGCGGTGCTGCTGGAGCTGTACCGCCAGGCGGAGGCCGGGCGGCTGCGGCTGGAGGAGCGCGTGGCGGTGCGCGCGGCGCAGCAGGTGGGCGGCGCCGGCGTGCTGCAGAGCTTCGGCGACGGCAGCTCGGAGCTGGCGCTCGCCGACCTGGCGGTGCTGATGATCGTGCTCTCGGACAACACCGCCACCAACCTGCTCATCGAGCGGCTGGGCATGGAGAACGTCAACCGCACGCTCGCGGGGCTCGGGCTGCGCGAGACGAAGCTGCAGCGGCTGATGATGCGCCCGCGCGAGAGTGCGCGCGGGCAGGAGAACCTCTCCACGCCCGCCGAGGCGGCGGCGCTGATGGCGCGGCTGGCGCGCTGCGAGCTGCCGCTCTCGCCCGAAGGCTGCCGCCGGATGCAGGCGGTGCTGCGCATCCCCAAGGCCGGCAGCTTCGTGGCGCCGCTGCCGGCGGGCGTGCCGGTGGCGTGGAAGCCGGGCGAGCTGACGGGCGTGCGTACCGCCTGGGGCTGGATCGCGCTGGCCGGCCGGCCGTACGTGCTGGCGGTGATGCTGACCTACGCCGACGACGCGGCGGCGGAGGCGGCGCTGAGGCGCGTGGCCGCGGCGAGCTACGGCTACTTCTCGCGCCTGGCGGGCGCCACGCGCTATGGCACGCGCGTGCCGCCCGCGCTGCTCGCGGACAGCGTCGGGCCCGCGGCTCCGCTCACCCGGCCCCGCCTGTGAGCCACCGCCCGCCACACCGCGCGGCGCCCGCCCCGCGCCCCGATGCCGAGGCGCTGCGCGCCGCCGCCGGCCGCACCGTCGAGGACGTCATCGCGCCGGGGCTGACGCTGCTCTTCTGCGGGATCAACCCCGGGCTCTACACCGCCTGGAGCGGGCACCACTTCGCGCGGCCGGGCAACCGCTTCTGGCCGGCGCTCTTCGCCGCCGGCATCACGCCGCGGCTCTTCGCGCCCTCCGAAGAGCACGAGCTGCTGGCGCTCGGCTGCGGCATCACCAACCTGGTGCCGCGCGCCAGCGCCGCGGCCAGCGAGCTGGGCACGGACGAGATCCGGGCCGGCGCGGAGCGGCTGCGGGCGAAGGTGCTGCACTACCGCCCGCGCGTGCTCGCGCTGCTCGGCGTCACCGTCTACCGCGTGGCGTTCGGCCGGCCGCGTGCCGTGCTCGGGCCGCAGCCGGAGACGATCGGCGACACCCGCCTCTGGGTGCTGCCCAACCCCAGCGGGCTGAACGCGCACCACCGACCGGCGGACTTCGCGCGGCTCTTCGCCGAGGTCTGGCAGGCCGCGCAGGAGCGCACGCCCTGACGACCGACGGGGCACGCACCGTGCGGCCCCCGCTGCCCGTGACCTCGACGGGCGACCTCAACCCCCTGGAGCCCCCATGCCCCGCCGCCTCCTCCTGCTGCTGCTCCTGCTGCTGCTCGGCGCGTGCGGCTCGTTCCTGAAGCGGCGCGGCACACCGCGCAGCGAGCTCTGGCTCTGCGTCCAGAACGAGACGACGGGCTACGGCAACGTCATCGCGCGCGCGGGGCTGATCCGCTTCGACGTGATGCCCGGCCGCGAGGAATGCAAGCGCATCACCGACGAGCCGACGGTCACGCTCAGCGCCGTCACCACCTCGGGCGGCATCGCCGGGCCGCTCGCCTTCCGCACCACGCTGCAGACCGGCGGCGCGCGCTGCTGGCGCTGGCGGCTGTCCAACTCGCGCGCCTCCGCCGTCGACCTGACGCCCTGCGACGACGAGTACGGCGCGCGGCTCGGTGCGCCCGCGGCTAGCGCCCGCCTCGCCGCCGTACGCCCTGCACCACCGCGGCCGTCAGCACCGCCGCGCCCAGTGCCGCCAGCCCGAGCGACAGCGGGCTGACCGTCGGCGGCGGCACCGAAACCACGCCCTGCTCGTCGGCGACGGCGGGCGTGTTCACGTAACGGCCGTGCTCCGGGCGCGCGCGCCAGTCGAAGTCCCGCGCCAGCTCCTGCAGCGCGCGCAGCATCCGCGGCCCGCGCAGCGGCACGCCGTGGCCGCTCGCCGCGACCGCCGGCTCCAGCGCGGCCAGCGCCTCCACCGAGCGGCGCGCCGCCGCCCAGTCGCTGGTGTAGTAGGCGGGCGGGCCGTGCACCTCTTCCTTCTGCGTCAGCACCGCCAGCGCCGACTCCTGCCTGGTGGTGACGAACGCGTCGCCCACGAGGAGCGTGCGGTCGCCGTCGCGGAAGAACGAGACGTGGCCGGCGGTGTGGCCGGGCGTGTGGATCCAGCGCCAGCCCGGCATGCCCGGCACGCTGCCGTCCTCCGGCAGCGCGCGCACGCGCTCGCCCAGGTTCACGGGCCCGCGCGGGTAGAGGAACGACAACGCGGCCATCGCGCCGCCGCCGACCGCCGGGTCCGGCGGCGGGTACGACGAGCGGCCGGTCAGGTACGGCAGCTCCAGCGGGTGCGCGTAGACCGGCACCTCCCACAGCTCGGCCAGCTCGCGCAGCGCGCCGACGTGGTCGAAGTGGCCGTGCGTCAGCACGATGGCCGCCGGCCGCGAGCCCGCGCCGAAGCGCTGCGCCGCCGCCCGCGCAATGCGCGCCGCGCTGCCGTACATGCCGGCGTCGATCAGCACCCACGCCCCATCGTGCGCGCCGGGCGCGCCGTAGAAGAAGACGTTGACGATCGCCGTGCGCAGGTAGGCGACGTCGGGCGTGACGGCCAGCGGCGCGCCGTTCTCCTGCGCGGCCGGCGGGCGCGGGATCAGCTCCATGCTCGGTCTCCGGTAGGGGGTGGGCGGTGCGCGCTTACTCCTCGTCGGCGCCCTCGCGCACCTGCGAGGGCGCCGGCATCCCCGTGTTCCGCCGCACCTGCACCTGCCGCGGCGTGTTCTCCGCCGCGACGCTGCGCTCGCGGTGGTCCTCCGCGCTCAGCCGCTCTTCCTGGTCACCCGCCGGCTGCGGCGGCTCGTGCATCTGATAGGCCGGATCGTCGCTGCGACGCTGCATGGCTGCCTCCCGGGTGGACGACGTTTGCGCTCTGGGGCTGCACGCCGTCCGCAAGTGGTGTTCCCCGCGTCCCCCGCGCGCGCCGCAGCCCCGCGGCGCGGCGCGCGCGGGGCCAAGTGCCTGTGGTCACGACGCTTGCCGTTGCGTTGGCCGATTTCGTGCATCGCACCGACGCGGGAGGAACAGGTGTCCACGACAGGAGGGCGCACGATGGCGAATCGAAAGTGCAGCGGGTGCGGCAGACGGCTCCCCTACGCGCTCAAGCACTGCCGCAGTTGCGGCCCGGCGGCGTCGGCGGGTGAGCCGCCCCGTCTGCGCCGGTATGCCGGCCGGCTGGTGGCGCTCGTGGCGGCACTGCTGGTGCTGGGCGTCGTGGTGCAGGGGCTGCGCCGCCCCGGCGAGCTCGCCGACTGGTACGCCGAGTTCGCGTTCGAGCGGCTGCCGGCCGGCTTCTCCGCCTTCGGCCCCAACGACACTCCCACCGGGGCCTTCTACTACTGCGTGCAGCGCGTGGCGCAGCGCGTGCGCGACGGCCACTCCGTGGAGACCTTCCCCAGCAGCGCGGAGAGCGAGACGCAGCCTCTCCCCGACGGCCGCTACCGCGTGCGCTCCTACGTCGACAAGCAGACCGACGCCGGCGAAACGATCCGCCAGGACTTCACCTGCGTGGCGCGCTACGACGCTGGGCGCTGGCGGCTGGAGGAGCTGGCGCTCGCGGAAGCCAGCCGACGCCTCGCGGACGCGGCTGCGCCCGCCCGCGAGTAGCCCGTCCAGACCACCAGCGTGTCGCCGGCGCGCAGGAAGGCGAGCGCTTCGTCCGGCCCGCTCGGTCGGTGCGGGCGCCGCTGGCGACGGCGGAGAGGATCCGCTCGCCGCCACCGGCGGCGAGCGCGCCCAGCTAAAGCTGGAGCGACTGCTCCGCGGTGGAGACCCGCGCATAGCCGACGAGCGTCGGCCGAACCTGGGCCGGAGGGAGGGAGATGGGCCGGCAGAAGCCTGCATCGTCTTCTCCGCCGCGGGAGAAGGGCAGTTCAGGGCGTGGAAGGTGTGCGAATCCGGCTGCGAACCACCAGGTATCCCAGGAGCGAGAGGAACGTGAAGCCCGCTCCCGCCAGGAACGTCGCCGCCGGTCCATAGGTACTCCAGAGCGCTCCCGCGACGACGCTCGCCACCAGCATCGCGAGCCCGATCGCGAGGTTGAAGAGCCCGAAGGCGCTGCCGCGCAGCCCTGGCGGCGCGGTATCCGCAACCAGCGTGGCGAAGAGCCCCTGCGTAAGGCCCAGGTGCAGGCCCCAGAAGGCGGTACCGAGCAGCGTCAGCGGAATCGTCCCGCCGAGCGCCAGCACCAGGTCGGCGGCCACGAGGAAGCTGATCCCGACGATCAGCACGCCGCCACGCCCCAGTCGGTCGGCCATCGCGCCCGCTGGATATGCCGAGAGCGCGTAGACCACGTTCATCACCACCATCACCGCCGGTACCATCGCAACGCCGAGGCCGACGTCCTGCGCCCGCAGCACCAGGAATGCCTCGCTGAAGCGCGCAAGCGTAAGCATCGCGGACACCGCGACGACTGCCCAGAACGCGCCCCCCATTCGAGCAACGTCTGCCAGGCGGGGCCGCGGCTTCGCCGCCGCGCGGCCGTGCTGCTTCGGCTCCTCGACGCCGAAGACCAACAGCACCATCGCCCCGGCGGCCGGCACCGCCGCGATCCAGAAGACGGTGCGGAAAGCGTCCGCGGTGGCGGTCATGAGGACGATGGCCGCAAGCGGCCCTGCGAAGGCGCCCACGGTGTCGAGCGACTGACGTAGCCCGAAACTCGCTCCGCGCAGATGCTGCGGCGCGAGGTCGGCCACCAGAGCGTCGCGCGGCGCGCCGCGGATCCCTTTACCCACACGGTCCAGGAAGCGCGCGGCGACCATCCAGTCGATGGTGGTGGCGAGGGCGAAGATCGGCTTCGTGAAGGCGGCCAGCCCGTACCCGATCCCGGCAAGCAGCTTCCGGCGCCCCATCCAGTCCGACAAGGCTCCGGAGAAGACCTTGGTGAGGTTGGCTGTCGCCTCGGCCACGCCTTCGATGAAACCGACGGTGAGCGTGGAGGCGCCGAGCACCGTGACCAGGTAGACAGGCAGGAGGGCGTGGATCATCTCGGAGGAGATGTCCATGAAGAGGCTGACTAGCCCGAGCGCCCAGATGCTGCGCGGGATCTGCCGCAGCGTCGAGGTGCTGCGGGGTGATGGATCAGGCATCCCGTGGTCTCGGCAGACGGCGGGGAGCCGGCGACCCCGTCACTCTGCGCCCGTCCCTTCGTTCGGCTCCAAGCCCTCGCTGCCGTGCTGCCACCGCTCGTTCTCCGGCAGGTGGGCCGGCCGGTAGAGGATCACGTGCGCCCGCTCCAGAGTGATCAACCCACCGCCGATCATCTCGTCCAGTGTGGGGAGCACTGCTTGGATCTTCTGCTCGGTCTCGACGACCTCCACGATCACCGGCAGATCGAAGGAGAGGCGGAGGATGTCCACCGTGTGCACCTGCGCGCTTGCGCCGAATCCCTTGATGCCGCGCATCACCGTACACCCGGCAAAGCCACGCTCGCGGAAGAGGCGGAGCAGCGCCTCCTGGAGGGCCAGCCCCTTGTACGTCCCGTGCTCGCACTTGTCGCGCTCGCCGATGAAGATGCGCATCAGCATGCGTTCGCCCTTGAAGCGGTGTGCCACGGCTCAGCCTCCCGGTCGCAGGAGCAGGTTGGCGGTGGAGAGTCCCAGGGCTAGCGCCATGAGGCCGAGGCCAAGGGAGCCGAACGCGTAGAGCCACGCCCGCACCCACGCGCCGTCCTGCATCAAGGAGATGGTCTCGAAGGTGAAGGTGCTGAAGGTGGTAAACGCTCCGCAGAAGCCGACGGTGATCATGCCGCGCAACTCCGGGGAGAGGGAGGATAGCTCGGCGCCTCGCATCGCGAGTCCCAGCAGGAAGGAGCCGAGCAGGTTGATCGCCAGCGTGCCCCAGGGGAAGGTGGCTCCGGCCCAGGTGTGCACCCATCCGCCGATGCTGAAGCGGGCCAGCGTGCCGAGGACCCCGCCGAGAGCGAGGTAAGCGTAGAGCATGGATCTCCTGAAGGGAAACAGGATTCAGGATTCGGGATTCGGGATTCAGGGGACCCCGGTTTCGTCGTCCAGGGTCGGCGCAGCCGGTGGGCGACTGAACAGAAACGCCTCCCGTCCGGCCCGGGAGCCGGAGGGAGGAGTCATCAGCGGCGAAGGCCGCGGTTTCGGCGAACTCCATCACCAAGACCTGTATGTCTACAATACCGCTCCACCCCGTGCAGATGCAACCACGCCGCGTCCGCCGCTCCTGCGCCGTGGCGAGATGCTGCTCCGCGGGCTGTTCGCGGCCGCCCCGCAGAAGAAGATACACCACTGTCCTGGACTGCAGGGCGCCGGGCGCTCCGCGTCGGCATTGATCACAGGGACACCGCCGGCCGGCCGGCGGCGGGGCGTGGGTGCTGGTCGAGGCGCAGGAGCGCGGCGCCGTGACGCGCCAGGACGGGCGCTTCGTGCTGCGCCTGCCCGGCCGGCCGCATCCGCGCCGGAGCATCCTTGTGCGGAGCGCGGCGGCGCTCTATAACGTTGGGCAGGTCGTCTGCCCCACCGCGCGGCCGCCCGGCCGCCCCACCCCACCGCCACGGAGGAACCCATGCTCCCGCGTTCGTCCGCTTGCCTCGGCGTGCTGCTGCTGCTCGCCGGCGCCGCCTGCAGCGGCGCGCGCAGCCCCAGCCCCGCGGGTGCCCGCCCCCCCGAAGCCGAGGCGCCCGGCCGTAGCTCCTCGCGCCTCGGCGCGCAGGAGATCCGCACCGCCACGCAGCCGGATGCCTTCCTGCTGGTGCAGGCGCTGCGCCCGACGTGGCTGCGCAAGCGCGGCACCGGCACCATCACGGGCCGCGAGGTCATCAAGGTCTACCGCGACGGCGTGCTCATCGGCGGCCCCGAGGCACTGCGGCAGGTCACCACCAACTCCATCGAGAGTCTGGAGTTCCTCGACGGCATCACCGCCACCCAGCGCTGGGGCCTGGACCACGGCAACGGCGCCATCGTGGTGACCACGCGCCGCAGGTGATGGCGAGTTGAGAGTTGAGAGTTGAGAGTTGAGAGTTGAGAGTTGAGAGTTGAGAGTTGAGAGAACCCCACCCCTCCCCGCCGCAGCGGTGGTGGAGGGGTGGGGTTGCCGTTCACTCTCAACTCTCAACTCGCAACTCTCAACTTGCTGTTTTCACCCAGCGCTCCATCCACTCCACCATCTCGGCGAGCGTGTGCAGCACCGACTCGCGCGCCTGGTAGCCGTGCGCCTCGTGCGGCAGCACCACGTAGCGCACGGTGGCGCCGTGGCCCTTGAGCGCGGCGTAGAAGCGCTCGCTCTGCACGGGGAAGGTGCCGCTGTTGTCGTCCGCCTCACCGTGGATGAGCAGGATCGGCTCCTGCACCTGGTGCGCGTAGGTGAACGGGCTCATGCGCGTGTAGACCGGCGTCGCCTCCCAGTAGGTGCGCTGCTCGGCCTGGAAGCCGAAGGGCGTGAGCGTGCGGTTGTAGGCGCCGCTGCGCGCGATGCCGGCGCGGAAGAGGTCGCTGTGCGCCAGCAGGTTGGCGGTCATGAAGGCGCCGTAGCTGTGCCCGCCGACGCCGATGCGGTCGCGCCGCGCCACGCCCATCGCCACCACCTTGTCCACCGCCGCCTGCGCGCTGGCCACCAACTGCTCCACGTAGCGGTCGTTCGGCTCCTGGCCGCCCTCGCCGATGATCGGCATCGCCGGCCCGTCGAGGATGGCGTAGCCCTGCGTGAGCAGGAAGAGGTGGCTGGCGCCGGTCGGGCGCACGAAGCGGTTGGGCGAGTCCTGCACCTGCGCCGCGGCGGCCGCATCGCGGAACTCGCGCGGGTAGGCCCACATCAGCAGCGGCAGCGGGCCGTCGCGCCGCGCGTCGTAGCCGGCGGGCAGGTAGAGCGTGGCCGAGAGCAGCACGCCGTCGGCGCGCGGGTAGGTGACGAGCTGGCGCTGCACGCCGGCGAACTGAGGCGCCGGGTCCCGGAAGTCGGTCAGCGCGGTGGCGGTGTTCGCCGTCAGGTCGCGCACGAAGTAGTTGGGCGCCTCGCTCGCCGCCTCGCGGCGCGTCAGCAGCCGGCGGCCCGCGCCGTCGAGCACGGCGACGACCGTCTCGTAGTACGGGTCCTCCGCGCGCCACAGCCGCGTGCTCTTCCCCGTGCGCACGTCCATGCGGTCGAGGAACGGGTAGTTGCCGCGCGGCGAGGCGCCCTCGGCGCTGAGGAAGATGCCGCCGCCGTCGGAGGTGAAGAGCAGCACCGGCTGGCCGCCGGCGTTGGTGGTGGTCAGCGGCGAGCCGGGGTCGCCGTAGCGGTCGTCGTAGGAGCGCTCGATGAGCAGGCGCGGCGCGGCGGCGGGCTGGTCCGGAGCGACGGCGTAGCGGCGCTCGGTGCGCGTGTTCCACCAGCGCGAGTAGACGAGCGCGAAGTCGCCGCGGCCCCACTGGATGCCGGCGAAGCGGTGCTCCAGCGTCAGCAGCGGCGTGGGCGCGGCGCTGAACGGCGCGGCGAGCGTCAGCACGCGGTCGCGCTGGGCGGCGGGCTTGCGCGGGTCGCCCTCGTCCAGCGCCTCCACCCAGACGAGCGTGGCGGGCGCGTCGGCGCGCCACTCGAAGCCGCGCGGGCCGGTGGGCACGGCGTCGAAGCCGGCGGGCACGTTCTCGGCCAGCGGCAGGCTCGCCAGCGTGCGCACGGTGCGCCCGCCGCGGTCCAGCACCAGCACCTCGGTGGGGAAGCGGCTGAACGGTACCAGGTAGGAGAACGGCCGCTTCAGGCGCTGCACCAGCAGGTACTCGCCGTTGGGCGAGAGGCTGAACTCGCGGATCAGCCCCGTCTCGCCCAGCGCCTCCACCGCGCCGCCGGTGGCGCTCACGCGCGCCAGCCGCGAGGTGAAGTAGTGCTCGAAGAGCGCCTCGTCGTGCGCGTTCTGCAGCAGGTCCTGGTAGGTGCGCGCCGGCGCCGCGCGGCCGGCGTTCTCCTGCACGATCGGGCCGCCCGGCACCGTGGGCGCCGCCGGCGCCGCGCCGCGCCCGGCCGGCACCTGCTTGAAGACGAGCGCGCGCCCGTCCGGCGCCCACTCGAACGGCACGCCGGGGAAGGCGTCGTTGACCACCGCGCCCGTCAGCCGCCGCGCCTCGCCGCTCGCCGCGTCGGCCGCCCACAGCTCGATGCCCGCGTCCGTCGTGTTGAGGAACGCCAGCCGGCTGCCGTCCGGCGACCAGCGCAGGTCGCTCAGCCGCGCGCCCGCCGGCAGCCGCACCGCGCGCTCGCCGCCGCCCAGCTCGCGCAGCGTCAGCGAGGTGAAGCTCTGCCCGCGGCTGGGCCCGCTGCTGCGCGGGCTCAGCCGCACGCCCGCCAGCCGCAGCTCCGGCTCGGCCAGCTCGGCGATCGGCGGCAGCCCCGCGCGCCCGAGCAGCGCGTAGCGCGCGCGGCCCGGCGCCAGCGAGAGCAGCGGTGTCGGCGCCGCCTCCAGGATCTCGGCGATCGGCGCCGGCGGCCGCTTGTAGCCGCTGGCGGCCTCGGCGGCGGCGGTAGGCGCGGGTGTCGGCGCGGCGCGCGGCACCGGCGCCGGCGGCGCGCACCCGGCGAGCAGTAGGGCGAAGTAGAGGGCGCGGGGATACGACCGGACAGGGCGCATGGCGAGGCTCCGGGTGCTGGGGGACGAGACCGATGCCGCAGCGGCCGGTCGGCATGCCGCCGACCGGCCGCTGCAGCATAACGCCACCGGCCCGCGTTCCGAAATGGGGGATGCCCCGCCTCATCACGCGCCGTGCCGTGGCGGGGTCACCCTGGCGGGTGCTCGCGGTGGAGGTAGTCGCCCGGGCGCTCCAGCAGCATGCCCTGGATACGCGTGCCGAAGTAGGCGCCGAAGTGCGCGCGGTCGCCGGTCAGCAGGTGGGTGGCGCCGGCGGCCAGCGCGGCCAGGAGGATCGGCCGGTCCTTCTCCGGCAGCTCTACGCCTGGCGGTACCGGGCCCAGCAGCACGTCCGGGACGATCTGCAGCCCGGCGACCAGCGTCTCCAGCCGCTCGCGCGCCTCGGCGGACGACAGGTTGCGGCGCGCCTCCTCGACGGCGTAGGGGGTGCTCAGCAGTCGCACGGCAGCCCCAAGCGCCCAGAGCCGGAGTAATCCGCTCTCCGCCCGGTATGCGGCGGAGAAGAGCACGTTCGCGTCGAGGAAGACGAGGTGCGTGACGGCGCCTGCGGGGCGAATCACGCGCCGACCGGCGGCTGATGAGGAATCCGGTCCGCGTCGAGCCCCATCGCCGCAACCTCCGCCCGAGCTGCGGCGTAGTCCTCGGCGTCGGTCGCGTTCTCCAGCAGGAACGCCGCGCGCTGCTCGGCCGAGTAGCTCTCCGTGGGCATGGCGACCGCCGGCCGCACCAGGATGCCCTCCGGTCGCGCCTCGGCGACCACCAGCGCGCCCTCGTCCAGCCCGAACTGCCGTCGCAGCGCGGCCGGGATCACGTAGGTGCCGCGCCGCCCGATCCGTCCGATCTCTCGCTTCGTCATACGCCCCTCCCTTCCGAAGTCTGAGTCTCTGAATATCCACAAGTTAGCGCGCGTGGCCACCACGGGGTAGGCGTCGGCCCCGGAGCCGTCCACCGTCCGTCACCGTTCGACCGCCGGCAACCGGCAACCGGCAGGGAGTGTAGGCAGGGCGGTGCGCCCCCTCCGGCGTGCGGTTTGCAACGACCGGCGAACCGCTCAACGCCAGTCTCCGCTACGGCTTGGCGTGTGCCGGCGCCGTCGTGCGGCGATGGGCGCGAAACGAATTTCCGGGGTGCTGTCAGAAACCGGGAGGCTGGCTCGTTATACCTGCGTTCGAGCCAGGCGCCGCCCGCGGGCGGCGTGCTCCCGGGTTCTGCCGGCGAGCGCCGTCCGTGCTTGACAGGCTGGCGGGAGCTGCGTACTCTCCCGACCCCCGGAACCCGCCGGGTTCCGGCCGAGCACGGGGCGCTTGCCCCGACATCCAGCCACCTTCAACAGGAGGTAGCGGACTTTTCGGTCGTTGGGCCGCGCGCGCGAGAGCGCCGCGCGGGTAGGAGGGCGAGGTGGAGGTCGCACCCCCTCGCACGCGGCGTCCGGGTGGGCGCCGTGCGATGTGAACCTCATTGTTACGCTGGAGGAGTAATGCAGCGACGCAACTTCCGCTTCCTGGGCCTCGCGCTGCTCGGCGCGGCGGTACTGGGAACCGCGGCGTGCGAAGGCGACGAAATCGTCCCCGTCGTACCGCCCCTGACGCTGGGGGTCTCGCCGCAGACCCTGACGATGAACGTCGGCGATCGGCAGCAGATCTCGGCGAACGTCACCGGCGGCGCGACGAACGCGCCCCGCGGCGTCACGTTCACTTCGTCGAACGCGCAGGTCGCCACCGTCGACCAGAACGGTCTGGTCACCGCCGTCCGCGCCGGCACCGCCAGCATCACGGTGACCACGCAGGCGCAGGAGAACGGCCGCCCGCTGAGCGCCACGGTCTCCGTGATCGTGAATCAGCCGGGTGGTGGTCAGCAGGTCACGGGCATCTCGATCAACCCGAGCGCCGTCAGCATCACGGCCGGCGACACCGCGGCCCGCCACATCCTCGTCGCGCAGGTCCAGGGCACCAACCTGACCAACCGCGGCGTGGACTTCCGCATTCCGGCGAACGATCCGCGCATCCGCATCGTCAGCGAGGACCAGACGAACGGCACCGCGACCATCGCGCTCACGGCCGGCGCCACTGCCGGTTCGACGACGGTCACCGCCGTCTCGCTGCAGGACACGACCGTCCGCGTCAACGCGATCGTGACGGTCCAGGCCGGTACGCCGGTCGGCGGCAACGGCAAGATCAACATCGGCGCGATCATCAGCCAGGCGACGGGGCAGCCGGTCGACGTCGACAGCGTCTTCGGCACGCTGAACATCACGATGAACGTCACGCCGGGCACGGCGGACAGCATGCGTCTGTTCATGGTGCGCGTGGGCGCCACCGGCGCAGACACGCTCGGCACGCGCCTGCCCTGCACCCGCACGTTCCCCGAGGGTCAGTCGCCCAACCCGCAGGACCTCACCTGCGCGATCAACACCGCGCAGATCGACACGGCGACGTTCGCCCCGCTGTTCCGCAACGGTGCGTTCCGGCTCGTCGCGCGTCTCTACGATGCCAACCAGGTCTTTACCTCGGGCAGCAGCGAGACGCTGAACCTGCGTAACGTGAACGTGCTGGGCCTGTCCGTTACGACGGTCGGCGTCAGCGACAGCGACGGCCGCGCCATCGGCAGCAACGGCCTGCTGTGGCACGAGGGTAACGTGGTGGTGACGGTCCGTCCCGTCATCTTCGTCCCGGGCGACTCGGCGATCAACGCGCCGGAGGTCTGCATCGGTGACGACGAGGACGACATCTACGACGACGACTTCTTCGGGATCCCGGAGATCGAGATCGCCTGCCGCCAGACGGCTGCCGGCACGACGGCCAACACCTTCACGGTGACCTTCCCGAAGGCCAGCACGCCGTCGAGCAATGGTGTCGCTGGCGTGACCGCGCCGCGCCTGGTGGCGTTCGTTCGCGGTGCGACGACCGTCACGGGCCGCGAGTTCCCGGGCGGTATGTCGAACGTGATCCGCCTGGACAACGAGGCGCCGGTCTTCGAGACGCTGGCCCTGCCCTCCTCGGGCTGGATCAACGGCAGCTATCAGTTCAGCTCGACCTTCGGCGGCTCGATCGATGACGGGACGAACGACTGCGCTTCGGAGGACTGCGGCGCCAACACCAACACGGTGACGTTCCAGGCCGGTACGGCGGCGGACGCGCTCTCGCCGGTCACCAACGGCGGCGAGCTGGCGGAGACGGCCACGAACAACGCGCTCATCGTGCAGGTCACGATCCGTGACGTACTGGGCAACACGCGCACGGGCTACGTCGGCGCCTCGGGCTTCGTGACGAGCGCGGCCAGCGCCCGCCGCTTCGGTGTGGACAAGACTGCCCCGATCATCAGCTTCACGGATGCGAGCGTCGGCGCGGGCTCGCGTGACAACACCGCTCCGGCGGGCATCTTCCAGGTGACGTACGCCGACACCGGTGCGGTCGCGGCCAGCGGCTTCGGCCCGAACCCGGTGATGACGACGGTGATCCGTCAGGCCCCGAACGTCTCGGGGGTGGCCGCCTGTGCCCGTGGCGACGAGCAGGTCAACTCCGGCAGCGACAGCGACACGGTCTGCGAGCCCGTTGGCGACGAGGGCACGGAGCCTGTCACCGGCGCACTGGCCGCGGATGCGAACGGCTACTTCACCTACTCCGCGTACGTTGTGGATCAGGCCGGTAACGTGAGCCCGACCCTGACCCGTACGTCGCTGCTGGACACGCAGGCTCCGAGCGTCGGCGGCATCGCGACGCCGGCGACGGTGACGGGCGGCCAGGCCGTGACCTTCTCCACCGCGGCGACGGACAACCTCGACCTGAACGAGGCCCAGCCGTTCCTGGGCTACGGTGCTGGCGCAGTCACGCTGCAGTTCCCGGGCACCGTGCTGGGCACCTACGGACCAGACGCGTTCACCACGAGCGCGACGCCGTCGGTCACGATCAACCAGTTCGTCCGGTCGATCGAGAACACCTTCGGTGGTGCGGTGCTCCTGGCGGACAGCGTCGGGATCAGGGTCACGGACCAGGCGTTCAACGCAGCGACGGCTAACGGCAGCATCCGTGGCGCGGTCGGCCCGACGGTTCCGGGCACCTTCCAGTCGCGTGATACGACCTTCCTGTCGTACACGGCCCGCCTGGCGCCCAACGCGCCGGCCACCATCTGCAACGGCACCACGCAGTCCGGTGTGGCCGGGCAGCCGTGCCCGACGAACCCGACGAGCACCACGGTCCAGGCCGTGCTGACGGGCCGCACGGGCACGTTTGCCAGCCCGTTCCAGCGCGTCGAGTTCTACCGGACCGATCCGGCCACGGGCCGCCTGGTCTTCATCGGCACGGGTAGCATCAGCGTGACCGATACGGGCGCCGAGCGGACGATCACCTACACCGGTTCGTTCAACGGTCAGGGTCTCGATGCCGGCAGCTACAACGTCTACGCCCTCGGCGTGGATGCGCAGGGCCGCGCGCTGCTGAGCAACGCAGTGGCGGTGACGGTGGCCGAGGACTAACGGCCTAGCAGGATCGCTGACGCTCTGCCGGGCCTCCGGCTCGGCAGGCGACAGCGGAAGCGGGGGCTCCACCTTCGGGTGGGGCCCCCGTTTTCCGTGTGGGCCTCACGTCGGCCCGTGGGAGGAGTGGGAAGCGAGTTCGCTCGCGCACGATCGGTTTCAGTGCCGGGCTTGACGGGCATCGTCGTATAGGCAAGACCGATGCAGCATCGGACTTCTTCTCGCGTGGCATTCCGAGTGGCCGGACGCCAGGCACCCGCTGATCATCGAGGAGCTGCCGGCGCTGGTGGAGAGCGGCCGGGTAGAGGCGCTTGCGACGATGATCGCGAGGTTCGGCCTTTCCCCGCGGCTGTCGCGACTCGGAGTTGTGCCCTCGCCGGCCCGTGCCTACATTGTAGGCACACCCGGGAGGCAGTCTCATGAGAGCACGCATCGTCCGCATCGGCAACTCGCAGGGCATCCGGATTCCTAAAGCTCTGCTCGAGCAGACCGGCTTCGGAGAGGAAGTCGACCTCGAGGTCCGCGACGGGCAGATCATCCTCCGCCCTCTTGCGCAACCACGCCAGGGCTGGGAAACCGCGTTCCAGCACATGGCCGAGCAGGAGGATGATGCCCTGCTCGATTCGGAGATCTCCACCGTCTGGGAGGCGGAGGAGTGGCAGTGGTAGTCGTGCGCTTCGAGGTCTGGCTGGTGAACCTCGATCCGACGCTCGGCAGCGAGATCCAGAAGACGCGGCCCTGTGTGGTGATCTCACCCGATGAGATGAACCGGCACATTCGTACGGTCATCATGGCTCCGATGACCGCGAAGGGACGCAGCTATCCGAGTCGGGTGGAGTGTCGCTTCGAGGGGAAGGAGGGTCAGGTGGTGCTGGACCAGATCCGCACGGTCGACAAGGTGAGGCTGGTCAAGCGGCTCGGGGGCTTGGACGAGGTGACGCAGCGGCATGTGCTCACTACCCTGGGCGAGATGTTCGCACTCTGACCCGGCCGAACACGCGGTTCCAGCGAGCACGGGGCCGTGCGCGCAACGCTCTGTCGCTCCCGTGGCCGGGTGGGCTTCTTCGCAGCAGCGCGGCGCGGTCGCCGAGCCGCGCTCGGCGCTTCGCGTTTGCCGAACGTGCGTCATTGGCGCATATTGCTCCCGGTGATGTCACCCTGTCCTCTCGCGTCTGCCCTGATCCGATTCGTCGAGACCCCGATCTTCACGCGGCAGGTTCACGAGACGATGGCGGACGACGAGTACCGGCGTCTACAGGCGGTGCTTATCGAGAACCCGGAGCTGGGCGGAGGCGCCGGTGCCGGCGGACTGAGGAAGCTGCGGTGGGGGATCGAGGGACGAGGGAAGCGTGGCGGAGTGCGGGTGCTGTACTACTGGGCACGCCGCGACGGCGTGATCCTGATGCTCTACCTGTTCCCGAAGAACGAGCAGGACGACCTCACCGATGCACAGAAGCGACACCTGCTCGACTACGTGAAGCGGGAGTACCCCTGAAGGGGGCTTCCGCTTCCAATCCACCGGAGGAGGCCATGCGCGAGGAGTTGTTTCAGGAGCTGATGGAGAGCGTCCGCCAGGGTGCGGCGATCATGCGGGGCGAGCTGGAGCCGGGCCGCGTCTTCGAGGTGCCGGAGCCGGAGGTGCCGGACGTGGCGAGCGTGCGCAAGCGCATGCGGCTCTCGCAGCCGAAGTTCGCCGCGCTGCTCGGCATCAGCGTGGGCACGCTGCGCAACTGGGAGCAGAAGCGCCGGCGGCCGGAGGGCCCCGCGCGCGTGCTGCTGCGGGTGGCCGAGCGGCACCCGGAGGCGCTGCTCGACGTGGCCCGCGAGGGCCGCGCGGCCTGAGCGGCCACGCCGCCCGCCGGGCCCGGGCGCCGGCACCGCACCGGCCCGGCGCACCCGGCTACTGCTCCCCGGCAGTGGCCTCGTCGGCGAACTCCACGCGCTCGTAGATCGCACGCAGCGGCAGCTCGCAGCCGACGCTCTCCAGCCGCAGCACATCGTCGGCGCCGCTGATGGCGCTGAAGATCCATACGTCGCCCTGGCGGCGGAAGCACTCCACGCGCATTGCCTCCTGCGCCACCAGCACGTACTCCTGCAGCGTCTCCGACCGGCGGTACAGCGCGAACTTCTTGACGCGGTCGTACAGCTCGGTGGACGGGGAGAGCACCTCGACGATCACCATGGGGTTCAACAGCGTGTCCAGCTCGGCGTCCTCGAAGCGCGGCTCGCCGCAGGCGACCATCAGGTCTGGATAGAGGTATGCGCCCGCGGGGCCGACCTTCACGCGCATGTCGCCCGCGAACGGCTCGCACGGGCGGCCGCGGAGTTGAGTACCGAGTTCGCGAGTCAGGTTGACCGTGATGCGGTTGTGCTGACGGCTGGCGCCGGTCATCGCGTAGATCTGCCCGCCGAGGTACTCGCTCTTGTACTCGGCCGCGCGCTCCAGGGCGAGGTACTCCTGCGGGCTGAGGACGGTCGGTCGGGCAGCGGTGGACATGGCGACCTCCTGGACCATGAACGACGTGGGTGCGGGCGCTCTCGCCCGTTCCCGCTGGAGAGTGCGCCGCCGGCAGAGGTTGCGCAAGCTCCGTCCCGTCGCGGACGGGCGGGGCCAGAACGACCCGGGCTCGCTCGCGCACCGGGGAACTCCGTCTACGGCCCGACTGGCGAGTGGCGTGCGCTGAGTTCTGATCCACCCGCGCGTGCTGCTCGCGCCCGGGCTTCAGTCGGATCGTGGCCCGCTGCGCAGAACCGCTGCGGAACGACGAATCCGCGTGAGGCTCGGCGGGCTAGCGTGCATCATCTTCCGCGGGCTCCGTGAGGTCCACGCGCTCGTAGATCGCGCGCAGCGGCAGCTCGCAGCCGACGCTCTCCAGGCGCAGCACGGCATCGGTCCCGCTCAGGTCGTGGAAGAGCCACATCTCGCCCTGGCGGCGGAAGACCTCTACGCGCATCGCGTCCTGCGCCACCAGCACGTACTCCTGCAGCGACTGCATCTGGCGGTAGAGCAGGAACTTGCGGCCGCGGTCGAAGCGTTCGGTGGAGGGCGAGAGCACCTCGACGATGACCGTGGGGTTCAGCAGCGTGTCCAGTTCCGTATCCTCGAAGCGCGGCTCGCCACAGACGACGACCACGTCCGGGTAGAAGTAGGCCCGCGCCGCGGCGACCTGCACGCGCATCTCGCCCGTGTACGTCTCGCAGGGTGTGGAGCGAAGCTGTTGGCGGAGTTCGGCCGCGATGTTCAGCGTGACGAGGTTGTGCCTGCGGCTGGCGCCGCTCATGGCGTAGATCTCGCCGGCGAGGTACTCGCTCTTGTACTCGGCCGCGCGCTCCAGGGCGAGGTACTCCTGCGGGCTGAGGACGGTCTGTCGGGCAGCGGTGGACATGGCGCCTCCAGGGGGATGGACGAGCCCGGCGACGGCGGCGGTGCCGCCCGGCATCCGCTGGAGATTGGGCGGCGCGGGGCGATCGTGCAAGTGCGGCGCCGGCACAACCCCGCTCCGCTACGACGACACCAAGCTCGCCTGCGCGCGCTGAACTGTGTACGGAGCGTTCAGCCCGCGCGGCGGGCCTGGTGCCGTTCCCGCCACGGCTGGCGCTGCATCGCTGCGCGATGCACGGGACCCCGCAGCCGCCTGGAGGCGAGGGTTCAGTTCGCCGACAGCCGACAGCCTCTCACCCCAGGCGGCGCAGGCCGAAGCCCACCACGCCCAGCAGGCCGGAGGCCATGAGCAGCAGCGTGCCCGGCTCGGGCGTGACGGTGCTGCCGGGCATCGTGAGCACGAACTCCTGCCCCTTGCCGCTCATGCCTTTCTTGTCCGTGAGGATGGCGACCCGGTCCGTGCGGATCGACTTGTAGTTCTTCGTCGCCAGGTCCAGCCAGAAGCTGTTGGCGGGGTCGGGCGCGCTGCCGGTGAACAGGTTCCAGATGGTGCCCTGGATGTTGCCCCACTCCGTGGTCGGCGCCGTCGCGTACTGCGTGGTCAGCCACGCGGCCTGGCGGTACTGCGTGCGCGCCGCGGGCCCGTACAGCGTGGAGGTCAGGCTGCCGTTGAGCAGGCTCGCGTAGGCCTTCCACTGCTGCCCGCGCGTGACCTGGTGCAGGAAATCGACGCAGAAGACCTCGACGCCGCCCACCTTCTCGCCGTCCAGCGTCAGCTCCGCGGTGTAGGGGCCGACGAGGTACTCGGCCTTCTTGCCGTTGTGCGTGGTCTTCCACTTGGTGGTGCCGGAGTCCGTCAGCTTGACGCCGACCTCCACCTGGGCGCTGGCGCCGGTGGCGGCGAGCAGCAGTAGTGCGAGCAGCGGGGTCGCGAACCGGGGTAGCCTCATGCAGCCTCCTGTGGGCGAGGGGAGCGCGGGTCGATGGACGGCGCGCCGGCGTGGGAGCGCGCGCCGCGGCGGAGAGCCCATCATTCGGCATGCCCATCTGTTCCCCGGGGCGGCGGGGCGGTGGCCGCGGCGGGCCGGGCCGCGCGCCAGGTGCTTGTCCCGGCGGGAGATCGCGAGCCTGGTGCGGCCGGGTGGCCGGCGGGGCCGGCGGTGGGGCGGGGCGGGTTTCGCGCCGGCGCGGCGGCCGACCTGTGGAGCCGATCCCGCAGGCGGCTGTCGTGGCCTTGCAGCAGCGCGGCGGGCGGCGGCGGGCGCGGGCCGCTGGCAAGTCGTGGGCCACTCTGCGGCACCGGCGGCACGGGCGCACCGGCGGCGTTCCGCGCCAGGTGCGCGCGACCGGCTGGCGCGTTAGACTTGGCGCGCGGCACCGCCTGTGCAACGCGCCCCCGCGCCTCGTCGGACGGCCGCCGGAACCTGACGACTGATGCCCAGACCCGAACCGACCGCGCGGAGCAAGGCCCTGATCCCCTGGGCGTTGCTCGGCCTCTCCTTGTCGTTGACCCTGGCCGCCACGCTGGCGCTGCTGCAGAGCGAACGCGAGCGCGACCGCGCCCGCTTCGCCAACGCGGTGCAGTCCGCGCAGGACCGGATCCGCGCGCGCATGGACGCCTACATCGCGCTGCTCTACGGCGCGCGTGCGCTGTTCGCCGGGGCGGATTCCGTCAGCCCCGACGAGTTCCGCGCCTACGTCACCCAGTTGGACGTGCAGCGGCGCTACCCCGGCGTGCAGGGCCTCGGCTTCACCCGGCGCGTGCCGCCGGGCCAGGTGGCGCGGCTGGAAGCGGCGATGCGCGCGGCGGGCCTGCCGCAGTTCCGCGTCTGGCCGGACACGCCGCGCGCCGAGTACCACAGCATCATCTTCCTGGAGCCGCGCGACCAGCGCAACCAGGCGGCCCTCGGCTACGACATGTACTCCGAGCCGACGCGCCGCGCGGCGATGGCCCGCGCGCGCGACAGCGGCGAGCCCGCGATGACCGGCAAGGTCACGCTGGTGCAGGAGATCGACGAGCAGAAGCAGCCGGGCTTCCTCATCTACCTACCCGTCTACCGCGGCGGGGAGACGCCCCCCACCGTCGCCGAGCGCCGCGAGCGGCTGCTCGGCTTCGTCTACGCGCCGTTCCGCGCCGGCGACCTCTTCGCCGGCATGTTCGGCAGCGAGACGGCGCCGCTGGTCACCTTCCGGGTCTTCGACGGCGCGAGCCGGCGGGCGCAGGCGCTGCTGCATCGCTATCCGCTGCCCGCCGCGGACTATCCGCGCCTGGCGGCCACCGTGCCGCTGACGGTCGCCGGCCAGCGCTGGACGCTCTTCTTCCGCCCGACCACCCAGTTCGGCGAGAGCTGGCGCTACTCGGTGGTCGGCGTGCTGGCGGCCGGCGGCGTGCTCATCAGCCTGCTGCTCTTCTCGCTGACGCGCACGCAGGCCCGCGCGCAGGCGGAGGCCGAGCAGCATGCGGCCGAGGCGCAGGCGCTCGCCGCCCAGTTGCAGGAGCAGGCGATCGAGCTGGAGCAGCAGGTGGAGACGGCGCAGGCGCTGGCCGAAGAGCTGGAGGCCGGCAACGAGGAGCTGCGCGTCGCGCACGAGCGCGCGCAGGCGGCGCGGCAGGAGGCGGAACGCGAGCGCAGCCGCGCGGAGACCGAGCGCGGGCGGCTGGCGGCGATCATCGCGCACGCGCCCGTGGGCATCGTCATCGCCGAGGCGCCGTCGGGCCGCATCGTGCGCGGCAACGCCATGGTCGAGCGCATCCTGCGCCACCCCGTCCTGCACTCGCCGGACACCGGCGCCTACGACGAATGGGTCGCCTTCCACCCCGACGGGCGGCGCGTGGAGGCGCGCGAGTACCCGCTCGCGCGCGCGCTGGCGGAGCGCCGGCCGGTGGGGCCGCTGGAGTTCCTCTACCAGAAGGGCGACGGCAGCCGCGGCTGGGTGCAGATCAGCGGCGCGCCGATCCGCGACTCTCAGGGCGAGGTGGTCGCGGCGCTGGCGGTGCTCGAGGACATCGACGCCGACAAGCGCGCGGCGCAGGAGCGCGAGCACCTGCTGCGCGCCATCGAGGTCGAGCGGCTGCGGCTGCGCGAGGTCTTCGAGAAGGCGCCCGCGTTCATGGCCGTGCTGCGCGGGCCGGAGCACGTCTTCGAGCTGGTGAACCCGAGCTTCTTCCAGCTCGTCGGCCACCGCGAGATCCTGGGGCGGCCGGTGCACCAGGCGCTGCCGGAGGTGGAGGGCCAGGGCTTCTTCGAGCTGCTCGACCGCGTCTACCGCAGCGGCGAGCCGTTCTTCGGCCAGGAGATGCCGGTGCGGCTGCAGCGCGAGCCCGGCGCGCCGCGCGAGGAGCGCAACGTCGACTTCGTCTACCAGCCGATGCGCGACGCGGAGGGCCGTGTCACCGGGCTGATCGCGCACGGCGTCGACGTCACCGACCAGGTACGCGCGCGCCGCGCCCTCGAGGAGACCAGCCGCGCCAAGAGCGACTTCCTGGCCACCATGAGCCACGAGCTGCGCACCCCGCTCAACGCCATGCTCGGCTACAGCGAGCTGCTGCTGCTCGGCATCCCGGAGGCGATCCCCGAGCGAGCACGCGAGCAGGTGGAGCGCATCCGCCTCAGCGCCACCCACCTGCTGCAGATCATCGAGGAGATCCTCACCTTCTCGCGGCTGGAGGCCGGCCGCGAGCGGCTGGACCTCAGCGCGGTCGCGCTGGGCGAGCTGGCGCGCGAGGTCGGCGCGATCATCGAGCCGCTCGCCGCCGCCAAGGGCCTGGGCTTCGCGATCGACGTGCCCGCGCCCACGCTGCGCCTGCAGACCGACGCGCGCAAGGTGCGCCAGATCCTGCTCAACCTGCTGGGCAACGCCATCAAGTTCACCGAGGCCGGGCAGGTGACGTTCGCCGCCCGCACGGACGGCGACGGCGTCGTCTTCCAGGTGCACGACAGCGGCATCGGCATCGCGCCGGAGCACCTGGAGCGCATCTTCGAGCCGTTCTGGCAGGTGCACTCGGCGCTGCACGTGCGCGTCGGCGGCACCGGGCTGGGCCTGCCGGTCACTCGTCAGTTGGTGGAGCTGCTGGGTGGCTCGCTGCACGTGGAGAGCGAGCTGCACCACGGCACCACCTTCACCGTGCACCTCCCGCTCGAGCTCGGCCCCGACGGCCCGGCCCGCCGCCCTTGACGCGGCTGCCCGACGCGCAGCGGGCCTGCAGCTCTGGCGGTGGTCGGCTACCGGCTACCGGCTACCGGCTGCCGGCTGCCGGCTGCCGGCGAACTGCGCCCTCACCCCCTGGCCCCCTCTCCCAAGCCCGCTATGCATTGCCCACATCTGGCTAAACCGGAACGCCGCGCATCTCCAGGCGGCTGAAGCCGCAGCTACGACGACACCAAGCCCGCCTGCGCGGGCTGGTATCTGCCATGAGCAGACCAGCCCGCGCAGGCGGGCTTCGTGCAGTTCCAGCCGCGGCTGGCGCTGCATCGCTGCGCGATGCACCGGACCACCCAGCCGCCTGGCGCGGAGCGCTCCGCTCCTCTGAAATGTGGGTAATGCATAGCAGCATTGGGAGAGGGGGGCGGGGGGTGAGGGCTGAGCTACGGACCAGCTACCGAACAGCCCGTTCGCTTCTGCGCTAGAAGCGGATCGAGAGTCCCAGGTCCAGCGTCAGGTGCGAGACGTTCACCTCGCCGTCGCCGCCGTCCACCGGGTCGGCGCTGTAGCTCAGGTAGCGCACGCCGGGCGTGACCGCCACCCGCGGCCCCAGCGGCAGCGACAGCCCGCCGCCGACCTCGAAGCCCAGGGCCGGGTCGGTCTCCAGCTCGTCCTCGAGCTCGTCGAAGCGCTCGTCGTCCAGGTTGACGCCCAGCTTGCGGTAGACGACGCCGCCCTTCACCCACGGCCCCAGGCGCGACATCGTCGCCAACGGCAGCATCAGCTTGACGCCGCCGGAGAAGCCGGAGTCGATCCACTTCCCGTCGACATCGCCGACGTTGCCCGGCAGGTCGACCTCGAAGTTGTCGCTGGGGAACTCGAAGCGGTCGTAGCCGGCGTAGAGCGCGAGCGCCGGGTTGAGCTGCAGCGAGACGTTGCCGCCGTAGCCCCAGCCGGTCTCGGCGTTGCCCTGGCGCTCGTCGGCGAAGTCGCCCATGGGGAAGGCGGCGCCGCCGCGCACCTCGACGCTCAGCGGCGTGGTCGGCAGGGTCTGGGCGGCGGCGGGGCGGGCGGCGGCAACGGCGCAGAGCGCGGCGAGCGCGCTCACGATCGACTTCTGCATGGTTCCTCCTGGTTGAAAACGCGCCCCCTCGCACCGGGTGTGGCGGGGCCGCCCGCCGTCTGGCAAACCCCGGGCCGGGCCGATTCTTGCCGGGCAGCGCGGCATGAAACGGAAGATCCTGCAGACGACGCGGGACGAGCGCGCGGTGCCCGGCGGGCGGCGGCTCTCGCTGGAGTTCCGCGCGGAGGGCGCCGAGCCGGTGCCGGCCGTGCTGCTGCTGCCGACGGCCGCCGCGCCGGCGCCGGCCGCCGTGCTGCTGCACGGCTACACCTCGCGCAAGGAGCACATGGCCGACGGCGTGGGCGCGGTGCTGCTGCGCCACGGCATCGGCAGCCTCGCGCTGGACCTGCCGCTGCACGGCAGCCGCGCCAACCCCGTGCAGGCGCAGAGCACGCGCAACCCGCTGGAGGTGCTGCGCCACTGGCGCGCCGCGCTCGCCGACGCGGCGCTGGCGCTGCGCTACCTCGGCGCGCGCGCGGAGGTCGACGCCGCGCGGCTGGCGCTCGTCGGCTACTCGCTCGGCTCGTTCCTCGCCGTCAGCGTGGCCGCCGACGAGCCGCGCGCCCGCGCCGTGGTGCTCGCCGCCGGCGGCGATCTGCCGGCCGGCACGCCGTTCGCCCTGCTAGGCACGCCAGGTTGCCGACCCCGTTCGCGCGGTGCGCCGCCTGGAAGGCCGCCCGCTGCTGATGGTACACGGCCGGCAGGACCGCACCGTGCGGCCGGAGCAGGCGGAGCGGCTCTTCGCCGCCGCGCGCGAGCCCAAGGAGATCCGCCGGTGGGACGCCGGCCACCACCTGCCGCCCGCCGCCATCGAGCACGCGGCCGGCTGGCTGGCCGCGCGCCTGATCGCGCCCGCCGCCGCGCCGCCACGAGCCGTCTGACCCGCACCCGCTTCGCCCGACCGATGCCTTGCCTCTCTCGCCCCCGCCGGCTCGGCGGCTGCCTGGCCGCCCTGGCTGCACTCCTGCTGGGCCCCGGGCACGCCGGCGCGCAGTTGCGCCCGCTGGAGCCGTTCGACTTCTCCGTCTTCGACGCGGGCCGCGCGCTCGGCCTCTCGCTCGGTGCCAGCCTGCTGAGCGAGCAGCGCGCCTCGCTCGCGGGCACGCAGGGCCGGCTCGTGGAGCTGGGCACCTTCGCCGCGCTCTGGCGCCGCGACGGCGCGGCGCTGGAGCTCGGCGGCACCGCGCTGCGCCGGCTGGACCACGAGCGCGTCTTCGCCGAGCCGGCCGGCGGCACGCGCCCGCCCGGCGCCGCGTCGCGCCGCGACGCCGGCGACATGCGCGTCGCCATGGCCCTGCGCCTGACGCCGCCGGCGGCGCCGGCGCTCGCGGTGCTCCGCTTCGGCACCCGCCTGCCGACCACCGACAACGCGGTGGGCCTGGAGCGCGACCAGATGGACTTCTTCGCGCTGCTGGGTGGGCAGGTGCACCGCGCCGGGCTGCGCGCCGCCGTCGAGGGCGGGCTCGGCATCCACGGCACCCGCTACCCGGACGACGAGCAGGTCGACGTCGTCCTCGCCACCGCCCGGCTCGGCTATCGTCGCGGCGGGCTGACCTCGTCGCTGGCGCTGACCGGGCAGTGGAACGGCCAGAGCCGCTGGCGCCTGCGCGGCAACGAAGACCTCGCCGAGCTGCGCGCAGGGCTGCGCGCCGGGGGGCGTACCTGGGTACAGGCGCAGTGGGTGAAGGGGCTGGCGGAGTTCAGCCCGCGCCACGGCCTGCTGCTCAGCGTCGGGCTGGAGCGCTGAGGCGGGCCCCGGGCCTGGCACCTCGCTTGCGCTGCCCGCCGCCCCCGGCGACGGCCGCGCGCCGTCGCGCCACCCGAACCCGCGAGACCGGATGAACCCGCACGCGGCTGCGCCGCCCGAGCTGCGGCAGCGCATCGCGCTGGTGGACGGCTCCAACGTCGCGCACGCCACCGGCGGCGACGTCGGGCGCCTCGCCAACATTGAGATCGTCTGCCGCAAGCTGGTGGCGGAGGGCTTCGCGCCGTATGTCGTCGTCGACGCCGCGCTGCGCCACCACGTCGACGATGCCGCGGGCTACCAGCGCCTGGTGGAGAACGGCACCCTCCGACAGGCGCCGGCCGGCACCGACGCGGACTACTTCATCCTCTCCTTCGCCCGCGAGCTGGACGCCTGGATCGTCTCCAACGATCGCTTCCGCGACCGCGAGAAGGCGTTCCCCGAGGTGCGCGAGCGCGTCATCCGCTACATGATCCTCAACGACGAGGTCGTCTTCGAGCGCCGCAGCAAACGCCGCTGAGGCGCCCGCTGCGCCGTCGAGCGCCGCAGAACGCGAACAGCCCCGCCGCGGCGGGGCTGTCGTACGTCGGGGGCGGGCAGGCGCGGCGCTAAATGCGGCGTCGGCGGCGCAGCAGCGGGAGCAGCCCGGTGAGCAGCAGCACCGAGCTGGCGGGCTCCGGCACGACGCTCGCCGGCGCGAGGCGGCCGTACTGCAGGTGGTCGACCTCCCAGTCGGTGCTGTTCCGCATCCGCATCGTCACGCGGGAGATGCCGCCGGCGTGGACGATGCCGAAGAAGCGGTCCTCGCCCGTACCGCCCGCCACCGAGCCGTCGCCCAGCCCCAGCGCCACCTGCATGCCCAGCGAGGTGGCGGTCGCATCGTACGCCTCCCACTCGACGTCGCCGACGCCGAACGCGCCCGCCGAGGTGTTCCACGTCCGTCCAGGCGAGGCCGACGTGCGTCGGCAGGCCGCCCAGCGCGAGTGCGTCGAAGAAGAAGGTGACGCTGGTGGTACCGAGATAGAGCGAGTGGCCGCGGGTGCCGAAGCCGTCGAGCGTTAAAGCTCAGTAGCGCGAGGCCGGCGCGCTGAACCCTCCGCAGGCTCCGAAAACGTGGCCGGCCCCGCGTCCACTGCAGCGCAATGTTCGGCGGCTGAGGCCGCGATCGGCTGCCCTTGTGAACTGCGGGAGAATTTCCGTCTTTCTACGCCCAATGCCAGCGGCGACCTCCGCATGATACGGATACAGCCGGACCAGGTATCGCAAATATCGTGTAGAAACGTACTAGAGCGATGTAATCCGCATCCTGCTCTCCGTAGCCTGGCCAGCCCTTAGGGCAGCTTCCCGGCACAGCCTTGATGCTGCGAACTTGCGCCGCAGGCAAGACGATGTGTGTAATTGGATTATCACTGAGCGCCCAAGCAGCGTTGTATGCTCGTTGGGCGACAGCTCTCTTCGACGGGTCATCATCGAACTGCTGAATGCCATCTGGGATAACGAGTCGAGGCAAGGCAAGACCGACAGCCAGTGTGAGCGCAGCAACTCCAATCCAGAACAAAGACCGTGTCATCTCGTTCTCTAGAGATAGGTCCACAACTCCCAAACAGACAGTCGCCGAGTGCATCTCTGACAAGCACGAAGTTCAACATGCGAGAACCTCCGGGGCTTGGAATTGCACCCAGGAGGTTCTGAGGCATCTCGCGCCCAATGCGCTCAATACTGGCTATAATACCACTCTACATAGCTCTCTTCGGCGTAATTCCAGTCCGTTTCCTTCAAACTGGTCCCCTTCACACCATTGTAGCACCAGATGTCCTTCCACGGGCACAGCGTTCTGGAAACCTCCTGGGCTCCATAGTTTACATGGCTCCGTATTCCGGAGCCGCCGGAAAACCTCCACTGGCCGGTATACACCTTCACGCTCTGCGGCTGGATCGATTCCGCTGCGAAGCTTCCAATACCGAAGTTCTTCTTCCCTGCCGGGTCATCGACGCCTGCGGTTGGACAGTCATCATAGGGATCCGGGAGGTCGGTCCAGCTGGTGCAAGAGTCGAAATACGTCTCGTCCAGCGAGATGTCGCTTTCATAGCCTGCGTAGGTAAACGTCCAGTTTCCAGGGTTCACCCAGCTGAACCACGAATCAGCATAGTGGCTGCCGTCGTAGTACAGGTCGCCATCGTCGGGGAAGAAGTGCGCTTTCTGAGCATAGGCCGACTTGCTGCCGACCATGCAGATGAGAATGAGCGCTGCGAACACGGAGTTGTGCTTCCGCATCGAATCCTCCTAGTTACGTTGACCAGCGGCGCGCTTGATACGAGCCAACACAGCGTCTCCAAGCTGCCCCTGCATGGGATCGAGGTCTCGATCAGGGCGTAGCTCCTCTGGAATCTCTAGCCGCGGAATAACCACTCGGCCGTTCTGTTCGACGGCTGGCTCCCCTTGTCGAACCAGTGGGTCGGATAGCGCTTGCACAACGGCGTCCGCGCTACCTACAACTTGAAGGCCGTAGATTATGGGATCACCAGCAGTGATCTTAGTCCGCAGTCGCTCGTTCCGCTCAAGGGCAGATGCGAACGCTCGGGCACGAGGGGACTGGCCTACTGAGTCCGCGGGGTTTTGCTTGAGGAATCGCTGCGCTCTGAGCCGCTCGGATCGCTGCGAGGAGCGCAGCATCTCCATTGTCGCTTGCCTTGCTTCTGCGATTGCGGCCGCGGAAGCCCGGCTCGCGCTAACACGGTGCGCACCGATCTTACCCGCCCCAGCCATGAACACAGCAGATGCCTTGAGGTTGTGCCGCTGGAGAAACTGGCGTGCCTGCGCGTCGGCGACGAGCGAGCCAAACGAGATATTGGCATACAGCAACTCGTTCGGCTTTCTCTGTTTCCATTGCTGCACCCGTTCAGATGCCGAGGGCAAGCGGGTCTCACCAACCTGAGCGGATGATGGAGATGCATTCAGCACGATACCGATGAGGCATCCCGAAATGATCGCGAACTGGCGCATACATCCTCTTGAAGGTACACCTGGTGATTCGATTGCAGATTATGTAACAAGCAAGCAGCATGCCAGGCCGGAACAACGAGGACATCGCTGCAGCCGTCGAGCGTGCCGTCGTCCTCGTCCACGCTGTCCGTCAGCCCGGCGGGGCCGAGCACCGCGCCGGCGGACTTGCTGGCGCCCGTCGCGTTGAACAGTCCGTCCTCCATCGTCTCGATATAGAACGAGGAGAAGACCAGGCTAGTGAACGGGCTGTCGCCAGCTCCGCGGTAGGGGCTGGGGCCGAGGTACTGCGCGGTCGCCGCGGCGGGCAGTAGCGCCAGCGAAGCCGCGGCGGCCGCGGCCAGCGTGAGGGGGGAGGGACGGGCGCGCATCGAGGCCTCCTGTGGCAGGCGTGGCAGGCGGGCTGCGATGCCGGCGGCCGCGAGGGCAGCGGGCTGGAACCGGCATCGCTTGAGGGTAGCGTCGTCTGCCGCAAGCCGCGCGCCGCCGGGCGCTTGTCGGCGTCGCCGGGCGGGGATAGAATTCCGCCGCCCATCCCCTCACGCCCGCCGACGGCGGCGGGCGCCCGACGCGTTCGAAGGCTGCAGTGAGAGACATCGCCCTTTACCACGGCGCCGAGCACGGCTGGATCGAGGTCGTCACCGGCGTGATGTTCAGCGGCAAGAGCGAGGAGCTGATCCGCCGCGTGCGCCGCGCGCTCATCGCCAAGAAGCGCGTGCAGGTCTTCAAGTCCGCGCTGGACGACCGCTACGCCGGCATCGGCCGCATCTCCTCGCACGACGGCGCGGGCGTGGAGGCGGTGCCGGTGCGCTCCGCGCTGGAGCTGGCCGGCCAGGTGCACCCGGAGACGCAGGTGGTGGCGATCGACGAGGTGCAGTTCCTCGACGAGGGCATCGTGGAGGTCGTCACCGCGCTCGCCGACCGCGGCGCGCGCGTCATCCTCGCCGGCACCGACATGGACTTCCGCGGCGAGCCGTTCGGCCCCATGCCGCGCCTGCTGACCATCGCCGAGACGGTCGACAAGCTGCACGCCATCTGCGTCGTCTGCGGCAACCCGGCCACGCGCAACCAGCGGCTGGTCAACGGCGAGCCCGCGCCGGCCGAGGCCCCCACGATCCAGGTCGGCGGCGCCGAGAGCTACGAGGCGCGCTGCCGCCGCTGTCACCGCGTGCCCTCGGCCACCCGCCAGCAGACCTCGCTGCTCGACGCGCTCCAGGCCGAACCCGCCGACGCCGTGGTGCTCACGCACGAGAGCCTGCGGGCGAGTTGAGCGAAGCCGCGTGGGCGCGCCGACGCGCCGAACGCGCCCCGCTCACTCCTCCAGCAGCCGCGCCTGCTCCTCGCGCAGCAGGCGCTGCAGCGCCGTCTCCCAGCCGACGCGCTCGGCCATCGCGATCGCCTGCGCCTCGATCCAGACGCGGCGCAGCATCACCTCCAGCAGGCCGACGGAGAGGGCCTCGCGCTCGCGGCGCAGCTCCGCGATGCGCTGCGCCAGCGGCAGCAGCTCCTCGGGGATGTCGTCGTCGGGCGCCAGCAGGCCCGCCCCGGCCGTCTCCGGCGTGCGGCCCTCGCCCTGGGCCGGCCGTGGCGTGGGGGCCGGGCGCGGCAGCAGGCGCGGGTCGGCCGCCACGCGTACCGCCAGGCTGCCCGGTCCGAACGGCTGCCACCATTCCAGCAGCCCGCCGGTGAGCTGCTGCAACAGCTTCTCCACCGCCTGCCGCACCGGGCCCTTGTGGCCGCCCGCGCGGCGGCCGCGCTCCACGATCAGCAGCAGCTCCTCGCCGGGGCGCTCGTGCGCCCGCGACTGGATCCACTGCAGCGCCCGCTCGCGCGCGGCCTGCGGCCCTTCGCCGTGCAGGTCCAGCCGCCGGGTCGGCGGGAAGTGGCGCGCCTCGTAGGCGCGCGAGAGGTCGTTCAGGCCGGGCACGCCCGCTCCTCGTCTCGGGGTCTGCGCCGCTCGCGGCGCGCGGCCGGGAACACCGATTGCAGCGCCAAGCTGATACACCGGCCCGCTTTCGTGCGTTTCCACCGCCGCCCAATCCAGGGGAAGACCGATGCCACGCTACGATCACCACGACTACGACTTCGGCCTGCGCGGCCGCCGTGAGACGATGGAGCGCCGCCCGTACGGAGAGCGCGACTTCGGCGCCGGCCCCCGCGCGCGCGCCGCGTACGACCGCGACTACGACGGCTTCAACGTGCCGCCCACCGTGTACCCCAACCGTGTCACCGCCCGCTACAACGACGACTACGTCTACGGCGGGCGCGGTGCCGGCCGCCGCGCCCCCGAGAACTACCATCCCTACGGCGGCGACCGCGAGGAGCGCATCGGCGATGCCTCCTACTACCACGCACCCTACACCACCATCGGCGGCAGCCGCACCTGGCGCGGCGCGCCCTCGCCCTACCGCTACGACCGCGACCTCGACCGCGACGACCGCCGCCCACGCTACGACCGCGGCTACCGCCGCGAGTGGTGAGCGACCCGGCCGCCTTTCCACCCCGGCTGTCGGCTGTCGGTCGTCGGTCGTCGGTCGTCGGTCAACACCAACCCCTCACCCCCGGCTGGGAGTGAGGGGTTGGTGTTGACCGACAGCCGACGACCGACAGCCGACAGCCCTTTCACGCCACCCGGCCGCGGCGGGCGCCGGCGCCGCGTCGCCTGGCGTCCATCCGTGGAACGCGCTGGCGACGACGACGGCGGCGCCCGCCGTCCAGGTCGACGGCCGCGGCATCGGCGGAATCGTGGCGCGGCGCCAGGGCTGGCGTGCACGTCCGCTGCAGCTCGCGCGTGAGCTCGACGCGCACGCGCTCCGCGGGTACCTGCCAGGTGAGCGCGAGCACACCCAGCAACTGCCCGAGCAGGAGCTGGTGCAGGCGGGCCAGCGGGTGGTCCGCTGCCGGCAGCAGCAGGCAGCTCGGGCTCACCGCCTCGCCGCGCTGGTCGGAACCCTGCGCGAGCCGCGCGTCGAGGGCGAGCAGCAGGCGCCGCGCCGCGTAGCGGCGGCGGTGCAGCCGGCGTCCGCTCGCCAGCGCGTGTAGTCGCTGCCGCCAGGAACCGCTCTGCGCGGCGAGGTCGTCCAGCAGCCAGACGGCGGCGTACAGCTCGGCGAAGACGCGCACGTCCAGTTGAGCGGCGAGGTCGGGCGGCAGGGTGGCGAGGTACTCCAGGAACGCCGCGATGCGGCGGGGGTGGGCGAGGAGGAAGAGGACGATCTCCTGACAGCCGCGGCGGCGGTTGCAGCGGGCACAGGCGGGAACAAGGATGCGCGGGTCTCGGCGGTGGCCACCCTTCGCGCGGGGAATCACGTGCTCCCGCGTCAGCGGGCGGTCCGGCTCGGCCGGCGCGCGGCAGTAGACGCACTGCCCCTGCCGGATCCGGCGTTCGAGCTCCTGGCGCAGCGATCCGTCAGGTGGTCGTCGCCTCACGGGCACCCCCGCGTTCGGGAGGGGTGGGGACACGCGCCCCACCGGTGCGTCGCGGGCGTGCCGACCTGGCGCCTTCGCGCCCGCGGGGACTCGCTCTACCGGCCACGCTCGCGAGAACGGTGCCAGCCGCCGCGGCATCGGCTATCTCGTTGGCGGGCACGGAAAACGGCCCCGGCACACGAGCTGCCGGGGCCGTTGCGTTCCTGCGACGCGCGCCTCAGACGTCCACGTTCGCGTACGGCGCGTGCTCCTCGATGAACTGCCGGCGCGGCTCCACGTCCTCGCCCATCAACGTCTGGAAGATGCGGTCCGCCTCGACGGCGTCCTCCAGCGAGACGCGCAGCAGCGTGCGCGTCTCCGGGTCCATCGTCGTCTTCCAGAGCTGCTCCGGGTTCATCTCGCCCAGGCCCTTGTAACGCTGGATCGGCACCTTCGCCTCGGGGTCGCCGTTGCGCAGGCGCGCCAGCACCTGGTCGCGCTCCTCGTCGCTGTAGACGTAGATCTCCGTCTTGCCCTTCATCAGCCGGTACAGCGGCGGCTGCGCGATGTAGATCATGCCGGCCTCCACGAGGTCGCGCAGTTGGCGGAAGAAGAAGGTCAGCAGCAGGGTGCGGATGTGCGCGCCGTCTACGTCGGCGTCGGTGTTGTGGCAGCAGAGCCCGCCCATGCCGGCGATGAAGTTCTCGTCGCCCTCGACCGAGAAGTCGTAGACCTGGCCGTTGCTCGCGGTCACCGCAGTGATGGCCTCGATCGGCAAGGCGATCAGGTCTCCGCCCACTGGCGCGAAGCGGCGGTTGACCGACGGCGCTTCGCTGGCCAGCGCGCGCTCGATCCGCTCGGCCCGGGGATGATCGCTCCAGAGCGCACGCAGCCGCGCAAGGTCATCGCGGGCGGTGACCGAGACCGTCCAGTGCGGGTGCCGGGTCTCGCAGGGACGGCCGCGGATCTGGCGTACCACGCCGTCCGGCTGCCGGCATGAGAGCGAGGCGACGACACCGAACGAGGAGAGGCAGTACATGATGCCGCTCGCCACCTCGCGCGACGAGGTGGCGAAGCTGAGACGACCCGCCGCCACCGTTCCGTCACCGCGCAGGTAGCCGCGGAGGAAGGCGGCACGCAGGGGCGCGGCGACGTTGAATACCAGATCGGGCACGCGCTTGCTCAACGCGTCGGCGCCGGCGAAGCCGAATGCCTGCTCCCAGGCGAGTGCGGCCACCCGGTTGACCAGCTTGAGCTCGCCGCGCTGTGCGTCCGAGCGGTAGGTGCGCCCCTCGGCGCCGAAGACCCGGGCCAACGCGGCTTCAACCTCGGGAACGAAGGCGGCGTTCCGCTTGCCGGTGGCGAAGCGAATACCGCCGCGGGCAGAGCAGGAGCCCTCGGCCAGGTAGAAGCCGAGCAGCGTCATCAGCTCCGCGTTCACCGGCAGGTAGCGCGGCACCGCGTCTTCCGCGTGGTGCTCGGGCGTGAGGACCAGGTCCTCGCGCTCGCCGAACCAATCCAGATCCGGCGCGTTCAGCTGGCTGAGGCGCACGTAGGGGCGCACGCGGTTTCGTGGTGCGCCGCGGTACTGCTCCGTCCAGCCGCGCTCCAGACGACTCTCGGCCAGCTCGACCCGCTCCATCGTCGCCGCCACGGGCGCGCCGATCGCTTCCAGATAGCCCTGCCAGTGCGGAAGCGTGGGTCGGGCGGTGCCCTTTTCCCAGGCGTAGAAGGTGGCGGGCTGACGGATCCCCACGGCGGCACAGAGCGCGCGGTTGGCGATCCCGCTGGCGCGCCGCGTGGCAGCCAGTTCGTCACCCAGCTCGGTGCCGACCACGACGCGCGGCGCTCCCCACTCCGGCTGATCGGCATACTCGGCACGCACCCGCTCCCGGTACCACGCCTCCACCGCCGGCCCTCGCACCCAGACCCGGTCCGCAGACGGGGAGCCGGCCAGCAGCCGCAGCAGGTCGAGGCGGGCAGGTGCGGTCTCCGGCAGGCGCACCGTACGTGGTGCGACCAGCCGGTCTCCCACGCGCAGTTCGTCGCCCCGCTTGAGGCGCACCGCTCCGTCCGCGTGGACGAAGACACTGTGGCTCGCCGTGACCCGCACCGAGCGGCCATAGGCGGTTTTGACCTCGAAGAGCGCTTCGTCCAGCGGATGGCGGATCACGCTGCGGATCGGCCGGAAGCGGATCTGCTGGTCCTCCAGGCCGAAGCAGAGCACCTCGCCCAGCTCTCCGTGTGAGCGCTTCCGGTACCCATCCCCCGCCTCGGCCGCGCCGCCCAGCGCCGCATCGATGAAGGCGCCGATGCGCGTCAGCCGCACGCCCGCGCCGTCGCGCACGAAGACGTGCTCGTCGGCGTCGACGCTCATGATGATGATCTTGTGGTAGCGCGCGTTCTCCAGGTTGAACTCGTCCTCGCCGATGCCGGTGCCGATCGCGGTGATCAGCGCGCGGATCTCTTCGTTGGAGAGCACCTTGTCGAAGCGCGCCTTCTCCACGTTGAGGATCTTGCCGCGCAGCGGCAGGATCGCCTGGAAGTTGCGGTTGCGCCCCTGCTTGGCGCTGTTGTGGACGAAGACACCGCTGGCCAGCGCGAAGTTGTGCGTGTGCGGCACCTCGATGTCGTAGACGTCCACGCGCTCGCTCACCCGCTCCACCGCTACCACGCGGTGATTGAAGTTGGCCACGGCTTCGCGGAGCTGGTCCATGTCCCCGGCGAAGTAGCGGTCCACGAAGCGATCCAGGCGCAGCAATGACCTGTCGCGGGTGACGCGACGGTGCGCCTGGTAGGCGTCGAGGTCGAGCACTCCGTGGCGCGCCTCGATCTGCTTGAGCGCGGAGAGCGTCTTCCGGTAGTCGGTGCGGTCGAGCGTCTCGCGCCGTCGGGCACGGAACTCCGGCGTCCACTGGCGGCGCGTGGCCTCACGCCGCCAGGCGAGCAGCCCGGTGTCCTGCCACTGCGCGTGAGCCGCCGCGGAGAGCGCCAGGCGAGCTGCCGGGTTGTCCGCGAAATGCGCACGCACCCGGTCGGCCTGCTCCCGGCGGCGGTGCACCGCGCTGCGCCAGTACTCCTGCTGGGCGCGGTCCAAGTGCTTGAGAGTGCGCTGTCGGTACGCCTCGTCGGTGGCATAGAAGCGGTCGTACCCGTCAGCCAGCTCGTGGGTGAAACGCCAGCGGTCGGAGCGCGGGTCCCACACCATCTCGTAGCCGTCGATGGTGATGCCCGGCTCCCGTGTGCTGGAGAGCTTGCGGTACAGGGGCATCAGCGAGTCCGCCGCGCAGAGCGCGTCCGCACGCTGGTAGCTGCCGTCGCGCAGCATGAAGCGGTGGTCGGGCGTGCAGGTGATGACCTCGCCGTTGTCCAGCGTGACGCGGATGACCTCCGCGTCGCGCTGGGTCACGCGCGCGTGCAGGACGCGCTCGATCCCGACGGAGCCGTCGCGGCGGATGGTGTAACAGAAGTGCTCGCGGCCGAGCGCCTGCTCCGCCACCAGCTCGCGGAAGCTGAGGCTGCGCCCATCCGCCAGCGCCACCCGGGTATCGCCGGCAAAGCAGCCGCCGGCGCTGTCGCCCTCGACGATGTAGAGCTCGTTGTTCTCCGGGTTGTCGACCGAGCAGTCGGCGAGCTTGCCGGGCAGCACGCCGGTCTCCAGCGCGCTCTTCTTGCGCGTCAGGTCGCGCGCCTTGCGGGCAGCCTCGCGCGCGCGCGCGGCGCTGACCGCCTTCTCGATGACCGCCTTGGCGACGCCGGGGTTCTCCTCCAGGAACTCGGCGAGCTTCTCGTTGACCACCGCCTCCACGGCGCCCTTGACCTCGCTGTTGCCCAGCTTGGTCTTCGTCTGGCCCTCGAACTGCGGCTCGCGCACTTTGACGCTGATGACGCAGGTCAGCCCCTCGCGCACGTCGTCGCCCGAGAGCGCCTCCAGGCCGCCCTTCTTGAAGAGGCCGGTCTTGCGCGCGTAGTCGTTGATGGTGCGCGTCAGCGCGCTCTTGAAGCCCGTGAGGTGCGTGCCGCCCTCGTGGGTGTTGATGTTGTTGACGAAGGTGAAGGTGCTCTCGTTGTAGCCGTCGTCGTACTGCAGGGCGATCTCGATCTCGGCCTCGGGGCGGTCGGCCTCGATGTAGATCGGCTTCTCGTGCAGCGGCTTGCGGCTGCCGCGCAGGTGCTCGACGAAGCTCTTGATGCCGCCCTCGTAGTGGTACTCCTCGCGGTGCAGCTTGCCCGTCAGCTCGTCGCTCTTGCGCTCGTCGGTGAGCGTCAGGCGCACGCCGCGGTTCAGGAACGCCAGCTCGCGCAGGCGCGAGGCCAGCGTCTCGAAGCTGTACTCCGTCTCGGGGAAGACCTCCAGGTCCGGCTTGAAGGAGACGGTGGTGCCGGTGTCGGTCGGGTCCGCGCGGCCGACGACGCGCAGGTCCTCCGTCTTGGCGCCGCGGCTGAAGCCGATCTCGTAAATCTTGCCGTCGCGCTTGACGGTGACCTTCAGCCACTCGCTCAGCGCGTTGACCACCGAGACGCCCACGCCGTGCAGCCCGCCGGAGACCTTGTAGGTGTCCTTGTCGAACTTGCCGCCCGCGTGCAGCACGGTGAGCGCCAGCTCCACGCCGGGAATGCCCTCGGTGGGGTGGATGTCGACGGGGAAGCCGCGCCCGTTGTCGACGACCGTCACCGAGTCGTCGGCGTGGATGATGACGTCCACGCGGTCGGCGTAGCCGGCCAGCGCCTCGTCGATGGAGTTGTCCACGACCTCGTAGACCAGGTGGTGCAGGCCGCGCGGCCCCGTGGTGCCGATGTACATGCCGGGGCGCTTGCGCACGGCTTCCAGCCCCTTGAGCACCTGGATGTGATCGGCGGTGTACTCACTCGCTGCCGACTTCGGCCGCACTGCGGTTGTGGACGCCATCGTGTTCCCACTCAGAGTTCCGGTTGTTTCGGCTGACGCCCCCGCACGGGAGCAAGCCGCGATTATACCCCCATTTCAGCGTGCAGTTCGCACCACGAGCGAGGTCGATGGGCCGCTCAGCCGCCCATCACGAAGACGATCTGGCGGATGCGGCCGTCGCGCTTGCCGGCGTTCAGCCGGGCCAGCAGCTCGGCCTTCATCAGGTTCAGCTCCATCATCCAGGCCGAGGTGGCCACGGCCACGAAGAGCGTGCCCTCCGAGACGCGCAGCGGCTCGGTGACCGCGGCGATCTGCGGCCCCACGCGCTCGCCCCACTCGGTGAGCACGGCGGCGGCCTCCATCTTCGGCGCCAGCCCGCTCTTCTGCAGGAAGCGGCCGAGCAGGTCGCCGAGGGGTTGCGGGCTGTTCTGCTTGCCGGGCATCGCGTCCGTGGGGGTGTGGGTCTTCAGGGCGTCGCGGTCACGACCCCACCGGCGATCGACCAGCGCGGCAGCGCGCCGGTGCGCAGGCCGAAGTCGCTGGGCTTGGGCGCGGTCAGCAGGATCTGCCCGGCCTCGGCGGCCTCCACCCAGGCGAGGATGCGGCGGCTGCGGCCGGGGTCCAGCTCGGCGAAGACGTCGTCGAGCAGGATGATCGGCCGGCGCTCGCGCGTGGCGCGCAGCGTCTCGGCCTCCACCATGCGCAGCGCGACGGCGGCGGTGCGCTGCTGGCCGCCGCTGCCGTAGGTGCGCAGGTCCACCGGCGCGGTGCGGCCCTCGGCCGCGGCCAGCAGGCGCAGGTCGTCGCGGTGCGGCCCGACGAGCGTCATGCCGCGGCGCTGCTCGCGCTCGGCGAGGCGCTCCAGCTCGCGCCGGAAGCCGCGGCCGAACGCCTCCGGCGAGGCGTCGGGCGTGCCGCCCGCCGGGGCGCCGCCCTCGGGCGCGTCGCCGAAGGACGGCTCGTAGTCCAGCCGGTAGGGCGCGGCGCCGCTGATGGCGGCCGAGCGCTCCGCGAAGCTCTCCCGCCATTCCTCCACCCAGCGCCGCCGCGCGGCCACCACGCGGCTGCCCGCGGCCACCAGCCCCTCGTTCCAGGCCTCCACCAGCGCGCGCGGTGCGCCCTGGCGCAGCAGCGCGTTGCGCTGCTGCAGCACCTGCCGGTAGCGCTGCAGCGTGCCCAGATAGCCGGGCACCGCCAGCGAGAGCACGATGTCCAGGAAGCGCCGCCGCGCGCTGGGGCTGCCGGCGACGATCTCGACGTCCGAGGGCGAGAAGATCACCGCGCCGACGATGCCGATCGCCTCGCCCAGCCGCTGCGGCTCGCTGCCGTCGAGCGTCACCTTCTTGCGGCGCGTGCGGCGGTCGAACGCGGCGGCGACGCTGTGCCGCGCACCGTCCGTCGTCTCGATGCGCGCCTCCACGCGGAAGTGCTCGCCGCCGAAGCGCACCAACTGCTCGTCGGCGGCGCCGCGGAAGGAGCGGAAGATCTCCAGGTAGTAGATCGCCTCCAGCAGGTTCGTCTTGCCCTGCCCGTTGTCGCCGACCAGCGCCGCGCCTGCGGGCGGGAACTCCAGCACCGCGTCCGCCAGGTTGCGGAAGCCCTGCAGGCGCAGCGAGGTGAGGAACACGGTGAGTTGAGAGTTGAGAGTTGGGAGTTGAGAGTGAACGGCACCCCCGGCGCGTCGGCGCAACGGCGTGGAGTTCACCTCCGTCGCGCCGTAGCCCCGTAGCCCCGTTGCGCCGTTGCGCCCATGCGCCGTCAACTCTCAGCTCGCAGCTCGAACGATCGCGTTTCCAGCGCGAGCAGCCAGCGCTTCAGCGCCAGGCCGTCGGCGCCGAGATAGCCGCCGAGGCGACCGTCGGCGGCGACGACGCGATGGCAGGGAATGAGGATCGGCAGCGGGTTGGCGCGGTTGGCCTGGCCGACGGCGCGCGCGGCGTGCGGCAGGCCGAGGCGGCGCGCCAGCGCGGCGTAGCTGCGCGTCTCGCCGCAGGGGATCTCGCGCAGCGCCCGCCACACCCGCTGCTGGAAGGCGGTGCCGGCGGGCGCCAGCGGCAGCGAGAAGTCGCGGCGTGCGCCGGCGAAGTACTCGTCCAGCTCGCGCACGAGCTGGCGGCCCAGCGCGTCCGCCGCGGCGGGCGCGTCGCGCGTGCCGGCCGGCGGGTGCTCACCCTGTGGCCAGTAGCGCAGCGCGCGCACGCCGTCGGCGTCGTACTCCAGCAGCAGCGGCCCCAGCGGCGAGGCGAGCAGCAGGCGCGTCATGGCGGCAGAGCGCGGGGACGAAGCGGAAGCGGCGGCCCCACCGGGAGCCGCCGCTGAAAGGTACATCATCCGCCGGGAACTGACTACTCGGGCAGGGCGGTGCGGATCGCCACGTAGTTCGCGTCCGGGATCTCGACCTTGACCACCCGCCCCAGCGCGTCCACCCAGACGTGCCGCTCGCTCAGCCCCTGCGGCCGCACCACCAGGTGATAGAGCCGCGCGGTCGTGCCCGCCACCTCCACCCGCTCCTCGCCGCGGTCGCTCACCGTCGCCATCACCTGCCGGTTCTGCCGCGGGATGATGACCGGCACCGTGCCGCTGCGCATCCGCTGCGCCAGGAAGTGGTAGTGATGGGCGACCAGCTCGTCCAGCACCACGGCGCCGCTGCTCGCCACGTACTCGCGCAACTGCTCGCCGGAGGGCGAGAACGTGCGCGCGCTGAAGCGCCCGCCGCGCAGCGTGCCCACCGTGCGGCTGGGGTCGCTGCCGTCGATGGTCACCTCGTACGAGACCGGCGCGGCCTCCAGCCCCGTGGCGCGCAGCCGCGGCTGCAGCGTCAGCGCGCCGCTGGGCAGCGTGAGCTGCACCCGGCCCGTCGCCACCACTTCCGCGTTCGCGCCCGCGCCCGACTGCCGGATGGCGAACTCCTCCGTGCCCGCCGTGCGCCCGTCGATCAGCACGCGGAAGCTGCCGGCATCGCCCATCGCGCCCTGGGCCGCCAGCGGCGCCAGCGCGCCGGCCCACAGCCCGCCCAACAGCAGAAGACCCACCAGGATGAACCGTCGCATCGTCTCTCGCTCGTCCAGGTTGCCGCGCAGCACCACCCCGCGGCGCTCACCCCTCGCCAGGGCTGTACCCCGCCGGCCGACGTTCGTTTCTCGGCGCTCGCGCGGCGGCGCGGTCAGTAGAAGAACCGCGAGAGCAGGTAGATCAGCCCGGCCAGCACTGCCAGCACGCCGATGACGATCACCACCGTCTGCATCACCGTTCGCCCGCCGCTCGGCACCTCGGGTGCACGCTCCGGCACCGGCTGCGCGCCGTGCTCGAAGGGAGGATCCTGCTTCTCGCTGTCCACGGTCGTCTCCTGGGTTCGGGTCACGCGCCGCCAGCGCAACCCGTATGCCGGTGCGGGCTTCACCGGCACCAGCGGCTTGACAGCCGGCGCGGCGGCGCCTACCGTACTCCGCAGGTTTAGACAGAGTTAAAACCCAGATTCACGCAGACGAAAGCCGGTGGGCACACGACGGGGGCGCGGTCGGGAAGGCGGGTGTACGGGGTGCCGGGTGTGCCGTCGGGGGCTGGCACGGGCGGCGCTGCTCGCGGTGGCGCTGTTCGCGGTGGCGCTGGCGGCCTGTGCGCGGCCGGAAGCCCAGACCGAGGACGGGCGACTGCGCGTGGTGGCGACGACCGGGATGGTCGCGGACCTGGCGATGCAGATCGGCGGGGAGCGGGTGGCGGTGACCAGCCTGATGGGGCCGGGTGTCGATCCGCACCTCTACAAGGCGAGCGAGGGCGACGTGCGGCGGCTGACGCGCGCGCAGCTCATCCTCTACAACGGGCTGCACCTGGAAGCGAAGATGGGCGACGTGCTGGAAGAGATCGGCACGCGTCGGCGGGTGGTGGCGGTGACCGATGCCATTCCGCGCGAGCGGCTGCGCGCGCCGCCGGAGTTCGAGGGCGCGTACGACCCGCACGTCTGGCTGGACGTGGCGCTGTGGAGCCTCGCGGCCGAGCGGGTGCGCGACGCGCTCGGCGAGGCGGACGCGGCGCACGCGGCGGAGTACCGCGCGCGCGCCGACGCCTACCTCGCGCGGCTGCGCGAGCTGGACGCCTACGTGCGCCGCCAGGCGGCGCGCGTGCCGCCGGCGCAGCGCGTGCTGGTGACCGCGCACGACGCGTTCGGCTACTTCGGCCGCGCCTACGGCTTCGAGGTGCGCGGGCTGCAGGGGCTGAGCACGGCGAGCGAGGCGGGCACCGCGGACGTACAGGCGCTGGCGGAGTTCATCGCCGCGCGGCGGCTGCCGGCCATCTTCGTGGAGACCTCGATCCCGCGCCGCACGGTGGAGGCGGTACGGGCGGCGGTGCGCGCGCGCGGCTTCGCGGTCGCCATCGGCGGCGAGCTGTACTCGGACGCGCTGGGCAGCGCGGGCAGCGACGCCGCCAGCTACGAAGGCATGGTGCGGCACAACATCGACACCATTGTCGGCGCGCTGCTGGGACAGGCGCCGCGAGAGGCGAGGCCATGAGCACGAACGGCAGCGCGCACGCCATCGAGGTCAACGACCTGACCGTCGCCTACCACGAGACGCCGGTGCTCTGGGACGTGGACTGGGCGGTGCCGGCCGGCGTGCTGACGGCGATCGTGGGGCCCAACGGCGCGGGCAAGTCCACGCTGATGCGCGCGGTGCTGGGGCTGGTGCGCCCGGCCGCCGGGCAGGTGCTGGTGCACGGCCGGCCGTACGCCGAGCAGCGGCGGCTGGTCGGCTACGTGCCGCAGCGCGGCAGCGTGGACTGGGACTTCCCCACCAGCGTGCTGGACGTGGTGATGATGGGCCGCTACGGCGCGCTCGGCTGGCTGCGGCGGCCGGGCCGGCGCGAGCGCGAGCTGGCGCTGGCCGCGCTGCGGCAGGTGGGGATGGAGGCGTTGCGCGAGCGGCAGATCGCGCAGCTCTCCGGCGGCCAGCAGCAGCGCGTCTTCCTGGCGCGCGCGCTGGTGCAGGACGCCTCCGTCTATCTGATGGACGAGCCGTTCCAGGGCGTCGACGCGCAGACCGAGCGCGCCATCGTCGGCGTGCTGCAGCAGTTGCGGGCCGAGGGCAAGACGGTGGTGGTGGTGCACCACGACCTGGAGACGGTGCCCGAGTACTTCGACGAGGTGCTGCTGCTCAACGTGCGCCGCATCGCCGCCGGGCCGGTAGCGCAGGTCTTCACCGAGGCCAACCTGCGGCGCACCTACGGCGGCCGCACCGCCGCCGCCCACCCGCTGGGCTGAGCCGTGTTCTCCCCGAGCGACCTCCTCTTCGACTACACGCTGCGCACCGTCGCGCTCGGCGCGGTGGCGCTGGGCGTGGTGAGCGGCAGCCTCGGCTGCTTCGCGGTGCTGCGGCGCCAGAGCCTGCTGGGCGATGCGATCTCGCACGCAGCGCTGCCGGGCGTCGCGCTCGCCTTCCTGCTCACCGGCAGCAAGGCGCCGACGGTGCTGCTGCTGGGCGCCGCGCTCGCCGGCTGGCTGGGCACGCTGGCGGTGCTGGGGATCACGCGCGCCAGCCGCGTCAAGCAGGACAGCGCGCTGGGCATCGTGCTCGCCGTCTTCTTCGGCTTCGGGCTGGTGCTGCTCACCTTCATCCAGAAGCGGCCCGACGCCAGCCAGGCGGGGTTGGACCGCTTCCTCTTCGGGCAGGCGGCGACGCTGCTGCCGCACGACGTGGCGCTGATCGCCGGGGTCGGCGCGGCGGCGCTGCTGGTGACGGCGCTCGGCTGGAAGGAGTTCAAGCTGCTCACCTTCGACCCGGCCTACGCCGCGACGCTCGGCCTGCCGGTGCGCGCGCTGGACGTGGCGCTGACCTCGCTGCTGGTGGTGGCGATCGTGCTCGGCCTGCAGACGGTGGGCGTCGTGCTGATGAGCGCGATGGTGGTGGCGCCCGCCGCCGCCGCGCGGCAGTGGACGGACCGCATGGCGACGATGCTGCTGCTGGCCGCGCTCTTCGGCGCGCTCGCCGGCCTCGGCGGCGCGGTGCTCAGCGCCACCGTGCCGCGCCTGCCGACCGGGCCCACCATCGTGCTCTGTCTCACCGCGCTGGTGGTGGCCTCGCTGCTGCTGGCGCCGCGCCGCGGCGTGCTCTGGGGCGCGCTGCGCCAGCGCCGCAGCCATCGCCGCCTGCGCGCCGGGGCGGAGGAGGGGTCGGCATGATCCGCGAGGAGTTCGAGATCATCGCCATCGCCGCGATGGTGGCAGCGACGTGCGCGCTGCCCGGCGTCTTCCTGGTGCTGCGCCGGCAGGCGCTGCTCAGCGACGCCATCAGCCACGCCATCCTGCTGGGCATCGTGCTGGCGTTCTTCGTCACCGAAGACCTGGCCTCGCCGCTGCTGGTGCTTGCCGCCGCCGCCACGGGCGTGCTGACGGTGTCGCTGGTGGAGCTGCTGGAGCGCACGCGCCGCGTGCGCGAAGACGCGGCGATCGGGCTGGTCTTCCCCGCGCTCTTCAGCGCCGGCGTGATCCTCATCTCCCGCTACGCCGGCAGCGTGCACCTGGACGTGGACGCGGTGCTGCTGGGCGAGCTGGTCTTCGCGCCGTTCAACCGCCTGGAATGGGGCGGGGTGGACCTGGGGCCGCGCATCCTCTGGCTGATGGGCGCCATCCTGCTGCTGAACCTGCTCTTCCTGGCGCTGTTCTACAAGGAGCTGAAGCTCACCACCTTCGACGCCGGGCTGGCCGCGGCGCTGGGCTTCGCGCCGGGGGTGGTGCACTACGCGTTCATGGTGCTGGTCTCGGTGACGGCGGTGGGCGCGTTCGACGCGGTGGGCTCGGTGCTGGTGGTGGCGCTGATGATCGCGCCGCCCGCCGCGGCCTATCTGCTGACCGACCGGCTGCCACGGCTGCTGGCGCTGAGCGTGGCGCTCGGCGTGCTCAGCGCGCTGAGCGGCTACGCGCTGGCCTACCGGCTGGACGCGTCGGTGAGCGGCTCGATGGCGACGATGAGCGGCGTGTGGTTCGCCGCCGCGCTGCTCTTCGCGCCGCGGCGCGGCGTGCTCGCGCAACTGCGGCGGCGGCGGCGGCAGCGCTGGGAGTTCGCGCAGCAGATGCTCACGCTGCACCTGCTCAACCACGAGGCGACGGACGCGGCGGGCGAGGAGAACCGCGAGGCGCACCTGCACGAGCACCTGCGCTGGGAGGCGGCGTTCGCCGCCCGGGTGGTGCGGCGCGCGGAGCGCCGCGGCCTGCTGCGCTACGGCGAGGGCGACCGGCTGCTGCTCACCGAGCGGGGCCGGGTGCAGGCGCGCGCGCTGGTGGAGGCGTAGGCGGCGCGCCGGTGTCGGGCCGCGGCTCGCGCGGCCGGGCGCCGGTGTCCGGCCGCGCGGGCGGCGCCGGGCGCGGCTGCTGCTGCGGTTGTGCCGGCGGCCGCGGCGGCGTGCCGGCGGCAGGGCGGGTGGTGTCCGGTGCGGCGCCCGCGCCGGTGGTGTCGGCGGCGGCCGTCGTGTCGGCCGGCGGCGGCAGGGTGTCGGGCGGGGTGGTGTCGTTGAGCAGGACGCCGCCCGGCAGGCGGATGAACGGCCGCCGCGGCGGGCTGCGCACCCAGGCGACGCGAGTGCCGGCGGGCCAGGTCTCGGTGCCGGTGAACGAGGTCAGCGAGATCCAGAGCGTGTCGTGTTGCAGGCGGCCGGCGGCGAAGCGGCCCTCCGCGCCGGGCACGTCGGTGACCAGCGCGACGTGGCCGTCGCGCCGCACCTCGCCCACTACGGGGAAGCGCACGCCGCGCACCAGGTAGATGCCGCCGATGGAGTCCAGCCGCTGCGCGCGGATCCAGAAGTTGCCCGGCACCGCCAGCGCGCTGGCGCCCGCCGCCGCGGCGCTGTCGGGCAGCTCCCAGCCGGCGAAGCGCCACATGCCCGCCACCTCCGGCAGCCCCAGGCGCGCCTCGCGCGAGGGCCGCGACAGCGGAGGCAGCGGCTGGATTTCGGCCTCCGCCGCCGCATCGCAGCCGGTGGCCAGCGCGGCCAGCAACAGCACCGCGGCTCCCGGACCCCACCCCCGATGGTGCCTCATCCCCGTTCCCGGCAGTTGCATCCCTGGCTCCCGCGGCGTTGCGCGCCGTTGACACGTTCCCGGGCGATTCCTACGTTTCCGGCTGGCAAGTATCGAACCGGGCGCGGCTTGGCCGCCCAGCTCCCGAGCGACCAGCCCATGAGCACACTCCGGCAGACGCCGACCGACCTGCGCGAGACGCTGCTGCGCGATGCGCTGGAGGCCAACGGCCAGCGCTACACCGAGCAGCGCGCCGCCGTCTACCGCTTCCTGCACGGCACCGACGCGCACCCCACGGCCGACGAGGTCTTCACCGCCGTGCGCGCCGAGATCGCCGACATCTCGCTCGCCACCGTCTACAAGGCGCTGGAGACGCTGGTCAGTTGCCACCTCGCCAGCAAGCTGGCCTACAGCGACGGCTCCGCGCGCTACGACGCGCGCACCGACGAGCACTGCCACACGCGCTGTCTCGCCTGCGGCGTGGTGCGCGACGTGGCGCAGCCGCTGCGGGCGCTCGGGTTCACGGAGCTGCCGGTCGGCGACGGCTTCGCGGTGCAGGGGCTGCGCGTCGAGTTCGTCGGCCTCTGCCGCCATTGCGCCGGCTGAGCGCCCCGGCTGGGCTCCCGCACGCGCTCCCGGCCCGCGAGGCCGGGAGCGCGTTCGCTTGTGCGCGCCGCGGGACGATGCAGGCCGGCGCCGCCGGCTGTCAAGCGTCGGGGCTGCCGGCTGCCGGCAGCCGGTAGCCGGTAGCCCTGAATCCCGCGCCCTGATCATGTCCGATCCGGTGCCACACGACTTCCGCGGCGAGTTCCGCCTCGATGCGCCCACACGCTGGAGCTACGCGACCGCCGAGGGCGTGCTGCGGCTGGAGCCGCGTGCCGTCGCCGTGCCGTGCGACGCCGCGGACGTGGTGGCGCTGGCGCGCTGGGCGACGACGACCGGCACGCCGCTGGTGCCGCGTGCGGCGGGCACGGGCCGGCCGGGCGGCAACGTGGGGGCCGGCGTGGTGGTCGATCTCCGGCGCGAGTTCCGCGCGCTCGGCGAGCCCGACGCGGCGCGGCGGTGCGTGCGCGTACAGCCCGGCGTCACGCGCGAGGAGCTGAACCAGCGCTGCGCGCCGCTCGGGCTGCACTTGCCGGTGGACCCCTCCAGCGGCCGGCGCTGTACGCTGGGCGGCATGATCGCTGCCAACGCGGCCGGCGCCCACTCGGTGCGCCACGGCGCCACGCGCGCCTGGGTGGAGGCGCTGGAGGTGGTGCTCTCCGATGGCAGCCGCGGCTGGCTGCGGCGCGGTGAGCCGCCCGCGCACCCGCGCCTGCGTGAGATCCGGCAGCGGTTGGACGCGCTGCTGCGGCCCGCGCGCGAGGCGATCGTCGCCGCCTGGCCGCGCGTGCGCAAGAACTCGTCGGGCTACGCGCTGCGCGAGTACCTGCAGAGCGGCGACCTGCTGGACCTGGTCGTCGGCAGCGAGGGCACGCTGGCGCTGGTCGTCGACGTGGAGCTGCGGCTCGCGCCGCGGCCGGCGGCCTGCGTGCTGGCGCTGCTGGAGTTCACCTCGCTGGAGGCGGCCGGCGCGGCGGTGCAAACGTTGCTGCCGCTCGGGGTGGCGACCTGCGAGATGCTGGACCGCACCTTCATCGAGCTGGTGCGCGCCGCGGGCGTGGAGGTCGCCTATCCGCTGCGGCCGGGGCTGGAGGCGATCCTGCTGGTGGAGCTCGAGGGCGAGAGCGAGCCGGAGGTCGGCGAGCGTATGGCGGGGCTGGAGCGCGCGCTGCGCGGCGTCGCCGACCGCATCTCGCTGGCGCGCGACGCGCAGCAGCGGCACCGCTTCTGGGAGGTGCGCCACGCCGCCAGCCCGCTGATCGCGCAGCGCACGGACGGCCGCGTCTCCATGCAGCTCATCGAGGACGGCGTGGTGCCGGTGGAGCGGCTGCCAGACTACGTGCGCGCCTTGCGGCGCATCCTCGACGCGCACGGCGTGCCGGCGGTGATCTTCGGCCACGCCGGCGACGCGAACCTGCACGTCAACCCGCTGCTCGACGTGCACGCGCCGGACTGGCGGCAGACGGCCGAGTCGATCGTCGGGCAGGTCAGCGAGGCGGTCGCCGCGCTGGGCGGCACGCTCGCCGGCGAGCACGGCGACGGCCGGCTGCGCGCGCCGCTGCTGGAGCTGGTCTGGGGGGCGGAGATGGTACGCCGCTTCCGGCAGGTGAAGGAGGTGTTCGACCCCCGGGGTCTGCTCAACCCCGGCGTCGTGCTGCCGCTGCCCGGCCAGCGCCCGCTGGACGCGCTGCGCAGCTACCCGCTGTCCGACTGAACCCGACGAACCTTGCCCGCGATGCCCACGGAGCCCACCCTGCCTCTGCTCGACGTCGAGCCGCTGCCGCCGCTGGCCGACGCCGCGCCCGCCGAGATCGCCGAGCATCTGCGCGAGCGCGGCGTGCGCTTCCTGCGGCTCTACCACAGCGATCTGCGCGGCACGCTGAGCCTCGGCGAGGTCCCGGTGCGTCGCGCGGAGGAGGTGCTGCGTGACGGGCTGCCGATCGAGCGGACGCTGCGGGAGGGGCTGGGCATCGACGAGACGGCGCTGCGGCTGCGGCCCGACCTCGCGACGCTGCACCTGCTGCCCTACCTGGAGGGCCCGCGCCCCAGCGCCGCCGTGCTCTGCGACCTGCAGCGCGCCGACGGCACGCCCTACGAGGGCGACCCGCGGCACTGCCTGCGCCGCGTGACGGAAGCGCTGGCCGCCGATGGCTGGCGGCTGCGCATCGCCGCCGAGGTCGAGTTCTTCCTGCTGCAGCCGCTCGTGCCGCCGAGCCCCACACCGCGGCTGCCGGGCTGCCAGGCCGCCGAGACCGCGCGGCTGGCGATCGTCGAGGCGCTGGAGGCCATCGGCCTGGAGGTGGACGCGCTGAGCGACGGCGACGCGCCTGGCCAGCACCGCCTGCGGCTGGCCGCCGCCGACGCGCTCGCCGCCGCGGACCAGCTCGCGCTCTTCCGCACCACGGCGCGCGAGGTCGCCGAGCGGCACGGCCTGCTGCTGACGCTGATGCCCAAGCCGTTCGCCGCGCGCCACGGCTGCGGGCTGCACCTGCACCACGCGCTCTATCGCGGCGAGGCGAACGTCTTCTGGGACGCCGCGCTGCCCGACGCGCTGCCGGAGGTGCTGCGCGCCTACGTCGGCGGGCTGCTGCGCCACGCGCGCGGCTACACCGTCGTCACCAACCCGCTGGTCAACTCGTACAAGCGGCTGGTGCCGGGCTTCGCCGCGCCGGTCGCCGTCGCGTGGGGGATGCAGAACCACTCCGCGCTGGTGCGCGTACCGACGCCGCGCGGCCCCGCCAGCGGCTGCGAGGTGCGCCTGGCGGACGCGGCGGCGAACGCCTACCTCGCCATCGCCGTGCAGGCCGCCGCCGGCCTCGACGGCGTGCGCCGCGAGCTGGAGCCGGGCGAGCCGGTCAACAAGCCGGTCGGGTCGATGAGCCCGCGCGAGCAGCGGCGGCTGGGCGTGGAGCGGCTGCCGCGCGGCCTCGGCGAGGCGCTGCCGCTGCTGGACGAGGCGCGCCTGATCCGCGCGACGCTCGGCGAGTACCTCTACGCCCAGTTCCGCGAGCAGCGCCGCGCCGAGTGGCGCGACTACCGCGACCAGGTCCACGCCTGGGAGCTGGAGCAGTACCTGGCGGGATGACGGTAGCCGGCGAGCGGCTCCGCGCAGGGGGCCGCGGAGCCGCCCGCCGCACCGCCTACGGGCAGGACGGCGCGAAGCGAGCGCTCAGGCGGCCCGCGACGCGGTTGGGAACGTTGGGGTCGTTCTGCACGCCCGCCAGGCGGGCATACTCGGGACCCGGCACCTCGTGGGTGCGCTGCTGCGGGGTCGTCGTCAGCGCCCGCGGCGTGGCCTGGTACGTCAGCACCAGCTCGGCCGGCAGCAGCAGCTCGTTGGCGGCGCGCGCGGCCTCGGTGAAGCGCAGCCGCACCGTGTTCTCGCTGGCGAAGCGCGGCGTGCCGCGGAACTGCGACTCCACGAAGCGCCCGCTCGGGGTGTAGGTGAGCTGGAAGGCGTCCGGGTCCAGCCTCAGGCGCGGCGGCGGCACCTGCGGGTTGTCGCGCTCGAAGACCGCCGCGGCCACGTCGACCGCGGGCAGCAGCGAGCCCTCGGGGTCGAAGGAGAGGGAGCAGATCTCGTAGATCCCGCTGACCTCCGCCGGGTCGGGCGTGGTGCCCGGCGAAGTGCTGTCGTCGCCGCACGCCGTGGCGAGCAGCAGCAGGGGAAGGACAAGCCAGCGTCGCATGATGGCTCCTGTGCAGGAGAAGTCGAGAGCGCGGCGCGGCGCGCCGCCCCGGGCTCCGGCCATCCTCTGCAAGTGCTTCGCCAGCTTCGCAATAGCCGGCGCGTCATACGACGTTCGGGTGAGGAGTGAGCGATTGGGGGCCTCGAAGCAATCCGCTTTGTCCGAGCGCAGCGAGTTTATCGGATGGCGGAGAGGCCCCCAATCGGGAACGGAACCCCCGACGTGCGGATCACAGGCCGCGGGCGAGGAAGAGGAAGACGTCGTAGAGCGCGTGCGCCCACGCGGTGATGCCGAAGCCGCGCAGCAGGAAGAGCGCGCTGAAGACCAGGCCGGCCAGCGCGCGGAAGGTGAAGGAGCCCAGCGCCCACGGGTCGCCGTAAGGGCCGAGGTAGTGGAACGCCGAGAAGGCGAGCGCCGCGAGGACGGCCGCGAAGACGCCGCTGCGCGTGGGGCCCAGCCCACTGGTGCGGAAGACGCCGCGCAGCCCGCCGACGAGCAGCACGCGGAAGACCAGCTCCTCGTAGATCCCCGCGCCCAGCGAGAGCACCAGCGCCTGCGGCAGCGGCAGCGCCGCCACCGGTGCCGGGTCGGCGGCGAGGCGCAGCCCGAAGCCGCCGAGCAGCCAGGCGGTGGCCGTCCCGACGACCAGGCCCAGCAGCAGCGCGTAGAGCGTGCTCTCCAGCAGCATCAACCCGAAGACACCGGCCTTCAGCGGCACCTGCTTGCGGCGTCGCTCGGCCAGCACGATGAGCAGCGCCGCCAGCAGCAGCACGCCGGTGAACGCGGCGGTGCCGGTGATGCCGCCGGCGGCGAGCAGCGTGCGCAGCAGCACGTCGGCGCCGTTGCGCAGCGCGGCGCCGCCGCCGCCGCCCAGCAGGGCCGCGCCGGCCTCGTAGAGCAGCAGCAGCGGCACGGCAAAGAGCAGCGAGTAGCTGTGCGTGCGCGAGAGCCGGAAGTAAGAGCGCATGGGGAGCGGGATCGATGTAGCTGGCCCCGGCCTTGCAACCGCGCCCGCCGCGGAGAGAGCCGTTCCGTTTCGGATGAGGACTACGCATGCGCGCAGCCGCCGGTGTCACCCTGTCGTTGCTGCTGGCCGCGGCGCTCGGCGGCTGCGGACTGTCGAACCGCAATCGCCCCCCGGTGGGCCGCGCGCAGGACGAGCGCATCCGCCGCGAGGTGGAGGCGCGGCTCGCCGCCGAGCCGACGCTGGCCGCGGCGTCCCTGCGCGTGGCGGTGCACGCCGGCACGGTGAGCCTCTACGGCAGCGTGCGCGGGCTCGGCGCGCTGCAGTGCGCGCTGACGAACGCCACGCTGGTCGACGGCGTCCGCACCGTGGCGGACCACCTGGTGCTGCAGAGCGGCCCGCGCGAGGTGCGCTGCCTGGCGCCGCGCGGCTGATGCCGGCTCGCCAGGCAGCGTGTAGATTGACGGCCTCGGGCGCGGTCCGCCGCCCCACCGCATCGCTCTGGAGGTAGCCTTTGCCGAAGGGCCCAAGCCGCCGTCCTGCCGCCCGTTCCCCGTTCCGCCGCCGGCCGCAGGGTCGCCGTACCCGCTCGCGCGGCCGAGCCGGCCGCGCGGGGCACGTGCCCACGCCCGTCGCGCTGCGGCGGCTGGGGCTGGGCCTGCTGGTGGCCGCGCTGCTCGTCGCGTTCGTGCCGCCCGTACGCGCCGTGGCCGCGGGGCTGCGCGACGCCGTGCTGCGCGCCGCGCTGGCCAGCCGCTACGCCACCGCGCGCGACGGCCACGTGCTGCGCTACGCGCTGCGCTACGGCATCTCCTTCGAGCTGGCCTCGCGCATCGAGCGCGCCGCGCTTGCCGAGGAGATCGACCCCGAGCTGGCCTTCCGGCTGGTGCGCGTGGAGAGCGACTTCAACCCGCGGGCGGTCAGCTCCGCCGGCGCGCTGGGGCTGACGCAACTGATGCCGGGCACGGCGGAGGCGCTGCAGCCCGGCATCACCCGCGAGCAGGTCTTCGAGCCCGAGACCAACCTGCGCCTCGGCTTCCGCTACCTGCGCTGGCTGCTGCGCCTCTACGACGGCGACGTCGCCGAGGCGCTGCACGCCTACAACCGCGGGCCGGGCACCGTGGCGCGCATCCGCGCCCGCGGCGGCGACCCCGCCAACGGCTACGCCGAGCGCATCCTGGGGCACGGCCGCTGGCGCACGCCCTACGCGGGCAACGGCCTCACGCCCGCCGGCTTCCGCGGCGTCGAGCGCTACTGACGCGGGCGCACGCCCGGCGTCACCGCGTTCGCCGCGCGCGCCGCCGGTGGCGCTCGGCGCTGATGCGCGCCAGCGCCACCGGCGGCGCCTGGCGGCGCACCTGCCGGTCCGCGCTCCAGGCCAGCACCAGCGCCAGCAGCAGCGGCAGGACGGCCTTCAGCGGCGGGAACAGATCCAGCGAGACAATCCACCCCGAGACCCCCAGCCAGACGATCCCCGCCAGCAGCCAGATGCTGCGGCCGCGGGAGCGGCGACGCTTCGTACGCATGGCCCCTCCTCGTGTTGCGTGACGATCTCCACCTGCTTCCCCGCATGTTTGCCCCGCCGCCGAAGCTACAGCGCGCCGCGCCGCGCCACCAGGGCCGCGGCGGCGCCGCGCCGCGCGCTCAGCGCTCGGTGGGCAGCCCCTGCGCCGCCAGGTCGTCGAGCCCGCCGCCGTTGACCGCCTGCGAGAAGCCCTGCGCCTGCAGCACCTGCAGCGCCAGGCCGGAGCGGCGCCCGGTGCGGCAGTAGACGACCAGCGGGCGGTCGCGGTGGGCGGCCAGCTCCGGCCAGCGCGCCTCCATCTGGTCGTGCGGGATGTTGATGGCGCCCTGGACGTGCCCCGCGGCGTACTCCTGCGGCGTGCGCACGTCCACGTAGAGGATGGAGTCGGCGGGCAGCGCGGCGATGGCCCCGGCCCGCGGTGTGGGCGCCGACGCCGGGCTCGTGGCGGGCGCGTCGGCGGCGGGCGTCGGCGTCTCCTCCTGCGGCGAGCAGCCGAGCAGCAGCAGCAGGGCGGCGGTCGTCCAACGGGTCATGGCGGCTCCACGGGAGCGGGTGATCGCCAGCCGTTCGCCGGCCGGCTCAAGTGACGGAGCGATGGTGCCGATCTTCAATGCGGCCGGCGGATAGGCGCGCGACGCGCCCGCCCGCCGCCCGAGCTGCCGGGCGGCCGCGACACCCCGCCGCCCGGCTCCGGAGTTCCTGGCCCCTTCCTGCATCCCTCACCCGCGGCCCCCGTGAAGACCCTCGAAGAGATCCGCCACGCCCTCTGCCAGCACGCCGGCAGCGAGGTCGTGTTCGGGATGATCAACACCCGGCTCGTGCTGCGCACGGGCGTCAACCTGCGGGCGATCAAGCCCGAGGCGGACCGCGACGCCGCGACCGTCCAGAAAGTGCTGGCCGCGCTGCGCGAGTTCGGCTACCTGTCCTGACCTCAAGCCCGGAGACCTTCCATGCCCGTGCAGATCCGGAGCGCGCTCACGCACGCGCTCCCGGCGGAGACCGCCAGCGCCGAACTCCTCGAACAGCTCGGCGAGCTCGACGCCCGCGTCGTGTTCTTCTTCTGCTCGCACTACCACGACGGCGCCGAGCTGTCGCGGCGGCTGCGCGAGCGCTACCCGCAGGCGGAGGTCGTCGGCTGCACGACCGCCGGCGAGTTCGTGCAGGACCGCGGCGGCGAGGCCGGCGTCAGCGCGCTGGCGCTGGGGGCCGGCAAGGTGCGCGCCGCGCACGTCGCGCTGGCCCGCCTGGGCGAAGCGCCGGAGGCGGCGGTCCGCGCCGCGGCCGAGCGCCTGGCCGCCGCCGCCGGGGCGCCGCTGCGCGAGCTGGACGCCAGCCGCCACGCCGGCGTGCTGCTCATCGACGGGCTCGGCATGCACGAGGAGCGCGTCAACGAGGAGCTGGGCCGCGTCGCGCCGCTGCTCTCCTTCGTCGGCGGCTCGGCCGGCGACAACCTGGAGTTCCGCCAGACGCGCCTCTTCTGGAACGGCGTCAGCGTCAGCGACGCCGCGCTGCTGGTGCTGCTGGAGATGGCGGTGCCGTTCACCATCACCAAGACGTGCAGCTTCGCGCCGACCGCGCATCGCTTCACCATCACGCGCGCGGACCCGGCGACGCGTACCGTCTACGAGGTCGACGGCGAGCCGGTGACGCGCGCCTACGCGCGCGCCGTCGGCGTGCGGCCGGACGAGCTGGACGGCGCCGTCTTCATGCGGCACCCGCTGGGCATCATGGTCGACGACGAGCCCTGGATCCGCAGCCCGCAGCAGGTGCTGCCCGACGGCGGCATCCGCTTCTACTGCCAGATCCTGGAGGGCATGGAGGTGCACGTCATGCGCCCGACCGACCTGACGGGCGAGACGCGCGCGGCCGTGGGGCGTGCACGCGAGGCGCTGGGCGGCGCGCCCGGCGGCGCGCTGCTCTTCAACTGCATCCTGCGGCGCCTGGAGCTGGACGCGACGGGCGGCCACCCGCAGTTCCACGAGGCGTTCCGCGGCTTCCCGGCCGCCGGCTTCCACACCTACGGCGAGAGCTGGCTCGGCCACATCAACCAGACCTGCACCGGGCTCGTCTTCGCCTGAGCCCGCCGGCTCCGCCCCGCCCCGCGGGCATTGCCCGGAGCGAGGGACGGGGTGGGTGCTCCGGAAGCCGCTAAACTCGCTCGCTGCGCTCGCTCAGACAAAGCGGCTTCCTCCGACCCACCCCATCCCTCGCTCGGCTCGGCTTCGCGCTCAGGTCTCCGGCGTGGCGGGCCCGCGCCGGGGCAGCGGCTCGTCGCCGCGCTTGAAGAGCGAGGCGAGCGCGAGGAGCCCGGCGCCGAAGCCGAGGAAGAGCAGGACGCGCCAGAGCGCGCCGACGCGCGCCATGTCCGCCACCAGCAGCTTGCCGATGCCCAGCGCGAGCGTGGCGAGCGCCGCCTTCTCCACGAGCGGTCGCGCGGCGTGGCGCAGCGCGTAGACGAGCAGCGCCGCCCCCACCGCGCCCCAGGCGACGGTGATCCAGCCCGAGCCCAGCGGGTGCAGCTCGGTGGCGAGCGCGGCGAGCAGCACGGCGTACGCCACGGCGAGGTAGCGCACGCGCAGCGGCTCGCCCAGCGTGGCGCTCGCCAGCGCGGCCAGCAGCGCGGCGCCCAGCGTGGCGAGCGCGAGCCGGTCGAAGGCGTCGCTCAGCGCCACGCTCAGCAGGATGGGCGAGGCGAGCGCGAGCACCAGGAAGAGCAGGTGCCCGACGGCGTCGGCGCCCGCGGCGCGCGGCGAGCGACGCGTCGCCGTCAGCAGCGCGGCCGCGAGCGCCGCGCTGCTCGCCACCAGCGCGGCCTCGTGGTCGCGCAGCGCGTTGGCGAGCGCGAGCGCCAGCAGCACGGCAGCGCCCTGGTTGGCCGCCGCGCGCAGCCCCGCCGGGCGCTGCGCGAGCACGGCGAAGGCGGCGGCGCCCAGCAGCAGCAGCACGCTGGGCAGCGGGTGCCGCAGGTGCCAGAGCGAGGTGGTGCCCGCCACGACGAAGCCGCTGACGCCGACGGCGAGCGCGGTCAGCGCGGCGTGCTCGGGGCGCGGCGCCGCGCCGCGCATGCGCCGCACGAACGGCAGCAGCGCGCTCGCCGCCCACAGCGCCAGCAGCGCCGCCTGCAGCGTCGGCCGCGCGGCGCCGGTGGCGCCGTGGTCGAGCGCCGCCGCGAGCGTGACGAGCGCGCCCGCCGTGTACGACGCCAGCGTCGAGGGCCAGCCGTGCCGCGCGTAGACCACGCCCGTCCAGCCGAGCAGCACGAGGCTGTAGCCCGCCAGCATGAGCACGTCGTCGCTGCCGCGCGCCAGGAACGGCGCCGCGAAGCCGCCGATCAGTGCCAGGCTCGCCAGCGCCGGGCGCTCGCCGCGGTCGGCCAGCAGCAGCCCCACGCCGGAGAGCGCCACCAGCAGCACGAGCGCCGCCGTCGTGCCCAGCAGGGCGTAGAGCGCGTACGCCGCGAAGGTGGTGAGGTAGAGCACCGCCAGGCCGCCGCCCACCAGGATCTGGCTGTACGTCGGCCGCGGCGCCTGCAGCCGCAGCCCGACGCCGAGCAGCCCCGCGCCCACCGCCCCGCCGAACGCGATGCGCACGCCCGGCGTCAGCCAGCCCTGGTCGATGCTGTACTTGAAGAGATAGGCGACGCCCAGCACCAGCAGCCCGATCCCGACGCGTCCGAGCCACTGCTCGGAGAGGTGCGCCCAGTCCAGCGGCGGGGCGAAGCGAGGCGTGCGCGCCTGGCCGATGCGTGCCCGCGCGGGCGTCGAGCGCACCGACGGGGGCACGTGCTCGGCGTGCGCCTCCGGCTCCAGCCGCGCCTCGAGCTGCGCGAGCCGCGCCTCGATCCGCGTCAGCCGTTCTTCCAGGCGGCTGTGGTCGTCTTCGGTCTGCATCGCGAGGGTCACGGCTGGTGCGGGCCCCGGGGCGTTCGGCGCGCGCCGAACGGGGCCCGGCGAGCGCCTCGCTAACCTACACCCCCGGCGCCCCGGCTGTAAACCGAGCGGGGGCGCCGGGCGCCCCGCTCGCGCGGCCTCAGCCCGGCCCGGCGCGCAGGAACGCCAGGCTCCGCTCCCATGCCAGCGCTGCGGCGGCGCCGTCGAACGCCTCCGGCCGGTCCTGCTCGAAGAACCAGTGCGTGGTGCCCGGATACTCGTGGTAGCTCGCGGGCCGGGCCGCCGCGCCGAGGCTCGTCCGCATCTTCCACACGCTCGCGGCCGAGCCCCAGTCGTCGCTCTCCGCGAAGTGGAAGAGGAAGCGACACCGGCTCCGCGTGAAGTCGCCGTTGCGGGCGGCGTAGAAGACGACGGCCGACGCGACGGGCAGCTCGGGCTGCTGGGCGAGCCACAGCGCCCAGTGCCCGCCCATCGAGGCGCCCCAGAGCGTCACCGGCCGGCCGCCGGGCGCCGCGCCGCGGGTGGCGAGCTGGCCGACGGCGGACATCAGCGTCCGGTAGACGGGCACGCGACGCGCGGCCGTCGACTCGGCGCGCAGCCGCTTCGCGTCCGCCGGCGTGCGCGCGACGCGGCCGTCGTACAGGTCGGGCGCGAGCGCCACGAAGCCGGCCGCGGCGAGGCGGTCGCACAGGCTCCGGAAGAAGTCGTTCAGGCCCCACCACGAGTGCAGGACGAGCACGCCGGGGCCCGTCCCGGCGCTCGGTACGGCGAGGTAGTGCGGGCATGCGATCATGGACGCAGCGCTCCCGGAGCGGGTGGGCGAGGGAGGAAGCAGGACGGCAGCCGCACGGCTCAGCCCAGGCCCACGTCCAGCAGCATCATGAGGGTGAAGCCGAGCATGGTGGCGGACGTCGCCAGGTCGGTGCGGCCGCCGGTCTGCGCCTCGGGGATCAGCTCCTCGACGACCACGTAGATCATGGCGCCGGCCGCGAAGGCGAGCGCGTAGGGCAGCAGCGGCCGCACCGCGAGCACCGCGGCGGCGCCAGCCACGGCGGCCACCGGCTCGACCGCCGCCGAGACGCTGCCGAAGAAGAAGCTGCGTCGCCGCGACAGCCCCGCCGCGCGCAGCGGCATGGCGACGGCCACGCCCTCGGGCACGTTCTGCAACGCGATGCCGAGCGCCAGCACCGTCGCCGCTGTCAGGCTGACGCCCGGCATCCCGTCCGGCGGCAGCGCGGCCGCGCCGAACGCGACGCCGACCGCCAGCCCCTCGGGGATGTTGTGCAGCGTGATCGCCAGCACCAGCAGCGTGCGCTGCTGCCAGCGCGTGTGGATGCCCTCCGCCTGCTCGCGCGGCAGGAAGAGGTGCAGGTGCGGCAGCAGCGCGTCGCAGAGACGCAGGAAGGCGGCGCCGAGCAGGAAGCCGGTGCTGGCCGGAATCCAGCCGGCGACGCCCTGCGCCTCGGCCAGCTCGATCGCCGGCGCCAGCAGCGACCAGAAGCTGGCGGCGATCATCACGCCGCTGGCGAAGCCGAGCATCGCGTCCAGCCAGGCGCGCGGGATCTCGCGGCGGACGAAGACGACGATGCCGGCGCCCAGCGCCGTCAGCAGCCAGGTGAAGCCGCCGGCCGCCAGCGCCTGCAGCCGCGGGTCCAGCGCGCGCAGTGTCTGCGCCCAATCAGCGAACCACACGGTGGGCCCCCGGTCGGAGTAGACAGAGAGCGGCGCCACCCCGTCCCTGCGGGCGGCGCCGCGCCGCTTCCGACCATTGTAGCGTCACCGCGCGTGCCGGCGAAACCCGAAGGGGGCCGTTCAGTCGCCCACCGGCGGTGCCGACCCTGGGCGACGAAACCGGGGTTCCCTGAATCCCGAATCCTGAATCCCGAATCCTGTTTCTCTTCAGCAGGGGACCTCCTGCACCGGTGGCTGGGTGGGGTTGTGCCCCTGGATCTGGTAGACGCGCCAGGCCTCGCCCGCCCGGCGCAGCACGTAGGTGGTGGAGAACGGCCCTTCCAGCAGCTTGGCGCATTGGCCGTAGCCGGTGGTGTGGTAGGCGACGGAGAAGCGGAAGCGCGCCTGCGCGTGCCGGCCGTCGGCGGCCAGCTCCACCGCGTCGAACTCCAGCCCCTCGATGGAGGGCGACATCTCGATGCCGAGCATGCGCACCAGCGGGGGCACGCCCTGCGCGAGGCCCGCCACCTGCTCGCGCGCGCCGCCCTCGAAGAAGCGCTCCAGCGGCGCGGCGCTGCGCCGGTTCATCGCCTCCATCGCGGCGTCGAGCGCGCCCGACACTGCCGCCGCGACGCTCTCCCGCCCCGCCGCCGGCCGCACCTCGCCTTCCGGCTCCTCCTCCGAGGCGCGGGCGGCGGGCGGCGGGGCGGGGGCGGGCGAACGCCCGACGCCGGGCGAATCGCCGGCCGCGCGCGGCAGGAACTGCGTGCCGCCCGGCGGCGGCTGCGGGTCCGCCGAGGTCGGCTTCGCCAGCTCGCTGCCGAAGCCGGCGGCGAGCAGCACCAGGCCGAAGAGCCCGGCGAACAGCCGCGCGAACGGGCCGGCACTGCCCTCCACCTGCGCGCCGAAGAGCTTGAAGCGGCCTCCCACCACGGCGATCAGAAGCAGGACGCCTCCCAGCACGAAGCTGCCGATGGCGAGCGATTGCGGCATGGCGGCCTCTCCCCCCGGGCGGGTGAACGGAAGCAGCAGACCTCTCGCGCAGCATGCGTGCGCGCCGCCGGCAAAGCAAGGGGCGCGCAGGCCCGGCACCGCGCGCCGGAGGTAGGCGCCCTGAACGGCACTGGACAGGATGAACAGGATCCACAGGACAACGGCGCACCCACCGCGCAATACGCGCTACGGGCAGGCGCCCTGCTCGTTCCGTATCCTCTCCATCCTGTTCATCCCGCCGAAGCCGTCGGTCGGTTCGAGCACGCTCAGCCCGTGTTGCGCAGGCCGGCGGCAATGCCGTTGATGGTGGCGGCCAGCGCGTAGTCCAGCGCGTCGCCCTGCTCGCCGGCGCGCTTGCGCCGCAGCAGGTGCACCTGCAGCAGGCTCATCGGGTCGACGTACGGGTTGCGCAGCCGGATCGAGCGCGCGAGCACCGGGTTCTCCTGCAGCAGCTCGCGCTGGCCGGTGACGCGCAGCAGCGCGGCGCGCGTGCGCCCGAACTCCTCGCAGACCAGCGCGAAGACGCGCTCGCGCAGCGCCTCGTCTGGCACCAGCTCGGCGTAGCGCCGCGCGATCGCCAGGTCCGCCTTGGCCAGCCCGATCTCGACGTTGCGGATCAGGTCGGTGAAGAGCGGGAAGTCCTGCAGCATCTCGGCGAGCAGCGCCGCTTCCGCCGCGCCGCGCGCGGCGTAGCGCTCCAGCGCCCAGCCGACGCCGAACCAGGCCGGCAGCACGTGCCGGCTCTGCATCCAGCCGAAGACCCAGGGGATGGCGCGCAGGTCGTCCAGCCCGCGGCTCTCGCCGCGGCGCGTGGGGCGCGAACCGATGCGCGCGTGCTCCAGCTCCGCCACCGGCGTCGCCTGCTGGAAGTAGGGCAGCACGTCCGGGTTCTCGGCGATCTGCTCGCGGTAGAAGGCGAAGGCGTCGGCGGACATCGCGGCCATGGCCTCGTCCCAGCGCCGCTGCTGCTCGGCGCTCGCACGTGTGCCGTGCGCCCGCGCGTCCAGCGCGGCGGCCACCATCAGCTCCAGGTTGCGCTCGGCGAGCACCGCGTCGGCGTACTTCCAGTGCAGCACCTCGCCCTGCTCGGTGATCTTCAGCTCGCCGGTGAAGGCGCCGGGCGGCTGCGCGGCGATGGCGCGCTGCGTCGGCCCGCCGCCGCGCCCGACGGTGCCGCCACGGCCGTGGAAGAGCGTCAGCGTCACGCCACACGCGCGCGCCACCTCGTGCAGGGCGCGGTGCGCCTGGTAGAGCTCCCAGGTGCTGGTGAGCATGCCGCCGTCCTTGTTCGAGTCCGAGTAGCCGAGCATCACCTCCTGCCGGCGGCCCCAGGAGTCGAGCAGCCGCCGGTAGTCGGCGCGCGTCCACAGCGCGCGGCAGACCTCCGGGCAGCGGCGCAGGTCCGCGATCGACTCGAAGAGCGGCACCGGCATCAGCCCCGGGTCGTCGTCCGTGGCGGCGACCTGCACGCCGCACCGCTCGGCGAGCCGCACCACGGCGAGCACGTCGTCCACACCCTGCGTGCCGCTGATGACGTAGCTGCGCAGGGCCTCCGGCGGGTAGTCGCGCTTCAGGTCGGCGACGGTGCGCAGCGTCTCCAGCAGGCCGAGCGTCTCGGTGGAGGGCGGCGCGGGCAGCGCGTCGGCGGCTGCGGAGCCGGCTTCGCCGAACAGCTCCTGCGCGGCGCGGGCGTGTACGCGCGCATGCTGGCGCACGTCGAGCGCGTGCAGGTGGAAGCCGAACGTCTGCACCTGGCGCAGCAGCGGGTCCAGCAGCAGGCTGACCAGGCGCTGGCCGCGGTGGGCGAGCAGGCTGCCGCGCACCAGGTGCAGGTCGTCGCTGAACTCGCCGACGCCGGCGTAGGCGTGCGGGTGCGTGGGCTCGTCGCGCGCCGCGCGCACGCGCCGGCCGACGTAGCCGAGGAAGCGGCGGTACAGCTCGGTGGGCGCGCGGCTCTCGGGCCGCGGGTCCAGCGTGGCGAAGCGGCCGGCGTACTCCTCGAAGCGCGCGCGCAGCTCGGGCGTGACCGGCACCTGCAGCGTGGAGGCGCTCAGCCGGCTCGTCAGCAGCTCCAGCACCCGCAGGTAATAGGTGAGCACCGTCTCGCGCGCCAGCCGCAGCGCCGCGCGCGTGGCCTCCGGCGTCACGAACGGGTTGCCGTCGCGGTCGCCGCCGATCCACGAGCCGAAGCGCACCACGCCCGGCAGCTCAGCGGCCGGGACCTCGGCGCCGTAGCTGCGGCGGAAGGCGTCGGCCAGCTCGGCGTACAGCTCCGGCAGCGTCTCCAGGAGCACGCCGGGATAGTAGTCCAGCCCCATGCGGATCTCGTCTTCGACGGAGGGGCGGCGGCGGCGGATCTCGTCCGTCTGCCAGAGCGCGGTGATCGCCGCGGCGATCGTCGCCTCCTGCGCCGCCGCCTCGGCCGGGGTGAGCGGCAGCACGTCCAACCGCTCCAGCGCCGCGGCGATGCGCCGCCGCTTGAACAGCACGGTGCGCCGCGCCACCTCCGTGGGGTGCGCGGTGAAGACCGGTACGACGCAGACCTCGCGCAGCCGCGCGAGCGCGGCGGAGGCGTCGAGCCCCGCCGCGCGCAGGCGCAGCAGCGTGCCGGCGAAGGTGCCGGGCTGCGGGGCGTCGTGCGGGCGGAGCCGGGCGGCGCGGCGGCGGCGCTTGCGGTGGTTCGTCTCGGCCAGGTTGGTCAGCTCGAAGTAGATGGCGAACGACTTGGTCAGCCGGTAGGCGGTGGGCACGTCCACCGCCTCCACCAGCGCCTGCGCGCGCTGCATCGGCTCGTCGCGCGACGCGTCGGCCGCGGGCGCCTCCGCGCGCAGCTCGCGGTGCGCGATGGCGAGCTGCCGCAGCTCCTCGACGCTGGCGAAGAGCGCGTCGCCCTCCTGCTCGCGCAGCACGTCGCCCAGCAGGCGGCCGAGCGAGCGGATGTCGCGGCGCAGCGGCGCCTCCTTCAGGCGCGGGTCCTCGCCGGTCAGCTCGGCCAGCCGGCGGGCCGGGTCCTCCACGCTCCAGAGCGGGTCGGTCTGTGTCATGCCGGGTGCAGGGTCAGGGGGAGTGGGCGCGCACGGCGCCTGCACGCCCGCCGGGGTGCGGAGCGAACCGCCCGCACGCCACCAGCCCCCGCGCGACGTGCGTGCCACGGGATCGGTGCCCACACCGCGGCCCGGCGGGCGCAGGCCGCGACGGGTTGACGCAACCCGCGCCCGCTACTACATTTGTGCCCGTTCGTCGCAGGGCGGAGAGCTCCATTTTGAGCCGACTCCTCTGAAGCGGGGGCCGAGCGTGGGGTGGATGTAGTGTCCGCAAGGGATGCCGCAGAAGCGCCGCCGAGGTCACCTACCGATTCTCAATCGGGCTTCAAAATCCTCTCTGTCATGCGACCCTGTCGCGGGGTGGAGCAGCCTGGTAGCTCGTCGGGCTCATAACCCGAAGGTCGCGGGTTCAAATCCCGCCCCCGCTATCGTCCCGAACCGCCGCGCCTCGTCCGCCGAGGCGCGGCGGTTCGCGTTGTGGGCGCGGGCGCCGCGGCAGACGCGGCGCTTGCTACACCGCGGGTCCGACGCTTGCCAGGTGAACCCGGCAGGGACCGTTCGTTGACCTCGGACCGGAGCGCAGCGGATGACTACGGTGCAACGAGTTGCTCAGATCGTAGGGTGGGTGTTCGTCGCCATCGGGCTGCTGGGCTTCCTCGCCACCGGCGGGAGCATGGAAGCCGACCCCGCGCGGGCGCCTCACCTGCTCGGGTTGTTCCCGGTGAACGTGCTGCACAACCTGGTGCACCTGGCGTTCGGCGTGTGGGGTATCCTCGCGGCGCGCGCGTGGAGCTCCGCCCGCAGCTACTGCCTCATCTCGGGTGCGCTCTACGCCGGCCTCGCGGTGCTCGGCTTCGTGACGCCCAGCCTGTTCGGCCTGGTGCCCATCGGCGGGCACGACATCTGGCTGCACTTCCTGCTGGCGGCGGTGCTGCTGTGGGCGGGGCTGAGCGCGCGCGAGCGCCCGGCGGCGGCCCGGTAGCCCGCACGCTTCCTGCAGCACACGGGCGCGGGGCCGGGGATGGAGTCCCCGGCCCCGCGCCCGTGTGCGCGTGCTGCCGCGCGCGTAGTGAGCCGTCCGGCGTGCGCAACGCCGCGCCGCGTGCCAGATTGGGTCTCGGCTGGTTCCCGTCGGGCGGGCTCGCGCCCGGCGTCCGTGCGCAGACCCTCCGTCCCGGGAGGCCCCATGAAACCCAAGCACGACATCCCACAGCCGCCGCGGCATGCCCACCCGGCCCGGCCCGGCAAGCTCGACAAGCTCGGCCAGCCGCACGTGCCGCCGCCGCCCCGTCCGCAGCCGCGTAGCCGGCCCGCCTCGCCGGCGCCGGTCCATCGCGGGCGTTGAGCGGCGCGACGCTCCGCGGCGGAGGCGGATGACCCCGCCGGAGGCGCGCATCCCGCTCGTCCGCATCGAGCAGGAGGTGGTCGTCTGCCGCCGCTGCCCGCGGCTCGTGGAGTGGCGCGAGCGGGTGGGGCAGGAGAAGCGCCGCGCCTATCGCGACGAGCCCTACTGGGCGCGCCCCGTGCCCGGCTTCGGCGACCCGCAGGCGCGGCTGCTGGTGCTCGGCCTCGCGCCGGCTGCGCACGGCGGCAACCGCACCGGCCGCGTCTTCACCGGCGACCGCTCCGGCGACTGGCTCTACGCCGCGCTGCACCGCGCCGGCTTCGCCAGCCAGCCGGCCTCCACCCACCGCCACGACGGGCTGAGGCTGCACGACGCCTACGTCACCGCCGCGGTGAAGTGCGCGCCGCCGCAGAACCGGCCGCTGCCCGCGGAGCGCGACGCCTGCACCGCCACCTTCCTGCACCGCGAGCTGCAGAGCCTGCCGCGGCTGCGCGTCGTCGTCGCGCTCGGCGGCTTCGCCTGGGCGGTGGCGCTGCGCGCGGCGAGCGATCGCGGGCACGCCCTGCCGCGGCCGGCGCCGCGCTTCGGCCACGGCGCGCAGGCGCGGCTCGGCGAACGGCTCAGCCTCCTGGGCTGCTATCACCCCAGCCAGCAGAACACCTTCACCGGCCGCCTCACCGCGCCGATGCTGGACGCGGTCTTCGCCGCGGCGCGCCGCGCGCTGGCGTGATATGGGCTTCGGGTGCTCCCCGCTACTCTCCGCGCAGCGCGGCGGCGATCACCTGCCGCGAAGCGCGCCGCGCCGGAAGGAAGCCACCCAGCAGCCCCATCGTGGCGGCGAAGAGCAGGCCCGTCCCGACGATCGCCGGCGTGACGCGGAATTGGAAGACGATCTCCGCGAACGACTGCATGTTGGTGGTGCTGGTGGTGATGCCGTTGATCGGCAGCGCCAGCAGCACGCCGGCCAGGCCGCCGACGAGCGCCAGCAGCAGCGCCTCGAAGAGGAACGCGGCGAGCACGCTGCGCGGGCGGAAGCCCAGGGTGAGCAGCAGCGCGACCTCGCGCGTGCGGTAGCCCACCAGCGCGTCCATGGTGTTGATGGCGCCGAAGACGGCGCCGACGGCCATGATCGAGGTCACGAAGACGGCGAGGAAGCGCAGCACCGTCGTCAGCAGCCGCGACTGGCCGGCGAAGAAGTCGGCCTCGCGGTAGACGTCGACGCCCAGCCGCGGGTCCGCGGCGAGCGTGTGTTTGACGGCGTCGAAGGCGGCGGGGTCGGCGAGCCGGAAGGTGAGCGACTGGAAGAACGGCCCGCGGAAGACCGCCATCATCTGCTCGTTCTCGCCCCAGACCTCGGACTCGAACGCGGAGCCGCGCGCGGTGAAGTGGCCGACGACGGTGAAGTCCTGCTGCCCGAAGCGCACCGTCTCGCCGAGGCCCAGGCCCTGGATCCGCTCGGCGATGCCGCGCCCAACGATCACCTCGGGTCGCCCGGGCTGGAAGCGGCGCCCGGCGACGATGCGCACCTGGTCGCGCACCTGGAACGCCTCGCCGCTGACGCCGCGCACCGGCACGTGCGCCTGCGAGCCGTCGGTGCGCTCGCGCGTGGCGACGACGTACACGTCGCCGGTGAGCAGCGGGCGGCCGTCGGCGGCGCGCGCGAGGTGCGGCAGCGCGCGCACGATGGCCGCCTGCTCGCGCGTCAGGCCGCTCATCATCTCCGAGTCCGACCCGGCGCGCAGCACGGTGACGTTGCCCGGGCGGCCGGTCTCGATCATCGCCGCACGGAAGCCGCTGGCCAGCGCCAGCATGCCCACGAAGGTGAGCACCACCAGCGCGATGCCGCCTGCCGTGGCGGCCGCGGTGGCCGGCCGGCGCAGCAGGCTGCGCAGGCTGTAGACGAGGGGGATCTTCATGCGACGTGCCTCAGCGCCTGGACGACCTGCAGCCGTGCCGACTGCCAGGCCGGCACCGCCCCGCTGACCAGCGCCAGCAGCAGCGCGATGCCGGCCGCCAGCGCCACCGTCTCACCCGCCACGCTCATCCCCGGGATCATCCCGCCGAAGCTCAGGTCGCGCAGGTTGAAGAGCAGCCCGGCGCCGCCGAGCCCCAGCAGCAGCCCGGCGACGGCGATCGCGCCCGCCTCGGCGAGCACCAGCGCCAGCACGGTGCCGTCGCCGAAGCCGAGCGTCTTGAGCACCGCGATCTCGGCGAAGCGCTCGCGCGCCGACATCGCCATGGTGTTCGCCGCCACCAGCAGGATGGCGAAGACCACCGCCATCCCGATCAGGTTCAGGTAGAGCGAGACGTTGCCGTACATGGTGATGAACGAGTGCTGGAACGCCTGCTCCGTCTCGGTGCGCGTGGCGGCGGCCGAGTTCTCGTAGAGCGCGTCGATCGCGCGCGCGATGCGCGGCGCGTCGGCCGGGTTGCGGATACCCAGGATGTACCAGCCGACGTTCTGCAGGTACTCGGCGTCGCGGTAGCGCTCCTGCAGGTACTTCCAGTGCAGGAAGAAGACGCCGTCGAAGCCGGGGCTGCCGGGCTCGAAGACGCCGCGCAGGGTGAAGCGGTGCTCGCCCTCGAAGATGGTGCCGCGCAGCGTCACCGTCTGACCGAGGCGCCAGCCGAAGCGCTCCACGAGGCTGCGCGCCGCCAGCGCGCCGGTGCGGTCGGCGAGGAACGCCTGCCGCTGCGCGGCGTCCACCTGCACCTCCGGGTGCAGCGGCAGGTAGCTCTCGGCGTCGATGGCGAGCTGCGGGAAGAAGTTGCGCTCGTCGACGTAGAGGCCGCCGAACCAGTTGGCCCAGGTCAGCGCGGTCACGCCCTCCACCGCGCGCAGCCGGTTGCCGTAGCTGATCGGCAGCGGGAAGACGATGCCGATCTGGTTGCGCGCCACCAGCCGCGTGGCGCTCGACATCTCCGCCGAGGCGTTCAGCGTGGTGATCACCGAGCGCAGCATGACGAAGAGGAAAAACGCGACCGCCACGCCCAGCACGGTGAGCAGGGTGCGGCGCAGCCTGCGGCGCAGGTTCACGCCCACCAGCGTGGCGAGCGTCATACCGGCGTGCCCTCCGCCGCTGCCCTCTCCTGCAGCACCCCCTTCTCCAGGTGCAGCGTGCGGCCGGCGCGCGCGGCGGCGTGCGGGTCGTGCGTGACCATGACGATCGTCTTGCCGAACTCCTGGTTCAACCGCTGCAGCAGCTCCAGGATCTCGGCGGCGGCCTGCGCGTCGAGGTCGCCCGTCGGCTCGTCGGCGAGGATGAGCGTGGGGTCGGTGACGATGGCGCGCGCGATGCCCACGCGCTGCTCCTGCCCGCCGGAGAGCTGGCGCGGGTAGTGCTCCACCCGCTCGGCGAGCCCCACGATGCGCAGCGCGGCCAGCGCGTGCTCGCGCCGCTCCCGGCGGCTCAACCGGGTGAGCAGCAGCGGCAGCTCCACGTTCTGCAGCGCGGTGAGCACCGGAATCAGGTTGTAGAGCTGGAAGATGAAGCCCACGTGCCGCGCCCGCCACGCCGCGAGCTGCTTCGGCTTCAGCCGCGCGATGTCCTCACCGGCGACGACGATGGAGCCGGCGGTGGGCGTGTCCAGCCCGGCGAGCAGGTTGAGCAGCGTCGTCTTGCCGCTGCCCGAGGGGCCCATCAGCGCCAGGAACTCGCCCTCCTCGATGCTGAGGTCGAGCCCGGCCAGCACCTTCAGCTCCTGCGTGTCGCGCCGGTACACCTTGCTGGCGCGCTTGACCTCCACGATCGGCATGGGCGGGTGGGGAGTGGTGAGTGGTGATTGGTGATTGGTGATTGGTGATTGGTGAGTGGTGATTGGTGATTGGTGATTGGTGATTGGTGATTGGTGATTGGTGATTGGTGA
>ERZ1066122.148-NODE-148-length-78357-cov-10.099589_pt1 | contig 78357 bp, 61 predicted proteins | sample MGYA00382769_ERZ1066122 | MGnify/ENA primary metagenome ERZ1066122 (study PRJEB33369, sample SAMEA5778352) | biofilm metagenome | biome: Industrial cooling water; feature: Water cooling tower basin; material: Biofilm | place: United Arab Emirates | collected... | reverse complement strand
TCGCGCGCATCGGGGCGAAGCTCGCCGTGGGCTACACGCTCGACGAGGTGCCGAACGACATCACGAAGACCACACCGGCGTCGTTCGAGCCGGTGCTCGACTACGTCGTGGTCAAGTGTCCGCGCTTTGCGTTCGAGAAGTTCACCGCCGCCGATCCGACGCTCACCACGCAGATGAAGTCGGTGGGCGAGAGCATGGCGATCGGGCGCACGTTCAAGGAAGCGTTCCAGAAGGCGCTGCGTGCGCTCGAGACGGGACGTCCGGGGTGGCAGGTGGCCGATCGTCTCAGCGACGATCGCCTGCGTGATGAGCAGCTCGACACGCTGCGTCGCGCGCTGCGCACGCCCACGCCCGAGCGCGTCTTCCAACTCAAGCGGGCGTTGCGCGCGGGCATCTCGCCCACCGAGGTATCGCAGCTCTCGGGGATCGATCCGTGGTTCGTCGCGCAGCTGGTCGAGCTGCTCGAGGCCGAAGACTGGTTCGCCGCGTTGCCGGCCGACGCGCTCGATGCGTCCGCCGTGCGTCGCATGAAGCGGTTCGGTTTCTCCGATCGCCAGCTGGGAGCGTTGCGCGGCGAGGACGAGACGGCGGCGCGGACGCGTCGCTGGGCGCTCGGTGTGCGCCCCGTGTACCGCATGGTGGATACGTGTGCCGGTGAGTTCCCCTCGGCGACGCCGTATCTGTACTCGTGCTACGACGAAGAGGACGAAGCCCCGCGCACCGATCGGCGCAAGGTGGTCATTCTCGGCTCCGGCCCCAATCGCATCGGGCAGGGAGTGGAGTTCGACTATTGCTGCGTGCGCGCGGTGTTGGCGCTGCGTGAGCGCGGGTTCGAGACGATCATGATCAACTCGAACCCCGAAACGGTCTCCACCGATTTCGACATCTCCGACAAGCTCTACTTCGAGCCGCTGTCGTTCGAAGACGTGCTCGAGATCGTGCAGCGCGAACAGCCCGAAGGGGTGATCGTGCAGCTCGGTGGGCAGACGCCGCTGAAGCTCACGCGCGCGCTCGAAGCTGCCGGAGTGCGCATCCTCGGCACGTCGCCCGATGCCATCGACATTGCCGAGGATCGTCGTCGGTTCGAGCAGATCGCGCGTGAGCTTGGCATCGCGCAGCCGCCCAACGGGACGGCGACGTCGGTGGCGGAAGCGCTCGAGATCGCCAATCGCATCGGCTATCCGGTGCTGGTGCGTCCGTCGTACGTGCTCGGTGGTCGCGCCATGGAGATCGTGTACGACGACGACTCGCTGAAGGACTACTTCGATCGCGCCGTGCGCGTCAGCGAAGAGCGGCCGGTGCTCGTCGACTGCTTCCTGGAAGACGCGTTCGAGGCCGACGTCGATGCCCTGAGCGACGGAACCAACGTGGTGATCGGCGCGGTGATGGAGCACATCGAGGAGGCCGGTATCCACTCGGGTGACTCGGCGTGTGTGCTGCCGCCCTATCTCATTCCGCCGCACGCCGTCGAGCAGATGAAGGCGCACGCCATTGCGATGGCGAAGGCGCTTGGCGTGGTCGGGCTCATGAATGCGCAGTTCGCGTACAAGGACGGCGTGGTCTACGTCATCGAAGTCAATCCGCGCGCGAGCCGCACCGTACCGTTTGTCTCGAAGGCGATCGGCGTGCCGTTGGCGTCGGTGGCGGCCCGTCTCATGACGGGCGAGACACTCGACGAGATCGGCTTCACGCGCGAGATCGTGCCACCGTTCGTGAGCGTGAAGGAAGCAGTGTTTCCGTTCAACAAGTTCCGCGAAGCCGACCCCGTGCTTGGTCCCGAGATGCGCTCGACCGGCGAGGTCATGGGCGTCGACGCCGACTTTGGCACGGCCTTCCTCAAGTCGCAGGTCGCGGCCGACAACGTGCTGCCGCGCGAGGGGGCCGTGTTCCTCACGGTGAACGACAGCGACAAGCCGGCGGCCGCGGTGCTCGCCGAGCGACTGCACGGGCTCGGCTTCCGGCTGTACGCGACGTCGGGGACGGCCGCGTTCCTCGAAGCGCGTGGTGTGCCGGTCACGCGCGTGCTCAAGGTGGCGGATGGACGTCCGCACGGCGTGGACCTCATCGTGAACGGCGAGGTGCAGTTGCTGGTGAACACGCCGCTCGGCAAGGACGCGCAGCAGGACGACGAACGGCTCCGCAAGGCCGCGTTGGCCAATCGCGTGCCGTACACGACGACGCTCAGTGCGGCCAATGCCGCCTGCGATGCGATCGCGGCGCGACGCCTGCGCGATCCCGACGTGCAGCCGATTCAGGCCTGGCACGCGCTCGTGCACGGTGGTGATGCGCCCGGGACGGTGCATGGCGTCACGGCGACGCCGGCGGGCGGCGCGGCGTGAGCGAGACCGGCGCGCGCTCGGAACTCGTGGGCACGGCGGGGCACGGCCACGTCGCGCCCACGGCGGTGCTCGAGGCCGGTGCACTCGTGCACGAATCGGCGTACGTCGATGCGGGCGCCGTGATCGGCGCCGGCTCGCGCGTGTGGCACTTCTCGCACGTGATGGGCGGCGCCGTGATCGGTGCGCGCAACTCGATCGGGCAGAATGTTGTCGTCATGAACGGCGTGCGCACGGGCGCCAACTGCAAGATTCAGAACAACGTGTCGTTGTACGAAGGCGTCGAGCTCGCCGACGATGTGTTCTGTGGGCCGTCCATGGTGTTCACCAACGTGCTCAATCCGCGCAGCGCGGTGTCCCGCAAGTCGGAGTATCGCGCCACGCCAGTGGGCCAGGGGGCCACGATCGGTGCGAATGCCACGATCGTGTGCGGGGTGCGGATCGGTGCCTACGCGTTCATCGGCGCTGGCGCGGTGGTCACGAAGGATGTGCCGCCGTACGCGCTCGTGACCGGCGTACCGGCGCGTCGCACCGGGTGGATGTCAGCGGCTGGTCACCGACTGGTGCGCACCGAGACGCTCGCCGATGGCCGCGAGCGCTGGCAGTGCGAAGGTTCGGGTGAGCGGTACACACTCGTTGATGGGCAGATGACACCGGAGGCCCTGTGAGCATGATCATTACCGACCGCCCGATTCGGCTGGCGCTCGTGGGCTGCGGCCGCATCAGTCGCAATCACTTCGACGCGATGGCGAAGGTGGACGGGCTCGAGCTCGTGGCCGTCTGTGACGCCGTCGCGGAGCGCGCTCAGGCCGCGGCGGAACAGCAGCGCGTGCCGGCGTATACGAATCTCGACGAGATGCTCGCGCAGGTTGACTGCGACGCTGTGGTGATCGCGACGCCGTCGGGGCTGCACCCTCAGCACGGCATCACCGTCGCGCGCGCGGGCAAGCATGTGATCGCCGAGAAGCCCATGGCCATCACGCTGCACGCGGCCGACGCGCTCGTGCAGGCGTGCGATGATGCCGGCGTGCGACTGTTCGTCGTGAAGCAGAATCGCCTCAATCCGCCCATTCAGCTGCTGCGCCGTGCGATCGACAAGGGACGGTTCGGCAAGCTCTTTCTCGCCAACTGCACCGTGCGCTGGACGCGACCGCAGGACTACTACGATCAGGCGCCGTGGCGCGGGACGTGGGAGTTCGACGGCGGTGCGTTCATGAATCAGGCCTCGCACTACGTCGATCTCGTGCAGTGGCTGGTGGGGCCGGTGGAGAGCGTGATGGCCAAGACGGCGACCCTCGCGCGTCGCATCGAGGCCGAGGACACTGGCGCCGCGATCCTGCGCTTCCGCAACGGCGCGCTCGGCGTGCTGGAGGTGACCATGCTCACCTACCCGAAGAACCTCGAGGGTTCGATCACACTGCTCGGCGAGCGTGGCACGGTGAAGATCGGCGGCACCGCCGTCAACCGTGTCGAGCACTGGGACTTCGCCGACTACGACGATGACGACAAGCTCGTGGAATCGGTGACCACGAATCCGCCCACGGTGTACGGATTCGGGCACGAGGGGTATTACCGCAACGTCCTCGCGGTGCTGCGGGGCGAGGCCCAGCCGGACACCGATGGGCGAAGCGGCCGCAAGTCGCTCGAACTCATCCTCGGCATCTACGAATCCGCCCGCACGGGGCGCGAGGTCCCGCTGCCGCTCCGCAGCGGTCCTGCGTGACCTTGGGCGTTCCCGACTCTTCCTTACTTCGATGCCCGTACCGCTTCTCGACCTGAAGGCCCAGCACGCCACCATCCGCGACGACGTCGTCGCCGCGGCGATGGCGGTCATCGACGCGCAGGCGTTCATCCTCGGCGACCCCGTGGGGGAACTGGAGTGTGACGTCGCGGGGCTGTCGCACACCAAGTACGCCGTCGGGTGCGCCAATGGCACCGACGCGATCCTGCTGGCGCTGCGCGCTCTCGGGGTGGGGCGTGACGACGAGGTCATCACCACGCCGTTCACGTTCTTCGCGACGGCAGGCGCCATCCACAACGTGGGCGCACGGCCCGTGTTCGTGGACATCGATCCGCGCACGTACAACATCGATCCGGCGGCGGTCGCCGCGGCGATCACGCCGCGCACGAAGGCCGTGATCGTGGTCGACCTGTTCGGACAGATGGCCGCCATCGAGCAGGTGCGCGCGCAGGTGGGCGCCCTGCCCATCATCGAGGACGCGGCGCAGAGCATCGGCGCCCGTCGGCAGATCGACGAGCAGTGGGTGATGGCTGGTGAGGCGGCTGATATCGGCACGTTCAGCTTCTTCCCGTCGAAGAACCTCGGTGGCTGGGGCGACGGGGGGCTGGCGGTCACGCAGCAGGATGCGCACTTCGAAGCGCTCATGAAGCTGCGCACGCACGGCAGCCGTCGCACGTACTATCACGAAATCGTCGGCTACAACAGCCGCCTCGATGCGCTGCAGGCCGCCGTGCTCCGGGCCAAGTTGCCGCATCTGGCAGGCTGGAGCGCGAAGCGTCGCGAGAATGCCGCCTACTACACGGCCGCGTTCGCCGATCTCGAGTGGCTCACGCCACCGTACATCGATCCGGCCAACGAGTCGATCTTCAACCAGTACACCATTCGGGTCGCCGAGCGCGATGCGCTGCAGGCGCACCTCAAGGCCGCCGGGATCGGCACCTCGGTGTACTATCCGCTGCCGCTGCATCGTCAGCCGTGCTTTGCGTACCTCGGGTACGCCGAGGGCACGTGCCCCGAGTCGGAGCGTGCGTCGCGCGAAGTGCTGTCCTTGCCGATCTTCCCCGAACTTACCCGTGCCCAGCTCGACGAGGTCGTGCAGGCGGTGCGGTCCTTCCACGGGCGCTGAGTCGCCCTCGCTCCGGAGACTCCCCTCCATGCAGGATCAGTTGCTCACGAAGATCCAGGATCGCTCGGCGATCGTTGGTGTCATCGGCCTCGGCTATGTCGGACTCCCGCTCGCGATGGAGTTCGCCAAGGCGGGGTTCCGCGTCATCGGCTACGACGTGAGCCAGCGCGTGGTGGACCTCCTGAACAGCGGCGCGTCGCACATCCAGGACGTGAAGTCCGCGGACGTGGCGGCCGCGATCGCCAACGGCACCTTCACAGCGACGACCACCGAGTCGCGGCTCGGGGAGTGCGACGCGATCTCGATCGCGGTGCCCACCCCGCTGTCGAAGACGCGCGATCCCGACATGGCCTACGTGCTCGCGGCCGCGGACGCCGTGCAGCGGCACGCGCACCCGGGGCTGCTCGTGGTGCTCGAGAGCACCACGTACCCCGGCACCACGCGCGAGCTGTTGCAGCCGCGCATGGAAGCGGCCGGCCTCACCGTGGGGCAGGATGTGTTCCTGGCGTTCAGCCCGGAGCGCGTCGATCCCGGCAATCCGGTGTATCAGACGCACAACACGCCGAAGGTGGTGGGTGGCATCACGCCAGGGTGTGTCACGCTCGCGAGCGCGCTCTACGCGACCTGCATCGAGACGATCGTGCCGGTCACGTCGCCGGAATCGGCCGAGCTCGTGAAGCTGCTCGAGAACACGTTCCGGGCGGTGAACATCGGGCTGGTGAACGAAATCGCGATTGTGTGTGACAAACTCGGGGTCAACGTGTGGGAAGTGATTGACGCCGCGGCCACCAAGCCGTTCGGCTTCATGAAGTTCACACCCGGCCCTGGCATCGGCGGCCACTGCATTCCGCTCGATCCGCACTATCTCGCCTGGAAGATGCGCACGCTCAACTACAAGACGCGGTTCATCGATCTGGCGAGCGAGATCAACTCGCAGATGCCCGACTACGTGGTGGAGAAGGTCGCGCGGGCGCTCAACGATGTGTCGAAGGCCGTACGCGGCAGTCGCGTGCTCGTGCTCGGTGTGGCGTACAAGCGCGACATCGATGACGTGCGCGAGAGCCCGGCGCTCGACATCATCCGCCTGCTCGAGGAGCGGGGGGCGCACGTCGAGTTCCACGATCCGTTCGTGACCGAGATTCGCGAGGACGGCCACGTGCGTCGGACGGTCGAGCTGTCCGACGAGATGCTGCGTTGGGCGGACGCCTGCGTCGTGGTGACCGATCACAAGTCGATCCCGTGGCAGCGCGTGCTTGAGCACGCCGCGCTCGTGGTCGACACGCGCAACGTGATGGGTGGGCTGACGCCTGGGCGTGCGCGCGTCGTGTCGCTGGCCTCGGGGAGCGCCGCGTGATCGCTGGCGGGCGTCGCCTGACGGGTGGGCTGCTGGTGGCCGCCGCCCTCGTGTCCCTGGCGGGGTGTCGCCGGGGCTTCGAGGTGCGCGACTTCGCGAACCCGGAAGCACTGTTTCGCGGCGCCCTGCAGGAGTTCGAGCAGGGGAAGTGGGCCAATGCGATCGTCGGTTTCGAGCGGCTCACGCTCGACCTGTCGTCGCGCGACGCGCTCCTGCCGGCCACGTACTACTACCTCGCGCTCGCCCATGAGAAGCAGCGCGAGTATCTGCTGGCCGCCCAGTCGTTCGCCCGCCTGACCGATGCCTTCCCGTCGGACACGCTGGCGCCGCGGGCGATGCTGGGCGAAGGCCGGTCGTACCAGAGTCTCTGGCGCCGCGTCGATCTCGATGCGGACTATGGCACCAAGGCCATCGGGACGTTGCGCGTGATGTTGACCGCGTACCCCGACGCGCCCGAAGCGGCGGAGGCACGGGACCGTATCGCGACGCTCGAAGATCGGCTCGCGAAGAAGGACTACGAAACGGGGATGCATTATCTGCGGACCCGCAAGGCGTACGATTCGGCCATCATCTACTTCGACGACGTCATCGAGACGTACCCGTCGACCCCCACGGCTCGCCTCGCGTGGTTCGGGAAGTTGCAGGCCTTTCGTGCGCGCAAGTGGAGCGATGAGGCGAACGACGCCTGCGTCGAGATGCGCAAGAAGTACCCGTCCGATGCCGAAGTGCGTGCGGCGTGCGGCACCGGCCCCGGCGCCGACAGCGTCGGCACGCTGCCGACGCCTCCGCCCGCCCCGCTGGGCGCGTGAGCGCGGTGGCGCAGGGGCAGCGCCCGGCGCCTGAACGCATCGGTCTGCTTGGCGGCAGCTTCGATCCGCCCCACATCGGACACGTGCTGCTGGCGCAGGACGCGATCGAGCAGCTGGCGCTGGACCGCTTGCTGGTGATTCCGGCGGGGACGCAACCGCTCAAGGGGGCGGTCGCGGCGCCTCCGGCCGATCGGCTGGCGATGGTGCGGGCCGCGTTCGCCGAGGTACCGCGCGTCGAGGTGGACGCCCTCGAAATCGAACGGGGCGGGTTATCTTTCATGGTTGACACGGTGGCAACCCTGCGTCGGCGCTGGCCGGAGGCGCGGTTCCACCTGCTGTTGGGTGCGGATGCGGCGGCCGATCTGGCGCGCTGGCGCGACCCGGAACGGCTGCTGCACATGGTGCAGCTGGTCGTGGCCGATCGCGGCGAGCCGGCCGGCCCCGACGCTGCGGCGCCCTGGCGCGATTGGCCGGACATTCGGCCACCGCGACGGCTCACCGCGCGTCGGGTCGATGTGTCGTCCTCCGAGGTCCGGGCGCGCGTGGCGGCCGGACTGTCCATTCGTGGTTTCGTCCCCGACGCCGTCGCGCAGTTCATCGCGACGTCCGGGCTGTACCTTGCGAGGAACGCATGCTGAAGGGCCTGATCAATCGCGTGTTCGGCACGCGACACGAACGCGAAGCCAAGCGGGTGCGGCCGATCATCGAGGAGATTCACTCCATCGAGTCGCGGCTGCAGTCGTTGTCCGACGCCGAGCTGCAGCAGCAGACGGCGAAGTTCCGCGCGATGCTCGCCGAGCGCACCGGCGCGCTCGACCAGCAGATCGCGGACCTGAAGGAAGCGAAGCGGCACGCCGCCGATGCGGCCGAGCGTGAACGCATCGACGACGAACTCGGTGGGGCGGACGGACGGGGGGGTGCCGAAGGCGCGCTGCGGCAGGTCATCGCCGAAACACTCGACGAGCTGTTGCCGGAGGCGTTCGCCACGGTGCGCGAAGCGTGCCGTCGCCTCGTGGGGAGCACGGTCACGGTCACGGGGCAGGAGCTGCGCTGGGACATGGTGCCGTACGACGTGCAGCTCCACGGCGGCCTGCAGCTGCACCTCGGTCGCATCGCCGAGATGGCCACGGGCGAAGGCAAGACGCTCGTCGCGACGTTGCCGACGTATCTCAACGCACTTCCCGGTCGAGGTGTGCATCTCGTCACGGTGAACGCGTACCTCGCGCGCCGCGATTCGCAGTGGATGGGTCACCTGTACCGGTGGCTCGGTCTCACTGTGGCGTGTCTGGACGATACCGAGCCCGGGTCGCCGCAGCGTCGGGCCGCGTACGCCGCCGACATCACGTATGGTACGAACAACGAGTTCGGCTTCGACTACCTGCGTGACAACATGGTGGTCAGCCTCGAACAGCGGGTGCAGCGTCCGCACGCGTTCGCGATCATCGACGAGGTCGATTCGATTCTCATCGACGAAGCGCGGACACCGCTCATCATCTCGGGGCCGGTCGGACACGAAGGTGATGTGCAGTACGCACAGTTCAACTCGGCGGTGGGGCGCGTCGTGCGTCGCCAGACGGAGCTGGCCAACCAGCTCGTGGCCGACGGTGAGCGTGCGCTCGAATCCGGTGACACGTCCACGGCGGGGCTGCTGCTCTACAAGGCGAAGATGGGCGCGCCCAAGAACAAGCGGCTGCTCAAGGTCCTCAACGAAACGGGCGTGAAGACGCTCGTGCAGAAGATGGAGCTCGAGCACATCGCCGATCGCAAGCTGCCGATGGCCCGGCGTCAGTACGGCGACATCGAGGCCGATCTGCTCTACGTGCTCGACGAGAAGGGACACACCGTGCATCTCACCGACGCCGGTGTCGACTTCCTGTCGCCCGATCAGCCCGATGCGATGGTGCTCCCCGACATCTCGACGGAGATCCACCGCATCGAAAAGGACGCGTCGCTCGCGCCCGCCGAGCGCCTCGCGCAGCGACAGGCCATCGAGCAGGAGTACGCGCTCAAGAGCCAGCGACTGAACATCATTCACCAGCTGCTGCGCGCGCATGCGCTGTACGAGCGCGATGTGAACTACGTGGTGCAGGATGGGCAGGTGCTCATCGTGGACGAGTTCACGGGACGCACGATGCCCGGGCGCCGCTGGTCGGAAGGATTGCACCAGGCCGTCGAGGCCAAGGAAGGGGTGCAGGTGAAGGGCGAGACGCAGACGCTCGCGACCGTCACCATCCAGAACTACTTCCGCATGTACGAGAAGCTCGCCGGCATGACGGGTACGGCGGAGACCGAGGAGAACGAGTTCCATCAGATCTACGGACTCGAGGTCGCCGTGGTCCCCACCAACCGGCCGATCGTGCGCGATGATCGCGATGACTGGGTCTACAAGACGCGTCGCGAGAAGTACAACGCGATTGTCGAGGAGACGCGCCGTCTGCACGATCTCGGCTTCCCGGTGCTGGTGGGCACGGCGAGTGTCGAAGCGTCCGAGACGCTGTCGAAGATGTTCACGCGCGCTGGTCTCAAGCACAACGTGCTCAACGCCAAGTATCACCAGCGTGAAGCCGAGATCGTGGCGCTTGCCGGTCAGCGTGGCGCGATCACGATCGCGACGAACATGGCCGGCCGAGGGACGGACATCAAGCTGGGTGAGGGGGTCACCGAAGAGCGCCCCAGCGTCGTGAAGGATCTCGATGGCAAGGACCATCAGATCGTCGAGACTGGTGGCCTGCACATCATCGGCTCCGAGCGGCACGAGTCACGTCGCATCGATCGGCAGCTGCGTGGTCGCGCCGGCCGACAGGGGGATCCGGGGGCGTCGCAGTTCTTCCTCTCGCTCGAGGATGATCTCATGCGGCTCTTCGGTACCGATCGCATCGCGAAGCTGATGGATCGGATGGGCGCGGTGGAGGGGGAGGTGCTCACGCACCCGCTCATCACGCGCTCCATCGAGCAGGCGCAGAAGCGTGTGGAGCTGCAGAACTTCCAGGCGCGCAAGCGGCTGCTCGAGTACGACGATGTGATGAACCAGCAGCGCGAGGTGATCTACTCGCAGCGCGCCTTCGCGCTCGAGGGTGGAGAAGAGCTCAAGGGGGAGGCCCGCAAGTATCTCGATCGCGCGGTGCGCAAGCGTGTCGAGGATGCCCTCGCGGTGTCCGACAGCCCCGAGCAGTGGGACTTCGAGCTGTTGCAGCAGGATCTGCTGCTGCACTACATGCTGTCGGTCCCCGAGTTCGAACAGGCGCCGTACCCCACCACGCTGGTCGAGGCGCAGGACGCGGCGGTCGAGGCCATCCGTGAAGCCTTCGATCGCAAGCTCGAGGGACTCGACGCGATCCGCGATCAGGATGGCAACGGATTCGGTGATCGACTGCTGGCGCTCGTGATGCTGAACGTGCTTGACGAGAAGTGGAAGGATCACCTCTACGATCTGGATCAGCTGCGCGCGAGCATTCACTACCGCTCGTGGGGCCAGAAGGACCCGCTCGTCGAGTACAAGCAGGATGCGTTTGCGATGTTCGAGGACCTCATGCAGGACCTCGCGCACACGTTCACCGAGCGGTTCCTCAAGGCGCAGATCGTGTTCGAGCAGCCCGCGCCGCCGCCCATGGCCATGCAGCCGCCGGAAGTACCGCGTCCGCAGCGCCGGTACAACGCGATGGGCGTGCTCGAAGACATCGTGCCCGATGTGCCGACGCTGCCGCCCGTGATGGCCGGCGAGGTCGCGGAGGCGGTGTACGATGACGACGATGCGCCAGTCGCTGACGCGCCCGCCTCGGCCGCGCCGGTCGCGCCCGATGCACCGACCGCCGATGGGATTGTCGCGTCGGCGGCAACGCAGCCTGCGGCCGCCGCGCGTGTGGTGGGAGCCGGTCCGATTCGCAGCCTGACGCCAGGCGGCGGGCCGGTCGACTTCAGCACGGCGGGTCGCAATGATCCGTGTCCGTGCGGGAGCGGGAAGAAGTTCAAGAAGTGCCACGGCGCGACTGCGTGAGCGGACGACGCGTGGTGCGGTAGTTTTTCGGAAGTGCCGGTCATCCTGCGGGTGGCCGGCGCTTCAACGTTTCGCCTTTCTGCCTGGGAGTGCTTGCATGCGATCGGCCTGGCTCGTCACCCCGCTGCTGCTCGTCGCGCCCCTATCGGCGTCCCTCCTGCGCGACACGGGCCTGCGCTGCGCGACCGAAACGGTTGCGCCACCGGCGCCGGCCAGCGCCCCGGTGCCGTCGCGCGATACCTCGGCCATCACGCTCTACGGCCGCGCGCTCCCGTTCCCGGAGTTCATGGAGCGATCCTCGCAGCGGCTCCCCGAGTGGTATGCGGCCGCCGATGCCGCGCAGGTGCCCGACTCCCTGTTGCGGCGCGCGCGGGCGGTGGGGGGGCAGTGGCGCGTGCTCGTGGTCGCCGTGGACACGTGTGGCGATTCGCTGCGACAGCTGCCCACGGTCGCGCGGTTGGCCGAACTCGTGCACGGGCTCTCCATGCGCGTGATCACGCCTGCGGAGGGTGGAGAGGCGGTGCAGGCGATGTATCGATCGCTCGACGGTCGGAAGGCGACGCCGACGTATGTCCTGCTCGACGCGAGCGGTGCCGAGCGCGGGTGTATCGTGGAGCTGCCAGCCCCGCTGCGGCGCCTCTTGCACGAGCGACGGGCGGAGGGAACGCGCGGGACCAACCAGGCCCTCGCCGACACGGCACTGGCGTGGTATCGCGCCGATCGGGGCGTCAGCATCGCGTCCGAGATCGTGGCCCTCATGGAGAGCGCGGCCGCCGGACGGACGTTGTGCGATCGCGGGAGCTGATCGACGCCCGCTGTGCGTGATGGGGTGTCGCGTGGCGACGTTTTGGTGCGGTCGAGGCGACGTCGGCGTCCCATGCTTGGGGATCCTCAACCCGAGCCCCGTCCCATGTCGCATCCCGCCCCCATTGCACGTCCGCGAAACACCGTCGACCATCGTGACGCTGGCCGGACGTCGGAAAGCGCGCTAAGTATCCGAGAGTGGCCGGTGACGGAGCGCCCGCGCGAGCGACTGCGGGCGCTTGGCGCACAGGCGCTCAGTACCACGGAGCTGCTGGCCCTGCTGTTCGGCTCGGGAGGGCGGGCCGGCTCGGCGCTCGACTGCGCGCGGCGTGTGTTGTCGCTGGTCGACGGTTCGTTGCGGCGACTTGCCGCGACGCCTCTCGGCGCGCTCGTGCAGGTGCCGGGACTTGGCGTGGCGCGAGCGACGGTGGTGCAGGCGGCCATCGAGTTGGGTCGCCGCATGGCGAGTGAAGGACGGGAAGTTGGGGCGCCGCTCCGGTGCCCGCACGATGTGGTGGCGGCGTTTGCGCCGCGCTTACAGGACCTGCCGGTCGAGGAGTTCCACGTGGCGATTCTTGATACGCAGCAACGCATGGAGCGTGACGTGCTGATCTCGCGTGGCACGCTCAATGCTTCGCTCGTGCATCCTCGCGAGGTGTTTCGTGAAGCCATCGCGGAACGCGCCGCGTCGATCGTTCTCGTCCACAACCACCCGAGCGGAGATCCCACGCCGTCGCGCGAGGATCGCACGATTACCGAGCAGCTCGCGTTGAGTGGACGCCTGCTCGACATTCCGGTGCACGACCACGTGATCATCGGCCGTGGCTGTTATTTGAGTTTTGCCGAGGCGGGCCTGCTGTGAATCCGATCACGACACCGTCAGTCCTGCCGGAACCACCCGGCGTGGCATCACCGGTCGCCGCCGGCGGCGCCGATGCCGTACCGGCGCTGCACGAGGTGATTCCCGGCTTCGTGCCGCGCGCCGATGGTGACTACGATCGACTCGATCGGGATCTGCTGGTGCGGGCGTACCGGTACACGGAACGCGCGCACGCCGGGCAGGTGCGACACTCCGGCGAGCCGTACGTGTCGCACTGCATCGAAGTCGCGCGGATCCTGGCCGACCTGCAACTCGACTCGGCGACCGTGGCCTGCGGGCTGCTGCACGATGTCGTGGAGGACACCGACATCACCGTGGTCGACATCGAGCGCGAGTTCGGGGCGGAGGTCGCGCAGATCGTCGACGGCCTCACCAAGATCGCGAATCTGCCGCTGACGTCCCGCGAGGATCGGCAGGTCGAGAACTACCGCAAGCTGCTGCTGTCGATCGCGAAGGATGCGCGCGTGATCCTCATCAAGCTCGCCGATCGTCTGCACAACATGCGGACGCTCGACTGGCTGCCGCCCGAGAAGCGGCGTCGCATCGCCCAGGAGACGCGCGATCTGTACGCGCCGCTGGCGCACCGGTTCGGCATGGCGAAGGTGCGGTGGGAGCTCGAGGATCTCGCGTTCAAGCACATCGAGCCCGAGGAGTATCGCGCGCTGGCCAAGCTGGTCGCGGCCAAGCGTGGGCAGCGCGAAGCGCTCATCGCGCAGATGTCGGAGCCACTGCAGCGGCGGCTGAGTGAGGCCGGCATCGCGGATGTCGACGTCGGAGGACGCCCCAAGCACCTGTGGTCGATCTACAAGAAGATGAAGCAGCGCGATCGGCCCTACGAAGACATCTACGATCTGCTCGCGATTCGTGTCATCGTGCCGAACGTGCTCGAGTGCTATCACGCGCTCGGCGTGATTCACGATGGCTGGACGCCGGTGCAGGAGCGCATCAAGGACTACATCGCGCAGCCGAAGAGCAACGGGTACCAGTCGCTGCACACCACGGTGTTCGGTCCGGGACGGCAGCTCTTCGAGATTCAGATTCGTACGCGCGAAATGCACCGCACGGCGGAGTTTGGTATCGCGGCGCACTGGTTGTACAAGGAAGAGGCCTCGGGTGGCGATGAGCTCGATCGGCATCTGGCGTGGTTTCGCCAGGTGCTCGAACTGCAGATGGATGCGGAGACTCCCGGCGAGTTCCTCGAGTTTCTGAAGCTCGATCTGTATCAGGACGAGATCTTCGTCTTCACGCCAACGGGTGATGTCATCCAGCTCCCGAAGGGCGCGACGCCGATCGACTTCGCCTATGCCGTCCACACGCAGGTGGGTTCGCACTGCGCCGGCGCGAAAGTGAACGGGCGTATCGCGCCGCTCTCGCGCGAGCTCAAGAACTCGGAGACGGTGGAGATTCTCACCAATCCGAACGCGCGGCCGAGTCGCGATTGGCTGGCGCACGTGCGCACAGGGCGTGCGCGCCACAAGATCCGACAGTGGCTCCGACATGAGGAACAGACGTCGGCCGTACGACTCGGTCGAGACATTCTCGATCGCGAGATCAAGCGTCGCCGTCTGCCGAAGCTTGACGATGCCGGCCTCATGCTCGCGGCGCGTGCGCTCAAGCTGAAGGACCCGACGCATGTGGTCGCGTCCGTGGGGCAGGGCGATGTGCAGGTCATGCAGGTGTTGCGCGCCATTCACCCGCAGCTCGAAACGGCGCCGGAGCCGCCGAAGGAGCCGAGCACGATCGAGCGCATCGTCGATCGGGTTCGCGGCACGTCACGCGGCGTTCGTATCCAGGGCGCCGATGGGTTGCTCGTGCGCTACGCGCAGTGTTGTCAGCCCGTGCCGGGTGATCGCGTGGTGGGCTACGTCACGCGCGGCCGAGGTGTGAGCATCCACCGCGGCGATTGCCCGAATCTCCTGTTCCTGGTGAACGAGCCGGAGCGTCGTCTCGAGATTGACTGGCAGGAAGTGGCCGGTGAGCGCTTCACCGTGCGCCTCGTGCTCGAGGGCGTGGACCGTCGTGGGCTCTACGCCGACGTGGCGGCGGCGGTGAGCGCGACCGGCACGGACATCCGTTCGCTCGAACTGCGCACCAACGAGAACAAGGTGACGGGTGCGGCGTTGGTCGAGGTGGAGAATCTCGCGCACCTCGAGAAGATCATGAAGGCGATGCGTCGCGTGAAGGGGGTCTCCAGCGTGACGCGACGGGAGCGGCTGACCGCCGACGACTGAGGCGGTCAGCGCGCTCCCGATTGAAACGGGCGTCGCCTTCCGGATCAGCCTTCGGTATATTTTCGGACTATGGACCTCGTCTCGCTCGATCCCTCCGCCGCCGACGGCTATCGCCTGCAGGCGCCGTACGCTCCGGCCGGCGATCAGCCGCGCGCGATCCGGGAGCTCGTCGCCGGACTCGACCGGGGCGACCGCTGTCAGACCCTGCTCGGCGTGACCGGGTCGGGGAAGACCATGACGATCGCCAACGTCATTGCGGCGTGGCGGCGTCCCGTGCTCGTGCTTTCGCACAACAAGACGCTGGCCGCGCAGCTCTACGGGGAGCTCAAGGGCTTCTTCCCGCAGAACGCTGTGGAGTACTTCGTCTCGTACTACGACTACTACCAGCCGGAAGCGTACGTCCCCACGAGCGACACGTACATCGAGAAGGACGCCTCCATCAACGAGGACATCGATCGGCTGCGGCTCCGCGCCACGTCGAGCCTGATGGAGCGTGAGGATGTCGTCATCGTGTCCACGGTCAGCGCGATCTATGGTCTCGGCGACCCCGTGTCGTATCGCGAACGCATGGTGTCGCTCCGACGCGGTGAGCAGCGCAGCCGCGACGATATCCTGCGGGCGCTCGTCGGGATTCAGTACACGCGCAATGATGCCAGCTTCGAACGCGGCACGTTTCGTGTACGCGGTGACACGGTGGAGATTCTTCCGGCGTACGAGGAGCAGGGGGTGCGCCTCGAACTGTGGGGCGACGAGATCGAACGCATCAGCAAGATCGATCCGCTGACCGGCGACACGATCGCGGTGCTCGAACGCACGGCCATCTACCCGGCGAAGCACTTCATCACGACGCGTCCGACGCTCGAGCGCGCCGTGGGCGCAATCCGTGATGAACTCGCGAGCCGGCTGGCGGAGTTGCGGATGGCTGGCAAGCTGCTCGAGGCGCAGCGCCTGGAGCAGCGCACCATGTTCGACATCGAAATGATGCTCGAAGTGGGGACGTGCGCGGGCATCGAGAACTACTCGCGGCATCTGGCCGGGCGTGTGGCGGGTGAACGACCGGCCTGTCTCTTCGACTATTTCCCCGACGATTTTCTCGTCGTCGTCGACGAATCGCACGTGACGCTGCCGCAGATCCGCGGCATGTACAACGGCGACCGCGCGCGCAAGCTGACGCTGGTCGAATACGGGTTTCGGCTGCCCAGTGCACTCGACAATCGTCCGCTCGTGTTCGACGAGTTCATGCAGCTGGTACCGCGCCTCATCAACGTCTCCGCCACACCGGGCGAGCTGGAGCTCGAGCTGTCCGAGGGCGTGGTGGTGGAGCAGGTGATCCGCCCCACGGGCTTGCTCGATCCCGAGATCGAGGTGCGGCCGGTCAAGGGGCAGGTCGATGATCTCCTGCACGAGATTCGCCAGCGCGAGCGGCGGGATGAGCGGGTGCTCGTGACCGTGCTCACAAAGCGGATGGCCGAAGATCTGACCGACTACCTGCAGCAGATGGGCGTCCGCGTTCGCTACATGCATTCCGACATCGACGCCATCGAGCGCATGGAGATCGTGCGAGGCTTGCGTCTCGGTGATTTCGACGTGCTGGTGGGCATCAACCTCCTGCGCGAGGGACTCGACATGCCCGAGGTGTCGCTCGTCGCGGTGCTCGACGCCGATCAGGAGGGGTTTCTGCGCAGCGATCGTTCGCTCGTGCAGACCATCGGTCGAGCGGCGCGCAATGTGAACGGCCGCGCCATCCTGTACGCGGACCGCATCACCGGCTCCATGCAGCGCGCCATCGAGGAGACCGATCGTCGCCGACAGATCCAGCGCGATTTCAATACGGAGCACGGCATCACGCCGCGCGGGGTGAGCAAGAGCGTGCACGATGTGCGGCTCATCACGCGCGTGGCCGATGCGCGCGAGCCCAAGGACGGCAAGGGCGCGGCCGCGCCGAGCGCGCCGGTGGCGAAGTCCGGCGGTCGGACGCGCGAGCAGTTGGAGCAGATGGTGCAGGAGCTCGACGTCGCGATGCGCGAGGCGGCCGTCGCGCTCGACTTCGAGACGGCCGCGCGGCTGCGTGATGAGCTCTTCGAAGTGCGGACACTGCTTGGGGGCGGCACCACAGCGGCGCGGAGTGGTCGCGAGGGAGCCAATCCCGCCTCGGGTGGCGGCGCACGTCGTCGTGGCGGGCGCGGCCGTCGCTGATGGGCCACGACGCGGCATGGCAGGCGTTGCTGCACGAGGCGGCCAGCGAGCGCTGGCTCGATCTTGCGGCGTTGGAAGCGTGGGGCCAGCGCTTGGGCGCGCTGCTGCCCAACGGCGCCGTCGTGGCGTTGCACGGTGATCTCGGCGCGGGCAAGACGACCCTCGTGCGCGCAATGGCGGTCGGCCTTGGCGTCGCCGATCTCGACGCCGTGACGAGCCCGACGTACGCGCTCGTACACGAGTACGAGACCGCGCTCGGTCCGGTGCTGCACGCCGATCTCTATCGCGTGCGACGCCCGGAGGAGCTGGAGCAGCTCGGATGGGACGACGCCCTTCGCGCCGCGCGAGCCGCGCTGGTGGAATGGCCCGAGCAGGTGCCAGGCGCGTTGCCGGCGGACGCGTGGCACGTTGCGCTCGCCCATGTGCCGGCGCGACCAGATGTGCGCGCCGTGCGAGTCCGCGGTGGTCCGCCGCGAGTGTGACTCCGACTGCGAGCGGGTCGTTTTCGGGGTGTGCCCCGATCTTCACTCTCGCTCCGCCGGCTCACGTTCGATCCCGTCCCGCCGCCTACCGCGGCGGCGACGCGCGTCAGCATCGGCACGGTCCGACTCGCCGAGGTGCTCTCGGCGCTGACAATCGCGCTCGACCACACCGAAGGGCAGCGCCCCGGTCATACGTTGCGCACCTGCGTACTGGCCATGCGCCTCGGTCGCGCGCTAGGGCTCGACGCCGCCACACTCGAGTGTCTGTACTACGCGGCGCTGCTCAAGGACGCCGGTTGCTCCAATAACGCCGCCCGCATGGCTGCGCTGTTCGGCAGTGATGATCAGGAGGTGAAGCGCAATATGCGCCTCGTCGACTGGCACGATCGCTGGCGCCTCGCCATGCGCACGGCACAGAACTGCGGCATGGGCGGCAGCATCCTCGCGCGCCTGCGACACTTTCTGCTGATCGCACGCACGCCCAACATGACGCGCGACATCATCCAGGCGCGGTGCGAACGCGGCGCGGCGATTGCGGCGCATCTCGGTTTTCCGTCGGCGTCATCGGAAGCGATCGCGTTCGTCGATGAACAGTGGTGCGGGATGGGGCATCCCGTTGGCCTGTCGGGCGGCGAGATCCCGATGCTCTCGCGCATTCTCTTGCTCGCCCAAACGCTCGAGGTGTACGTCACCGAGGAGGGACGCGACACCGCCTTTCGCATGCTGCGGGAGCGGCGGGGCAAGTGGTTCGATCCCGCGTTGGTGGACCTCGCGATGACGTGGCGTCGCGATGAAGAGCTGTGGCGCACCATCGCCGACTCGGACCGGCTCGAAGCCACGGTCGTGGCGCTCGAACCGTCGTCGTCCCCGATGTTCGCGACTGATGAGCGCCTCGACGCGATCGCCGAAGGATTCGCGGCCGTCATCGACGCCAAGTCGCCTTTCACCGGAACGCACTCGTCGAACGTGGCACGATACGCCGCCGAAATCGCACGCGCCGTCGGCGCCAACGACGTCGAAGCGCGCGGCGTCTTGCGCGCCGGGCTGCTGCATGATCTCGGAAAGCTTGGCGTCTCGAATCGCATTCTCGACAAGCCGGGGCGTCTCGACGAAGCGGAGCGTGCCGTCATCCAGCACCATCCGAAGTGGTCGTGGGAGATTCTGCGCAGCGTACCCGCGTTCGCTTCACTTGCGGCGTCGGCGTCGATGCATCACGAGCGCCTCGACGGTGCGGGTTATCCGTGGAAGCTTCCGGCCGAAGCGCTCGATCGCACCGCGCGCATTCTCGCGCTCGCCGATGTGTACGAAGCCCTGACGGCCGATCGGCCGTATCGCGGTCCCATGCCGGTCGAGAAGGTGCTTGGCATCATGCGCGAGGATGTCGGGCGCGCGTTCGATCCGGCGCTGTTCGATGTGGTGGAGTCGCTCGCGCTCGCCGGACGATTTGCGGAGGTTGCGGTGCCTGGGGGCAGTCTCGAGCTGCCGACGCCCTCGTTCGGGCGTGGTGCCGAACTCGCACCCGAGCCGTCGGTGCATCGCGCCGCCTGAGCGCGCGCCCCTTGTGCGCGCGTAACGGCGGCGTGATTGTGGGGCATGATCGTCGCTCCCTCCTCGTCGGCGTGCCGGGCGCTCACGTCGTCGCCTGACCGCGGTCCGACCGGGCACTTTCTCGTGATCGAGGCGTCCGGCGTTGCCGGTTCGCTGGCGCTGCTCACGCGTCCTGCGCTCGGGCACCCCCTCGACGTGCGCGCGACGGCGGATGTGCTCATGGGCGCGTCTCGCACCGACGCGTTGACGCCGGCGGTCACCGCGCTGCTCGCTGACCAGTCGCTGCGCGTCGACGATCTCGAGGGCGTGGTGTGCGGCGCCGGACCCGGGAGTTTCACGTCGCTTCGGATCGCGGCCTCGCTCGCGAAGGGGCTTGTGTTCGGCAGCGGCAGCGCACTCTACGCGGTGCCGTCACTCGCGCTCGCCGTGCCGCGCTCAGCGGCAGGCGCACCGACGCCCGGGGACTGGCTCATCACGGCCGATGCCCTGCGCGGGGAGGTGTTCGCGCGGCCAATGCGCGTTGACGCCGACGGGTACATCGTCGCGCTCGATGACGACCTGCGGACGCTACCGGACGCGATCCCTGCGGCGTGGCACGGCCTTCCACGGTGCCACGTGACCGCCGATGGGCCGGTCCGACCGCGCGCCGAAATGCTGCGGTGGTTGGCGCGCTGGGACGAAAAGGGGCCGGTGGCGGTGGACCGCTGGGAGCCCGCGTACGGTCGGCTCGCCGAAGCGCAGGTGCAGTGGGAGGCGCGGCACGGTACACCACTACCCACGGCCTGAACCGTGTCGACGCACGTCGTGCTGCGGCCAGCGCGGAGCACAGACGCCGCGGTGCTGGCAGCAATCGAGGCGACTGTGTTCCCGGATGCCTGGTCGGTCGAGGCGTTTCGCCAGAGCCTGCGATCGCCGCACACGCGCGTCACCGTGGCGGAGGACGGGGGTGATATCGTCGGCTACGCGGTGGTGTTTGTCGCGGCCGACGAGGCAGAGTTGGCGAACATCGCCGTGATCGACGAGGCGCGGGGCCGTGGTCTCGGCCGGCGACTGCTCGAGGCGGCACTCGACAACGCCGCCGCGGCCGGGGCGAGGGCGATCTACCTCGAGGTGCGCGCGTCCAACGCGCCGGCGCAGCGCCTGTACGAGCAGACGGGATTCGTGCGCATCGGGGAGCGCCGCGGCTACTACCGCGACCCGGACGAGGACGCGTGGGTCATGCGGCGCAGCATCGCGCCCCCGCCGGGGACGCCGAGATGATGGCGGCAATGGTCTGGTGCTACACTTGATCAGGTTCCGGCGTATGCTGGACTCGTCCACCGCAACACTACTTGTCTGCCAGGAGGCACCGTGAGTCGCAGTCTCAACAAGGCCACGCTGATCGGAAACGTGGGGTCCGATCCGGAAGTCCGCAGCACCGCCAACGGCGGGCGCGTCGCCACGTTTTCGCTCGCCACCAGCGCCGTCTGGAATGACCAGTCGGGAACGCGTCAGGAAAAGACCGAGTGGCACCGCTGCGTAGCCTGGAATCAGGGCAAGCAGACGCTCGCCGATGTCGTGGAGCGGTACGTGAAGAAGGGCGAGAAGGTGTACGTCGAAGGGGAAATCCAGTACCGCCAGTGGCAGGACAAGGACGGGCAGACGCGCTACACCACCGAGATCAAGGTGCGTGAACTGCTGCTGCTCGGCGGGCGCGGCGGTGGCCCGGACGAGGATTCGGCTCCCCGCCGCAGTGCGGCGCCGGCAGCTCGCGGCGCGGCGAAGGCGGCGCCAAGCGACGACTTCGCCGATTTCCCCGGCGCCCTGCAGGACGAGGACGACGATCTGCCGTTCTGATCGTCGCACCTGGCCATGGACGGGGCGGGGCGTGCCCGCAGCGTGATGCTCGGCGCGTGACCCCCCCGTTCGGTGCCGCGTCCTCTCCCGGAGACCGATTGTGTCCGCGCGCTCCGGCCGTTCCGGTGGCGCGCCCTACCGCCAGAGAGGTTCCGTCATGTTCCCTGCACGTTCCCGCAACGCGACGCCCCGCGTGAAGGCCGCTACGCCGCCGTCGGACGCCGTCCGGGAGGCGCAGCAGCTGCTGCTGCCGTTGGTGATCGCGTTTGTGCTGGCGACGATGCTCGCGTGGCCCACGCGGCTTCCCGCGCAGACCGCGGTGACCGCGAGCAGCACCGGGACGCACACCGTGCGCCCCGGCGAGACGTTGTGGAGCCTCGCCGCCCGCTACTACGGCGACGGTCACAAGTGGCGCGATCTCGCCTCGCTCAACGGGCTCGCCGAAGGCGGCGAGCGCGGGATTTCGGTGGGTCAGACGCTGCGTGTGCCCACCAGCGCGCCGTCGCTCGCGGAGTCGCGCGCGGCCATGGCCGAGGCGCCACCCTCGCAAACCCCGCGCGCGGCGGTGACGCCGGCGGCGGTCGAGCCGACGCCCGCGCCCGCGGTGGCGAAGCCCGAGCCGAAGCCAGAGCCAACGCCTGAGGTGGCGAAGCCCGAGCCTGCGCCCGCGGTGGCGAAGCCCGAGCCGAAGCCGGAGCCAGCGCCTGAGGTGGCGAAGCCCGAGCCCAAGGCCTCGACTGCAGCGCGTTCGACGCGCGCTGAGCCGGTGCCGGGCGACGCGATCGGGGCGCCTGCGCCGCTCACGCCGGTCGCGGCGCCGCTGCTCGAGACGCCGCCAGCCACCGATGACCGTCCCGTCTTCGAGCGCCGCATTGGTCTCGTGAAGCAGGCCGAGTTTGCGAAGGCACGAGGCCGCGACAACACCACGGTCTTCCTCGGTCCCGCACCGTTCGATGCGGACACGATGCAGGGCACGGTGTGGCTCAATGGCAACGAAACGTTCGTCGCGCCCGCGACGCGGCGCGTCGGCGAGTTCAACGCCGCGCCAATCGCGCTGGCCGATACTGCCTGGCGTTCGGCCGGTCGCGTCGGTTCGCGTGCCACGACAACCGGCAGCAGCGCTGGTCGTGGCGTGCATCGGATGCAGCAGAGCGATCTCGTCGAAGTGCGCTTGCCGGCGGGATCGGATTCGACGCCCGGTACGCAGTTCGTCACGGTGACGCACGGCGCGGATCTCGGTCGTGGCGCGCATCTCGCCATGCCCACGGGCATCCTCACCCTCGTCGAGCCGCGCGATGGTGTGGCGATTGCGCGCGTGACGCGGATCTACGAAGTGATCGAGCAGGGGCAGGCGATTCTGCCGTACGTCGAAGCGCCTGAGGTGCCGGCGACGCCCGAGGTCGCACCAATCAGCGCGACGGTCCGCTGGATCACCAACGCGCCACTCCTGCCGTCGATCTCCTCGTATCTCGTGCTCACGGGCGAAGTGTCCGCCGACTTCGCGCCCGGCGATCGGTTCCAGTTGATCGCCGACGATCCGGCCGGCGCACGCGTGGCCACCGTCCGCGTCGTGCGGGTCACCCCGGTCGGTGCCACCGCCATCGTGACGTCGCAGGAAGCGCCTGGCATTCGCGTCGGACTCCGCGCGGTCCGGATCGGTCGCGCGCCCTGATCGACCCGCGCGGCTGCACCGCGCATCTCGACGCTGCCACACGGCGGACGTTCCGGTTCGATCCGGACGTCCGCCGTTGTGCATCCGCACCCTGCGGAACCTCGCCCACGCTCCGGTGTGAGGCTTGGTGCGACCGGTGTACATTGCTCCCGATCGCTCCACCACACTCCTCTCGACTGAGACACGACCCCATGGGAACCAGGACGGCCCTGGTGACGGGTGGCGCCGGCTTCATCGGCTCGCACGTCGCTGATCGGCTGCTTGCCGCAGGCTATGACGTCACGATCCTCGACAATCTGTCGAGTGGTCGCCGCGAGAACCTTCCGGCGGCGGCGCGCTTCGTCGAAGGGTGCATCACGTCCCCCGAAGCGGCGGCGCTCGTGCGCGATGGACAGTTCAGCGTGATGTGCCATCTCGCGGCGCAGATCGATGTGCGACGCAGCGTCGAGGATCCGGCGTATGATGCGCGCATCAATGTGCTCGGCAGTCTGAATCTGCTGGAGGCCGTGCGGACCGCGAGTGCGCACACGCGCGTGATCTTCTCGAGCACCGGTGGCGCGCTGTACGGTGACTTCGCCACGCCGCCGAGCGATGAGCTCACGGCCAAGGACCCGGAAGCCCCGTACGGGATCGCCAAGCTCGCCGTCGAGTACTACATGGCGTACTACGGCCGCGTCCACAAGCTGGACACGGTCGCGTTGCGGTACGGCAATGTCTACGGACCGCGGCAGGACCCGCACGGCGAGGCAGGCGTGGTGGCGATCTTCTGCAATCGACTCATCGACGGGCGCGCGCTCACCGTGTTCGGTGACGGCACGCAGACGCGCGACTACGTCTACGCAGGCGACGTGGCCGACATGAACGTGCGCGTCGCGGGTGCGACGTTGCCGCCGCCAGCGCGGCTCGATGCGCGTGCCTTCAACGTCGGGACGGGGGTGGAGACGTCGGTGAACACGCTCGCCGCCGCGCTGCAGCGCGCGGCAGGCAGCGCGATCCCGATCGACTATGCCCCCGCGCGTCCGGGTGAACTCGCGCGCAGTGCGCTCGACATCACGAAGTCGCGCGAAGTGCTCGGCTGGTCACCCGCCATGTCCGTCGAGGATGGCCTGGCCGAGACGTATCGCTGGTTCGCTGCGTACCGCGCCTCACAGGCTGGAGCAGGCGCGGCATGAGTGCGTTCGGCGCCGTGTGGGCCCAGCTCGAGGCGACGGCTGCGCCGTCGACATGGGAGGTGCTCATCACCGACGACCCGTTGCACAACGCTGTGCTCGTGCTGCTCGTGGTGCTCTCGCTGCTCAGCTGGGGCATCATGTTCGCGAAGCTTGGCGAGTTTCGTCGCGTCGAGAAGCACGGGCTCGCATTCCTGCGCGAGTTCGAGCGCGCGCCCGGCATCGAATCGGCCATGCTCATTGCACAGCGCGTGACGGCGAGTCCGTTCACCGCGGTGTTCTCGCGTGCGGTCCAGTTCCTCAACGAAACGAAGCCGGCGCTGGCGGCCTCGCCCGAACGTGGCGCGCGCCTCAGCGGGTCGCAGGTCGAAGCCCTGCGCCTCGTGCTCGATGCCGCCGGCGGCTCCGAGCGGGAAAAGCTGGGTCGATTCATCCCGTGGCTCGCCACGGTGAGCTCCGTGAGTCCGCTCATTGGCCTCTTCGGCACGGTGCTCGGCGTGATCTCGGCGTTCCAGGGCGTGGTGGCCTCGGGGTCGAGCAATCTCACCGCCGTCGCGCCTGGCATTGCGCAGGCGCTCACGGCCACGGCGGCGGCACTCGCGGTCGCCATCCCCGCGGCGTTCGGATACAACGTGTTCGCCGCGCGCCTGAATCGCTACGACAGCACGCTCGAAGGTTTCGGGTCGGAGCTGGTGGCGCTCATGGTGCGCGAGGGACGCATCTGATGCAGGGCCGCCGCCGCCGCAGCGACCGCATGATGGTCAACGCCGAGATCAACGTGGTCAGCCTCATCGACGTGATGATGCTGCTGATGATCGTGTTCATGATCACGGCGCCCATGCTGCAGGGCGGGGTCGATGTGGAGTTGGCGCGCGCGCAGGGGCAGCCGCTGCAGGCGAAGAGTGGGGTGGTGGTCTCGGTTGATCGCGAGGGGACGATCTTCATCGATCGCACGGCGGTCTCGCTGGCCGAGTTCGAGGGCAGCATCAAGGCGATCGCCGAGCGCGAAGGGAAGGATGGCGTGTTCGTGCGCGCCGACGGACGCACGACCATGAATCAGCTCGCGCCGGTGCTCGCTGCGCTGTCGGCGAATGGGATTCCGCAGGCCGGGCTCGTGTTCGAGCCGGTGAACGCGCCGCGATGAGCGCACACGCGTTGGGGTCGCAGCCGGGCGCACCGATCGGGCGGTCGCTCGTCGTGTCGACGCTCGTGCACGTCGCGATCATCGCGGCGGTGATCTTCTGGCCCGTTGCCGAGCCGCCGGCGCGTCCGCCGGTGTATCGCGTGAACCTCATTGGTGCGCCGGCTGGGCCAAAGGCCATTGGGGTGGTGGACCCCACGCCCGCCACGCAGCCCACGCGGCAGGCCGAGGCCCCGAGCGGGATGGAGCGGCCGCCGCAGGAGACGGTGGCGCCACAGCCCACGCGGACGCCGCCGAAGCCGACGCCCACGGCCACACCCACGCCGTCGCGCACCGCCGCGGCCGGCACCGCCGAGGGGGCCACGACCGCGTCCGCGAGCAGCGCGCCTCGCGCCGGCAGTGAGGCCGGTGGACGCGGGGCCGACGTGGCCACGATTCGCACCGACGGGATCGCGTTTCCAGCGCAGGGGTACCTGAACAACATCATCCGGCAGGTCTTCCTCCGCTTCAACACCCCGTCGCGCTTTCGCAACCGTCCGCTGCGCGCCGAGGTGAGCTTTCTCATTCACCGTGACGGGTCGGTAAGCGAGATTCGGGTGGAACAGTCGTCGGGCGAGTACGCCTTCGATCTCGAAGCGCGCGCGTCCATCGAAGCGTCAGGCACCTCGCGTGCGTTCGGACCGTTGCCGGCGGCGTGGACCGACGATGTCCTGCGCGTCTATTTCAACTTCACGCCTGAAGGAGTGCGGTGATCGCATGCGGTTGATGTCTCGTGTGATGTTGCGCGCTGCGTGCGTGCTCGCACTGCTGCTGCTCCCGTTGGCGGCCGGGCGTGCCCAGGAGCGTCCGACCGGCGTGAGTCTCACGCTCGAGTATCAGACGGGACGACGCGTCGCGCTCATGGTCCTCCCCATTCGTGGGGCGGCGGGCGATTCGATCAAGGCGATCATCGAGCGCGATCTGGACTTCAGTGATCGGTTCCAGCACGTGCCTGCGATCAGTGCCCCGGAGTTTGGGACGCCGCTCAACTACGCACTTGTCCAGCGCGCCGGCGCGGCGGGTGTGGTGCAGGCGCAGTTGCTCGCCAGCGGTTGGCTCCGGGTGCTGTTGCACGACGTCGCCGGCAAGCGGGTCATGCAACAGTCGGACTTCCCACTGCCCACGGCCGTGAACACCGACGCGTGGCGTCTTGGTGTCCACGCGATCGCCGACCAGATCGAAGAGTGGGTCACGGGCGAGCGTGGTATCGCGGCCACGCGTATTGCGTTCGTGCGCGACGGACGGATCTGGGTGGTCGATTCGGACGGTGCCAACCCGCGCGCCGTGACGCCGCGCGGCATGTCGCCCTCGTGGCACCCGACGGGGCGATACATCGCCTACCACGTGCTCGACGAAGACCGGCACCGACTGGCCGTCACCGATGTGGTCACGGGCGCGCAGCGGTCGCTCACCAACCAGCATGGGGCGCTCGACAACACCCCGGCGATCTCCCCCGATGGGCGCAGCGTCGTGTTCACGCGCAGTCTCGAGGAGACGGCCGGACAGTCCGATCTCTTCGTGATGCCGTTCGACGGCGGTCGGCCCACCCGCATCTCGGTCGCGCGTGGCTCCATCAACATGGCGCCCAGCTGGAGCCCCGATGGTCGGCGCGTCGTGTTCAGTTCCGACCGGAGCGGCCGCAACGAGATATATATTTCTGATGCTGACGGCACGAACGTGTCGCTGCTCTCGGCGGACGCCTTTGGCGAGCGGAACCTTCGGGCCGACCCGACGTGGTCGCCGGACGGTCGCCTCGTCGCATACTCCTCGCTCGTCGGGGGACGCCGACAGGTGCTGACCGTGAACTTGCGAGACCGCGCGGTGTCGCAGGTCACGAGTGAAGGACAGAACAACTCGCCGGCCTGGGCACCCGATGGCCGGCATATGGTGGTGGCTTCCACTCGCAGCGGCACCGAACAGCTGTGGGTGGTGGATACCGAGACCGGACGGTCGCGACAACTCACCCGCGGGAGCGGGGCGCGTCTTGCCGACTGGTCGCCGCGTTTGTCCGTGACTCCCTGAGTGAGCGTCCGCTCGCAGCGCCCATGCGGCGCGGCGCGCCGCTCGCTCATCGCCGTTTCGTGTCTGTGTTTCTTGCGTCACCAACCTTGCCCCGTAAGGAGACCGTTCTGATGCCCCGTCTGTCGCGTGTCGCAGTGCTGCTCGTTGCCGTGCCGCTCGCCCTGAGCGCCTGCAAGAAGAAGCCGGCGGCCGTTGAGCCCGAGCCGCAGATTCCCACGACCACTGCCACGCCGCCGTCGACGAACAACACGGCCGACGATGACGCGGCGCGGCTCGCGGCTGCCGAAGCCGTCCGCAAGGCCATCGAAGCGGCCCGCTCGGCGCTCCTCGAGACGATCTTCTACGACTACGACTCGGACGAGCTGCGCTCTGACGCGCGCGCCACGCTCGACGCGAAGCTCCGCGTGCTCAACGCCAATCCGTTGCTCCGCATTCGCATCGAAGGCCACTGTGACGAGCGCGGCACCGACCAGTACAACCTCGCGCTCGGCCGTCGCCGCGCCGCGCAGGCCAAGCAGTACCTGCTCGACCGTGGCATCGATGCCTCGCGGATCGAGACGGTGAGCTACGGTCGTGAACGGCCGGTGGTGCAGGGGAGCACCGAGGAGGCGTTCGCGCAGAATCGTCGTGGCGAGTTCCAGATCATCGCCGGCGGCGACGAGCTGAAGGCGCCGTGATGGCGTCCGTGCGGAGCTCCGGGCGCCGCCTGCGCGCGCTGAGCGGAACGGTGGTGCTGCTGCTTGGCAGCACCGCCTGCTTCGCCACGCGCAACGACATGCGCATCCTGCAGGGCGACATCAACACCGTGCGCACCGACGCGCAGCGCGACGCGCGCGCGCAGTCCGAGGCGCTGGCGCAGACCGCGCGCATTCTGCAGACGATCAGCGACTCGCTCACGCGTCTCTCGTCGCGTCAGCTGTCGTTCGAGGGTGACGCGCGTGGTGAGCTGCGTCGCGTGAACGAGCAGCTCATTCAGGTGCAGCAGTTGCTCGGCCAGAGTGCGGCGATCATCCGCTCCTTGCGTGCCGATCTTGAAGCGGCTGGCCGGACGCCGGTGCCCGAGCCCGTCGGTGCTGGCACGGTACCTCCAGCAGCAACGGGCGCGGGGACACCGCCGGCCGGAACGCCGCCTGCCGGGAACCCGACCGCCGGCACAGGCGCAGCGGGCGGCGCGCCGACCCGAACCGGGGCGCCGCCGACCGCGCCGGCTGCGGGCCAGCTGCCGGGGCCGAACGTGCTCTATCAGGATGGGTCCGATCACATCCGTCGGAGCAGCTATGCCTCGGCACGCATCGCCTTCGGCGATCTGCTCCTCAACTACCCCGGCAGTGATCTCGCGCCCGAGGCGCAGTACCTCATTGCCGAATCGTACGCGGCCGAGCGCAACCTGACGGCCGCCGAGACGGCGTACGCGGCGGTGGTGAGCAAGTACCCCGAGTCCGTCCGCGCTCCCGAGGCGATGTACAAGCGGGCTCGCATCTTCATGGAGCAGGGCAACAACGCGGCGGCGCGGCCGCTGCTGGAGCAGATCATCAAGCAGTACCCGCGTGCAGACGTGGCGGACTTCGCGAAGGAGCGCCTCGCCACCATGCCGCCAGAGGCGTGAGGCCTCGGGGAATCGCGCGTGCCTGCTAGTACGCCCGCGTCGCCGCAGGACGAGATGCCGTTCCTCGATCACCTCGAGGAACTGCGTTGGCGCTTGTTCAAGGTGCTGATCGCGCTGGGGATCGGCTTCATCACCGCGTTTGCGCTGCTGTCCACCAAATCGATCGATCTGCTGTCGTACCTGCAGCGGCCGCTGCAGGCGATCAGTTCGCAGAAACTGGTGTATACGAGCCCGACCGACCCGTTCAACGTCGTGATCACCGCGTCGTTCAGTCTCGGGTTGCTCTTCGCGCTCCCCGTCGTGTGCTACCAGATCTGGGCTTTCCTCTCGCCGGCGCTCTACAAGCACGAGAAGCGTGTCGTGATCCCGATCATGGCCGGGGCCACGCTGCTCTTCGCGTGCGGTGTGGCGTTGGCGTTCTACTTCGCGGTGCCGGTGACGCTCAAGTTCCTGTTGGGGTTCCAGACACAGGCGTTCGACGCGTTCCTCACGGTCAAGGAGTACTTCGGGTTCCTCTTCGGCATGTGCCTCGCGTTCGGCGCGGCCTTCGAGTTGCCCATCCTCATTCTGGCGCTGACGGCGTTCGGACTCGTGACGCCAGCGCTGCTGAGCAAGTTCCGTCGACACGCGATCGTGGCGTGCCTGGCGTTGTCGGCGCTCATCACGCCGGGCGACGCAGTCAGTGCGATGGTGCTGCTGGCGATTCCGCTCTACTTCCTGTACGAGGGCGGCATTCTGCTGTCGCGCCTCGTGATGCGTCGCAAGGCGCGCGCCGAGGCCATCGGGGGCGAGGCGATCGCGTGATGCGGCGCCGTCCGCGTCATGGCTGGGTGGCGTCACTGTGGGCGTTGGTGCTCACGCTCGCCGCGCTGTGCGCCCCCGACGTGCTGCACGCGCAGGTGCTGCCGGGACAGCCCCCCGGGTTGCCGTCCGGCACGACTGGCGCACCGAATGCGAGCCGTCGCACGGGGACGGGCGCCGTGGTGGATTCAGGGGCGCGTCAACTCAGCAAGGATCGCGTGCTGGTGGAATGGGCCGAGCCCGATTCCATCATGCGGGATCTGATGCAGCGCGCCGGCTATCGCACCGTGCAGTACCAGAGCGATCAGGTGCGCTTCGAGACGGCCACGCGCCAGCTCGTCATGCGCGGCAAGCCATCGGCGGTCAAACGCGACGAGACCATTCTCGTGGGCGACACCATCGTCTACGACGACTCCACGAAGCTCGTCGTGGCCACCGGTGACACGGTCATCCTGCGCGATCCCTCGGCCGACGACGCCGACGACTTCGTCGCGCGCGGTGCCATTCGCTACGATCTCGAGACCGGCGAAGGCACCACGCGCCAGTTTGCGACGTCGGTGATGTCCGGACAACGCCTCTTCATCACGGCGGAGTCCGGCACGGTGTTCAACGACACCACGATGGTTGGCGCGCGCCGCGTGTTCTTCCACGACGCCGACTTCACGTACTGCGATCACGACGAGCCGCATTTTCACTTCACTGCGCGCGACATCAAGTTCGTCTCGGAACAGGTCGTGGTGGGGCGCAACGCGGTGCTGTACATCGGCGAAGTGCCGGTGTTCTGGCTGCCCTTCATGTTTCAGGACGCGCGCTCCGGCCGACGCAGCGGCCTGTTGACGCCGAGCTTCGGCGTGGCCGAACTGCTGCGCAACAGTACGAACTATCAGCGCCGCGTCGAGAATCTGGGCTGGTTCTTTGCGCTGAGTGACTACGCCGACGCGCAAGTCTCCATGGACTGGCTGTCGGCTGGTAGCGGCAACACGATCACGCCCGGCTGGCTGCGCGGCACCGCAGACGTGCGCTACAAGTGGATCAACCGGTTCATTGACGGTGGGCTCGCGGTGACCTACACCGGGCAGAGCACGGGGACGAAGAACACCGCCGTCACGTGGCGGCACAATCAGCAGTTCAGCAAGGACACGCGACTCTCCGCGAACGTCAACTGGACGCAAAACACCACGGTCCAGCGGCAAACCACGTTCAACCCGCAGCAGGCTGTGGGCACGATGGTGTCGCAGCTCAACTACCAGACGCGTTTCGGGCCCGCGCGTGTGAGTGTCGGTGGCACACGCCGACAGTATCCGGGGCGCGAGCAGGTGGACATGGACCTGCCCAACCTCAGCCTCACGACGGGGACGCTCAAGCTCGGTCCCGTGGAGTGGACGCCGAGTGTGCGCTTCAATCAGTCGCGCACCGACAACATCGATCAGGGGCTGCAGTTCGGCTGGGTGGTAGGGCGGAATCCGCTTGGTGCCCTCGATAGTACGCGCGTCCGGGCGTCGCGGCGCAATACGAACTTCGGGTTCGATTCACCGATCAAGATCTTCGACGTTCAGCTGACCAATCAGGTCTCGATCATCGAACGCTTCGACGACTACCCCGAACAGCGCGTCGTGCGCGATGTGCGGGACACCTCGCTCGTGTCCACGCGCGTGTTCGCCCAGCGCTTCTTCACGAGCATCGATTGGACGCCGTCGTTCAACCTGCCGCGCTTCTTTCAAGGCACGTGGAACATGCAGCCAACAGCGCGTTTGGTGAATGTCGATCAGGCGGCCGGACTGATCGTGCGCTCGGAGCTCAGTGGTGGTCGTTACGTCTCGCAGGGCAAGCGGCTGGAGTACGGGCTCTCGTCGTCGCCGACGTTCTACGCACTGCTCCCAGGCGTTGGCCCCATCGAGGCGATCCGGCACTCGATCAACCCGGTGATCAGCTACAATCTTTCGCCGGCGGCCAACGTGAGCGACGAGTTCCTTCAGGCAACCGGTCGCACGCGCCAGGGCTACCTGGGCTCGCTGCCGCGCAATGCGGTGTCGTTGTCCCTTTCGACGGTGTTCGAGGCCAAGCTCAAGCCGCAGGAGCGGCCCGCCGGCGAAAATGACGCGCCGCCTCCTGCTGCTCCGTCTGACAGCGCTGGCGCCGACTCGACGTCGGCCACGAGTGGCGCCAGAGCGCGAGCGGCGGCGGCGGCGGCGGAGGGGCGAAAGATCCGTCTGCTCTCGCTCAACTTCTCGTCGCTGTCGTACGACTTTGTGCGTGCCGACACCGCCGCCACGGGCCTCGTGGAGTCGAACTTCTCGATCTCGGCGCGTTCGGATCTGCTGCCGAATTTCGACTTCCGCATGGGCTACTCGCTCTTCCAGGGTGACCCGATCAGCGACACCGCGGTCTTCAAGCCGTTCCGCACGGAGCTGGGCGCGAACTTCGCGCTCGATGGCAAGTCGAGTATCGTCGCCCTGCTCGGTCGTCTCGTGGGGCTGCGTCGCAACATCGAGCGACTGGAAGACGCCGACTCGCTCACACGGGCTCGACGCAGTGGGTTCGGGCAGCAACAGGGGGGGCGCGCCGCTGCCGGTGCGGCGTCTCGCAGCAACCTGGTGGGGCTGCCGTCGTCCGGCGAAGGCTGGCGTCTCGCGTTCACCTACAACGCCAATCGTCAACGTCCCTTCGTGGGCGGCACGGCCATCGAGTTTGATCCGACCGTCGCGTGTCGAGGTCAGTTCGTTGAAGGCAGCTTGCAGTATCAGAACTGCGTCGCGGCGGCCACGACGTCGCCGCCGGCCGGCTTTGAACCCGGTGGCATCACGACGCCTGGTGGACCCGTCTATCGGCAGCCCGCGTCGGAGAACCTGAGCGGTACGTTGTCCTTCGGGCTCACACCCAACTGGAGCGCGAGTCTGCAAGGACTCTACGACGTGCCACGTCGGGATTTCGGCTCGCTGCAGATGTCGTTGCAACGCGAGCTGCACGACTGGAACGCTGTGTTCTCCTTCGTGCGTGCGCCGAACGGCAACGTCGCGTTCACGTTCTACATCGCGCTCAAGGCGTCGCCCGAGATCAAGTTCGATTACCGCCAGCAATCGGTACGATGATCACATCCGCCGCGTGGCAGCTCGATGGGCGCACGCTCACCCTCGAGCTGCTCGAGGCGGTGGCGAGGGGTACGCTGCAGCCCACGCTGCACCCCGAGGCCGAGGCGCGTATGCAGCGAACGCGCGCCATCGTCGAAGCGGCGGCTGCCTCGGGCGAGCCGGTGTATGGTGTGAACACCGGGTTCGGCAAGCTCTCGGAGGTTGCGATTGCGCGCGCCGATCTCGCGAATCTGCAGCGCAATCTCGTACGCAGTCACGCGGCGGGCGTCGGCGAGCCGCTGCCTCGACCGGAGGTGCGGGCGATGATGCTGCTGCGCGCCAACGTGCTCGCGACCGGCTACGCCGGTGCGCGTCCGGCGCTCGTCCGCCTGCTGCTCGACATGCTTGCGGCCGATGTCGTCCCGATCGTGCCGGAGCGGGGGAGTGTGGGCGCGAGCGGTGACCTCGCCCCGCTCGCGCATCTGGCGCTCGTGCTCATCGGTGAGGGGCGCGCGCGCTGTGGCGACGCGGAGGGCACGGGCGCGGAGATGCTGGCGCGCGTGGGACTGCGGCCGATCACGCTCGAAGCAAAGGAAGGGCTCGCGCTCATCAACGGCACGCAGGCGCACACCGCCGTCGCAGCGCTGGCCACCGCCGAGATCGGACGCTTGTGGCGCCAGGCGCACGTGATTGGTGCGCTCACCCTCGACACGCTGCTCGGTACACCCGACGCGTTCGACGCGCGCATTCACGCCGCGCGCGGACAGATCGGGCAGGAGCAGTCGGCGGCACTGCTGCGCGCGCTGCTCGCCGACAGCGCGTTGCGTGAATCGCATCGCACTGGTGATCCGCGCGTGCAGGACGCCTACGCCCTGCGCTGCATGCCGCAGGTGTTCGGTCCGGCACTCGATGCGTGGACGTTTGCGCGTGGCCTCGTGTCGCGCGAACTCAATGCGGCCACGGATAACCCGCTCGTGATGGAGACCGGTGAGCTCGTGAGCGGCGGCAACTTCCACGGGCAGGCGGTGGGGCTGGCCAGTGATGTGCTCGCCATTGCCTGCGCCAACCTCGCGGTCATGAGTGAGCGCCGCAGCGATCGACTCGTGCATCCGGAGCTGAGTCATCACTTGCCACCGTTTCTCGCCGCGAATGCAGGGCTCGAATCGGGGCTCATGATGGCACAGGTGACGGCAGCGGCGCTGACGAGCGATCTCAAGCGGCTGGCGGCACCATCGAGCGTCGACTCGGTGCCCACGAGCGGCAACAAGGAGGACGTCGTACCCATGGCCATGAACGCGGCGCTCAAGTTGCGGCAGTCGGTGCACGCGTTGCGGCACGTGCTGGCCGTGGAGCTGCTGTGTGCGGCCGACGCGCTCGATTATCGACGGCCGCTGCGCACGAGTCCGGTGCTCGAAGCCGTGCACGCCACGGTGCGCACGCTGGTGCCGGCACGTACGGGCGATCGTCCGCCGGCGCCCGACATGGCGGCACTCGCCGACGCACTCGCACGCGGTGCCTTCGACGTGGACCTGCTGCCCGAGGTGGCGACATGACTGCAGTAACGCACGATCACGTGACGCAATCGGCTGCGTCGGTGCGATCAACCGCGCGGGTGGTACGCTCACCGCGCGGCGCCGAGCTGAGCTGCCGTGGGTGGTTGCAGGAAGCCGCGTTGCGCATGCTCATGAACAACCTCGATCCCGAGGTCGCCGAGCGTCCGGATGATCTGGTGGTGTATGGTGGCACGGGGCGCGCCGCGCGCTCGTGGGAGGCCTTCGACGCCATCGTACGCACGTTGCGCACGCTCGCCGACGATGAGACGCTGCTCGTGCAGAGCGGCAAGCCGGTGGCCGTGTTCCGCACCCACGCCGACGCGCCGCGTGTGCTCATCGCCAACAGCAATCTCGTGGGGCGTTGGGCGACGTGGGACGAGTTCCGCCGGCTCGAACGACTCGGTCTCACGATGTACGGGCAGATGACCGCCGGCTCGTGGATCTACATCGGCTCGCAGGGCATCGTGCAGGGCACCTACGAGACGTTCGGCGCGGTCGCCGATCGTCATTTCGGCGGCACGCTCGCCGGCCGGCTGGTGGTCACCGCGGGCCTCGGCGGCATGGGTGGCGCACAGCCACTTGCCGCCGCGATGCACGGGGCCGCCGTGCTGGCGGTGGAAGTGGATCCGACGCGCATCGCCAAGCGCCTCGAGACGGGCTACTGCGATGCGAGCACAGCCGATCTCGACGACGCACTCGCGCGACTCGCCGACGCGCAGCGTCGCGGTGTGGGCCTGTCGGTGGCGCTCCTCGGCAACGCCGCCGACATCATGCCGGCGCTCGTCGCGCGCGGCATCACGCCCGACGTGATCACCGATCAGACGAGCGCGCACGATCTGCTCGTGGGGTATATCCCGCAGGGGCTCACGCTCGACGAGGCGGCTGCGTTGCGCGTGTCGGACGCCGAGACGTACCTCGCGCGGGTGCGCGAGTCGGTGGTGACACATGTGCGCGCGATGCGCGCGATGCAGGATCGTGGCGCCATTGCGTTCGACTACGGCAATAACATCCGCACGGTCGCGTTCGACGCCGGACTGGACGACGCGTTCCGCATTCCCGGCTTCGTGCCGGAGTACATCCGACCGCTCTTCTGCGAGGGGAAGGGGCCGTTTCGCTGGGTCGCGCTGTCGGGCGATCCGGCGGACATCCACCGCACCGATCGGCTGCTCCTCGAGCTGTTTCCCCACGATGCCCACCTCGCGCGCTGGATCGAGCTCGCGCAGGAGCGCATTCACTTTCAGGGTTTGCCCGCGCGCATCTGCTGGTTGGGGCAGGGCGCCCGGGCGCGCTTTGGGCTCGCGCTCAACGATCTCGTCGCGCGTGGTGAAGTGTCGGCGCCCATCGTGATCGGTCGCGACCACCTCGATACGGGCAGTGTCGCCTCGCCGTTCCGCGAAACGGAGGCGATGCGTGACGGGTCGGACGCGATCGCCGATTGGGCCATTCTCAACGCGCTGCTCAATGTGGCGGGTGGCGCGTCATGGGTGTCGTTCCACCACGGTGGTGGGGTGGGGATCGGCAACTCGCTGCACGCGGGACAAGTGATCGTGGCCGACGGCACACCGGCGGCCGCGCGTCGCCTGGAGCGCGTACTCACCAACGATCCCGGCATCGGCGTCGCGCGGCACGCGGACGCGGGCTACGACATCGCACGCGAGACCGCCGCACGCGAAGGACTCCGTCTGCCCATGCTCGAATCATGAGCGCGATGGCGTACCCCATCGCGCGCGGGGCGACATCACGAGGTGCCGCGTGCTGAGCTCGCGCTACCGGCCGTGGCACGTCCCGTTGTTCATGGGCAAGTATGCGCTGCTGCGCCTGCAGCGGCGTCCGGTGTTGCTGAATCTCGAAGTCACGATGCGCTGCAACGCGCGCTGCGGCTTCTGCGACTACTGGAAGACACCCGCCGAGGCCAAGGCGCACGAGCTGCGCGAGTTCGCTGACATCGCGCGGCGCTTCAACCCGATGATGATCACGTTCACGGGGGGCGAGCCCACGTTGCGTCGCGATCTCGAGGACATCGTGACCTCCGTGCGCGAGGCCACCTCGCTCTCCTACCTCGCGATGATCACGCACGGTGCCATGCTCACGCTCGAGCGGGCGCAGTCGCTCTGGAACGCCGGGCTCGACCAGTTCAACATCTCGCTCGATTATCTCGACGGGCGGCACGATGACGCGCGCGGAATCCCGGGGCTCACGGCAAGGATTCTCGACGTCGTGCCGCGCATGAAGTCGGCCGGCATCGGGAGCGTGCGCTTCAATACGGTCATCAAGAACGACAATCTCGATCAGCTGTTGCCAATCGTGCACACCGCATCGCGACTGGGCGCGGGCGTGAACTTCTCCGTCTACACCGACGCGAAGAACGGTAATGAGCAGCACTTGCTCGATGGTGAGCGCACGCGTGCTCTCGACGACGTGATCAACGAGCTCCTCGCCTACAAGCGGGCTCGGCGTGGCGTCATCACCAACTCCGATCACTACCTCGCGCAGATCCCGCGCTGGGTGAAGGGGCAGATGACCGAGCCCTGTCCGAGCGGCACGACGACGGTCCATGTCGATCCGAACGGCAAGGTGCGACGGTGCCCCGACTTCCCACCCGACGTGGACTGGACGCAATGGAAGCCGTACGAGTCGATCGCCTGCGACGACTGCTTCTACGCCTGCCGCGGCGAAGCGCAGGCGCCGATGCGCTGGTCGCGCGTGCTCGACGTGATGGCGCGCCCGCGCCCCTCCTGACGCGGCCTTGAGCTCATGGGGACGCTCGTGAACACCACGCTGTTCGTCAACGCCACTGAAACGGTGACGTGCGCCGGCGTTGCCGCCGCGCGTCGCGGCGCCGCCATGCGTGACGCTGGCGTTCACCGTGGCGTCGGCGTCGCCGTGCAGGGCGCGCGCATCGTGGCCGTCGATACCGACGAGGCGTTGCGCCAGCGGTATCCGAACGCCGCCGAAGTGGACTGCGATCGCGGCTTGCTCGCGCCGGGCTTCGTCGATTCCCACACGCACGCGGTGTTCGGGGCGGCACGCTACGCCGAACATGAGCTGCGTGCGACTGGCGTGCCGTATCTGGAGATCGCGCGCCGTGGCGGCGGCATCCACTCGTCGGTGCGCAGTCTGCGCGCGACCAGCGATGACGTGCTGTATGCGCTCGCGGTCGAACGCATCGCGCGCCTGATCGCCGGCGGTGTGACCACGGTCGAGGTGAAGTCCGGCTACGGGCTCACCGTCGTGGACGAACTGCGCACACTGCGCGTGATTCGTCGACTCGCGGAGACGATGCCCTATCGCGTGCTCGCGACCTGTCTCGGCGCGCACGAAGTCCCGCTCGAATACCGTGATGTGGCCGGCGGACGGGATGCATGGCTGGCCGCACTCGATGAGGAGCTGCATCCGGCCGTGGCCCGCGAAGAGCTCGCGACCTTCGCCGACATCTTCTGCGAACCCGGTGTCTTCACACTCGAGGAGACCCGTCGTGTGCTGGCCGGTGCACGGCGCGCTGGGCTCGCCCTCAAGCTGCACGCCGACGAGTTGCACGATGGCGGCGGCGCCGCACTCGCCGCGGAGCTCGGCGCCGTGTCGGCCGATCACCTGGCCGCCATTTCCGACGCGGGCATCGCCGCGCTGGCCAACGGGGGGACCGTGGCGACGCTGCTGCCGTCCACGATGCTCTTCCTCGGCACGGGCCGACAGGCCCCGGCACGCCGTCTCATCGAGGCCGGCGCGGCGGTGGCGCTGGCCACGGATTTCAATCCCGGCACAAGCCCCCTGACCAGCTTCCCGCTCCTGCTCACGCTGGCCGTGAGCGAACTGCGGATGAGTGCGGCCGAAGCGTGGGTGGCTTCGACGGTCAACGGAGCCGCTGCCCTCGGGCTGGCATACACGACGGGGCAGCTCGCGCCAGGCTTCGATGCCGACCTCGCGATTCACGCCGTCGATGATCATCGAGCGTTGCCTTACTGGTTCGGCGAGCGTCTCTGTCGCGGGACGTGGAGCCGCGGACGTGCTTGTCACACTGCCGGCACACCCGTAGCTTGACGTCCTCCCGCATCCTGCCGTCGCTGCGCTGACGGGCCACTCGCGCGAACACCACGGGAGATCGCCCCGAGCCGATGTCGAACGCCGCCAAGCACAAGAAAAAAGCGGCTGAACTCGAGTTGCAGAAGCAGTTCGACAAGGCAGTGGCGAGCTACGCGCGCGCCATCGAAGTCGCCGATGCAGACGGCGAGGAAATCGAGGTCGCCCTCCTCAACAAGGTCGGCGACCTGAATCTGCGTCTCGGTCGGGTCGCCGACGCCGTGGCGTCGTACGAACGCGCGGTCGACCACTACGCGCAGCACGCGCTGTACAACAACGCGATTGCGCTGTGCAACAAGATCCTGCGGCACGCGCCCGGTCGGTCGGGGATCTATCTGTCGCTCGGACGCATCTGTGGCCAGAAGGGGATGCGCGGGGATGCCACGCGCAACCTGCTCGAGTACGCGCGTCGCATGAAGGAGGAGGGGCGCACCGATGAGGCGATGCGCTCGCTCGCGGAAGTGGCGGCGCTCATGCCCGAGCTCGAGGAGATTCGCGCCTTCGTCTCCGAGCACGCCGAGCGATCCGGCATCAGTCTGCCGGCGGCACCGGTCGAGGTCGCCACCGACGGTGGCAGCACCGGATCCGCGTCGGGCCTCGTCTTCCTCGACATCGACTACGACGCGCCTGTCGCGCCGACCCCGCCCGTGCCCACGCGTGCGGTCGCACCACCGCCGGCGCCCGCAGCGGCCGTGCCGCCGGCCCGCACGTCGTCGCTCGACGATCTGCTCATCTTCGATCCGTCGAGTTTCGACGAGGCCGAGCCGGAACCCGACCTCGTGGTCGAGGAGCCCACGGCGCCGGCGCAGATCGAGGCGGCCGAAGGACTCGAGACCGTGGGGGGCGCGATCGAGATCACCGCGCCGGAGCCGGACGTGCTCGACGGCTTCGAGGCGACGAGCGTCGAGACCGAAGCACCGGTGGAGCGCGAGGCGGACGCTACGGCACTCGAGCGCGAGCCCAGCGAGGACGAACTCGTTGCCGACGTGCGGGGCACGCCCGCCGTCGACGGGCTCGACAACGTCGTCGAGGTGGACGCCTCGGACATGCGCGAGGCCCTGCTGGTGGCGGCCGCGCTCGACGGACTCGCGCTGCCGCTCGAGGTCGAGCCCCCCGCCGAACCGGAGCCGCTGCCATTCCTCGACGACGCGACCACGCCGGCCGCGCCGCTCGGCGCTGTGGAGCCGCTGCCATTCCTCGACGAGCCGGCCGCGCCGGAACCGCTGCCGTTCCTCGACGAGCCGGCCGCGCCTGAGCCACTGCCGTTCCTCGACGAGCCGGCCGCGCCGGAACCGCTGCCATTCCTCGACGAGCCGGCCGCGCTGGAACCGCTGCCGTTCCTCGACGAGCCGGCCGCTGTCGAGCCGTTGCCGTTCCTCGACGAGCCAGCCGCCGTCGAGCCGATGCCCTTCGTCGAGCAGCCGGCCACGCTCGAGCCGCTGACGTTCCTCGACGACGTGACCACGCCGGTCGAGGCGCTCGACACGGTGGCATCGTCCCCGGTGATCGACGACCTCGTCGTGCAGGCCGAGGCACCGACCGAGGCCGAGGAACCGACCGAGGTCGAGTCCATCGTTCACGCCGACACCGAGCTCGTCGTCGTCGGGATCGAGCAGCAGCACCTCGCGGACGCCGTCCGCGACGACGAGCCGCTCGACGGCCTCGAACCCGAGGACGACGAGGACACGACGTCGCTGCCTGACGATGTCCTGGCCGGCATTGTGCCGCTGCGAGGCGTGCAGCTCGACCTGCCGGAGTCACCCCGTCCGGAGCCGCGCCCCGCGCGCCCCGTCGCGCGGCTCAATCCGCACGACTTCATCCTGCCGGGCGAGCTGCCGCCGATCCGACTGCCGGACTCGCTGTGGGCCACGTCCACCGCCACCGCGCCGTACGCGACCGAGGACGAGCTCGAGGCGCCCCTTCAGGACACGGTCGGCGCGAGCGAGGTCGAGTCGGCGCACACGGTCGACGCACCCGAAGACGCGGCCGACGCCATCGAGGACGCCGAGCCGGACGAGCCCGATGCGCACGCTCCGGTGGAGCACGAGTTGGAGGGCGCCTTCGTGCGCGCCTTCTCGGGCGCCTACGAGGCGATTGCCGACGAGATCGCGGCCGACGAACAGTCCCGCCGCTCCTCGCCGGTCGCCGCATCGGCCGTGCTCAACATGGCGCTCGAGCGGTGCAGCCGCCTGCGCGAAGAGGTCGACGCGCACCCAGGAGACTGGGCGCGACGTCGGCGCCTGGCGGAGGCGCTCTTCGAGGCGGGAGAGCGCGAGTACGGCCTCGAGGAGCTCGCCGCGACCGCGCTCGGCCTCGAAGTCGAGGGTGCGCTGCGTGACGCGGCCCAGGTGGTCGACGAGCTCATTCGCATCGCGCCGGACGAGATCACGTATCACCAGAAGCGCGTCGAGCTGGCAGTTCGCCTCGGCGATCGCGATCGTCTGCGCGAGAGCTATCTCGACCTCGCCGACGCCCTGGTCCGTCTCGGTCACGCGAGTCGGGCCGAGCCGGTGTACGTGCGTGTGCTCGAGCTCGATCCGTGGGATGATCGGGCGCGCGCTGCGCTCGGCGATGCCGCTCCGCCGCCGCCCGCCGCTGCGCCGCCCGCTCGCAAGGGGGACGACACGTACGTCAGCCTCGCTGACTGGCTCGCCGATGACGATGAGCCGCGCGATACGCGCATGCGGATGGAGGCGCCCGTGGTCACGGGTGACGAGGACGCCGACTTTGATCGCCTCCTGCAGCACTTCCGCGAAGGCGTCGCGCGGAGTCTCGGTGAGGAGGACTACGAGAGCCACTACGATCTGGGCGTCGCGTACAAGGAGATGGGGCTGCTCGACGACGCCATCGCCGAGTTCCAGCGCGCCCTGCGGAGTCCAACCCACCGGCTGCCCGCCTACGAGGCGCTTGGCCAGTGTTTTCTCGAGCAAGGGAGCTTTCCGGTCGCGGTCACCGTTCTATCTCGTGCGCTGCACGAGCCGGGTCTCGACGACGTGCAGCGCGTCGGGGTACTCTTCCTCCTTGGATACGCCTGCGAAGCCCTGCAGCGCCGTGACGAGGCCCGGAGCTATTATCAACGCGTGTACGCTACTGACTCTTCTTTCCGCGACGTTGCCGACCGTCTTGCCGCCCTTGATCGGGGCGAGCGATGACGGTCTCGGCACGCACCCCGACCGCACTCGCGGCCGCTCTGCGTGACATTCAGGCGCCGGTCCGGGACGCGCTCGCGCGCGTCCCCGACGAGTTGCGGCGCATCGTCACTGCCGACGTCCCGCTCGTGCAGGAAGTGGGCGAGCATCTCCTGGCCATGAAGGGCAAGTTGCTCAGGCCCACCCTCGTGCTGCTCGCCAGCGGCGTCGAGGAGCGGCCCAACATCGATCGCGCCGTCACCGGCGCGGCGATCGTCGAGCTGCTGCACCTCGCGACGCTCATTCACGACGACGCCGTCGATCATTCCGTGCTGCGGCGCGGCATGCCGACGGTGAATGCGCTCTTCAGCCATCAGGTCTCGGTCATCATGGGCGACTTCCTCTACTCGCGCGTGATGCGTGAGTTGGTGGCGCTCGGTGACATCGAACTCATGCGTGTGGTCTCGCAGGCATCCGATGCGATGACGCTCGGCGAGATGCGGCAGCTCGCGGCGTTCGATGCGCTCGCCTTTACCGAAGACGACTACGAGCGGCTGATCATCGCGAAGACGGCGGCGCTGTTCGTGGCCGCCACGTCGGTTGGCGCACTGAGTGGCGCGCCGGAGCATCGCGTCGCCCTCGCGCGGTACGGCGAGCGTCTCGGCATGGCCTTCCAGGTTGCCGACGATCTGCTCGACTACACCGAGACCGCCGAGGTCACGGGCAAGCCGAGTGGCCTCGACTTGCGCGAACACAAGGTGACGCTGCCGCTGATCGCCGCGATGCGCACGATGTCGCCCGCCGCACGGGCGGAAGTCGAGGCGCTGTTTGCGACGCCGGAGCCCGAGGAGGCCTCGGTGAACCGGGTGATCGGCATCGTGCGCGACGCGGGTGGTCTCGACTACGCGCGACAGCGAGCGGAGCAGTTCGCGCAGGAGGCGGAGGAGTGCCTCACCGGACTGCCGCACACGCCGATGCGCGTGGCGCTGTACGACGCGATCGGGTACGCGGTCGACCGGCGCTGGTGATGGCGCGCGGACCGTCCAAGCATCGGCCACTCTTTCACGTGGCGGTCCTGGCCACCGGATTTGTGGCGGGTGGGCTGTTGACGCAGGTGGCCCGTCGGTTCCTCCCGTCGGGTGCCGTGAAGGAGTTCCTCACGGCCGGCGTACAGCCGTCAGTTGGCCCGCTGCCGATCGACTTGATTATATTGAAGTTTGCGCTCGGGCCGGTTGCGCTCGACGTGTCGTTGCTCAGCCTCGTAGGCGTTCTCATCGCCTACCTCATTGCACGCTCCCTGTTCTAGGCATCAGGAGAACCCATGGGCCTCCAAGGCATCGGATTCACCGAGATCCTCATCCTGCTCGTGGTCGTGCTGCTGCTCTTCGGCGCGAAGCGCATTCCGGAGATCGCGGGCTCGTTCGGCAAGGGGATCACCGAGTTCAAGCGCAACCTCAACGATGCGCAGAAGGCGATCACCGAACCGCCTCCGGCGCGGAATGATCGCGCCGTCGCGCCTCCGGCGCCCGAGAGCGCGGTGCGCGAGGAAGAGCGTCCCGAGCCGAAGCGCTTGCTGCAGTAAGCGCGGCCTGGCGAACCTACGACAAGCGAAGGGCCCCCGCGTGCATCACGCGGGGGCCTTCGTGTTTCGTCGCAGTCCTGCTCAGTTCAGCGTGGCCTGACGACGCAGTGAGGCCTGGATCTTCTTGCGATCGTCCTTGATCGTCGCCGACTCGCGGAGGCCTTCGAGGTACTGACCCACGCGCTCCTGCCGCAGGCTCTGCGTGATCTGCATGCGGAAGACATCCTTGAGCAGCGCGAAGTCGGCGCTGTCGGCCCGCTTGAGCGCGTCGAGGCGCATCACAAACACCGCATCGTCGGTGGCAACGGGCGCACTGATCTGGCCCACCTGCAGCCCGAACGCGGCGCCGATGGCCTTGGTGTACTGGCCGAGGCCCGGCACGAGGCCGTTGCGGGTGAACGGACCGGCGGTCTCGACCGTCTTGCTCGCGGACGCGGCGGCCGCTTCGAGCGTGCCACTCTTGGCGGACGTCGCGAACTGCTGCGCGACGGGCTGCAGCGCCTTCAGACGCGCTTCGCGCTCGAGCTGGCGGCGAATCTCCTCCTTCACGTCGGCGAGCGGCGCAACGCCACCCGCGCGCAGTGAGTCGAGGCGCCCGAGGTAGTACGCTTCGGGCGCGTCCTGCAGATCACTCGATTCGCCCACGCTCGAGCCGCTGAAGGCCCACGCGCTGAGGCCGGGCACGTAGCGGCCCGCGAACGTCAGCGGCTCCTTCTCGGTGGCCACGACCGACGAGATCGTCAGTCCCAGTTCGGCCGCCGCGCTGTCGAAGGCCGCCGGCTCGGTCGAGCCCGAGGCGATGGCGGAGAGCCGATCGGCGAGGCGATCGGTGGCCGACGCCGAGCTGTCACTCTGATTCACGCGGACGAGCACATGGCGCAGGTCGAGCGTGTCGCCACGCTTGCGGTCGACGCGCACGATGCGCCAACCGAAGGGCGTGAGGAACGGCTGCGAGAGCTGTCCTTCGTTCAGCGCGTAAGCGGCCGCTTCGAACTCCGGGACAAACCGGCCACGTACGCCACGCCCCAGTTCGCCACCCTGCTGACCCGAGGCGGTGTCGTCGGAGGCGCGACGGGCAACCTCGGCGAAGTCGGCGCCGCCCGCGAGCTCGGCACGGAGCGCGTCGGCACGCGTGCGCGCCGCGGCGGAATCGGCGGCCGTCACGCTGCGCTCAATGGCGACGAGCGACAGGACCGCGCGGCCGGGCCGCTCGAAGCGCTTGCGGTTCGCGTTGTAGTACGACGAGATGTCCGCGTCGGAGACCGAGGGCGCGGCCGAGTTGCCACCGTCTTCCGGCCGGAACGCCACGAAGCTCACGGTCGCCGAGTCGTTGCGGTCCCGATAGATCTGCCAGAGACGGGCGTCGGACACCCACACGTCGGACGAGACCTGATCGAACAGCTTCTGCTTGGGAATCTCGGTGCGGTAGAACGACTCCAGACCCACGAGCAGGCCCTGCTGCCGCGCGATCGGGCTGGCGAGGAAGCGCTGGTACTTCTCGAGGTCGAAGCGACCCTCGGTCTGGAACTCCGGATTCTGCTCGATTCCGGGGGGCGGGGTACGGCGAGCGGCGTCGAGAATCTCCGCATCCGTGACCGAGATGCCCCTCCGTTCGTACTCCTGTCGGAGCAGGATCGCGTTCACCAGTTCGTCGAACGCCTGATCCTCGAGTCGGCGGCGCTCATCCAGCGTGACCGCCCGCCCGAGGCGCTGCGATTCCTGCTGCTCGAGGTTCTGGACCGCGTTCTCCCACGTCAGGTACAGAATGTCCTCACCGTTCACCGAGGCCACCACGGTATTGGTGGTCACGGGGGCCCGTCCAAGCAGTCCCGAGCTGTCAACCAGCAGGAAACCACCGACGAATGCGATGATGAGCACGATCCAGATGTACTTGGCAGCGCTCCGCATGGATTGCAGCACGGGGCGGGACTCCTTCGAACGGGGAGGGTGGTGACACGACGCACCGAGATCGGGTGCGCGATGCGTCGCGCAGCACGCGACACGTCGCGAGCAACACTGACTCGGACCAAGCTGGGAAAAGTAGGGGGCGCAAAGGTCTAAAGGCAAGTGACGCCATGACTTCAACCGCCCATCGCGATTGACTTCCTGAGACGGCGCGAGGTACGTTCCGCGAATGTTTCGCGCCGGGAACACCACCCATTGGGGACTGACCGGATGAGCACCGCCGCCCGGATCGAAGAACTGCTTGGCAAGTTTGGCGAGAACCCGCGTCGCTATTTCGCGCCGCTCGCCAACGAGTACCGCAAAGCCGGCGATCTGGCCCAGGCCATCGCCCTGTGCCGCGAGCACCTGCCCAAGCAACCGGGTCACATGAGTGGCCACATCGTGTTCGGACAGGCCCTGTTCGAATTCGGCGACATCGACGAGGCGCAGCAGGTGTTCGAGGCGGCCCTCGCGCTCGATCCGGAAAACCTCATCGCGCTTCGCCATCTCGGGGACATTGCGCGACAGCGCGGCGACGCCCTGTCGGCTCGTCGCTGGTATGGACGGGTGCTCGATGCCGATCCGCGCAACGACGACATCGCGGCCCTCATCGACTCGTTGCAGTTCCGCGCCACGCCAGCCGCGCCAGTCGCCGCGATCGCGACGGACCTCGCCGCACCCGCGCCGGTGGACACGTCGTCGACGTCGTACATCGATGAACCCGCGTGGCACACGCCGTCATTCCTCGAGAGCCGTGGCGGCGTCGAGCCGGCGGCGTTCGAGGCGCCAGCGCCAGTCGCGCCGGAGCCGCCGGCCGTCGAGCTGCTCGATCTCGATCTCCCGGGTGACCTCCCGTCGTCCGACGACACCACCGTGGCGGCTGCCGAAGGGCTGACCACGGATGTCATGGACGAGGCCGCGGCGATCCCCGCGTTCGATGCGCAGCCGACGATCGACATGATCGACACGGAGCCGACGATCGACATGATCGACACGGAGCCGACGATCGACATGATCGACCCGGAGCCGACGATCGACATGATCGACGCGGCGCAGGCGATCGACGTGGCCGAGGCGGAACCGACCAGTGGCGTCATCGATGCCGCACTCGATGCGTTTGCCGCGCACGACCCGCTCGATGACAGCGATCGGTTCACCATCGACGCCGCTGCCGATTCGTGGGCGACCGCCTCGGTCGCGGAATCGGAGCTGCCCACGGAGACGGACGAGACGCTCGTCTCGGCGAGCTCGCACGAGATCGCTGACGTTGACCTGGACGCCACCCTCGCGTTCGAGGAGGGACTGCTCGCCGAGGAGTGGCCGAGCACCGAGGCGTTCGCGACGCGCGCCACCACGCCCGTCACGACGGGTGAGCCGGTCGTCGAGGCAGTAGCGGAGGTGACGGAGCCGAGTGAAGCGGTTACGGAGCCGATTGAAGCGATCGTGGAGACGAGCGAAACGGTCGCGGAGCCGATCGAGCCGCTGGTGGCGATGGAGGCCATCGTCGACGAACCGGCGCTCATCGAAGTGGCCGACGAGTCGGTCGCGACGTGGGAAGCGTCCACGCGGACCAGCGAAGTGGTTGCCATTGCCGACTTCGACTTCGACGAGATCGAGTCGGTTGGTGCCGAGCAGGTCGCCGCCGCGCAGGTGGCCGACGCTGTCGTGGCCGACGATCTTGGCGAGGCGGTCGAGCGGGCCATCAGCGACGATCTGCCCTATACGATCGAAGAGGACTCGATCACCGAGCCCGCGTTCTTCGGGGCCACCGACGAAGATCCACCGGTGAGCGCCGCGGAGATGTCGTGGCTGTCGGTCGCGGAAGAGGAGCAGGAGGCGGTCGCGCTGTCCGATACGTCGCTGTTCGCCGAACCCGAGGTGGAGAGCGCGCCGGTGTGGACCAGCGGCGTCGATGACACCGTACGCGATGATGACACCGTGGTGCTGTCGGCCGAAGATCTCGTGGCTGATGAGATGACGTCGGAGGAGCCGACCGTCGAACCGGCGGCGAGCCCGGCGTTCGTGACGGAGACGATGGCCGAGCTGCTCGTCGCGCAGGGCTTCGTGCCGCGCGCGATCGAAGTGTACGAAGAGTTGGTGCGTCGTCGTCCGTACGACGTGGCGCTGGTGGGTCGACTGGCGGAGCTGCAGGCCACGGTGAACACGCCGACGCCGCGTTACGCCACACCGATCAGCGCAACACCGATCAGTGCCACACCAATCAGTGCAACGCCGATCAGTGCGACCCCGCTGAGCGCGACGCCGATCACCGTGACCCCGCTTGGCGTGAGCGCTGTGTCGCCGACACCGCGCGCCGTGCCGCTGGTGGCACCCGCGCCGCGTCGCACCGCACGCGAGTGGTTTGGAGAACTCGCGGCGCGTCGCGTCAGCCGTCGCACGCCACTGTCCGTGCCCGCGGTGCCCACCGTGGCGACGCTCGTCGCGGACGCCGCGGCATCGGGGACGTCAGCGGTGCCGGACGTCGCGCACTACGACACGCCGGCGGATGGTCTGGCCTCGCTGTTCGGCAACGCGTCGGTGACGGGCGCCGATGATGTGCAGGCCGCGCAGTCGCTCGCCTCGGCGTTCGGCACGGCGACCTCGCGCGAGGGCGGGGATCTGTTCGATGACATGGCCGCGATGGCCGAGTCCTCCGACGCAAACCGCGAATACGAGGCGCCGGCGTCCGCCGCGTTCGAGGCGACGGCCACGGGCACGGAGAGCGAGTCCGAGTCGTTCTCCTTTGACCGTTTCTTCCCCGACCCCGCGCGTGTCACCGAGCGCTCCTCGGACGCGGCGGCACAGGCGCCTTCTGACGGCACCGTGAGTCCCACGCAGGAACTCGCCCAGTTCGCCACCTGGCTCAAGGGGCTGTCCAACTCGTGATCCCGTGATGCAGATCGCCGTCCTCAACGGTCCCAACCTCAACCTGCTCGGCACCCGCGAGCCGGCGATCTACGGCACGACCACACTGGCCGACATCGACGCGCGACTGCACACGGTCGCGTCCGAACTCGGTGTCGGGCTGCGCACCGCGCAACGGAACGGTGAAGGGGAACTGATCGACGTGCTGCACGCGTGGCGCGGCGAGGTGCACGGCGTGATCATCAACGCCGGCGCATATACGCACACGAGTCTTGCGTTGCGTGATGCGTTGACTGCCATCGCGGTGCCGTTCGTTGAAGTGCACCTCAGCAACATTCACGCGCGGGAGCCGGAGCGTCGGCATTCGATGCTGGCCTCGGCCGCCGTCGGGATGATCACGGGGCTGGGCGCCGATGGGTACGAGTATGCGCTGCGCGCGCTCGTCGCCCATGTGCGGCGCAGCGCCAACGCGTGACACCGTCATCCGCCGACCCACGACGCGCCCGGCTGGCGCGCGTGCGCGATGCGCTCGCGGCGGCCGACCTCGATGGTCTGCTGGTGTCCAGCCTGCCCAGCATCCGATGGCTGACCGGTTTCGCCGGGAGCAGCGGTCTGGTGCTGGTCACCGCCCGTGAACTCGTCCTGCTCACCGATTTTCGCTACGCCACGCAGGTCGAGGACGAAGTCGGTACGGCCGCACGCGTGATCATTGTGTCGCAGAGTCTGTGGACCGGACTCTGGGACCTGCTCGGCACGCTCCCCACGGTCCAGCGCGTGGGGTTCGAGTCGCAGCACGTGCTGCATCGTGACTTCCAGCGACTGCTCGAGCAGGGTGGCCGTCGGCAGTGGCGCCCCACGCTCGACCTGCTGGAGCCGCTCCGCGAAGTGAAGGATGCCACCGAGGTCGCGGCGATTCGCCGCGCCATCGGCATGGCGGAGACGGCGCTCGAGGCGACGCTGGCGCAGTTGGCACCCGGCCTCACCGAAACCCAGGTGGCGGGTCGCCTCGAAGCCGCGCTGCGCGACGCCGGGAGCGAGGCCTTTCCGTTCCCGTCCATCGTGGCGAGTGGCCCGCGCTCGGCGCTGCCGCACGCGAGGGCAGGGGACCGGCGGCTCGAAATCGGCGACTTCGTCCTGCTCGATTTCGGGGCCGTCGCCGACGGGTACTGTTCAGACATCACGCGGACGGTGGTCCTCGGGCGCGCCACGGCCGAACAGCGCGAGGTGTACGAGATCGCGCGCGAGGCGAACGCCCGCGCCTCGGCGGCGATTCGCCCCGGAATGCGCGGGGCGGATGCCGACGCGCTCGCGCGCGAGTACATTGACGCGCGCGGCTTTGGCGACGCATTCGGCCACAGCCTCGGGCACGGGATCGGGCTCGAGGTGCACGAGGGGCCACGGTTGGCCAGGACCGCGGACGGTGTCCTCCCCGAGGGCGCCGTGGTAACCATTGAACCCGGGATCTACCGGCCGGGGTGGGGCGGAATCCGGATCGAGGACGACGTACTGCTCACCGCAGGCGGCGCCGAGGTCCTCACGACGTTTCGCCGCGACCTGCTGGAGATCGCGTAACCGCTGGCGCCGGACGACCCGACGGGGCCGTCAGCCGTTGGCCCATCCGCGTCGTCGAGACCGTCAGACATGATTGATCTGCGCTACGTCAAGAAGCTCATCGAGATGCTCGATGCGTCCTCCGTGGACTCCATCGAGATTTCGTCCGACAAGGGGATGAAGCTTCGCATCTCGAAGAGCGCGCCGCACCGTGCGGCCGCCGTTGCCGCCGTGATGCCGCCTGCCGCGGCGCCCGCCGCCGTGTTGCCTCCGGCGCCGGCCGCGCGTCCTGCGGAGGAAGGAGGACGGACCGACGCGCCGAAGGTCGAAACGCCGAAGTCCAGCCTGCTCGAAATCAAGTCGCCGATGGTGGGCACGTTCTACCAGTCGCCCGAACCGACCGCGAAGGCCTACGTGGCCGTCGGCGATCGGATCGCGAAGGGCCAGATCGTCTGCATCATCGAAGCGATGAAGATCATGAACGAGCTCGAATCCGAAGTCGACGGCGTGGTGCGCGAGGTGTCGGTGAAGGACGCGCAGCCGGTCGAATACGGACAAGTGCTCTTCCGCATCGACCCGAACGGCTGAGAACCCACGCATGACGATGGTCTCCGGCGCACAACCCACCACTGCGGCGCCGGCTGGCCTCGATCTGAAGGCGGCCCTGCAGCGCATGGTCATCGAGGGCGCGTCCGACCTGCACCTCAAGGTCGGCCGCCCACCCACGCTGCGCCTGCACGGTGACCTCGTCGCCCTGCCCATGCCGCCGCTGCGGCCCGAAGAGCTGCGCACACTGGCGGAGCACCTGCTGCCGCCAGCGCAGCTCCGCGAGTTCGTGGAGATGCGCGAGGCCGACTTCGCGATCAACGTGCCGGGCATCGGCCGCTTCCGCGTCAACGTCTACCAGCAGAAGGGCACCGTTGCCTTCGCGATGCGCGCCATCGCGCACGCGGCGAACTCCATCGCCGAGCTCAATCTGCCGCCCGTGCTGGAGCAGATCGCGCTCAAGCCGCGTGGACTCGTGCTCGTCACGGGCGTCACCGGCTCGGGCAAGAGCACGGCGCTCGCCGCCATGGTGCACCACATCAACGAGCGCCGCTCCGCGAACATCATCACGATCGAGGATCCGATCGAGTTCGTGCATCGCGATGTGCACAGCCACATCAATCAGCGCGAGATCGGCACCGACACGGCCACGTTCGCGCAGGCGCTGCGTCGCGTACTGCGTCAGGACCCCGATGTCATCATGATCGGTGAAATCCGCGACCTCGAGACGCTCGATGTGGCGCTCAAGGCGGCCGGCACCGGGCATCTCGTGTTCTCCACGCTGCACACCACCGACGCGACGCTCACGATCAATCGCATTCTCTCGTTCTACCCGCCCCATCAGCAGAACGAGGTGCGCTTCGCGCTCGCCAACGCGCTCGAAGCCATCGTGTCGCTGCGCTTGGTGCCGCGCTCCGATCGGCCGGGGCGTGTGCCGGCGTGCGAAGTGCTCGTCAACACCGGCGCCGTGCGCGAGCAGATCCGCGACCTCGAGGCCACGCTCAACATCCCCGACCTGATCAAGGAAGGCAGCGTCGCCTACGGCATGCAGTCGTTCGACCAGTCGCTGATGACGTGGTACAGCAAGGGCGTGATTTCGTACGACAACGCGCTCTTCTACGCGTCCAGCCCGGCCGAGTTCGCGCTCAAGACGCAGGGCGTCAGCGCGACCAGCGACGCGGGCTTCGGCAACGGCTTCCAGCACGGCTCGAACGCGGCCTGAGGCAGATCGGGCGCCTTCGCGCGCCCGGATTGTCCCGCCCGACTGGCGGGAACGGGGGTGACTCGCCACCATTCGGCGTGTCCCGTCCCGGGCGGCCCTTCCGGTCGCCCGACGTGCGCGCCCTGGGCGCGTCACGGGTGACGGGTCGCCCCGACGAGCTGCGGCTGGTCGGGGTGTCGGCCCCCTGCCCAACGCCATGTTCAAAAAGGTCCTGATCGCCAATCGCGGTGAGATCGCCCTGCGCGTCATTCGGGCGTGCCGCGAGCTCGGCATCCAGACGGTCGCCGTGTACTCCGAGGCGGACCGCGAGTCGCTGCACGTGCGCTTCGCCGATGACGATGTCTGCATCGGACCGGCGTCGTCGCGCGATTCCTATCTGCGCATTCCGCGGCTCATCGCCGCGGCCGAAATCACCGGCGCGGATGCGATCCATCCGGGGTACGGATTCCTCGCCGAGAACGCCGAGTTTGCCGAGACGTGTGCGGCGTCCGGCATCACGTTCATCGGGCCCACGCCCGATCAGATTCGCGTCATGGGCGACAAGGCCTCGGCGCGTCGCGCGATGGCCGAGGTGGGCGTCCCCATTGTGCCCGGCACGCCGGGGCCCGTCGAAGATCCCGAGGAGGCGCTTGGCTTCGCACGGGAGATCGGCTTTCCGGTCATCATCAAGGCGGCCGCCGGCGGCGGCGGCAAGGGCATGCGCGTGGCGCGTGATCCGGACGACTTCGCGCGCTCCTTCCAGCTCGCGCGCAGCGAGGCCCTGAGCGCCTTCGGCAACGGTGATGTGTACGTCGAGAAGTTCCTGGAGCGGCCGCGCCACGTGGAGTTCCAGGTGCTTGGCGATTCGCAGGGCAAGGTGATTCATCTGGGCGAGCGCGACTGCTCCGTGCAGCGTCGTCACCAGAAGCTCATCGAAGAGGCACCGTGTCCCGTCATGACGCCCGAGCTGCGCGAGCGCATGGGCGAAGCCGCGGTGCGTGGCGCGCAGGCCATCAACTACGTCGGCGCCGGCACGGTCGAGATGCTGCTCGACACCGATGGCTCGTTCTACTTCATGGAGATGAACACGCGCATTCAGGTGGAGCATCCGGTGACGGAAATGCTCACGGGTGTCGATCTCGTGAAGGAGCAGATTCGCGTCGCGGCCGGCCTGCCGCTCACCGTGACGAGCCTGCCGCCGTTCCGCGGCCATGTCATCGAGTGCCGCGTCAACGCCGAAGATCCAGCGCGCAACTTCCAGCCGTCGCCCGGTCGAGTGGAAACGTTCCACATGCCGGGTGGTCCTGGCGTGCGCGTCGATACGCACGTGTACGCGGGGTACACGGTACCGCCGTTCTACGATTCGTTGCTCGCCAAGCTCATTGTGCAGGGGCGCGATCGCGCCGAGGCGATGCGACGCATGCAGATCGCGCTCGAGAGCTTCGTGGTGGAGGGTGTCACGACCACCATTCCGTTCCTCGCGCGCGTCATGCAGCATCCGAACTTCCAGCGTGGTGACGTGCACACGAAGTTCCTCGAATTCGAGGGCGCCGACCTGCTGAAGGAGCCGACGTAGTGCGACTGGACGTGCTGCTCGGCGAGGCGCTTCCCACGCCCGCCGACGTGGCCGGCCGAGCGGTGGTGGTGATCGATGTGCTGCGGGCCTCGACCGTGATGATCGAAGCGCTTGCGCAAGGCGCCCGCGCCGTGATTCCGTTCGCGGAGGTGGAGGACGTGATGATCGCGGCGAAGCAGTACGGACGTGACGAGGTGCGACTGGCCGGTGAACGACGCAGTCGGGCCATTGCCGGCTTCGACGCCGGCAACTCGCCGCGTGACATGACGGCGGCGCTCGTGCGTGGCCGCACGGTACTCATGACGACCACCAACGGCACGCACGCGCTCGTCGCGACGCAAGGCGCGTGGCGGACGTGGGTGGGGGCGATCCGCAACCTCTCCACCACAGCCGCTGCTGTAGCGGCGGCGTTGCGCGAGGGGCGCGACGCGACGCTCGTGTGCGCGGGGCAGGATCGTCGCTTCGCGCTCGAAGACGCTGTGTGTGCCGGCGCCATGGTCCGACTGGTGCGCGAGCAATGTCCCGAGGTGGTCCTGGGCGATGCGGCGCGCGTTGTGGCGCAACTCGCTGGCGCGTATGAGGCCGATTGGTTGGCGGTCGCGCGCGACGCGTCACACGCGCGCACGCTCGCGAGCGAAGGGTTTGCCGACGATGTGCCGTTCTGTCTCGAGCGCGACGCCACGCCGATGCGTGCGCTCTATGTCGATCGCGTGGTGACTGGTGAGCGAGTCCTCGATCCGGCGTGAGCTTGCGAGCGTCGCGCTGACGCTCTTTGCGCTCTTCCTCGTGGGCGCGCTGGTCTTCCAGCGCGTCCCGCCGAGTGGGGCCTGCCTTGACGCGAATGGGCCCTTCGGCCCGATCGGTACCGGCGTGCGCTGCCTCTTCGTGGGCGCGGTGGGTGTACCGGGGGCGTTGCTCGTGGCGCTCGCGAGTGTGTTGGTCGCGCTGCGACTCATCGGACGGTTCGGTGGGGCCACCACACAGGCGGCGGTGCGCGCGGCAGTGCTTGCGAGTGGTGTCGTGCTGCTGGTCCCGGTGGCCATCGGTCTCGCCAACGGCGGTCTCGCGGACGCGACGCCGTCCACGGGTCTGTGGGGAGCGTTCGTGGCGCACTATCTGCGCAAGTTTGCGGGCGCAGCGGGGGCGTGGATCGTGTGGGTGCTCGCTGTGAGTGCGCTCACGGTGCTCACCATCCGCTGGAATCCGTTGCGCGTGGTGATGGCGCCCGTTGCCGCTGGTCGCCGATCGACTGCCAATGCGAGCGCGGATGCGGCGAGCAAGACGGTCGCATCGAAGGCCACCCTGGCCGAGCGACTGGCGCCGGAACCCGAAGAGCTGCCCGCGATCGATCCGGCGCTCGCGCGTGACGTGCTGCGCGGCAGTGCGCGAGATCGGGCGCCGGCGAAGTCGCCGGCATCGGATGCGGGAGAGGCTGACGATGCGCCGCGCGTGGACGCTGGTGAAGGGGCGCGTGCAAAGCCGCGCGCGCGCAAGCCCCTCAAGGCCGACGGCGAGACGGCGGATCTGTTCGCCGAATCGGTGGGCAGCGATCCACTGCCCGCGAACGATCCGTCGCTCGAGGAGTTGCCGGCCACCACGCTGCTCGCGCCACCGCCGGCGCGCCGCACCGACGATTCGCGCGCGGCGCTCGATCAGGCGGGCGCAAAGCTGCTCGCCACGCTGCGCACCTTCAAGGTGGACGGTGAGCTGGTGGGGCGCACGACTGGTCCCACCGTGACGCAGTTCGAAATCGAGCCGGCAGCCGGCGTGAAGGTTCGCCAGATTGCCGCGCTCGCGGACGATCTCGCGCTCGCGATGCGCGCGCCGAGTATTCGCATTGTCGCGCCCATTCCCGGTCGTGGGGCGGTGGGCGTCGAAGTGCCCAATCCGGTGCCCGAAACGGTCGCGCTCCGCGAGGTGCTCGAGTCGCGGGAGTTCCAGTCGGCACGCGCGGCGCTGCCCATCGCACTCGGGAAGGATCTCGAGGGGCGCCCCGTGGTGGCCGATCTCGCGCGCATGCCGCACCTGCTGATTGCCGGCGCCACGGGCAGCGGCAAGTCGGTGTGCGTGAACACGATCATCACGAGTCTCGTGTATCGGCACACGCCGAAGACGCTGCGCTTCCTGATGGTCGATCCGAAGATGGTGGAGTTGAGCGTGTACAACACACTCCCGCATCTGCGGCACAAGGTCATCACCGACAACCGTGATGCAGCCGCGGTGCTCAAGTGGGCCGTGATGGAGATGCAGGATCGCTACCGTCTGCTCGAGGCAAATGGCTGCCGCAACCTGCAGGAGTTCAACAAGCGCGCGCAGGCACACGCGGCGGGTGAAGGACCGGCCCTCAAGACGCCGCGCAACCCCGATGTCGCGTTCGAGGATCGCACGTACACCGCCGGGCCGTTACCGTACATCGTGGTCGTCATCGACGAAATGGCCGACCTCATGATGACGGTGCAGGGGGAAGTGGAAACGCCCATTGCCATGCTGGCGCAGAAGGCCCGAGCCATCGGCATTCACCTCATTCTGGCCACGCAGCGTCCGAGCGTGAACGTCATCACGGGGCTCATCAAGGCGAACTTCCCGTGTCGCATCGCGTTTCGCGTGGCGTCGCAAGTGGACAGTCGCACGATCATCGATGGCGCCGGCGCGGAGATGCTGCTTGGCAACGGCGACATGCTGTTCATTCCGCCCGGCAAGTCGGAGCCGTCGCGGTTGCAGGGGGCGTTCCTGTCGAGCGAAGAAACCGAGCAGCTGCTCGGCTGGTTCGAAGCGCAGAAGGAGCGCCGGCTCGCGGCAGCTGCGGGCCCGGCCTTCGAAGTCGAGCCGGATATTCTCGAGGCCGTGCGCGCGCTCGATGCCAAGGACAACGATGACGATGCGGCCGATGCGCCCGACGGCGATCGCGACAGTCGCTTCCGGGAAGCGGCCGAGCTGGTGATTCAGCAGCGGCAGGGCTCGACGTCGCTCCTGCAGCGGCGGATGAAGATCGGCTATGGACGCGCGGCCCGCATCATCGACCAGCTCGAGGACGCCGGCGTGCTGGCCCCCTCCGAGGGGGCGTCCAAGCCACGCGACGTGCTCGTCGGCATGGTCGATCTCGACCGGATCTGCGGACGCACCGACGACTGACCTGCGAAGGACGACCGGCCCCACCATTGCCGACCGGTTCGATCGGGCACGTTGCATGGCGCGTGGGTATTGACGGCGCGCGACCCGAGGGCAATCGTTTGGGCCAGTTGCGACGGTCTTGTCACGTTTTCCCCACGTTTTCCGATTGCCTTCCTTTTGGCCGTGAAATGGCTCGCCGTCCGGCGGCAGCACGGCTGTGGCACCTCCCCTCCTGCTTGAGGTGTGTCTGATGTCCCTTCGCTTCCTTCGTCGCGTTGTCGCGTCGCTCGCCGCCCTCGCGGCCGGCGTCACGCTTGGCGCCTCCTCGCTTCAGGCGCAAGCCGGCACGGTGAGCGGCAAGGTGACCGATGCTGCCAGTGGCGCACCGGTCTCCGGTGCGCAAGTCACGATTGCCGGCGCGGGTCTCGGCGCAATGACGGGTGATGATGGCGCCTATCGCATCGCGAACGTGCCGGCCGGCAGCTATACGGTGATCGCGCGTCGCATCGGGTATGTCGAGCTGCGACGCGCGAACGTGTCCGTCACGGCCAATGGGACCGCCACGGTCGATCTGGCCATGAAGGAGACCGAGAACATCCTGACCGCAGTCGCCGTGACCGGCACGCGCAATGAGCCCGAGAAGGTCCTCGAGTCGCCCAATCAGATTGGCGTGATCTCGAGCGAGCGCATCGCCGAGCGGCCGGCGGTCACTGTGGCCGACAACCTGCGCGCCACCGCCGGCGTGGACATCAATCGCGGCGGCATTGCGCAGGCCAACATCGTGGCGCGCGGCTTCAACAACGCGTTCTCCGGCAGCATGCTCATGCTGCAGGACTACCGCTTCGCCGGCGTTCCGTCGCTGCGCGTGAACGTGCCGTTCCTGTTCACGGGTACGAACGAGGACATCGACCGCATGGAAGTGCTGCTTGGTCCGGCGTCGGCGCTCTATGGCCCCAACTCGGCCAATGGCGTGTTGCACGTGATCACGAAGTCGCCGTTTACGTCGCAGGGCACCACGGTGAGCGTGGATGGTGGCGAGCGCTCGGTGCTGCGCGCCGGCATCCGCCACGCGGGGCTGCTCGGCGAGAAGGTGGGCTTCAAGCTCTCCGGCGAAGTGATGCGCGGTAACGACTGGGAGTATGTCGATCCGGCCGAGCCGAACACGTTCTCGCAGTTTGCGCCCGAAGGGCGCCGTGGCCAGCCGAACGTGCGTGATTACAACCTCGAGCGCTTCACCGGCGAGGCGCGCGTGGACATCCGCCCGCGCGACGGCATGGAACTCGTGTCCACGCTCGGTCACACCAACGTGGGCAGCGGCATCGAGCTCACGGGTGCCAACGGCGCGGCGCAGATCAAGAACTGGACCTACACGAACATCCAGCAGCGCTTCCGCTGGAATCGCCTGTTTGCGCAGGCGTTCATCAACCTCTCCGACGCCGGCAACGACAGCGGCACGTCGAGCGAGGGCACGTACCTGCTTCGCTCGGGTCAGCCCATCGCCGACAAGTCGCGCGTCGCGGCCTTCCAGCTGCAGCATGGCCTTGATCTGGCGGACCGCAAGCAGTCGTTCACGTACGGTCTCGACTACATCTGGACCAACCCGCAGACGCTGAACACGATCAACGGCGCCAACGAGGACGGGGACAACGTCACCGAGTACGGTGGCTACATCCAGTCCACGACGCGGCCGAACGAGAAGCTGGACGTGCTGCTCGCGGCGCGCTTCGACGCCAGCAACGTGATCGAAGGCGCGTTCTTCTCGCCGCGTGCGGCGGTGGTGTTCAAGCCGACGTCCACGCAGAACTTCCGCGCCACGTACAACCGTGCGTTCAGCACGCCGGCCAACTTCTCGTTCTTTCTCGATCTGATCAACGCGCCGAATATTGGCGGGTCGGGGTTTGATGTACGTGCGCTCGGCAACCGTCCGAAGCAGGGGTGGAGCTTCAAGCGTGGTGCCGACTGCAACGGCAGCGCCTTCGCGGACTTCTGCATGAAGTCGCCGCTCGTTGCTGGCGGTGCGTATGTGCCGGCGCGGTCAGGCTCGGCCTTCGCGCCACTCGTGAACGCGCAAGCGAACAATCTCCGCGGCGCGATCACAGCCGCATTGCAGGCGAATCCGGCCACCGCTGCGTTCGCGTCGAGCCTGGCGAACGGACTTGTGCAGCACCTCGGCACGCGTACTCCGACGAATCAGCAGCTCAGTACGCGAGTGTCGTACATCAATAATGCGCAGATCGGCCTTTCGCCCAACGATCTGCAGGATATTGCACCGCTCGCGGCCTCGTTCAACAACACGTTCGAGGTTGGCTACAAGGGGGTGATCGGCAAGCGTGCGACGCTCGATGTGTCGCTCTGGCGCCAGCAGCGTGGTGACGTTGGTACGTCGGCGGCGCTCTCGACGCCCAATGTGTTCTTCGACGGCGTGAACCTTGGCCAGTACCTCGGCGGCGAGATCGGTGCCTTCACCGTGCCGTTCCTCATGCAGAACTTCGGCCTCAATCAGACGCAGGCAACCCAGACGGCCACCGCCATCGCGGGCAATCTGGCGCCCGCCCTCGCCGGCAGCCTGGCACGCGCTCCGCTTGGCGTGGTCACCTTCGACGGCGGCGACATCATCCGTCCGAACGGCCTCTACGCGACCTACCTCACGGTGAACGAGCAGATCTGGGTCACCGGTCTCGATCTCGCGGCGAGCCTCACGCTCACCGACCGGTGGGCGCTTGACGCGACGTACTCGCACATGAACCGGAACGTCTTCGAGGGCGTCCCGGGCGGCAATGGTGCCGACCTCATGTCGAACTCGCCGCGCAATCGTGGCACCCTTGGTGCGCGATTCGAGGACGCCATTCGTGGCATCACCTTCGAGGCGCGCGGTCGCTACTCGGAGTCGTACCCGGTCAACTCCGGTGTCTTCGCGACGGGCATCGCGTTCGCGATCCCGGCGGGCAATCCGGGCGCCGTCGCCAACCCGCAGGGTGGCATCGACAAGTGCGGCGCCGACCTCGTGGCTGGCACCTTCTGCTACGACGGCGTGCCCGAGATCTTCCAGCTCGATCTCCAGGTTGCCAAGCGCTTCGACCTCGCGGGCAAGCGCCTGCTGTGGTCGATCAACGCGCAGAACGTGCTCGACAACAAGGTGCGCACCTTCCCGGGCACGCCGGAGCTCGGGCGCCTCGTGATGACGCGCCTGCAGTACTCGTTCTGATCGCTCGGCGACGGCGCATCGCGCGTCGTCGCCAGCGCGTCGCGCGACAGACATGATGCGGGGCGGGGCACCTCGAGGTGCCTCGCCCCGCGCTAGCTTTCGCCGATCATGACCATCCTGCTCGATCTCGACGCGCGACCGGTGATCGGACACCGGGGCAATCGCGCGCATTCACCCGAGGACACGCTCGAGTCGATGCGCGAGGCAGTGGCGCTAGGCGTCGACGCCCTCGAGTTCGATGTGCATGTCACCCGCGACGGCGTCGCGGTCGTGCATCACGATCCCACGCTCGAGCGCACCACGAGCGGGCGCGGAGCGCTCGCGGCGCAGTCGCTCCGCGAACTGCAACAGCACGATGCGGGCTTTCACTTCACGCCCGATGCGGGTCGCACCTTCCCGTGGCGTGAACGGGGCGTCCGCATTCCGACGCTCGACGCGGTGCTCGGCGAGTTTCCCACGCTCCCCATGATCATCGAGATCAAGACGCCCGCTGCCACGCGCGCGGTGCGGGACATCGTCGCACGACACGCGGCGGAGCGTCGCGTGATCGTGGCTGGCTTCGAGGCGGCAAGCGTTCGACCGTTGGCGGGCGGCCCCATTCCGCTCGGGGCCTGCACGGCCGATCTGATACGGCTGCTGCCGGCAGCGTTGCTGGGCCTGCGTGGTGGCGACGCGCCCTTCGTGGCCGCATGCATTCCGCCCACGCATCTCGGACTGCCAGTACCGGTCGGCGCGTTCGCGCGCCTGATGCGTCGCCGCGGCGGCGTCGTGCACGTGTGGACCGTCAATCACGCGCACGAGGCCCGCGCACTGTGGGAGCGTGGCGTGCAGGGCATCATCAGCGACGATCCCGCCGTCATGCTCGCCGAGCGCGCGCGCCTCGCCGCGCCTCAGCGCTGAGGCACGAGCGCGGCTGCGGCCCCCGCGAGGATGGCCGCGAACGCGACCGCCACGAGCAGCAGCGCCCACACCGGCATGGGGAACAGCCCCGACAGCGCGTTCGACAACCGATCGAACGCGGGATGCACGACCTGCATCGCGAGCAACGCCGACCAGCCGATCGCGGCACCCATCGCGGCTTCGCGCGCAACGTGCGTCCCACTCCGTTGCACGAGCGCGTAGAGCGCGCCGAGCACGGGCACCATCCACCAACCGAACAGCCACGTGCCGCCGGCCATCGCGACGGCGAGCAGCAGAATACGGAGCAGGATCACGGCGTCTCCGGTGAGAGCGTCAGTCGTGCGATGCGCTGTGCGAACGGCAGCTCTTCGATCGTGCGCGGAAAGCGCAGCGTGTCGAGCCGACCGGCGGTCCAGTCGGCCAATCGATCGTCGTAGCGCGCGCTCGCCGGGTGACCCGACTGGCCACCGGGATACGTGCCGAAGGCGCGGACGTCGTCGCCCATCTCGACCACCATGCGCCAGCTCGCCCCGTGCGTGCCCGAGCCGGTGGAAGGACTGAGCGTGCCGTTGCCGCCCTGCACGGGCACGTTGAGTCGACTGAAGCTCGGCAGGCGCAAGAGGTGATTGATCGTTGCGAACTGATGCTTCGACCACACCCACCCGCCGGCATCCGGCTCGCCGTGTTCCGCAACCAGCGTGTCGTAGGCCGCCTCGAGTGCATCGGCCAGCACGTCATCGCGTGTTTCGACCGATGACGTCGAGCGTTGATCCCACCATGTGTCGTTGGGCCGCGTGAGCAGCACGGCCGTCATCATGTCGGATGGCGTCGGACCCGTGGGCACGTTCGGATCGTCACCGCGCACCTCATCCCACAGCCGCTGCGACAGTTCGCGCATCGCGCGCTCGAACAGCACGGCCCGCTGATTGTCGGGCGTGTAGCGTCGATCCCAATCGGCGAGCAGTTGCCCCGCGCGTACCAGCGAGGGCTTGGGCGGCCCGCTGCGGGCAGCGTTCACGAAGGCTGGTATGAACGCGTCGGCGCGTGCGCTGCGCGGTTCGGTCTGCCAGCTGCGAAAGTCCTCGACCGTCGCACTCGGCGTACTGCGCAGCAGTTCGTTGATGCGAATCGCGCGCCACGGCCGCTCCCAGTCGGAGCCGAAGTAGCGTGGTTCGACGCGTGGATCGAGCGGCTGCTGATTGGCCGAGGCCAGGTACCCTTGCGACGGTGCGAATGCCTGCGGGAACTCGTCGAGACGCCAATCGCCCGTCCAGTCGTTCGCGCGTGATGCGCCGTCGCGCAGCACATCACCGCGACCATCGCCGGGACGAATGGGGTAGCGTCCGGTGGAGCGAATGCCGATGGCGCCGCTGCGATCGGCGGCGAGCATGTTCTGCGCGGGGGCACGGAACTCACCGGCGAGCGCGTCGAGGAACTCGCGAGCCGAGCGCGTACGCACGGCGGCGTCGAACGACGCGATCTCGTCACCGGCTGTTTCGAGCACGGTCCACCGATGCGACACCCAGCGGTTGTTCACGCGACGCAGCGGGCCGCGGTGGGTGTAGCGCAGGGTGTCCTCGCCGAGCACACGGCCGTCGCCGTCGAGGTAGCGCTCGACGCGACGCGTCAGCTCGACCCAGGTCCCATCGAGCGAGTAGCGCGTGGGGGCGAGCGAATCGTCCACCGTTTCGAGATAGAAATCCATCACGTCCGCGCCCACGTTCGTGAACGTCCACGCGACGTCGTGCGTGAAGCCGATCACGATGCCTGGCAGACCGGGGATCGTGACGCCGTACACGTCGACCGAATCGCGAATGATCACGCGCGTCTCGTACCAGATGGACGGCAGCGTCAGTTCGAGATGTGGATCGCCGGCGAGCAGCGCGTGACCCGTGGCCGATCGACTCGCGGCGACCGCCCAGTTGTTGCTGCCCACGGCGTCGGGACCACGTTCGGGGAGGCCGAGCGCGAGTCGCATGTCGGTATCGCCCAGCGCGTCGAGCAGAGCGACCGCTTCGGCATCCGGTTGGCCCGGCGCAGGCAACGCGATCGAATCACGACGTGGTGCTTGCAGGCCGTTGGGTTGAATCGGCTCCACGATGGGCGACGCCGACGGGAACAAGGCGAGCGCGGCGTCGCGACCGACACGCGCGGCCGCGCGCACCGTCCGCAGCTCGTCCTCCGAGGAGGCGAGCGTGTAGCCCATGCGATTGAGCAGGTGCATCATGTCCACCGTGCTGTAGGGCTTGGGCTCGCGTCCCAGCAGCTTGTACTCGATGGGAAGATCGCGCTGATCGAGCTGCGCGATCCAGGCGTTGATCCCCTCGGCGTACGCGGCGGCCTTGCGCCAGGTCTGCGATGTGGTGTCCGCGGCCGCGAGTCGCTGCTCGGCCGCCCGTGGCATGCCGAGCGCGCGCGTCGCGCGATCGAGCGGCAGCGCCCGATCACCGACGAGTTCCGTGAGTGTGCCGGCGCCCGCGCGCGTCTGCATCTCGATCTGAAAGAGGCGATCGCGTGCCACGACGTAGCCGAGGGCGCGATACGCATCGAGTGTGTTGCCGGCCACGATGTGCGGGACGCCGCGATCATCGTACGTCACCTCGACGGCCGCACCGAGCCCCGCGATTCGACCGCTCGCGATGGGTGGCAGATCGGCGGTCTGGACCGACGCGAAGAGTCCGTTGGCAGGATCGAGCAAGGGCCCGAGCGCTGGCAGCGGGCCGACGGGACGCGCACCGATGTAGCCGACGAGGCCGAGTGCCAGGAGGGCACTGGCCGAGCCGAGTCGCGAACGAGGCATGGCGAGAAGAAGAGGAGACCGAGCGGGGAACGTCGGCGGAGGCCGGGGCGCTGACGACGCGTCGCAGCGATGCGGGAATACTCGGGGTTGGGCTCGAGGGAGGCAATACGGGGCGCGCCTGCGCACGGCGGGCTGACGATGCCGCGTGCGGGCTTTCGGTGATGCGTTGTCAGTGGGGGGCAGTAGACTGTGCCCATGACGCAGGCGCGACAGCAGCTTGGGGTGTTGGGCGAGCGGATCGCCGCGCGCTGGCTGGTGCGAGCCGGCTGGCGGATTCTGGCACACCGCTTCCGCAGCGGGCGTCGCGATGTGGACCTGATCGTGGCGCGCGAGGCGGTGGTGGCGTTCGTCGAAGTGAAGGCGCGTCGCGGAGAGCGGTTCGGGTCGCCAGTGGAGGCGGTTCATTGGCGCAAGCAGCGGGAGCTGGGGCGGTCGGCGCGGGTGTGGGTCGATCGGCACGGTCCGCCGGGGGCGAGCTACCGATTCGACGTGGTCGGGGTGCTGGTCACCGGCGAGCGGGTGCGGGTTCGGCACGTCGAGGACGCCTTCGACCTGTCGGAGGGGTTCTGAAAATGTGGATAACTTCGGGGTTGTCCACGAGCGGGTAGTTTCGTACTTTGTTCGGGTCTTGGCCGAGTTCCGGGGCGGGGTAGATTCCGCAGAGCCAGGGCAGCTTTCTCACCATCACCAGCACGGGTGGACACATGGCCGTCTCCAATTCGCACGACGACAAGCGCAAGGCCCTGGCGCTCGCGATCGCGCAGATCGAGAAGTCGCATGGCAAGGGTTCGATCATGCGACTTGGCACCGACTCGAAGGTTCGCGTCGAGTGCATTCCCACGGGCGCGATCAATCTCGACGCAGCGATCGGCATCGGCGGGATTCCGCGCGGCCGCATCACCGAGATCTACGGTCCCGAGTCGAGCGGCAAGACCACGCTCTGTTTGCACGTGGTCGCGAATGCGCAGCGCGCGGGCGGCGTGGCCGCCTTCATCGACGCCGAACACGCGCTCGACACCGAGTACGCGAAGAAGCTGGGCGTCGACGTTGAGAACCTGCTGATCAGCCAGCCCGACACGGGCGAGCAGGCGCTCGAGATCTGCGAGGTGCTGGTGCGCTCGGGGGCGGTCGATGTCGTCGTCATCGACTCCGTCGCAGCGCTCGTGCCCAAGGCCGAAATCGAAGGCGACATGGGTGAGATGCAGGTGGGATTGCAGGCGCGCCTCATGAGTCAGGCGCTGCGCAAGCTCACGGGTGCGATCGCCCGCTCGCACACGTCGGTGGTGTTCATCAACCAGCTGCGCGAAAAGATCGGCGTCATGTTCGGCAGCCCCGAAACCACCACGGGTGGCAAGGCGCTCAAGTTCTATGCGTCGCTGCGCCTCGACATTCGCCGCATCGGGCCGGTCAAGGACAAGGACGAAGTGGTGGGGTCGCACGTGCGGGTCAAGGTGGTGAAGAACAAGGTCGCGCCCCCGTTCCGGCAGGCCGAGTTCGACATCATGTACGCCGAGGGCATCTCCCATACGTCATTGCTGGTTGACATCGGTGCCGAGTCGGGGATCATCGACAAGTCGGGCGCGTGGTACAGCTACGGCAGCCAGCGCATCGGCCAGGGTCGTGAGAACGCCAAGTTGTTCCTCAAGGACAACCCGGCGCTCATGGCCGAGATCGAGGAGAAGGTGAAGACCGTGCTTGGCGTGAAGGTCGCCGAAGAGGCGCCGGCGGCCGAGCCGGAGGAGTGATCCGAACGGCGCCATGCGTCGTCGGACAGGAAGAGCGGGCCGAGGGGTCGCTCGCGGTGGGAAGTGGTGCCCGGATCACCACGGCTCATCGTGAGTAGCCCCTCGGCTCTTTTTCCGCCCGGCCACCCCGGGGTGCTGGCCGCGGTGGCAGAACACCCGCGCAAGCGGGGGCGCTACCGCGTGCGGCTCGCGGACGGACGCACCTTTCTCGTAAATGCCGAGCAGCTCTCGGCCTTACCGTCGATTCGCGAGGGCACGGCACTCGAGACCGTCCACGTGCTCGCGCTCGAGGTGGGGCACCGCTACGTCGCCTGTTATGACCGGGCGCTGGGCGCGCTCGCTCGCGCCCGTCGGTCGCGACGTGAACTGGCGCAGCGCCTGCGTCGAAGCGAACCCGACGTGGCACTGATCGAGCAGGTGCTGGAACGACTGCACGAGCTCGGGCTGCTCGACGATGCTGCCGTCGCCGAGGCCGAAGCGGCGGCGCGCTTTCGGCGGGGGGAAGGAAGCGGCCGCGTGCGTCAGGCGCTCTTGCGAAAGGGCGTCGAGCGAACGCTGGTCGACGACGCCATGCGGCATGTCGGCAGCGACGACGCTGTTGACGAGCGCGCCAGCTGTCTGGCCGCTGCGCGCAAGCGTGTGCGGTCCCTCCGTGGCCTCGCCCCGCTCGTGCAGCGCCGCCGCCTCACGGCGTTCCTTGCGCGTCGCGGGTTTGCCGGTGGTCTGGTACACGACGTCGTGCGCACCGTGCTCTCCGAGGACACGACGGACGCGTCCTGACCGGGCTATATTTCCCGGCTTATGCACGCGACCGATATCCGCTCCCGCTTCCTCGCGTTCTTCGAACGCCACAATCACGCCGTCCGGCCGTCCTCGTCGCTGGTTCCGGGCGATGACCCGACGCTGCTCTTCACGAACGCCGGCATGGTGCAGTTCAAGAAGGTGTTCCTCGGGCTCGAGGACCCCACCTTCGGACGCCGCGCCACCACGTCGCAGAAGTGCGTGCGCGCCGGCGGCAAGCACAACGATCTCGAACAGGTGGGGCATACCGCTCGGCATCACACCTTCTTCGAGATGCTGGGCAACTTCTCGTTCGGCGACTACTTCAAGCGCGACGCCATTCGCTTCGCGTGGGATTTCGTCACGAAGGAGTTGGGGCTGCCCAAGGAGCACCTGCGCGTCACGGTGTTCTACGAGGACGACGAGGCGCGCGCGTTGTGGCGTGAGATCGCCGATCTGCCGGACGAGCGCATTTACGGCCTCGGCCACAAGGACAACTTCTGGCAGATGGCCGACACCGGGCCGTGCGGCCCGTGCTCCGAGATCTACGTCGACCTCGCGGCCATGGCGAAGGACTGGGCGCTCCCCGCGGGCGCCGAGGGCGAATGGACGCGCACCGACATTCAGGACTTCTCGCAGGACGCGTTCGTCGAAGGCGCCGAGGCGGGTCGCTTCCTCGAGATCTGGAACCTCGTGTTCATGCAGTTCGACCGGCAGCCCGACGGCACGCTCGTGCCGCTGCCCAAGCCGAGCGTGGACACCGGCGCGGGTCTGGAGCGTATCGCGGCGGTCATGCAGGGTGTGACCAACAACTTCCACACCGATCTCTTCCGTCCGTACATCGCGAAGGTCGAGGAGATCGTCGGCATTCCTTATCCGTGGCGCCCCGGGTCGGGCGACGGTACAGCGCGCACGGCCGATGGTCGCGTCGTCGACTCCGCGAGCTATCGCGTGCTCGCCGATCACGCGCGTGCCGTTGCGTTCCTGCTCGCTGACGGTGTCTTTCCGAGCAACGAAGGCCGTGGCTACGTGCTGCGTCGCATCCTGCGTCGCGCGGTGCGCCACGCGTGGCTGCTCGGCCGTCGCGAGCCCACGCTGGTGCATGTCGTCGAGGTCGTCATCGACACGATGAAGGACATCTACCCCGAACTGCAGCAGCGTCGCTCGCATCTGCTGGCCACTACGCGTGCGGAGGAAGAGCGTTTCCTCGCCACGGTGGACGGTGGCATGGCGCGGTTCGACGAACTCGCGCCGCTCGGGTCGACGCAGGGCTCCACCGCCGTGCGCGGGACGATTGCGGGTGAAGACGTCTTCCGTCTGTACGATACGTACGGCTTCCCGGTCGACCTCACCGAACTCATGGCGCGCGAGCGCGGATATCTCGTCGACATTGCGGGATTCGAGGCGGCGCTCAACGCGCAGCGCAAGCTGTCGCAGGACGATCGCAAGGCGCGCAGCCTGACGGTGTCCGCCGATGAGTTCGCCGATGCGGCCGCGTGGGAGCGCGCGGGAGAGGGCGATCCGTTCGGTGCGTTCGTTGGGTACGCGACGACGCACGTGACCAGTGAAGTCACCGCCATCCGTTCGCTCGACGATGGGCGCGTCGCGGTCATGCTGCGCGAGTCGCCGTTCTACGCCGAGTCGGGAGGCCAGGTCTCGGACGTCGGCGAAATCGTCGGCGACGGATGGAAGGTCGAGGTGAACGACGTGCGCAAGGTGGATGGTCGCGTGGCGGCCATCGGTACGGCCACAGGACGCGTCACGTTCGGTGCGGCCACGGCGATTGTACCATCGGCGCGTCGCAAGGACACCGAGCGGAATCACACGGCCACACATCTGCTGCACGCGGCGCTGCGTGAGCATCTGGGCGAGCACGTGCATCAGGCAGGCTCGCTTGTGGCACCCGATCGGCTGCGGTTCGACTTCACGCATCACGGCCCGATCGAGGCGGAGCAGCTCGCGCGCATCGAGGCACAGGTCAACGACGGCATCTGGGCCGGCGTCTCGCTCGACATCACCGAGAAGTCGTACGATGATGCGGTGGCCGCTGGTGCGATGGCGCTCTTCGGCGAGAAGTACGGCGACGTCGTGCGCGTGGTGAATGTGCCGGGGCTGAGCATGGAGCTCTGTGGCGGCACCCACGTGCGCAACACGGCCGAGATCGGGCTCTTCCGCATCGTGAGCGAAGGCGGCGTGGCCGCTGGTGTGCGTCGCATCGAGGCGGTGACCGGACGTCGCGCGTTTGCCTTGCTCGCCGAGCGCGATCGCGCGCTGCAGCACGTGGCGCAGAAGCTCAAGGTCAATCTCGGCGGTGCCACGGCGGGGCTCGAGTCGCTCGAACGCAAGGTCGAGAGCGTGCTCGAGGAACGGCGCGCGCTCGAGAAGCGCCTCGATGAAGCGATGCGTGGTGGCGAGGGTGGTGGCGGGCTCGTGGCCTCGTTGCTCACCAAGGCGCAGGATGCCGGCGGCGTCCCGTTGGTGGTGTCGCGGATGAATGTCCCCGATGCCAAGTCGCTGCAGACCATGGGGGACGCCGTGCGCGACGGCCTCGCGAGCGGCGTTGCCGTGCTCGGCGCCGACTTCGGCGACGGCAAGGCGGCGTTGCTTGTGGTCGTCACGGACGATCTGCGCGAACAGGGGCTGCGCGCCGATGCCCTTGTGCGCGATATCGCCGCGGTCGTCGGCGGACGTGGTGGTGGCAAGCCGCACATGGCGCAGGCCGGTCTGCCCGACGCGTCGCGACTCGACGAAGCCCTCGCGGCGGCGTCCGGCGTCGTGGGGAGTGCTCGCGCGTGAGTGGCGTCGGGGCGATGGCGCACCTGAGCGAGGCCGGCCTGAGCGCATCGGGCGGGAGCACGCCGCAGACGGTCGGTGCGTGGCTGGCTGCGCTCGAGCCGCCGCCACCTCCGGCGCTCCACGCTCGGCTGGGCGAACTGCTCGACGGTCATCTCGATCGGCCGCGTGCCGATGTGCCGGACGCCTGCCTCGCGGCGGGTGAGGCGCGCCTCGCGTCGTTGCTCGCCGAGCGCGCGACCGATCGGGCGTCTGCGCTGGACCTGCTCGCGATCGACGCGCTCGTCACGTACGCGTACGAGGCGTTGGCTGAGGCACCGTCTCGCCTCGAGCGTTTGGCGACCGAGGCGATGTCCCGCATTGCGGAGATCCCGGAGGCGTCCTGATCGACCTGCACACGCACCTGCTGCCCGGCGTCGATGACGGGTCGCCCTCGCTCGAGGTGAGCGTTCCGATTCTGGAGCGGTTCGCCGCGGAGGGGGTGCAGCAGGTGGTATGCACGCCGCATCTCGATGCCTCGCGCGTCGACGACGCGCCGGTGGAGGTGCATCGCGCGCTGCTCGCCGAACTGCAGGCGGCGGTCCCCGCAGTGAGGCTGCTGCAGGGCTGGGAGATCATGCTCGATCGTCCGGCGGTGCCGCTTGATCGTCCCGGGCTCACCCTCGGCGGCTCTCGGGCGGTGCTTGTGGAGTTCAGTCGCGGCGGCGTACCGCGTGGCGCGGTCGGCGAGCTGCGCCGGATCATTCACGCCGGACTGGTACCGATTCTCGCGCACCCTGAGCGCTACTACGGCTGCACCGTGGCCCTCGTGCGTGAGCTGCGCGCCACCGGCGTGGTCATTCAGACCGACGTTTCCGTGTTGCTGGGCCGCGGGGCGCCAAGCGCGCTCGCGCGGGACCTGCTGGCGCAGGGGCTGATCGACATTCTGGCGAGCGACAACCACGGTGACCGGCGCTCGCTCGCGGCCGGGGCCGCGTGGCTGCGCGAGCAGGGGGCCTCCGCCGAGCAGCTCTCGCTGCTCACGCATGAGAACGCGGCGCGGGTGCTGGCCGACCACGATCCTGAACCGGTGCCGCCGCTGGCCACCGGCCCCTTCCTCGAGCGCGTGGCGCGCCGTTTCGGGCGCTGAGCCGCGCGACTTCCACGTCACTCAAGCCTTCGAACCCATGGCGACCTCACTGACCGCTGCGCTGCACGAGCTGGCCGACACCGCCCGCCGGACGGCCGAGACCCTGGCCCCGCAGCTCGAGGAAGCGGCGCGCCTCGTCCGTCGCACCCTGGAGCAGGGGGGCACGCTGCTCTTCTGCGGCAACGGCGGCTCGGCGGCCGACGCGCAGCACATGGCCACCGAATACGTCGTGCGCTACATGCAGAACCGTCGGGCCTATCCGGCGATCGCGCTCACGACCGATACGTCGCTGCTGACGGCGGCCGGCAACGATCTGGGCTTCGATCACATTTTCTCGCGGCAGGTGGAAGCACTGGGCAAATCCGGCGATCTGCTCATCATTCATTCCACATCGGGGAACTCACAAAACGTTCTGGAGGCCGCGAAGGCGGCGCGCGCGAAGGGGATTCCCGTGCTGTCGCTGTCGGCGCGTGACGGCGGCGCGCTGGTCGCATTGAGCGACCTGGCGATCGTGGTGCCCACGACCCGCACCGACCGTGCACAGGAGATCCACCTCTGCATTCAGCATCTGCTGTGCGAGTCGGTCGAGGGCACGATCTGAACGGCCTGGGTGCGACGGTGTGTGCGAATTGTTGATGTGGATTGTATCGGCAAAGCTAAAGTGTTTTCCTGTATATGCTTGCGAAGTCTCACCTCATGTCATACATTACGTGAACTCGGATCTTCTGTCCCTGGCTGGACGTCGTGCCATCGTGACGGGTGGCTCGCGTGGGATCGGCGCGGCGACGGCTGAGCTGCTGGCTGAGGCCGGCGCCGACATCATCCTTGGCTTTCGCAGCCGGCAGCAGGATGCCCATCGCGTCGCCGAACGATGCCGAGCGCATGGCGTGCGGTGTTTTCCACATGCGTCCGACTTGTCCACATTCGAGGGGAGCGAGTCGCTCTTCGATCGCGCCGACAAGGAGCTCGGTGGTGTGGATATTTTTGTGGGAAACTCCGGCGTCTGGCCCGATGCTCCGGTCCCGGTGGCCGATCTCGAGGAGTCCCGCTGGCGACACACGATGGCGCTCAACCTCGACGGCATCTTCTACGGGTGCCGACTGGCCGCGCGACGGATCGGTCCGGGCGGTCGCATCGTGCTCGTCTCGAGCACGGCCGGCCAGCGCGGTGAGGCCTTTCACGCCGACTACGCGGCCACCAAGGGCGCCATGATCAGCTTTGTGAAGTCGCTGGCGGTGGAGCTCGCCTGGCGCGATGTGACCGTGAACACGGTGGCCCCGGGGTGGGTCGATACGGAGGCCGTCGCGCGGCCATTCGCCGGCGACGGCCGGGCGCGCATCGAGGGAGCCATCCCGCTCGGACGCGTCGCCTCGCCCCGTGACATCGCCGGCCCCATTCTCTTCCTCTGCTCGCCGCTCGCGCGCCACATCACGGGCGAGGTGCTCAACGTCAACGGCGGGAGCGTTCTCTGCGGGTGAGCGCCCCCTCGCCGCGGGAGGTCGACGCGCTGCGGCCACCCGCCGCCGTGCTCGACATCGCGCGCACCCTCCACCGGGCCGGCTATGAGACCTGGTGCGTGGGCGGCGCGGTGCGGGATGCGCTGCTCGGCATCTCGCACCTCGACTGGGATCTGGCCACAGCCGCGCGCCCGGAGGTCGTGCGCAAGCTGTTTCGGCGCACGGTCCCGGTGGGTCTCCAGTTCGGGACCGTCGGCGTGCTCGACGCCGCCGGTCACATGCACGAAGTCACGACCTTTCGGCGCGATGTGCGCACCGATGGGCGCCACGCCGAGGTCGAGTTCGGGGTCTCGCTGCACGACGACCTCGCGCGACGAGACTTCACCATCAACGCGATCGCCTGGGACCCCATCGGAGAGCGGCTCGCCGACCCGTTCGACGGACGCGGCGACCTCGCGCGAGGGCTCGTGCGCGCCGTCGGTGAGCCCGATGAGCGTTTTCGCGAGGACCGGTTGCGCGCACTGCGCGCCATTCGCTTTGCCGCCCGCTTCGGCTTCACCATCGAGTCCCACACCTGGGACGCCATCGGTCGCTCCGCGCCGCACCTCGGTCGGCTCTCGGCCGAACGCGTCAAGCAGGAGCTCGACAAGACGATGGAGCAGGTGATGCGGCCTTCGGCGGCGCTCGCCCTCTGGCGGGAGAGCGGGGCCTTCGGGACGTTGATTGCGGCGCTGCGCGACGTGCCCGATGTGATCCTCGCTGCCGTCGATGCGCTACCGGTGCCCGGGCCGCCCACGCGTCCCCTGCGACGCACCCTGCGCCTTGCCGCGCTGCTCTCGGGGCTCGACCCGCGCGAGGTACCGCGGGTGCTCAAGGCGCTCAAGAGCTCCAATCTCGAGGTGAGCACCGTGAGCACCCTCGTGTCGCTCTGGCACGACCTGGGCGACAGCCTGGCGCACGCGCTCGCCACGGCCCAGGCCGATGACGAACGAGTGCTGCGCCACTGGGTGGCGCGCATCGGTCGGCTGCGGTTGGCGGCCTTCGCGCGACTGGCGGCAGCGCATTGGTGGGCACGGCGTGAGGTTGGGCAGCCGGCACCGACGGCTGCCGAATGGCGCGCGCTCTATCGACGCATGGTGCGCATTGCGTTTCGCGATCCGCTCGACATCGCCGATCTCGCGGTCGATGGCGATGACCTGCGACGGGTGGGCGTGCCGGGCGGCCCGCTGCTGGGGCGCGTGCTGCACGGGCTGGTCGCGTTCGTGCTCGACGATCCCGCGCGCAATACGCCCGACGCGCTGCTCGCCGAGGCGACCCGCCTCGCGGCCGAGGCGCGCTGAGCATGTCGTCGCTCTTCGCGCAGGGGATGAGCGAACCGCTCGCCGCGCGTCTGCGTCCACGCTCGCTCGATGAATTCGTCGGACAGCAGCATCTGCTCGGCCCCGGCGCCCCGCTGCGTGTCGCGATCGAGCGCCGCGCCATCGACTCGATGATCTTCTGGGGGCCGCCGGGCGTCGGCAAGACGACGCTCGCCCGTCTGCTCGCGCGGCAGACGGAGGCCGAGTTCGTGGCCTTCTCCGCCGTGACCGACGGCGTGGCGCGCGTGCGCGAGATCGTGGCCGAGGCGCAGCGTCGACGCGAGTTCGGACGCGCCACGTTGCTGTTCGCTGACGAGATTCACCGCTTCAACCGGGCGCAGCAGGATGCCTTCCTGCCGCACGTCGAATCGGGCGTGATCGTGCTCGTGGGCGCGACCACGGAGAACCCCTCGTTCACGCTCAACGGCGCGCTGCTCTCGCGGGCGCGGGTGCTCGTGCTCGAGCCGCTGTCGCTCGAGGATCTGTCGACCCTCGTGCAGCGCGCCCTCGCCGATCGCGATCGCGGGCTGGGCGCGCGCTCCCTGACCGTTTCTCCCGACGGCCTCACGCAGCTCGTGGCCGTCGCGGATGGTGATGCCCGTCGCCTGCTCGGTGTGCTCGAAGCGGCGGCCTCGCTGGCCGACGATGGCGCCGAGCTGTCGGATGTGCTCATCACGCAGGCCGCGCAGCGTCGGCTGCCGCGCCACGACAAGTCGGGCGAGTCGCACTACAATCTCGTATCGGCGTTGCACAAGGCGTTGCGCGGCAGTGATCCGCAGGGCGCGCTCTACTGGCTCGCGCGCATGGTGGACGGTGGCGAAGACCCGCGCTTCATCGCGCGTCGCATGATTCGCATGGCCACCGAAGACATCGGCCTCGCCGATCCGCAGGCGCTGCCACTGGCCATCGCGGCCGCCGAGACGTACGAGCGGCTCGGGTCTCCCGAGGGCGAGCTCGCGCTCGCGGAGGCCGTGGTGTATCTCGCGACGGCCCCCAAGTCGAATCGTGTGTACGTTGCGTGGAAGGCGGCGCTCGAGGCGGCGCGCGCCACGCCCGCCGCACCGGTTCCGTTGCACCTGCGCAATGCGCCCACCGGGCTCATGAAGGAACTCGGCTATGGCGACGGGTACCAGTATGCATTCGACGCCGCCGAGGCCTTCGTGCCGCAGGACTACCTGCCCGAGGCGGTGGGCGCGCGTAGCTTTTATGAACCAGGATCGTTCGGATTCGAGCGTGACATCGCGAAGCGGCTCGCCTGGTGGCAGGCCCTGCGCGATCGCGCGCGCGGCGACCGGTCCGATGCTCCCTCTCGAGATGATCCCGATGCTGCGTCCTCGTCGTCGCTCTGAGCGCCTTGTGCGTCGTGGTCTGCTGGCGGTCGCCATGACCGTCGCGGCGCTTGGCGCGACCGCGTGCGCGACACTTGGTCGCGGGGTGTTCACCGAGCCCTTCGTGGAGTTGCAGTCGGTCGACATCGTGGGGCTCGGCCTCGAAGGGGGCAGCCTCGATGTCATCCTGTCGGTCTACAACCCCAATCGGTTCGCGTTGGATGCGACGGGGCTGACGTACCGGGTCGACGTCGACTCGGTGCAGGTGGGCAGTGGCGAGCTCGACACACGGTTTGCCGTGGCCAGTGGCGACACGGCGCGCGTGCGTGTGCCGGTGCGCTTTACTTATCGTGGGCTTGGCGCGGCGGGACGGCAGTTGCTCACCACGGGCAGCGTGAACTACCGCGTGCGCGGCGATCTCAGTCTCAACACCCCGCTCGGTCGCTTCACACGACCGTACGATCGCACGGGGCGCTTCAACACGGTCAACAATCCGAGCCGCTAAGGCGCGGCGCCGCCGGAGTCTTCGATTACCAGAGTCCCGATTTCCCTCGCCCCACCGGTCGAACAGGCCATTCTCGTTGGTGCGCCGCGCAAGCGGAGTGCCGCTCGACAGCACGTCGATGAACACCTCGAGGAGCTGGCGCGCCTTGTCGATACCGCCGGCGCCACCGTCGTGGGTACGCTCACGCAGGTGGTCGACCGGCCGCACCCGGGCACCTATCTGGGAAGTGGCAAGCTCGACGAGCTGACACTGCGCATCAAGGAGATCGGCGCGACGCTCATCGTGTTCGACGATGAGCTCACGCCGGCCCAGGCGCGCAACATCGAGCAGGCCACCGGCACGCGCGTGATGGACCGCGCCGAACTCATTCTCGACATCTTCGCGACGCGCGCGCGGTCATCGGAAGCGCGTCTGCAAGTCGAGCTCGCGCAGCTCGAGTACACGCTGCCGCGCCTCACGCGCATGTGGACACACCTGGATACGTACAAGGGTGGCATCGGCATGCGCGGTCCCGGCGAAACGCAGCTCGAAACCGACCGGCGACTCATTCAGCACCGCATCAAGGTGATCAAGGAGCGACTGGTCGACGTCGAACGCGCGCGCGAAGTGCAGCGGCGTCAGCGCAGCGGGTTGTTCAAGGTGGCCCTCGTCGGCTACACCAACGCCGGCAAGTCGTCGATCCTGCGCGCGATGGCGCACGACACCGAAGTGTTCGTCGAAGATCGCCTCTTCGCCACGCTCGATCCGCTCACGCGTGAGGTCGAGGTCGGGGACGGGTACACCGTGCTGCTCACCGACACGGTCGGATTCATCCGCAAGCTGCCCCACCATCTGGTGGCGTCGTTCCGCGCCACGCTCGCGGAGGCGCGCGAAGCCGATCTGCTGCTGCACGTGGTGGACGTGAGTCACCCGTCGTGGGAAGAGCACCGCGCCGTGGTGGACGACGTCCTGGCCGATCTCGGACTGCAGGCGCGGCCGGGATTGCTCGTCTGCAACAAGATGGACGCCGTGCCCGAAGATGTGCGCGACGGACTGCGCGAGCGCGTGCACAACCTCGTACCCGACGCGCTCTTCGTGTCGGCGCACGCACCGGGGGGGCTCGAGCCGCTGCGCGAGGCGCTGGTGCTCGCGATTCGGCGGCAGCGTCCGCTCGTGGAAGTGCGCATCGCGGCGCATCAGGGCGCGGTGCTGGCCTCGCTCCATCGCGACGGTGAAGTCGTGGACCAGAAGGCCGATGGCTCCGATCTGCTGGTCACGGTGCGGGTGGACGAAAAGCTCGCCGGCCGGCTGCGCCAGGCCGGGCTCGACCTGCACGCCGTGGGCTGACCGAACCGGCGCGGCACGCGCTGCCCACCAATCAAAAACGCGGCCGGATGCGTGGAGCATCCGACCGCGTTTTGCAGAGTGGGCGTGCAGGGACTCGAACCCCGGACCTCTGCTGTGTGAAAGCAGCGCTCTAACCAGCTGAGCTACACGCCCATCGCCGGTGCGCCCGGCGGAACGGTAGAGTAACCGGGCGCTCGTGGTTCCGCCAGTGGGGCGCGGCGACTCAGGGGCGATCCGGTCGCCGCGCCTCCAGACGCTCCAGCGCCGTGCCGAGCTGCCGCAGCTCCTCGCCGTAGCGCGCCCAATCGCCTTCGCGCTGCGCCTCCACGGCCGCATCGTAGCGACGGCGTGCCTCGGTGATCAGCGCCTGCAGGTCCGCCGGCAGCGCGCCGCCGCCCGTCGCGCCGGGCGCGAGCGCGTCCGGGAGCGCCAGAGCCGACTCGGCGGGACGCGGCGGCGCGCCGGCGGTACTGTCGGTGCCGAAGAGGGCGGCCAACGCATCGTCGAGCGATTCGCGCATCACCACTTGCTGGTCGTACGCCACCACGACGCGGCGCAGCTCCGGAATGCGTCCACCTTCCGCCTGCAGGTAGATGGGCTGCACATACAGCAGCGCCTGCTCGATGGGAATCACGAGCAGGTCACCGCGAATCACTTCCGATCCGCGCTGATCCCACAACGCAAGCTGGCGCGAGATCTCGGGATTCTGATTGATGCGATTCTCGATCTGCCGCGGCCCGTACACGAGACTCTGTCGCGGAAACTGGTACACGCGCAGCCGGCCGTAGTGCGGCCCGTCGTTCCGCGCGATCATCCACGCCGCGAGGTTGTCCTTCTCGCGCGGCGTGAACGGCGTCATGTAGATGAACTCGGCGTCCGGTTCATCGGGGAGCCGCATGATGATGTGCCGCATGAACGGCGTCGAGCCGTCCGCGCGCTCCACGACAGGAATCTGCCACTGATCTTCGCGGCTGTAGAACTCTTCAGGCGTGTCCAGATGATACGTCGCGTAGAGCGCGGTCTGGCGGCGGAAGAGATCGTCCGGATAGCGAATATGCGCACGCAGGTCCTCGTCGAGCGAACCCAACGGCTGCAGCGTGCCCGGCAGCGCGCGTCCCCACGCCGCTGCGATCGGGTCGGTCGAGTCGGCCACGAACGCACGCAGGGAGCCGTGATAGGCATCGACCACGATCTTCACACTGTTGCGCATGTAGGTCGCACCGTCGGCGGCGCGAAACGCATACGGGTAGCGCGAGGTTGTAGTGAACGCGTCCTGAATCCAGTGCAGTGTCCCGTCCTTCGCGATCACGAGATACGGATCGCGGTCGAGCATCAGGAACGGATACGCCTTCGCGATGCGCTCGGCGATGTTGCGATGGTAGAGGACGCGACTCTCGCTCGTGATGTCGCCGGAGAGCAGCGTGGTCGTGCTGCCGAACGCAAGCGCGAACACGGCCCGTCGGAACACACCGCCCACGGGGACACCCGCGCGTCCCTCGTACTCGGTGAACACGTTCGCATCACCCGCCGGATAATCGAACTCCTTCTGACGCGTCTTCACGAACACGTGCGAGTTCGTCAGCTCGCCGAAGTAGAGCTGCGGCCGCGTCACGGTGAGCGACGTGGAGGCGCGTGGTGGCAGGTCCTGAATGAACAGCTTCGGCAGACCTTCGCGCGTGACCTCGTTCACCGGGCCGAGGGTGAGCCCCATGCCGTGCGTGAAGGTGAGGTGCTCGTTGATGAAGGTGCGCGTGGGCAGCGAGGACGGATTCATCTCGCGCGCCGACAGCAGCACCTGCCGGTACTTCCCGTCGATCCAGTAGCGATCGTCGTCTACCGACACGAAGTCGTAGTACGTGCGGATTTCCTGCAGCTGCTTGAACGTGCGCAGCAGCGGCGCACGGTCCCACAGGCGCACGTTGTCGATCGTGGGGCCATTTGCCCGAATGTCGGCCAGTGTGAGGTCGGTATCACCGGGCAGCTCCCGGTGTTCCACGCTGTCGATGCCCCACGCGCGGCGCGTGAACTCGAGGTGCCGCGCGATGTACGGCGACTCGCGGGTGAGTTCGGTGGGCTTCACCACGAACTTCTGCACCAGCGCCGGCGCGATGCCACGACCGAGCACGGCCACGAGCGCCTGCCCGGCAAGGCCAAGAAAGGCGTACCAGCCAAGCTGCGAGCGAACGGCGCCCACCAGCGCGAGCACCGCGCCCACCAGCGCCGTGGCCGCACCAACGCGCAAGGCCGGCAGCGTCACATGCAGGTCGGTGTAGCCGGCGCCCACGAAGGAACCGTTGGTGCTGTAGAGCAGGTTGGACGCATCCACGAACCAGAGCGTGAACGCGCCGAGCACGAACCAGAGCGCTAGCAGCACGCCGAGGTGGCGACCCGCTGACGGTTCAATGCGCAGCCCACGCGGCAGCAACACGATGTCGCCGCGCAGGAAGTACACGGGCAACGTCACGAACAGGCACAGTGTCACCACCCCACGCAGGGTGCCGAGCAGCGTGTCGAGCACCGGCAACGTGAACACGTACCACCCCACGTCGCGCGCGAACACCGGATCGGCCACGCCGAATCCGCCGCGTCCGAGAAACAGCAGCACTCGTTCCCACGACGGGACCGCGCCGAGCGCGAGCAGCAGCGCGAGGCCGGCGGCGACAGGGAACGTGAAGCGGCGGAGCGGCGACGAGAGATCGAGCGGCTGCACGACATCGCCGATACGGAACGCGACCGGTCCCGGCACCACGCCGCGCTGCGCAAAGCGCAGCGAGCCCCAGAGTGCGCCAAATGAGAGGACGCCCACGGCGGCGAAGAGACCGACTTGCGTGGACAGGCGGCGCGAGAAGACGACATCCAGCCCCACTTCGCGGAACCACCACACGTCGGTGAGCAGCCCGACCAGGGTAGGGACCAGAAGCAGCAGGACCGGGAGGGCCAGCAGCAGGAGTGCGAACGGAAAACGGCGTGTGGTCACGCAAACCTCACTAGAGAGCAGAGCGGGTGGGCCGGGGCCTCACCCGACGCGGGTTCCGAGTGCAA